>Ga0209272_10000057_pt1 | contig 164886 bp, 108 predicted proteins | sample tdDd002_FD_187125 | JGI IMG/M metagenome (GOLD analysis project Ga0209272, IMG submission 187125) | Marine sediment microbial communities from the Atlantic coast under amendment with organic carbon and nitrate - tdDd00.2 (SPAdes)... | ecosystem: Environmental > Aquatic > Marine > Coastal >...
AGATGATTTGTTCAGTGGGGACATGTTGAATAAGAGCCGGGGTCAACCCTTAGGAGCAAAACTCCTTATCTGAGAATGTTTAAAGAGATAATTAGGACGCTCCTAGTGGAGCTAAACAATGATGGTAACTCGAATTCTATAAACAGTTTACCTCTCCGAGGCAAAAGGTTGTACTTAGTATATGCCTCTAAGGAGCTTGGTTCGAGTAAAAGATGATTTGTTCAGTGGGGACATGTTGAATAAGAGCCGGGATCAGCTCCGTAGGAGCAAAACTGTTTATAGATAATGAATGGATTCCAATAAAGCTCCATAGGAGCGACCTTAAAATTATGGCTAATAGATAGTCGTTTAAGCCCTGGTCTATCCCATATTGGCTTGCTATACCGAGGGCGAATATATTTTAATGGAGTGGAAAAATTTATCGTCGCATATAGATGATATCATTGTGTGCTGCGATATGATGTGCTGGGTTTACATTCTTACAATATCAGCTATGCTTAAATCGAACAAGTTGGATCAGATCATTTTTTTGCTGTTAGCTATTTCTAAGACAGGCACTTCATCTGCTCTCAGATTAGACCAGTTTAATTCAAGAAATCTATCTATATTAGCCTGTTCAAACTTGAATTCCATTTAACCACCCCATATCATCCGTTTTTAATGAAAAGACCACTGTTCAAAATAATTGCGGCTTTGCTTCACTCTAGTCAGTGTATCAGATTGTTTGTCTTGTTAGTTGTAATTGTAGGAACTGTCGACTCTCTTTATGCCATACATCAACCCCATGTTGCTAATTTCACGAAGGAACAGTATGGCGCTTTTAGTAAAAACTGGTCGGTTTCTCATTCTGAGCAAGGTTTGATTTATATTGGAAATGATGAGGGCCTACTTCAGTTCGATGGAACCAATTGGAGTTTGCATCGCTTGCCGAGTGGGACTAAAGTTCGTTCGGTATTGGTTGGAAGTGATCAAAGAATATTTACAGGTTCCTATGAGGAGTTTGGTTATTGGGAAGAGGATAAACTGGGGCAACTGCATTACACTTCACTAAGCGAATCTCTTGTTGATTTTGAACTGCACAACGAAGAGATATGGAAGATCATGGAAGATGATCAGGGCAAAGTACATTTCCAGTCATTTTCAGTTGTTTTTACTTTTGATGGTGAAAAGTTGAGCCATAATCGATTGGAACATTCGATTATGTTTCTTCTAAAAGCAAGAAACAAAACGATTGCCCAGGTTACAAGGAATAATTTGGTTGAATTTGTGGATGGGAAGGTCAATGATATTCCGAAAAGTGATTTTTTGAATCGGGCTTTTACACGTGTTTTTTTGCCCTACCAAGAGGATGCTTATCTCCTTGGATCTATTGAGAAGGGCTTGACCCTTTGGAAGGATGGCAAGTTTCAAACCTGGAATTGTCCGGCCCAGGACAGTCTTAAGGGGAAGGAGATTAATAGAGGTGTTTATGATGGGGAAAAATATTACATCGGAACTATTCAGGATGGGGTGTATGTTATCAACCCCAGAGGAGAAGTATTATGCCATTTGAATACCCAAAACTTTCTGGAAAGCAATACGGTCTTGGGAATGGATTTGGATAAGCAAGGCAGGTTATGGATAGCTTTGAATAAGGGTGTTTCATGTATCGATTTTAATTATCCCCTCCATTTTGTAACAGAACGAAAAACCGACATAGGTTTTGTGAATACGGCCGCTATTCATAACGATGTGATCTACTTAGGTACCAACCAGGGAATTTACAGATATCCATATACCGGGAATGATGTTTCAAAGCTGAATTTGAACGATTTTTCACTTCTTCCTGAAAGTAGCGGACATGTTTGGTCTCTAAAAGTGATTGATGGGCAGTTACTTTGTGGACACAATACAGGGGCTTTTCGTATCGAGAAGGACAAAATGGTGCGGATTTCCAAAATAGGAGGAGGGTATAATTTCAAAAAGATTGTCGCTAAAGGGCAAGAGCTTTTGATTCAGAGTACCTATACTAATTTGGTTCTGTTCCGAAAAAATGAAAAAGGCATGTGGACTTTTTTCAGGAGGTTGCGAGGATTTCAGGAACCCTCCCGTTTTATCTCGGTAGATCCCTTTGGAAACATATGGGTAAACCATGCTCATAAGAAAGAGATCTACAAGATGCGATTTGGAAATAATTTTCGTGCACCCTTGGTCGTGAGAGCTTATGGTAAAAGTGAAGGCCTTCCTGCAGATTTGGGTTTTCATGTTTTTGAATTCTACAAGCGTATCGTTTTTACCTCTTCAAAGGGAATATACACCTATGATGATTTAAAGGATACCATTGTTCCCTATAATAAACTGAATCAAAGTCTGGGCGAATTTACAAATGCTCATCGTATCTTAAAAGGAAACAATGAGGGGTATTGGTTTGTTAATCCCAGAAAGATAGCTCTGTTCCGAAAGGAGAAGAATAAGTATGTGAAAAAAATGGAATTCTTGCTTAATGAGTCCAATCGCCGTTTGGTTGAGGGGAATGAGAATATCGTTCCGATAAATAAGCAGGAAACATTGATTTGCCTTGAAAATGGTTATGCCGTTTTAAAAGGCGATTCCATATTTAGGACCAATACGGGAACTTCCATATTCTTCAGGGAAGTTATTGGTCATTCCCGGATTAAGGGAACGAAATATTTGTCCATTGAAAGTAAAGAAAAGGAAGCTCAGTTATCTTATTTTGAGAATTCCATAGAATTTCGATACTCAAGTTTGGCTTCACCGGGCAAATCCATCCTTTTTCAAACGCAATTGAAGGGATTGGATAAGGACTGGTCAGATCCTTCAACTCAAAGCAGTATGAAGTATTCTCGTTTGCCATGGGGAAAGTATGTTTTCCGGGTAAAAGGGCAGGACGAATTTGGTCATCCATTGCCTGGAATCTCTTATCCATTAGAGATTCTACCACCTTGGTATGCCACGAACTGGGCTGTCACTTGTTTTTCATTGATTGGTTTGTTTCTTGTGGTTTTGGTCCCACTTGGAATACGGAGCTATTACCGAAAGCAGCGGGAATCATACAAAAAGGAACAGGAACGAATTCTTCAGGAAAAGCAGGAAGAAGAGCGTCTGCATACAGAGCAGAACCTTATCAGACTCCGAAATGAGAATTTGCGCAATGAGCTTTCTCATAAGAGCAGTGAATTGGCAAACTCTACCATGTCCATTATTCGAAAGAATGCGGTATTACTCGATGTGAAGGAGGAGATTCTGAAACAGAAAGAGGAATTAAAGCAAAGATATCCCGCCAAATATCTGGAGAAAGTAATCAAGCTGATTGATAAAAGCATTGATAGCCAGAGTGATTGGGAAATCTTTGAGCAACATTTCGATAGAACCCACGTGGACTTTTTCAATCGTCTGAAAAATGATTACCCTGACCTTACTCCCAAAGATTTACGTTTGTGCGCTTATTTAAAGATGAATTTAACCACTAAGGAGATTGCACCTTTGTTGAACATCTCGCCCCGAAGTATTGAAGTACACCGCTACCGCCTTAGAAAGAAACTGGACTTTTCATCCAGTGATAACCTGAATGAGTTCATGATTCAATTTTAGAGAATTCCTCAGGTAGCAGTATATGGCAGTCCTAACAGAATACAAGCTCTGTCTTTTAGTTATGGGTATTTTCCCTCTTTTCCTTAAGGTGAAATAATGCTCATTCTTACTGATCTCATTTCATATTATTAATAATCAATTTTTGATTTGAATTCCCGTTTAATCGGCTTAGGCTTTTCGCCCAATCCTGCATGCGGAACATGTTTTGTGAGGTAACTTTTCTCCTGGCCAGCTCTTGTTTATCAGCTTGTAAAACGACATCTTGCAGACTTCATTTTTGTATCCTGTATCATTTCATTTGCCTTTTAAGTCTTTTCTATGGTGATCATAGAGGAATGCAGTCAGAAAAAATGAAGGATGTCTTATAATCCGAGAAGAAAAACTCTAATATTTATTGATTTTTTTCACATTCTTAATGTGAGAAAATTGTCAGTGTAATTGACTGGAGAACAGCGGTTGTTTGCTTGTTGTATGGGTGAAATATAGGTTGGCTTTTAGTCCGCAAAATTGAATGAAACTTGTATAGTGGTCGTTTTTTTTGTTGGGAATCAGACGCAGTTATTTTTGCTATCAGGAATTCCTAATCAAGGAAAACCACTAACCTCTAAAATCTAATTTGTATGAAAAGACTATTGTTACTATTTCTTCTTTTTATTGGCCTTGGTGTTTCTACTTACGCCCAGAGGACGATAAATATAAGCGGTAGAGTTACCGAAGCAGGTTCGGATTTTCCGATTCCCGGGGTAACGGTACTGGTAAAGGGGACTACGACAGGTAGTACCACTGATATGGATGGAAAATATAATGTGACTGCATCCGCAAACGATATCATCGTATTCAGTTTTATTGGCATGGAGAGCCAGGAAATTAAGGTGGATGGACGATCTGTTATAAATGTTGACCTAAAAGTACAGAAGCTTGGCCTCGATGAGGTTGTTGTGATAGGCTATGGCGTGCAACGAAAGAGTGATATCACCGGAGCTGTGTCTTCAGTGAAAGGAAAAGATCTGGCAAAAACATCAACTTTAAATGTAGGAAGTGCCATTAGTGGTAAAGTTGCCGGTGTTCAGGTAACAAGTACCGACGGTCGTCCGGGTTCTTCACCTGTGATTCGAATTCGTGGTGTTGGGACGCTTAATAATTCAGCCCCTATATATGTTGTGGATGGTTTGATTGTTTCTGATATTAATTTCCTTAACCCAACTGATATTGCATCACTGGAAGTATTGAAGGATGCATCGGCAACTGCGATTTACGGATCGCGAGGTGCCAATGGGGTGATCATGATTTCGACTAAGAAAGGAAAAGCTGGTAAAACTAAAATTAATTTTAACAGTCAGTTAAGCATTTCGCAGGTGAGCAATACCATTGATATGGTGTCGGCATCTGATTATGCGATGCTTCGTAATGAATCATCACTTAATTCGGGAAATGAAGCGCCTTATGAGAATCCTAGCCAGTTCGGGCAGGGAACGGATTGGTTCGATGAGATTTATTCAACAGCCATATCGCAGAATTATCAGCTTTCGGCTAGTGGCGGTAATGAAAAAATGAAGTACCACCTGAGTGCAGCTTTCGAGGATCAGGAAGGGATTGTTGAGAAAACGGACTTGGAGAGAATTACCTTAAGAGCCAATAATGAATATACGCTGACTAAGCATATTAAGGTCGGTCATAATGTTAGTTTTATAAAAACAGATAAGCATGGAGGACCGGATCCAACACAAGCAGCTTATCGTTCACCAGGTATCTATACGCCTTATCAGGAAGATGGATCTTTCACCGAAATTGTAGATGGTAGTAATCCTTTGGTGAGTACTTTCTATAATAACTCATTATTTGAGTCGGAGAGATTGGTCGGTAATTTTTATGCTGATGTTAATTTAGGCGATTTTGTATTTCGTTCGTCTTATGGATTCGAGAAGAAGGATAATTTTTCCCGCTCATATATTCCAAAGTATGAAGCAAACGCCTCTCAGTCTACTAACGAGTCAAAATTAATAAAATCGAATCTTCGTTACAGATCTTATATTTGGGACAATACGATTAATTATTTCAAGGATTTCAAGGCTCATCATTTTGATGCCATGGCTGGTATATCTGTTCAGGATACCTATAGTGAGACCCTAAAAGGATCAGCAACCGATATTCCTGGTAATAGTAATTTATGGTATCTGGATGCGACTTTCGATTCGGAAAGTTATGCGATTGAAAATCCTGCAACAAGTAGATCCTATTTATCCTACATGTTTCGAACGAATTACTCCTATTTAGATAGATACCTGTTAACTGCAACATATAGAATTGATGGGTCGTCTAAATTCAGCGACGATAATCGTTATGCACATTTCCCATCTGTCGCTTTAGGGTGGAGAGCAAGTCAGGAGGAATTCCTTAAGAATAACGAACTTATCAGTAATTTAAAATTGAGAGCAAGTTGGGGGATTATTGGTAATGATAAAATCGGAGACTATGCTTCCACTCAATATCTTTCTACTACCGAGTCAATCGGAGGAAATCAGTCTGGTATTGTTGCAATAGTAGGCGGTAATGAGGATGTTGCTCAAGGTGCTACATTGACAAAACTGGCAGATCCTACCATTGTATGGGAGGAAACAACTCAAACTGATATTGGTATGGAGATTGGTCTTTTTGATAATAAGTTATCTGCTGAGTTAGATTATTACCGAAGAGAGACCGATGATATTTTGATTGCTGTACCTATTCCATCGTATTTTGGAACCAGAGCAGACCCGGTTGTAAATGCTGCCAGAGTATTGAATGATGGTTTTGAAGTGGTCTTGCGTTGGGAAGACAGAAACGAAGATTTCTCTTATGGGATTAGTGCAAACCTGACTACTATAAACAATGAGGTTAAGGAATTAGCCAATGGCAGATCTTTCCTGTCGGGTAGTGTCGATTCACAATCCTTTACCCGTACTTCGGTTGGGAATCCTATTGGAGCCTTTTATGGTTATAAAGTAGATGGTGTTTTCCAAAATGAGGCAGAACTTGCTGCTTACCCGGTTTACGGACCAGAACAGCCTGGTGATTTCAGATTTAAGGATTTAAATGATGATGGTGTCATCACTGAGGATGACCAAACTGAAATAGGTTCTCCTATACCTGATTTTACCTTTGGTGCTAACTTTCATTGTGAATACAAAGGTTTTGACTTTTCTCTTGATTTGCAGGGGGTTGTCGGAAATGAAATTGCCAATGGTAAGATACGTAAAAGATGGAAATCGAGTTTCAATTACGAAGCTTCTGCACTGGATAGATGGCATGGTGAGGGAACCAGCTTTTCTAACCCTCGTTTGAATGATGCTGATACTCACAATGAAAAAATGTCTGATTATTGGTTAGAGGATGGTTCTTACCTTCGAATTAGAAACATACAATTGGGTTATACTTTGCCAAAAGCGTTGATTCAAAAACTGTCAATTAATCGTCTAAGAACTTATGTGAGTGTTACCGACCTGTATACTTTCACCGATTACTCAGGTTTTACTCCGGATATTGGTGGGTCCAATGTTATGACGAATGGAATTGATATGGGAACTTATCCTTTATCGACTACTGTAACTTTTGGCTTAAACGTAACTTTCTAAAGACTCGAATAATGAAAAATAATATTATCATATCACTTTTGTTGTTGGTTTTAGGATTCTCATCATGTGAGGATTACCTGGATAAACAACCTTTGGGAGATTTGTCTCCTGAAAATTACTATTCAACTGCCGAGGGAGCTGAAGCTGGTGTAAATGCGGCCTACAGTTATCTTCGTCATTACGACCTTGTAGGTTTGCCCTATATTGCAGTGGGCGATATTGCTTCTGATGATGCCGATCATGGCAATAAGAATAATAAGGCCTCTCTGGAATTCAATGAATTTACTTTCTCGCCTAGTTCCAGTTTAATGAGCAATTGGTTTTCAGGACAATATGTTTTGATTGGACGTTCGAATATTGTGATCAATTCTGAGCCTGAATTCAATTTTGCTGAAGACCTTCAGAAGAGAATATTAGCCGAAGCAAGATTTATGAGAGCTTATGGTTATTTCAACCTGGTAAAATCATTTGGAGGGGTTCCAAAAATTACGGCACTTCCTGAACTGGATGGTGAATTTATTCCCAGAACAACACCCGAAGAGATTTGGCAATTGATTGATGAAGATCTGGAGTATGCCATTGCCAATCTTCCTGAGAGATCGGGATATTCTTCAGCGAATTTGGGAAGAGTAACAAAAGGAGCAGCTCGCGGTTTATTGGCCAGAGCTTACCTGTTCAGAAACGATTTTCCAAATGTGGAGAAATATGCCATGGAGATCATCAATTCGGGAGAGTATACACTTTTCCCTGATTACGAAGGGATATTTACTTATGAAGGAGAGAACTGTTCGGAATCTGTGTTTGAAGTTCAGGCTACACGATCGGAGAGTGGGAATAAAACCGGAACGGATAAATACAATACGGTACAGGGGTCGAAAGCCAAATACTGGGATGAGGAACAAGCTAAGTTTATCAACAACCAGGGGCTGGGCTGGGGAATCAACGCTCCTTCCGATGATTTGGAAGCTGCATACGAAGCAGGAGATCCAAGAAAGGATGCGACCATTGCTTATGTGGGTGATACCCTGTATGATGGGCGAACCATTGTTGTTCGTAATTCAAAAAACCATTCCACAAAATACAATCAGAAAGGTATTCTTCCATTGTTTTACGATGGTTCAAACGAGAAGGTACTTGGAGGTGGCGGAGGCGCCAACAATCCAGCCAATGTGAGACTTATTCGCTATGCAGATGTACTCTTGATGGCTGCTGAGGCGATGAACGAAAACGGCAAAAGTGGAGAAGCTCTTCCTTACCTGAATCGGGTACGTGATAGAGCCAGAGGTGGAAACACCGAAATTCTTCCGGATGTAACTACGACTGATATAACAGAACTACGAAATGCGATTTGGCAGGAACGTCGTGTAGAACTGGCTATGGAGCAACAGCGCTACTGGGATATTCTTCGCCAGGGAAGAGCTGCAGAATTGCTTCAGGCTTTGGGGAAAAACTATGTGGAAGGAAAACATGAACTATTACCTATTCCACAGGTTGATGTTGATGCTACCGAAGGGGTAATCACTCAAAATCCAGGATACTAATTTATTGACGAGAGAGCAGACTGGGAAACCAGTTTGCTGCTTCTCTCTTAAAAGAACACTGTTCTTAAGATTTCTTACTCCAGAATAAGATGCTAGGCTAGCTGAATAGATATGGAGATAAAGGCAAACCAGATGATGCTGGTTTGCCTATAAGAAATTCTACACCCTTATTTTTCTTCTGATTATGGCTTGATTGGTTTATAATCAGGAGATTATGGATTGAATCATGCTTTTTACTGATGGCGATGGTGAGGATGTCCTTTAACTGTATTCAAAAGCTTTTGTTAAATCAACAAAGAATCGAATGAATTATTCCAGAAAATATATAAATGGATTGATGATGATGAGTTGCGGACTTGGAGGAAGTTTGCTTCCGTCCAATTCGTTACAAGCTCAGAAGGCCGAAAAGCCCAACATCATCTTCATTATGGCCGATGACCATGCCAACCGGGCCATTAGTGCTTACGGAGGTGGTATCAACAACACGCCAAATATTGATCGAATTGCCAATGAGGGTGCAATTTTCCGAAATAATTTTTGTGCCAATTCCATTTGTGGACCCAGTCGTGCTAGCATCCTTACAGGAAAGCACAGTCATAAAAATGGGGTGACAGGTAATGCAGCGATATGGAATGGCAAGCAAATGCTTCTGCCTCGTGTTATGCAGCGGGCAGGCTATAATACGGCACTGATTGGGAAATGGCATTTGAATTCTAATCCGGGGGATGAATTTGATTACTGGAAGATTTTGATGGGTGCGGGACGACAGGGATTTTATTATAACCCGGATTTTGTGACAAGCGAAGGGAAAACCGAGATGATGAAAGGCTATTCCACTGACTTGATTACCGATGAGGCTTTGGGTTGGCTGGATGAAAAGCGAGAGGAGAAAAAGCCATTTATGTTGTTTGTTCAGTATAAGGCACCTCATGTACCTCGCATGCCTGAGTTCAGATTTATGGATCGTTATGTGAACGATACCATACCAGAACCGGAAACCCTTTTCGACGATTACGAAAGCAGATCTCCTTACCTGGATAAGGCTCGAATGAAAATAGGTAATCGCATTAAGACTTTTCCTTTGCTGGAAGATCACGATCCCAGTGAGAATATTTACTACGCTCGAATGACAAAGGAGCAACTGGAGAAATGGCACAGCTATAAAGATCCTGATACCAAACAGATTCTGAAATTGAAACGTGAGGGCAAGTTGGTTGGAAAGGAAAAGAAACGACTGGCCTATCAAATGTTCATAAAAGATTACCTCCGTTGTATCGATGGGGTTGATGAAAATGTGGGGCGTTTGCTGAGCTGGCTTGATCAGAATGAAAAAATTAAGGAGAATACCATTATTGTTTACAGCTCTGATCAGAGCTATTTTACAGGACAACACGGATGGGCTGAGAAACGCTTTATGTATGAGGACGGCATGAAAATGCCCCTGGTGATGCGTTGGCCAAAAGCAATTAAAGCTGGAACCGAAGTAGAGGAGTTGGTACAAAATATTGATTTTGCACCTAGCTTTATAGATATGGCTGGTGTTGAGATTCCTGGCGAAATGCAAGGGGAATCTGTTCTTGAATTAGTAAACGGAGAAAAGTCTTCTGACTGGCGCAAATCACTCTACTACCACTATTACGATCATGGCAAACACAATGTGCCCCGACACGAAGGTGTGAGAGGTGAACGCTACAAGTTGATTCACTACTACACTGATGATGTGTGGGAATTCTACGATCTGAATCAAGATGCCGATGAGATTAATAATCTGTATGGCATTGCCAGATACAAAAAGGAAATCAGACAGTTAAAAAAGGAGCTCTATCGACTACGAAAACAATATGAGGTTCCTGAGATCCATTTCAAGGCGCCCTATGTAGGTGTAGGACGTCACAAATAAACTGGCTCAAATACGATTGTTATGAGAATAAGAAACAACAGTAAACTTCAATCAGGACTTCTTTTGGGAACACTTTTGGGATCATCTCTTTGTGTTCAGGGAGAGATCGTGAAAGATAGAGATAAGCAAAAGCCCAATGTATTGGTGATACTGGCTGATGATTTGGGTAATGCCGATGTAGGCTATCACAGACAACAGACTGAGATACCAACACCCCATATTGATGCTATAGCAAAAGCGGGCGTTCGGTTCACTGCCGGCTATGTGACAGCTCCCGTATGTGGGCCATCGCGAGCCGCTTTAATGACAGGGCGCTATCAGCAGAGTTTCGGTTTTGAGGATAATCCCGGACCATTCAGAGTGAATGAGGATGTTCAGCCTGGAATTCCACTATCGGTAAAAACCATGGCAGAGTATGTTAAGCCACTGGGATATGCAACCGGATGTGTCGGAAAATGGCATATAGGAGGAGAGGAGAACGATGCTTTTCTGCCCAATAATCGAGGTTTCGATGAATTCTTTGGTTTTCTGGGTGGAGCAGCCAGCTATTTCCCCGGAGAAAATACCAAGGAAAAGGTCTTTCGCAATCTTGTTCCGGTAAAGAAAGAAGAACACTATTTGACCGATGCTTTGGGTAGAGAAGCCATCGATTTTATAACACGGCACAAGGAAGAACCTTTTCTTTTATACCTGCCCTTTAATGCGGTACATGGTCCTTTGCAAGCGCCTCAGGAATTAATTAATAAGTTCTCACATGTGGAACCCGAAGAACGAAGAATCCTGTGTGCGATGCAATATTCAATGGATCAGAATATCGGAAGAGTTCTGGCTGCTCTGAAGAAATTGAATTTGGAGGAGAATACCCTTGTTATCTTTTTAAGTGATAATGGAGGCAAGCTTAAGGGAAACCATTCCTACAATCTGCCCTACCGCGGTCAGAAGGGAACCCTTTTCGAAGGTGGCGTACGTTTGCCATTCTGCATGAAATGGCCTGGCCATATTGAAGCAGATAGCCAATACAATCAGCCAATCAGCTCTATGGATCTTTTACCTACAATACTCGAAATTGCAGGGGACGAAGTGAACGAAACCTGCGAGTTCAATGGTGTGAACCTGATGCCTTATTTAAGTGGAGAGAAGAAAGAAGCTCCACACGAGTTTCTTTTCTGGCGCATCAACAAAAAGAAATGGGCAGTGCGCGATGCCGACTGGAAGCTGGTATACAGCGATAAGGATAAAAAATCCTTGCTGTTTAATATTTCTGAAGATATTTCTGAAAAACATGATCTATCAGAAGAATATCCGCAGGAAGCGAAGCGCCTAAAGGCAAAATTCGATGAGTGGGCCAGCCAAATGATGGAACCACAATGGGGATGGCAGCCTACTATTGGAGAGCATGTGCGACATACAAGTGAAGACTTCGAGAAGGTGGTTAAACTGCAATTTGAGGCTAAGAATAAGGTGAATACCGAGTTTGTCACTAATCCAATAAAATCTGGAATCAATAAAAGCAATACGGTGTTGCAGATCAGTTTGCCTGCAGGTTTATCTACTGTTGCAGAGATAAGTTCGGATGTCCCTCGATTCAATAAAAAATTCAGGTATGCTCATATTAAAGTTTTGAGTCAAACAGCAGCTGAAATTCAAATGACAATAGGGCATCGGAAAAATAAAGGCATATCAACCAAACAGAACAATAAGTCTCAGTCTGGAAAGTGGGTCGATTTGGTTTTCGATTTTAAGCATTACAAAGCCGTAGTGAGTTCAATGAGCATTCAGGTATTGCCGGCAGAAAATACGGAAACCACACTTTATATTGATGATATAGCCTATAGTAATGACCCAAAGCAAAGAGAGTATTAGCCTTCGATTATTGATGAGCTAACTTATTGTTGATTAGAGAATAGAATTAATTATAATCATATGAATTTTAACAAACTAGCAAGTACGATTTGGTGCTCTGCAGGAGCAGTAGCTCTTTTATCAGCTTGTGACACCAAGGCCAAAAAGGTGGAGGCAAAACAACCCAATATCGTCTATATCATGGCAGATGATCATGCCGTTCAAGCTATTAGTGCTTTCGGTCATCCCCTGGCAAAATTGGCACCGACTCCCAATATTGACAGAATTGCAAAGGAGGGTGCTATTTTTTCTAACTCCTTTTGTACCAACTCAATTTGTGGTCCAAGTAGAGCAGTCATTCTGACTGGAAAATTTTCACATGTGAATGGTTTTATGCAAAACCGTGGCGGTAAGTTTGATGGCAGTCAGCCAACTTTCCCTAAATATTTACAAAAAGAAGGTTACGAAACTGCTATGATCGGTAAATGGCACCTGAACTGTGAACCTACAGGTTTTGATTATTCAAATGTGTTGAGTGATCAGGGGGAGTATTACAATCCTGATTTTACCGAGAACGGAAAAACCACTAAAGTTGATGGATATGTGACTGATTTGATCACTGATTTCACCATTGATTGGTTAAAAGAGAAGCGAGATAAGAACAAGCCATTTATGCTGATGATGCATCACAAAGCACCTCACCGTAATTGGTTACCTGCCGAAAGGCACTACAATTTGTACGATTCTGTTGAATTCCCAATACCGGATACCTATTTCGATAATTACGAGGGACGACAAGCTGCAGCTGAGCAGGAAATGAACATCTATCGCGATATGTACGAGGGGCACGATTTAAAAATGACCATTGCCAAAGGGACTGACAGTCTTCGTTATGATCGTTGGCCTCATCTGTTTAAGCGAATGACAACAGAACAGCTGGCAACTTTTCGCAAGGCTTATCGCAAGAAAAATGATGATTTTCACGATAAGCACCTTTCGGGGAAGGAATTGGCAAAATGGAAATTTCAACGCTATATGCAAGACTACTTAGCTACCATTAAAGCGGTTGACGAAAGTGTAGGTAGAGTTTTGGATTACCTGGAAAAGAATGGTTTGGCAGAGAATACCATTGTGGTTTACACTTCCGATCAGGGATTCTATTTAGGTGAGCACGGTTGGTTCGACAAACGTTTTATGTACGAGGAATCTTTCCGCATGCCCCTATTAGTGAAGTATCCCAAAGGCATAAAAGCAGGCACTCAAGTGAAGCAGTTGGTTCAGAACGTCGATTATGCCCCAACTATTCTTGACTTTTGCGGTGTGAATATACCAGAGGATATGCAGGGTCGTTCATTTCGTCCATTGTTAGAAGGTGAAGAAATCAATGATTGGAGACATTCAATGTATTATCATTTCTACGAGCATCCCGGTTTCCATATGGTGAAACGACATATTGGTGTGAGAACCGACCGTTACAAGTTGATTCATTTTTATAACAATATCGACACCTGGGAATTGTATGATCTGCAGGAAGATCCTCAAGAGGTGAATAACCTGTATGGAAAAGCTGGCTTTGAAGAACTGACTGCCGATTTGAAGATAGAATTGGATAAATTACGTGAGCAATACGGTGATACAGATCCACTGGTGACAAAGAAGCCAGGTAAAAAACGTAAGAACGGCAAGAGGGTAAAAGCTTAAGTTATATAGTCGTGGATTGATATGAATGCCCTTCTGAAAAGTTGGAAGTACATGGATTAGAACCGAAATTTTGTTTTAGTCGGGCATTCATTTTTTTCAAACCAAATTGATAAAATATGATACGTATTATTCTGAATCTGGCTTTTCTTCTTTTCACCTGTAAGCTTTTTGCTGCAGATGTGGATACGCTGATGATTCATAGTCAGGCTATGAATAAGAAGATTCCCAATATCGTGATTAGCCCAAAGCAATATCAGGAGAATGGAAAAGGATTTCCAGTCCTATATCTATTACATGGTGCAGGAGGGAACTACAAAACCTGGTTGAATATGGTGCCGCAATTAAAAGACTATGCCGATCGTAATCAGCTTTTGATTATTTGTCCTGATGGTGGCAGACAGTCATGGTATTTTGACAGTCCCGTAGATAGAAGTTATAGATATGAAAGCTATGTGTCAAATGAACTAGTGTCTGAAATTGATCGAATGTACAACACCATACCAAATAAAAAGGGAAGAGCGATTGCCGGTTTAAGTATGGGAGGGCATGGCGCTTTTTATCTGGCATTCAAACATCAGGATATATGGGGGGCAGCTGGAAGTATGAGCGGAGGTGTGGATTTGTGTCCCTTTCCCAACAATTGGAAGATTAGTGAGCGTTTGGGAAAATATGCAGAATATCCGGATAACTGGGAACAGAATTCAGTGGTCAATATGCTTTATCTACTGGATGGCAAATCTCTGAAGTTGATTTTTGATTGCGGTGTAAAAGATTTCTTCTTTGATGCGAACAAACGCTTACATGAGAAAATGCTTAGCCGTAATATTCCTCACGACTATATAGAAAGGCCCGGAGAACACAACTGGATTTACTGGCGGAATGCAGTAAAGTATCAGCTTCAGTTCTTTGTGGATTTCTTTAATAACGAATTGCCACAAAAGAAAAGGAAGAAATAGCTTATCGTGGCTATATCTAAATATTTGAACAGATAACCCAAAAATAGTTACCATGAATTTAACCAATAAACTCTTGCTTGGCACCGCCATGGGAATGTGTACCGGGAGCCTTTTAGCAGCTAATGCGCCTGAATTAAAAAAAGAAAATCAGCCTCAAAAGCCTAATGTGATAGTGATTATGGCTGACGATTTAGGTTATGCCGGATTGAGTTGTTTTGGAGGGAAAGGCATTGATACCCCTGAACTTGATGTGTTGGCGTCTAATGGTGTCAAGTTTACCAATTTTCATGCCAACAGTACAGTCTGTTCACCCACTCGTGTTGCATTGCTATCCGGTCGATACCAGCAACGTGTGGGACTCGATCACATCTATTTTCACTGTGTTAAGGATGTTGGTTTCGATCCAAAAACAAATCCTTCCTTACCGGTAATAATGAAAGATGCTGGTTATAAAACGGGTGTTTTTGGGAAATGGCACTTGGGTTCAGGTCCCGATTATCAACCTATGGCGCACGGCTTCGACGAATTTACAGGATTTCTTGACGGGAATATCGATTTTGTATCGAAACACAATACCGAAAGCGAAGTGGACTGGTTTGTTCACAATAAGCCATCTAATCAGAAAGGCTATGTTACAAGTTTATTGAATGATGCAGTTGTTGACTTTATCGACAAAGAGCACGACAATCCATTCTTTATCTATATGCCCGAAGCAGCTGTGCATTGTCCCATGCAAGGCCCTGATGACGTGCCTCTGAGAACCGATGATTTTTACACCTATACCGTTCAGGGGCAGTTGCCAAAAGAGGAATATATGCGCAGGTATTCCGGTATGGTCGCTTCTATGGATAAGGGTGTGGGGCGAATTATGAAGGCCTTGAGGAAATACGATCTCGAAGAAAATACCTTAATCATATTCACTTCCGATAATGGAGGAGAACACACAGGTGCGAAACATGGTAAAGTAAACGGTGATAACCGGGGACATAAAGTGACCATGTACGAAGGTGGACTGAAAGTACCTGCAATCTTCTATTGGAAAGGCAAACTGGCAGGTGGTATTGTGAATGACGAGCTGGCTTTAACAATGGACATTTTGCCTACAATTCTTGATGCTGTAGGAATCGAATATAAGGGAACACATCAGTTTGATGGCAAAAGTTTGGCATCAACACTTTTCGAAAACAAAGCTATGGAACAAAGAGATTTATTCTGGATGCATTCCGAAAGACTTGTCATGAGAAGAGGTGATATGAAACTGATCCGACAAAATGAAGGAGTTGAACTTTACGATTTGGCTACTGATAAGTTGGAACAGAATAACCTTGCCAAGCAAGTAGAATATAAGGAATTGGTTGAAGAAATGCTTGTGGCAAGTGATAAATGGCATAAAGAGACTACAACAGGATTTCCGGCTCAACGTGAAATAGGTGTAAAAGTTAAAACTCCATGGCCATGCAAACGAGATTTGAAATCTTTTAATAAAGGGAAAAAATATAAATGGATAGAGGGTAAAGCCGTGATCCAGTAAAGACAAGAGACTGCCTTGTATCAACCTTATAAAATGAAGAAATGAATCAATTTGGAAAAATTATTACACTAAGCTTAATACTTGCATCAATTGTAAGTTCCTGTGCCAAATCAAACGATAATGAGCAGGAAGTTTCAGCAAACAAAAAAGAGATTAGCTGGGAAATGCTATCTGATAAAGATCAGGTGTTTTTGGACTTGGTTCAACGAAAAGCCTTTGACTATTTCTGGAATGGCTTTGATGAAAACACGGGGCTTATTGGTGATCCTGCCAAGGGAAAACGAACATCTGTGGCAACATCAGGTTTTGGTTTATCGGCATACTGTGTTGGAATCAAACGGGGATGGGTGACTCGCGATGAGGTGTATAGCCGGGTATTAAAAACGCTAAATTCTTATTATAAAGATCCCAATAACAGCAATGACATGTGTGTTGAGGGGATTTACGGTTTCTTTTATCATTTTATAAATGTAGAAACAGGTCAGCGTCATGGCCGATGTGAAGTGTCTACCATCGATACGGCCATTTTGTTAGCAGGAATCCTGCATGTGATGGAAGTGTTCGAAGGGACTGAAGTAGCCGAATTGGCTAATAAGATCTATTTAAATGCACAGTGGGATAAGTTTATCAATGAGAATGGAGCTGTTACAGGCGGATGGAAACCGGAAGAAGGCATCACAGGGCAGTATAAAGGCTATAACGAATACATATTGGTTTATCTTTTAGGAATGGGTTCATCATCCTACCCAATACCTGCAGCCAGTTGGGATGTTTATTTCATTGGAAACGGATCTGAGTTTATCAAACCCTATAAGGATATAGATGCTTTTCTAACCCCCGGTGGCTTAATGCAACCTCATGCTTATTTGTATCAGTTCCCGGCCTGTTGGTACGATTTTAAGGATAAAAAAGACAAATATCTCAACCATTGGAACAACTCGGTAAACGCTTTAAAGGCTAATAAGAGATACACAAACAATTGGGGTGCAGCACATGGATATGCCGAAGAGCTTTGGGGATGGACTGCCTGCGCCGGACGCGACGGATATATAGGTTTCTCAAAACCTTATAATGGCACTTTGGCTCCATCTGCGGTTGTGGCATCACTTCCTTTTTTACCCGAAGAATCATTACGTGCAGCCAAATATATGTATGAGACATATGGCAATAAGGTTTTTGGTAAATATGGCTTTGTAGACTCATTCAATCCCTTGAAGGAATGGTACGACGATGGTTTTCTGGGCATAGACAAAGGAAACGAAGTATTGATGATTGAAAACTTTCGATCAGGACAAATGTGGACAGAGTTCATGCAAAACAAATATGTGAAAGTTGGTATGCAAAAAGCTGGACTTTAATATCAATACAAGAAGCTATAAGCCTGTTTATCCTATCTCAGGATAGGAATAAAACAAGGATGAATAAAGATCCGGGATCTTATTAAAATAAAAAACAACCTATTGAATTATAATATGAGAACTAAAAAACTAGTATTACTCCTTTGGGTAATCGCCATTCAGATTCCATTGATGGCGCAGGATAAAAAGATGGATCAATTCATCGATGAATTAATGGATAAAATGACCCTGATAGAAAAACTCGGACAGTTGAATCTATCATCAGGGGTGGGTAACCTGAAAGTGATTACTGAAGGTGAAGGGCGTGCCGACTTTATCCGCCAGGGATTGATTGGCGCATCGCAAGGGCGAAAAAGCCAGGAGATAGCTGTCAACGAATCCCGATTGGGAATTCCTTTGATCGCTGGTAAAGATGTGATTCACGGACATACCACTACTTTTCCTATTCCGCTGGCTATGGCCTGTATTTGGGATATGGATTTGATCGAAAAACATGCTAGAATAGCTGCAGAAGAATCATCGGTATTGGGTATTAACTGGACCTACTCACCAATGGTCGATATCTCGCGCGATCCACGTTGGGGACGATGTGCAGAAGGTGCCGGAGAGGACACCTGGTACGGTTCGCAAGTTGCAAAAGCTTATGTGAAGGGTTACCAGGGGGACGATCTATCGAAGAACAACACAATTATGGCCTGTGTCAAGCACTTTGCCCTTTATGGCGCATCAGAAGCTGGTCGTGATTATAATACGGTTGATATGAGCCGTCAGGTGATGTTCCAGGATTTTTTACCTCCTTACAAAGCTGCTTTCGATGCAGGAGCCGGAAGTGCAATGAGTTCTTTTAACCTTGTTGATGGTATTCCTGCAACCGGAAACAAATGGTTAATGACAGATCTTTTGCGTACCCAATGGGGGTTCGATGGTTTTGTGGTAACTGATTTTACAGCCATAAACGAAATGATTCATCACGGTATGGGAGATTTGGAAGAAGTGTCTGTAATGGCTATGAAAGCTGGTATTGATATGGATATGGTTGGCCAGGGCTTTATAGGAACGCTTGCAAAATCTTTGAAAGAGGGTAAGATCACGATGGATTATATCGATTTGGCATGTCGTCGTGTATTAGAGGCTAAGTATAAATTGGGACTATTCGAGAATCCATTTCAATATTTTAACCCTAAAAAAGCAAAACAGATTGTCCTTTCAAATGAGCATCTCGCTGCTTCGCGCGATATCGCAAAACGATCTATTGTTCTTCTAAAAAACGAGAATCAGATGCTTCCTTTAAAGAAAAAGGGAACCATTGCCGTTGTTGGACCATTGGCCGATTCTAAAATGGATATGTTAGGCACATGGGCTGGCACTCGTAAAGATGATAAGATTGTTACCATCCTGAATGGGATAAAAAATGTTGGTGATAAGGCTGAGGTTTTATATGCTAAAGGTTCGTATGCTACTGAAGACCCATTCTTACTAAACAGAAATAAAAAGAAGAAAGACTTCATTGTTCAAACTGCCGAAGAAAGTGCAAAAATGCTCGAGGAGGCTAAAAAGACTGCTGCAAAAGCTGATGTGATTGTTGCTGTTTTAGGTGAGCCTCGTGCCTGGTCGGGTGAAGCTGCCAGCCGTGCCGATATTGGTATTCCTGAATGCCAGAAGAGATTACTTCGGGAAATGTTGGCCACTGGAAAACCTGTTGTTTTGGTTCTTTCAAATGGTCGCCCCATGACGATTAGCTGGGAAGATGCAAATGTAGATGCCATTCTTGAAACATGGCACTTGGGTACCGAGGCTGGAAATGCTATTGCTGATGTGCTTTTTGGAGATTATAACCCGGCAGGAAAGATCACGGCTACTTTCCCTGTAGCTGTTGGTCAGATTCCAATTTATTACAACCACAAAAAAACGGGGCGTCCTATTATCGATGATTTTAAATTTACGTCTAAGTATCTCGATATTCCAAATGAACCCTTGTACCCATTTGGTTACGGTTTAAGTTATACCTCTTTCGAATATTCAGATATCAAACTTGATAAAACAGAGATGGGATTAAACGATACGATAACCGCTACCATCACAGTAAAAAATACCGGGGAATTTGACGGAGAGGAAGTTGTTCAGATGTATATTAACGATCCGGCAGCCAGTATTTCACGTCCTGTGAAAGAACTAAAAGGTTTCGAAAAAGTGATTATCAAAAAAGGAGAGATGGCTACCATTAGCTTTAAAATTACGTCAAAAGACCTGGCCTTTTTCCGTAAAGGCTTATCGTATGGTGTTGAAGCCGGAGACTTCAATCTTTATATAGGGACCAACAGTTCTGATGTAAAAGAGTCAAAGTTTACCCTAAGTGATAGTGCAGAACTAATGAACTAAATATTACGAATACAACGAAAGCCAAATAAAACTTAGTTAATTGTAAGAAGGAGGGGTTGAAAGACACCTCCTTCTTTCACTTCCGATTTTATCTGATGAAACATGTAAGCGAAATTATCCTCATTTGTAGAAGATCAGATTTAGTCGCTCTAATTAAGTGATCTTGTGATTTCTTTGTGAATATTATGTAGGTATTAGGTAATATTAAGGCAGGGAGGATAATTAAGATACAGAATGCTCAAAAGCTTCCATACTCCATTTGAGCTTATGCTTTGAAAATCAGATTAGGATCAATTTTTGTGGCGTTTTAATAGGATTTGCATCGAATATTCCATTGCATATAGAACATATTTATTACTTTTGCTATCGCAACAAGCCCAGGTGGCGAAATTGGTAGACGCGCTACCTTGAGGGGGTAGTGACCGACGGTCATGCGGGTTCGAGTCCCGCTCTGGGCACAAAAAAAGCTTTGCAAATCATCGATTTGTAAAGCTTTTTTTATTTGCAGGCGAGGCTTGTGCTTTCTGATTATTGAAACCGGCTATATTATGTCCAAATATTTACTCATTGTCATTACCATGTGGAAGGGGCTGTGTCTCTACATGAGTAAGGCCAGCAATATTAGCCCACTTAATGGCATCCAAATATTCATTTTTGTTGATTCTTCGATTAATCGTATTCATGGACCTTGCCTGGAAAGCAGGATGGTATTGCGACATGAGGTTGAGGTAAGTGTCTTTTGGTAAATACTTGGCTATCCAGTTGATAATCTCTTTTGTGCCACTCACATTGTTTGGAAGAACCAAGTGACGGATAAGTAGTCCCCGGTATAAAATTCCATCCGCTCCTATTTGGGCTACTCCTACCTGTCTATGCATCTCCAGAAGGGCATTACGGCAAAGTTCCGGATAGCTTTTGGAACCCGGAGAAAATCGATTGGCTTTTTCAGGATCCCAATACTTAAAATCAGGCATGTAAATATCTACGATTCCATCCAAAAGCTTTAATGTTTCAGGCAAAATCCAGCCTCCGGTATTGTACACAATAGGAATATGTAAACCTTCGGTTGCAGCTATATCTATTGCTTTTAGGATATGAGGCAGGTAATGGTCGGGTGTAACAAGGTTGATGTTGTGACAACCTTGTCCTTGCAATTGTAGCATGATGGATGCAAGCTCAGCAATGGAAATAACTGCACCTTGTCCCGACTGACTGATGTCCCAGTTTTGGCAATACAGGCATTGCAGAGAACAATGAGTAAAGAAGATCGTGCCTGAGCCGTAGGTTCCAACCAGGGGTTTTTCTTCTCCAAAATGGGGATTGCAAGAGGATACTTCCAGAAGGTTATTGGCTCCGCAAATACCCCGTTTTCCGCTTAGTCTATTGGCTTTGCATTTACGGGGACACAGTTGGCAAGCTTCCATGCTGTCCCATGTTTTTTTTGCTCGCTTAGCCAATTCTCCCGTTTTTTGAAGTTGAAGATATGCAGGAGAAAAGGGAGGTTTCCAATGTTTCTCTTTTGTAATCATGACTTCTGAATTCTCTATAGCAAGTTACTATATTTCCATCAAATTCGTACTGCAATTCTCAGCTGCCGCACGATTGTATCGTGTGGCAGCGGGGATTTTAAAGAGTTGTCTTATCAAACCGCTAAGGAAGCAAGCCATTTTTTTAATCACGAACACCTTTGAAATTAGTATTAGTGAGAATTACTTTTTACATAGGAAAGTGATACAATTATAGATTTTTCGTCTAATATGAATGATAACTTATCCACTTTTTTTCACCACTCTTGCATCTTTTCCGACATCTCTCCGACTTATCTATATGTTTTCACCATAAAAAATTAATAAATGAAAAAAGGAAAAACAACTATTACCGGATTCGGTGCTGCTCTATTGGCAGTTTTGGGGAGTGTTACATGTTGTGGTGCACCAATCGCAGCAGGCATTCTAGCCTCTTTAGGAGTTGGCGCTAGTCAATTATCATTTTTACACAGCATACAGCCTTATCTTATCGCTATTGCTCTGTTCTCATTAGCCATGGGATTTTACCGTCTTTATTTTAAAAAGAACAACTCTTGTTGTGGTACAAACCCCGAAGGAAGTGCAGCTCCCAGTAAGAGAAAATCAAAAATTTTCCTTTGGATCGTAACTATATTAACTCTGGGGATGTTGATTTACACCAACAATGCAAACTCTTTTGGTACAGAAGGCAGTAGCTCTCATGGAACTGCACCTGCTGAAGAGGGGGCTTGCAATTCTTGCTCTCCGGCTACGGCTGTAAATGCTTCTCAAAAGCCTGTAATTAAAATTAAAACCTTTACAAATGAAAGCTGCACCAGCTGCTCTGCTCCAAGCCCAAAGCTTAGCACTGTCTCTTTTAAAATATCAGGCTTAGAAAATCAATGTTGTATCAAGCCATTCATCATCAAACTTAAAAATGAATCGGGTATTAAACAGTTTAGTATCTCCTCTGATAAAAAAACAATTGGTTTTAAATTTAATGAGAAAGAAATTACGCTTGAGCAGCTGATACAACTCGTTAATAAAGAAGGTTACAAACTAACACAAATTTAAGAGAACATGAATAAGAAGAGACTCGCCATAAGTTCTATTGTCTTCATATTTTTCTTTCTTTACAACAGCAGTAGTGTAAAATCACAAACAAGTTTAGAGTTAAAATCAAGCCTAACATCGCGCCATTATTGGCGAGGCATAATGGTTAGCAATTCAGCAAACTACGAGGGTGATTTAATCTTGCAAGTAAATAATTTTAAGTTTGGAGCCTGGGGTGGCTATGCATTTGATAATGAATATTCTGAATTCGATTTTCATTTTGGATTTACCATTTCAAAGCATCTGTCAATTGAGATATGGGACTTATATGCTTCCAGAGACAGAGCTTCTATAGATGAATACGACTATTTTGATTTCGATCGAAAATCGACCAACCACCTTTTAGATGCCAGCATCAATTACAGCTTTGGCAATAATTTCCCATTGACAATTTGCTGGAGCAGTTTAGTATGGGGACGAGATTTGGATGAGCACAACAATCAAAACTTTTCTTCCTATTTGGAATTGGCATACCCCATAAACATTAAGGACACCCATGTCAAATTCTATATGGGTACCAATGTTTTTGAAAATAGCATGTATGGCTCTCATACTAATATTGTAAACATGGGCTTAAGTGCCAGTAGAAATCTGAAATTAAATGAGTATTTAAGCCTACCTGTTTGGGCTAAAATGGCAATTAATCCTGAAGCAGAAACAGCCAATTTAATTGTAGGCATCAACTTTTAATTATTTGTACTAATAGTTTTAGTTTGTTTTATATTGCGAAGAAACCTCCACTTTGTGTTAAAGTGGAGGTTTCATTTTAAATATACTAAATCTCATTTTAAAACTCACATCCTTCTAAACCATTAACCAAATGATAGATATATTTGAAGCCCGATTTCTGCATCACAGAAATTGCCTTTAAACTTCTTATTCCTGCTGTACAATAGACCAGATAAATGTGGTCTTTATCTAAGTGTTCGAGTAAAGATTTAAAGTTAGCTTTAAAGGCATCCAGCAAAATTGCATTTTCCAAATGGCCCACCTTGTACATTCCAACACTACGGGTATCAATAATATGAAATTGATCGTTTCCCTTATGATCATTCAATATAGCTCTTGCCTTATCACAATTAATATCACAAATGAAAGGTTTTAAATTTTTCTTATCTAATCTACAAGTCATCGTTTATATTATTAAGAGATTCAATTATAAGTTAATCTCCTTTGCAATGCTAAGGAGATAAAACTTCGTTTTTGTTAAGGCGGAATGGCTTATCAAAAGATGCAGACGAAGTGAAGAATTCTTCTTTAAATTACAAGCCAAGCTAGTTGTCATTTTTGAATTAGCTGAAAAACATTTACTACTTTGCATCTATAACCAAAGAATAAAATCATGCAGTGCGACATTCATAGTATATACCAAAAATATAGTACTCACTTATTGGCATTTATACGTCAACAGATTAAGGACGATTCAACTGCTAATGACGTTTTACAGGAAGTGTTTCTAAAAACCATGGAATCTTGTATACGCGACAAGGAGATTAGAAACCTAAAAAGCTGGTTATTCTATGTCACCAGAAATACGATTATAGATTACTTTAGGTTACAAAACAAGATCATTCAAGAAGAAGATTACATCAACCTAAATCATTTAAATTCATCTGACTTTCAGCAAATTCTTTCTGAAGATGTAGCCGATATGATTAGCCTTCTTCCTGAAGAGTATGCCCTTCCATTGCAATGGAGCGATATCGATGGCATCCCACAAAAAGATATTGCTCAAAAGTTAGACATCAGTCTTCCCGGAGCCAAATCGAGGATTCAACGTGCTCGTAAAAAACTTCGTGATCAATTCTTTGAGTGCTGCGATATTGAATTCGATGCTCAAGGCAACATTATTTCTTGTGAAATTAAAAGTCATTGCACGCCACTCCTTGAAAAAAGAAAAGACCGAAAAGAATAATTTTCAACTACATATTAGCTAGCAGTAAATTTTTTCAATAAAAATTTATTGCTTCTTGCATCTTTCGCTTCCCTTCTTCGCCTTTACTATGAATTAAGAATTTTAATGAATTAGTGAAATGGCGAAGTATGAATATATAATCTGTTTCAAACAGATTTATGGTAGAAGCGGAAAGTCTGCTTGTTGTCCTGGTTAATAATTGTCCATGTTTAAAAGTCAATTATTTTATTACAAAACCAACAAGAAAAAATTATGCAAGAAAGTTTAATATCAGCATTCAGAAATTTATTTTATAACACATTTGGGGTAATACAAACCCCATTCTACGAAGGATTAACCAAAACATTTGGAAACTTTGTCTTTATAACTTTAGAACTTTTTATTCTTTTTATTGTGATCACAGCTATCATTGAATACATCATGATGCATGTGAATCAAAATAAACTTCAGAAGTTATTTGCAGGGAAAGGCGTCATTGGAAACATTGCTGCCGCTACTTTTGGTGCAGTCACACCATTCTGCGCCTGTTCAACCATACCAATGACGGTAGGATTTTTAAATGCGAAAGTCCCATTTGGTTCAGTGATGTCGTTCCTTATTGCATCACCTTTATTAAATCCAATTATTGTAGCAATGCTCGCAGCAACAGTGGGGGTTAAAAATGCCGCAATTTATTTTGGTTTTTCATTCATTCTGTCAATATTTTTTGGCTATCTCCTTCAAAAATTTGGCTTTGCAAAACATGTAAAAGCGGTAAAATTATCTGGTGGTGGTCATACTATTGATAATGGAATTGATACAAGAAAAACATTATCTATTGGTAAAAAAGTTGGCCTTTCCTTAAAAGCTGGTTGGGATTCGTTGAAACCCATCCTTCCATACCTGTTTGCCGGAGTAGCTGTAGGTGCTGCAATTTACGGTTACTTGCCAGAAGGAGAAACTATTGCCAAATATGCTGGTGAGGGAAATATCTTCGCAGTACCAATTGCCTCTGTAGTGGGAATTCCATTATACATTCGTGCTGAAACGGCCATCCCAATCGCCATGTCACTTATATCAAAAGGAGTAGGAATGGGAACTGCTATCGCATTAATTATTGGTGGAGCCGGAATGGCTATTCCTGAAATGACTATGCTAGCCAAAATATTCAAGAAGAAATTACTGATTTCATTCATCGGTGTCATCTTTTTAGTGGCAGTCATCACCGGGTACGCTTTCAACATCATCATGTAATCATCCGGGTTTACATCATTAACAACAAATAAAAAGAGACACGTTTATTAAGCCTGAACCAGCTATAGGCTAAAGGAAAGATAAAAGCATATTTGCAAACAAACTATTCCTTTTCATATCAGGCTTACATTAATAAAATCATATAAATTTTAAGAAAATGGGACTATTTGGAAATTCAAAAAAGAAATCAAGCTGTTGTACTTTTCAAGTTGAAGAAGTAAAAGAAGACAAAAAGCAGGAGTTAAACTCAATCTGCTGTAATTTCAAAAGTGAGGAAGTAAAAGACAACAAAACACCTGACAAATCAAGTGAGGGTTGTTGTGGATAACATCAGTTATATAGTGTATGGGTTTCTTTCGAATATCAGACATGAACCACTAACTAAAAAAAAGAACCTATACACTAACTTTTTGTGGTGAGGTTTGGGTTGTGGGATACTCAAACTTTTATAAACAAACGATCTGCGAAATTAAAGGCACTACTATTTGAATATTATACTTGGTCGATAAAGCTATTAATGGAGCAGATCGTTATTTCTAACAATTGATGAATTATCTGGAGATTGGCTTACTATTTTTTATTGTTTCTTTATTGGCTTCATTTACCGGAAGAGGCGGTGGCTTAATATACTTGAGTATATTGATATACTTTAATGGGGTATCTACAGAAAGTAAAATCTTGTCTTTCTTGCTCATTATTGCCACATCACTTCCACATCTAAAAAAGGCCTTAAAAGAAATTGATAAAGCCATCGTTTATAAACTACTTTTACCATCACTTAGCTCATACTTTTTAATCGGTATAATCTGTCAAAGTCCTAATGGGATCTTATTTCTAATCATCATCTTGTTTATAGGGCTGTCATCACTGTTAGTCCTTTGGTTTCCCATAAAAACCTCCAGGGAAAACTTTAATTTGCCTAGAGGGAAAACTGAATTTTACACCCTTTTTGCATCTGGTATTAGCGCCTATGTTGGTCTATCACCATCATTACTTTTGATTCCATTTTTAACCAATCAATTGAAAATGGATATGAGAAAAGCCATACCATATCTTCATTTTCAAAATCTAATTGTCGTATCTGCTGGATTAGTTAGTGTGGTACTCTCTTCCAATCTTGTTCACTATCCAAATTTTGAGCAGGTTGGAATTCAAATTGGAATGGTTCTCTGTGGCAGTTATCTTGGTAAGATGTTACTGGTAAAGAGCAACTTGTTTTGGACCAAATTTATATTCACAATCCTGAGTGTTTTTTCATTACTCCTCACAATACTATCTGTACTTTAAATTAATCAAACATCATGATAAAAATAATTAGCTTTAAAATTTGTCCTTGTTATCAAAGAATTTCAGCCATACTGGAAGCTTTAAATATCCCTTATGAATCGTTATTCTTAGATCTGAATAATATCCCAAAATGGTTTGTTGATATTTCTCCTGAAATTGAACCTGCTATTCAAACCGAGGCAGGTGACTATATATCTGGCTTAGATTCGGTAATTCACTACATTGAAAACCAATACGACACATTATTTCAAGATATGAACATGAAGTATCAAGAAGATAATGAGAGATGGCTTGAACTTGCAAACCAACAATACATCAATCAATGCAATACACAACGAAGTCGTGATTTTGATTCAATGCTAGAACATGGAGTTCCTTTTTTTGATGGTTTGGAACAAATGGAAAAGCGAATAGGAAATACCCCGTTCTTTCAAAGTGAAAAACTATCGCAAGTTGATATTGCTTGGCTGCCAATTTTGCACCGTGCTCATATTGTAAAAGATCAAACAGGATATGATTTTCTGGCTGAATTTCCAAAGCTAAGGCAGTGGCAGAAACAGCTTATGGCAACAGATATACCAACAAAATCAGTTCCCGAGGATTTTATTCAGGTTTTTGATGAATTCTATTTAAATAAGGCCACATATTTAGGTAATTTGTTCAGCTCAAACGAAGAACCACCCTTAATATCATCCAATTTACCATGTCAGTGTGCATGCCCATAAAAAAAAGAGAGCTTTTAAAAAGCTCTCTTTTTTGCTATCTGTTTTTCTCCTTTGTATTCTTTTTAGCGTATACCTTAAAAGGATAGAAGTAAAGTCTGATATATGGCAGTAGCTTATGTTCATTAAGCTTGGCTAAATGGGGTACAGGTCTTTAGTTTTATTAATGAAGGCTCGTTTTTTGCAACAAAATTTAATGCTTATTATTGTTTGTTCTAATATACTGATAATCAGGCTTGGTTGGTGGCGATAAAAAACATGCTTACGTTTTTTAAAAACGTAAGCATGTTTTGAGTAAAACGTGCTGATGTTTTTACAAAAACATCAGCACGTTTTTTAGGACGGATCGTTAATGGTTTTTAAAGTACCTTTTCGTACTCTAAATTTTGTAGCATTTTCTTTAATTCCTTACCTGGAGTAAAGATTGTTTTGGAGCTTTTAATTGAGTGGCTATTGACATCTTCTTTTTTGGTCTCACCATTACTACTAATACTCACACGAAGACTACCCAGATCGCCCAGGCGAACGATTGATCCTTCCTCCAGACCATCTTGCATCACTTCGACCATTGCATAAAGTACAGCACGAATGTCTGCACCACCCACTGTACTGTTTTGTGCAATACGTTTGGTGAGTTTATCAAGGGTTAATTCACCATTACTTGCAGTGTTTGCATAAAATTTTTTCTTACCTCCACCCACAACACCTGGTTGGCCTCTTTCAATGACTTTGTATTTTATTGTCATATCATAAAGATTTTAAATAGCAGAATCATTTGTCTGATCTGTTGTCGTTCATTCCTTAAGTATCTATCCTAATTATTCAGGAATGAATTCAAACCCTAGATCAATAATCATAGCTATTTAGTTTGTATCTTGCAGGCTCCATCGGCCTCCTCTTCCAGTTGTCTCGCTAAAGTCTGCCGGTTGATGACCAGCCGATGGTTTACCTCATTTTCGTGAACAGCGAGTATGTACTCCTCACTCACTTAAACAGTTATGAATTTAAGTAAAATATTTCTACTTGACGTAATGTTTTGTGTAAAATGTTGTTTTATAATTGTTTTGAGCTTTTCTTATTGCATTAAAATCCGAAATGTCGCGAACATCTTTGCGTGAAAAATAAAGCGTGGGCATATGTCCGACCGAGCTGCTTACACGTGTTTCCCATACCGTTTATTTTTTTGACGCTGATTAAATATGATTTGATATACAGCTCCTGATATCTTTTAATCATAAACAATCTGCGGGATCTGTGTCTTTTTTTTAAGTCATTAGAATCAAACACTTTTGGGTCGAATATCAGCCAAAGAAATAAAATGAAAAAAAAAGCCAAGAAGATAAGGAATATAGTCCCGATATGGATAAATTGTAATTGTCTCTTTACACGCAACTAAACCAATCGGAATTGGAACCCATTTTTATTCCTGCCCAAGATAGGATTTGAGAGCGGTGTTAAGATACAGCCCTAATAACATCAACCATGAGAGATGAATATATTTATATAGATGAAAAAACAATACGTCAGTATATCTCACTACATGATCGGAAATTACTAGGTAAAGATTATGAGTTAGGGGTAGCCATTATATTAAAGGGGTTTTTTGAATTAAAAAAAGGCTTTGACTGCAGGATTGGCTTAAAACTTAATCCAAAGTATCGTGAGTTATATATTGGAAGAACTGAAGTTTTAACATTTGAAGAAGCCAAAATCTTTATTGAGAAGCATAGCCTGGAATCTGATCCCGTTGATGTTGGGATATCGCCAACTGTAAAATCATCTCAAAATATCGGTATCGTGTGGCCAATCCAATTGAAACGCTTTGGTTATTTTCAAAAAGAAAAGGATACGATAGGCTTGATCAAATTTCTTTCTAAAATAGGGGACAGGTATGCGAAGAGTTCAATTATTTTGGTTGTTTTTTTTGATGAGCATATAGGTTTCGATCAGAGAATCGTTTGTGACTATTTTAGGTTAAAAGACTTCCCTTTTGAGCGAATATTATTTATCGATACAAACCAAAATTCGGAAGGCGTGTGGAAATTTCATATTGGTGAATTATGGCCTAATTATGATCTTAATGAATACGATATTGGAGATTTGGTGAAATAATTATCCAATCTGTGAATTCCTTTTTTTTGACGCTGATTAAATATGATTTGATATACAGATCCTGATTTTTTTAATCATAATCAATCTGCGGGATCTGGGTCTTTTTTTTTTTAGGCATCATATCCTTTTATTTTCACTCAGCATGAAATTTATGTAATCCTTAATATCCAATCATGACCGCAATGCCCAAAAATATGCCTGCCAACACGATTAGCTGTATAAACAAGGGCAGTACGAAACGCAACCATTTTTGGTAGGGGATTTTAGCGATACTCAGCATGGCCATTAAAACGCCTGAGGTGGGGATGATTAAATTTGAAAAGCCATCGCCACAGGTAAAGGCAAATACAGAGCTTTGGCGGGTAAGGCCTAAAACATCAGCCAGGGGAGCCATTATTGGCATGGTTACGGCGGCTTGTCCGGATCCTGAAGGAATAAAAAAGTTGAGAATCGTCTGGAAGAGGAGCATGCCTTGAGCTGCAAATAATTTGGACGAATTGCTTAAAAGAGTCGCCGCGTAATAAATGATTGTATCCAAAATCTGACCATCCTGCAGGACAACCTGAACACCTTTTGCAAATCCCACGACTAGTGCAGCAACAACCATCTCTTCCATACCTTTTATAAATGAATCGACCGCTTGGGAGACAGTAATGCCGGAGATACATATCGCAATAAACCCCATGAGTAGAAAGCCTCCAGACATCTCAGCCAACCACCAACCCTTAACTTGAATGGCATAAATAATTATTGTGAATATCAGCCCGGAACTAATAAGAATCCAGATATGAGAGGCTCTTAATTTTAGTTTTTCGAACTGACTTTCGGAAACTGAAAACTGTTCTGCAGGTAGGAATGATTTGCTCGGGTCTATTTTGATTTTTCGTCCATATCGTAAAACGTGTATTAATGTGATAATCAAACTGGCAACAAAAAAGACTAATCTGAACCGGATGCCACTACCTGGTGGGATCTCCGCAATGCCTTGAGCAATTTGCACCGTAAAGGGATTTGTTGTGGCAGCTGCAAACCCTACGGCAGCCCCAAGGTATACTAAGGAAAGACCATATATGCGGTCGTATCCCAGTTTTTGGGAAACGATTAAAAAGATGGGGACCAAAGGGATTAATTCTTCACCTATTCCAAATGTTGAGCCCCCAATAGCCAACACAAACATCAAGACGATTGTTAGCATCGAGGCAGAATTCGCAAATCGATCAAGTAAAGCCTGGATAACGGCCGTTATGGTTCCTGTTCGCTGAAGAACACCCAAAACACCACCAATAATAAAAATAAGAAAAATGATATCTGAGACACCTGACATTCCCCTTGGAATGGCTGTCAGAAATTCTAATAAACTCACAGGGCTGGCTTTGTGATCTTCCTTATCCCCATAAACGATTCCTTGAAATGAAATATGTTTAGGTAGCTTTTCATATGTGCCGGGAATCAGGACTGTTCGCGTTAACTCGCCATAAGTTACTTTTTCGCGTTGATAGGTACCAGCTGGAATGATATGGGTGAGAAAACTGCAAAAAAGAATCACCCCTGTTAACAGGACAAAAACATGAGGTATTTTAATCTTCGCAATTGAAAACAATTTCATACTATCCCTTCTTTTAATTAAATTTTAAGATAACAGCTATATCTTATCAAGATAAACTAAAAACAGAAAAATAAATAATTAGACGTTTTCATATGGTATTTTACTAATAGCATAGAACAAATAAACAGATAAGGGTAAACTTAAAAGGAGTAGGATTGATCTCCTACTCCTTTTAGTTGCCAAGGCCTTACATTCCGGCTAATAGGTTCTCTGCTTTATTTCTGATAAAAGCATAGTTTAGGTTGCTGAGTGCATTAAAGTTCGCTGCTTTAGTGCATAGCTTTATAGCCTTTTCTTTGTCACCTTTGCTTTTGTAGGCCAGGGCCATTCTGTAGAGATTATATGGGTTTTGCTGATTAGCCAGCTGGAGCTCTTCAATTGCTTTATCGTAATCTTTTTCTTCAAGAGCAATTATGCCTGCTAATTGGTGAGAGAATCGAATCTCATTTGGATTTTTTATAGATTCAGCCTGTTTTCTATATTCTTCAGATTTGGCTTTTGCACTCACAAAATCTTTTTTCATAGATGCCACACATGCTGCATAATAGAGATAGACGCGTTTAAAGTTTTCTTTCACCTCATTGGAAAGATTAGATTCTTCTGCGACTTGCACTGCCTTATCAAATTTTGCCATTGCTTTATCAAAGCTTCCCATCTCCTGTAGAATATTACCCATTCCATTAAGGTCACGAGACATTGCAGCAGCATCATTACTCTTTTCGTCTAAAGCATATTTATTCTTTAGCTCCATTAATGCTTGATCTAAATTTCCTTCATCCACATAAGAAACAGCCATCGCAAAGCAAGCTTGTCCTCTCTCGCTATCATTGCGGGCCTTATCGTAGTATTTCTGAAGTTGTTTTCTTGCTTCCTCATGTTGCTTTTTATAGTTTAGGTTTGAAGCAATACCCTCATATGAGAAAATAAAATTTGGATCCAGAGACAGGGCTTTTTTATAATGCTCAATCGATTTGTCATACTTACCCATTTTCATCAATAACTCAGCATAAGAATCGTGGGGATTGGGATCATTAACAATGAGTTCCGTATATTTCTTAAAGGCTTTTTCTGCTTCATTATAATTTTCTAAAAACATATAGGCATAACCTATAAAATTATAGGGAGGGGAAAAGCCCGGGGCGATTTTTGTCGCTTTCTTAAATGCTTCGATTGCCGGTTTCCATTCTTGTTGCCCATTGTAACTAAGACCGAATAAATAGTGGGATCGCTCATCATTGGGGTAGGCTTCAACCAATTTTTGGAAGTATTCTCTCTGTTTCATCGGCTTAGCATCAATATAAAGTGCATGCCATCCCATAATCTGTAGGCGCTCACCTTCTGAAACATGATCAACTAAAGCAACAGCTTTGTCTAAGTGTTCAAGAAATCCTTTCGTGCTGGCTTGGACGAAGGATAGGTTTAAGTAGGCCATCGCGAAATTAGAATCTAATTCTATCGCTTTTTCGTAGTATTTAATACTTTCCTCGTTAAGGTATTTATCAGAAAGAGCACGCCCCTGCAAATAATAGTTCAGAGCTTCATCTGATGAAGTTGTGATAGGAATTTTGCCCTCGTCTTTAACAGTCCAGGCGATCATCATAAATAGAAGGGGAATGATCGTAAGTCTATGTAAATAGCTTGTTAAGTAATGTTTTTTCATCGCATTATCTTTAATATTAATTAAAAATTGATGAGCTATTAAAAGGAAGCTAATGATTATTTATGCTAATGAATGTGATCCTCCTTTCAATAAAACAGACTTCTTTTAATAATCCATCCTCAAATTAGTATTCAGTCAATTTTCTCTTTTTCCTTGCATCATTTGGTTCATCATCTCTTTGAATGAACTTTTTGTAAAACCGTCAGCTTCTCCAGGAGCAATAAATTTTTCTGCCGGAGATTTGTGTTCATTTATTCTCCAAATTCAGCCATCTTTTTGGCAATATGTTCCATTACTTCACAGGATTCTTTTTCAGGGCTAAAATCAATGAATTTTAGATCTTCTTCTACAATAGCTGTATGTCCGGAGGGCCAGTAAAATACATCACCTGCTTTGACAACTTCATCAGAATTGTCATCATATATTAATCTTATTGCACCTTGAAGGACGTATCCCCAATGTGGACAATGGCAACTGTCATTCTTTAATCCCTGAAGGAAAGGGGAAAAGTCCATCCCTTTTGGGAATTCATTATAGGCAATTGTCATACCTCCACATCCGTTTAAGTTTCGGATAATTGCATCAGGGGTTTGCATGATGGCTGGAATCTCATCTTTGTTAATTTTCATAATTTGAATTTTTTAAGGTTTAAAAACTGATTTAACTACACTATTGTTACATTTTCCATGTAAGTTCATTCACTTAGTTAGCTCTTTTTCCTTGCATCATTTGGTTCATCATCTCTTTGAATGAACTTCTGGTAAATCCCTCAGCTTCTCCCGGGGCGACAAATTTTTCTGCAGGTGGATTGGTTTTATTAATTTTAGTAATTGCCTGTATTTCCATTCTGGCACCGACCATGGGATCCATTTGGTAAGTACGTACCTCAATAGGTATTCTTCCGGAAACAAGTTCCCATTCATCCTTATTTCTATGATCATCAGTTTGGAAGATCTTGGATAACTTTTGGGATACGCTTTGTGCTTTTTTAGCCAATCCAGGATTGTCATCCGATGCCCAAATTGTAATGACTTCATGGTCACCTTCTATCATATATTGGTCACACTTGTATCCGTATTTGGTCATTTTTTTACCGGTTAATACGATTTGCTGATTCGATTCCTGATGTCCCATCTTTTCTTTCATAGCCATCTTTGCCTTTTCCCGCATCTCAGGTGGGAGTTGTGCCAACATTTTTTCGACCGCGGCATTGGCTTCTGCCTGAAAATTTTCCATGTCTTCTTTTGACATTTCATATACTTTCTTTTGAGCCCAAATCACGTAGTATATCATGCCACTGTTATAGTTTAATATCACTGTGATCTTGCCTTCTTTTTCCGACTGGCTTTCCACTGCAAAGTTATCACCGCTGATGTAGATTGTTGATTTCAGGGTTTCAATCTCTTCATATTCACTATAGGCAGACTCTTTTAGTTTACTTTCGGAGAGGTTTAGAAAAAACTTAGCTTCATCTACAGGGTCTTCAAAGTCTGTACCCTCCGGTAGGAGTTCATAGTTAATCGGGATTTCATATTCAATCTGTTCAAAAATGTATTGTGCCTTCATGGAATTGGCAAACATCAATGCAATACCCATGACCAAAATTATTCTCAGCTTATTCATAGAAACCTCCTCTGGATTTGATTAAAAAAATATTCCTGCTGTCGCTGATATCAATTTCACGACTATTTTCAGCATACTTGTAAAATTAAAGCTTATTAGCTGCTGAAGCAAAAAAAAATAAAGGGGCAAGGTCTTGATTAGTAGTGTTTATGCGTTGAGTGTGGTTTTTTCAGAAGCTTGTTTCCTGTGTTTAAATGAGCAGTCCATATTTTTAGATTCTGCTTTCCCATCTTTTCATAAATAAAAGTTAAATTTAACTGCTTCAATTTATTGAAGCAGCAGTTGTTTTTAGAAAGCTTATTTAAGAGGGGGTAATACCCTATAGGGTATCTTGCTTATAGTTATTCAGTTTTTAAATTATGAATATGATGGATCAAAATAAAGAGCTCGTTGATTATTATTTCGAAAAAAAGAAATCGGGTATGGATTTTTCTGAAATAAGAAAAGAGTTGAAAGCCAAAGATATTAAGGAAGCTCAAATCAAAAGCATTATTAGAGAGATTGACGAAAAGACCCTGGAGCATGCTAAGAATGCAGGTAAATTTAAACCCCGGGATTTGCGATTGATTGGTTATGCTTTGATGCTTATTGGTGGCGGCTTGACTTTTGCAGTTTATTTTAAAATGTTAGATCTGGGCAAATACCTGTTTGTTGCTTATGGCCCTGTTATTATAGGCTATATTTTAGTGGTGATGGCTCGTCGTCAGCAGAAAAAACAAGCCTGATGAATATTGTAAACATTGAAAACGATAATTTCTAGGATATGGATATTAGAAAAAATGAAAGCCAATTGGTATGCATTGCAAAGTTTATAGCTAAAGACGGCGAAGTGATGGATTTGATTAAGAATCTGCATGCTTTGATTCCCCTAACAGCTCAGGAGGGGGGATGCATACGTTACGAACTGAACCAGTGTATCGACGATGAAAACCGAATAACTTTTATCGAAAAATGGTTCGATGAGAAGACCTTTAACGAGCATTGTGCAAAACCCTATATTGCAGAATTCTTTAATGAAGGAAAACCACTTCATGTTAAGGAATTTGAGGTAACGCTTCATAAGCAAATCCTACCGTAAAAGAAGATTTAATACTTTTAAAAGACTTTTAGAAGTGTGATTGAATTCGATTTTTGGTTTTATACTGATTTAGAAGATTAAATGTTATGTACCATGAAGTGGTTAAATTTTAATAACCGCACTTGAAGAGTGTGGTATACAGATTAATTTATTAATATCCCTGAAGGGGATGAACTTATTAGTATAAGACATAGATCGGTTTTTATATAAGAAAAACAGGCTATTGCATACGATATGCAATAGCCTGTTTTTTTTATGTCTTTATCCCTTACAGCGGAATGTTTCCATGTTTTTTTGATGGATTATGCTCACTCTTATTGTTACATATCTCCAAAGCCTGAATCAATTTGTAACGACTCTGATTCGGTTGTATCACTTCATCCAGATAGCCAAGCTCAGCGGCTTTGTATGGGTTCGCAAATTTGTCACGATAATCTTCAATGGCAGCAGCTCTATCGTTTCATTTTTTTGTGATTCCTTATAAATCTTTCAATCAGTCAATATATACTTCCAGGAGCTTTGTTTTTTCTTTAGCTATAATCTTGATGTCTTTTAATGAGGCAGGAATTAATACAGATTCTAACTGACTTAGCCCGATTTTATTTTCACCAGACTGAATTTCACAATCTCCATCAGTACAAATAATGACAACAAAAGAATCAAGATTAGAATAGTCAAGATTTAATGTGGATGATGTATTGATGATATTCGTGTTAAAATACTGACAAGAAACGATTTCACTTTTAGACTCATCATTTTCGATATATTCAATTTTTCCTGATGAATCATCTTCATAATTCATTGATCGAATTGCATAGTCATGATGCAACTCTCGTCCATTCCCATTTTTATCAACTCGATTAAAATCAAATATTCGATAGGTTATATCGGAAGTCTGTTGGATTTCGGCTATGAGATTCCCTTTTCCAATAGAATGAACTTTCCCTGCTGGAATGAAATAAATATCACCTTTATTGGTCTTGATCGAATTCATTAATTCCATCAAATTACCATTATCAAAATGGTGTTGAAACTCCTGATAATTTATCTTTCGGGTAAATCCGGATATCAAAGAGGCATCCTCTTTCTGATCGATGACGTACCACATTTCAGTCTTACCAGATGAATCGTGTAACTTTTTTGCGATCATATCATCAGGATGAACCTGAATGGAAAGATCGTCAGAAGCATCGATAATCTTTATTAAAAGAGGAAATTGATCTTTGAATTGATCGTACACTTTTTGTCCAAGAAGATCAGCTTTAAATTGATTGATCAATTCTTTGAGATTTGTTCCCTTTAATACCCCATTTCCCAGAACAGAGTTATTATCAGGAAGACCAGATACTAAAAAACTTTCTCCGATTTTAATGCCCTGATCTAATTCGATATTGTAAGTTTCAGGAATTCTTAAACCTCCCCATATCATTTCTTTAAGTATGGGTTCAAATTTTAATGGATATAACATGGCTTATAGTTTTTGATCTATTTGATTTAGAGCATAAGCAAAGGCCCCTATCGAAATTGCCTTACTTGCACCCAACTGACTCGTTCCGATTGCCAACTTTTGAATAGGATCATAATGAATAGTTTTATTGGTATAAGGAACTTTTATTTCTTTGCTTTTTGATTCAAGGAAGATATCACGTTCCGAAGCGATATCCCATAAATGGAGCTGGTGTATCAAGCGGGATTGCTTGTTTTTAAATTCTCCCTTTAAGACTTTTATAACGGCAGGCATGTATAAAGAACTCGCTCCTGTTAAACCGCCACCTATGACAACCAGTCCATCGAATAGCATCATTAAATTGGCAATGGCATCACCTAAATGTGTTCCGAAACTTTCAAAGGCTGAAAGGGCTGCTTCCTGATTTCCTTCCTTTTTATTGACCGCAATATCGAATATATCTTTAGGCATTAAATTTTCATCAGAATGAGCCAATGATTTGTATTGATTTATAATAGCACGAGTGCTCACACCTTCTTCTAAATTTCGATCGGGAGAAATACTATTAGCTATATTCCACACTTCTGCAGCAATGCTATTGTCTCCTTCAATCAAGATCCCATTGTGAACAAAGCCTGCACCTATGCCAGTCCCCAGTGTTAGACCAATAAGATTTCTATATCTTTTGGGGCTATTCTTTTTTTCCAGATGAGTATTTACTGTAGGTAGAAATCCAGCTAATGCTTCTCCATAAGCGAATAAGTCCCCGTCGTTATTTATAAAAACAGGAATCTTAAAATGCTCTTCGAGCATTGGACCAAGAGCAACTTCTCCCCTAAAGGCCGGGAAATTGGGTAAATTACCTATGATTCCATTTCTGTAATCAGCAGGACCAGGAAAAGCAAAACTTATGGCAACAGGTTTTTCACTCAATAAATCGAAGACTTCTTGAAATCCGTCTTTGATTGTTTTTAAGCAAAGATCAAGCTTGTCTGAATTAGATGGTTTCCTGATCGGTTGAACAAGTTCTTCTCCATTTTTAATCGCTGAAAAAATAAAATTTGTACCTCCTGCATCAAGTGTAAGTACGATTCGCTTATCGTTCCAAATATTTATTTTAGTCATAATTCATTTTTCTTTTTATAATTTTAATCCAATATATGTGTCATACAAATCAACCTGTTTCATAACCTGCCATTTAAGTGAACGGATCAGCCATAGTACAAGGTATTTCAGGAGTGATCCCAATAGGTATTATTCCCGGTAATGGCACGATCAATCCTACCAGCGGACAATCAGGTCCATAACCCATACATTCTTTTTTCTTATGCAATCTTGATATCGTTTTATAGGGATTTAGTTGTTAAACAAACATGAAAAATTCCACAGGTGTGACAAGTTTTGTCATGAAACCTGATGATTGATATTCATTTTGGAACTGCTTAGTAAGCATATCAATTCCATTCAAATAAAACCGAGTGCTGATTTTAAACAGTTACCTTTTATAAATTGATCTGTGATTAGATTGTTGGTAGACTATTTTTTTTTCGCATAATCCCCTGGCGAAGTGCCAAAGACTTCTTTAAAGGAGCGATAAAAATATGTTCGGTTGTTAAATCCTGTTTCATAGATCACTTCGGTTACTGTCATGGATGTTTCTTTTAATAGCCTGGCCGCTTTTTTTAATCGATAATGCTTGATATAACCATGTGGGGTAAATCCTGTAACGGCTTTTACTTTGCGGTAAAGTTGGGTTTTACTCATGGCCAGAACATCAGCCAAATTTTCGGCATCCAGATCAGTACGATCCAGATTCTCCTCCACAAAATTTTGCAATTTGGAAAGAAACTCAACATCACGACTATTTAATCCTTCCAGATTCTCAGCTGGTTTTTCCGGTTCTGTTTCCAGAACATTTCGAATTTGCATGCGCGCATCAATTAGCTTCCTTACCCTAACTTTCAGATGTCTTGGTTCAAATGGTTTGGGAATGTAACTGTCAGCTCCCACTTCAATACCTTCGATTCGGTGTTCCAATTCACCTTTGGCGGTAAGTAGAATGACCGGGATGTGACAGGTATTTATATTTTCCTTGATGGTTTGGCAAAGTGTCAAACCATCCATCTCAGGCATAATAATGTCACTAATAACTAAACTGATGTTTTCATTGTTGATGATGTTGAGAGCCTCTAAACCATTAGCAGCTTGTCTGAGGGCATATTTTTTAGCCAGTAAATCGTAGACCAAACTTCGCAGTTGCGCATTGTCGTCCACAATCAAAAGCGTATGTTCAGCCTGCTCATCTGATGTTAATTGAGGGAGATTATCACCCAAGGATACGGGTTCCAGTCCCATGAATTCGTCGGCGGCTTTTTCTTTAATTCTGGACTCATCAATCACCATTTTGATTTGTCTTTCATTAATATTGTACTTCTCTTTTGTCAGGGGAAGCACCACGGTAAAGCAGCTGCCTTCTCCGGGTTTGCTTTCCAGCTGAATGGTCCCACGGTGCAGTTCAACCAGACTTTTGGTGAGAGCAAGTCCAACTCCCGAACCTTCAGGTGCACCTTTCAGTTTGGGTAGTTCATCCGCTTGATGAAAGAAGCGATCAAAAATCTTCTCCCGGACCTCATTTGAAATGCCAATGCCTGTATCTTTCACATTAATCAGAGCGTTTTGATCTTTCATGTCCAGTGTAACAGAAACAGAGCCACCTGCTGGTGTGAATTTGATTGCATTGGAGATGAGATTCAAAAGGATTTTTTCAAGTATTCCATTATCGAACCATCCTGTTGTATTCTGAACTGATGTCTCCATGGTCAGGTGTACATTATTCTGTTCAGCATATTGAGCAAAAGCATTCACAATAGTTGAGATTAGCTTAGTGAGGCTACCTTCCCTGACTTTAAGGTCCAGATGGCCGGTCTCCACCTTCCTGAAGTCGATCAATTCACGAATGAGGAGGTGCAGGCGGGTCGAATTGTTGTAGATGGCCTTAGCATATGTCCCTACCTTTTGGTCTTCACCCTTTAGTTCCATTAATTGTGCCGCAGGGGCCATGATGAGGGTCAGAGGTGTCCGGAACTCATGGGCAATATTAGTAAAAAAACGAAACTTGTATTGGTTCATTTCTTCCGTTTTCTGAAGCTTTAACCGTTCTATGGCTAACTGGTTTCGAATGCGCGCCCGTCGTAGGATCATGAACATAATCATGAACATTAAAAGGCCGGCAAACAAGACATATATAAAGTAAGCCCATGAGGTTTTCCAAAAAGGAGGGGAGATGATGATATGGATCTGTCGTAAATCAGGACTCCAAACCCCATCTTCGTTGGTGCATTTTACTTTAAAAATATATTTTCCAGGAGGAACGTTGGTAAAGACTGCCTTCTCTTCTCCATCGGTGATCATATAATCCTGATCGAAGTTTTCCAGTTTGTAGGCATATTTGCATTTTTGCTTGTTGTGGTAATTTAATGTGGTGAACCTGAATCGAAAAAAGTTTTGATTGTAGTTGAGCTTCAGTGTATCGGATAAATCGATGTGCCAGGGAATCAACTTAATCTTTCCGTTTGTGTTTTTAAATTCGGTTATAGCCAAACGGGGAAAATATTGCGAGTCAGTAATTCTATTGGGATTAAATTTGTCGAACCCATTTACACCCCCAAAGTACAACAGTCCGGTGGTCTTCCCCAGACATGAGGCACCATCGGTGTATTCATTACTTTGAAGACCATCTGACTGTAAGTAGTTTCGTATTTCGCCGGTTTTTTTGTTTAGTTTTGATAAGCCCTTATTGGTACTCATCCAAATGTTTTCCTGGGAATCTTCAAGTATGGCATGTATCGTATTATTTGGAATTCCTTCACGTTCTGTATAATGTGTAAATTGGTAAGGACTTGTTGACATATTCAGTCTGTTCAAACCTCCGCTGGTTCCAATCCACAATTCCTGTTGACTGGATTTCCAAAGGCTAAGCACATCGTCATTGTTAAGGGTATTTAAAAGTTGTGGATTACTTTTAAAAACTTCGATTTTACCAGTCAGTGTGTTGAGTCGATGAAGCCCTCCGCCACGTGCCCCGATCCATAGCACATTGGGACGCCCTTCAACAATAGAATAGATGATGTCACTGCGAAGCCCATCCATTTTAGATGGGTCACTACGGTATTGCTTGTGGTTTAAAAGCATGTATTTCCCATTCCCCTTTTTGGTGACGGTAAATTTAAAAAGGCCATATCCGCTTGTGCCAACCCACATATCACCAAATGCATCTTTACAGATGGCATATACCGATCCAAACTCAATTTGGGGTTTGTTGATGAAGTCTTTTGGGAAATGAAGTGTATTTCCGGTTGAGGCTTCAATCATATCAATTCCTTCGCCATCAACTCCAACCCAAATGTTTCCGTTTGAGTCACTGCCCAGCGAGAGAACTGCATTATTTGAAAGACCATTTTCGCTATCAAATATCTTGGTGGGTGCACCTTGAGCCGGAATAAAATTCAGGCCATTCCCCCGAGTCCCGATCCAAACATTCCCTTTGAGGTCCTCATGTATTGCTCTAACGATATTGTGGTTGATCTTCCCCTCAGTGAGATCCCCTTTTTGGGTAGATATGAAAGAATTCCCCCTAGTATCGTATTTATGAACACCATCCCCGTCGGTTCCAATCCATAAAAGGTCAGGTTTGGTTTCGGTAATGGACCAAATTTTCACTTGTTTATTGGAGAGACCACGTAGTTGCTCTTCGAAAAAATCAACTTGTAGGTTGGTTTCAAGGCGTATTTTGAATAACCTACCTGAGTCTGTTCCTCCCCAAATTACGCCTTTCTCAAGCCCTTTAGAGAGCGTAGTGACATTCATATCCATGTTTCCGTAATGGATGCTTGTATATTCTTCGGTATCCAGGTTTACTTTTAAGATGCCTCCCTTTGCCATAGCTACAAAGAGCCAATGTTTTTTGCCATCCTTTACAAACCAATGTTTTTGGGGAAGTATTTCATATTTTGAGGATAAAGTATATTGTTTTACGACTTTCCAATTGGAACTTTTCTTTAGCCCTAACACTGATCCATTCTCTTTCATTACCCAGAGTGAGCTATCGGATGAGAATGACAATCCCAGGATGTTACGTAGTAAATCGGGTTGCAGGGGCAGTTCGATGGGGGCAACGAATTTTTTGTTATTCTGATCAAAATGGGTTATCCCCCAATTATAGACACTACACCAAAGGACACTGTCCGGACTTAGTGTGGCATGAAAGCTGTTTTCCCTGTATGCATTACTATTAATCGTTTCGAGATAGGGGGTGAAGAATTCTCGATAAGAATCATACTGATTGAGTCCCCTTTCAGTTACAATCCACAGATTTCCTTCCTTATCCTCAAGAATTTTCCGAATGATGTTGTTGCTGATGCTTCCCTGATGAAAGATATCTGGCTTGAACACTTTGATGTTGCTTCCATCAAATCGATTGAGACCATCCCAGGTGCCAAACCAATTGAATCCCCTTGAATCCATAAAGATGGTTGTAACTGCACCATTTGATAGGCCATCGGCATTGCTGATATGCGAGTGGGTCCAGTTATGAGGTTTAAAGCTGGATAGGATTATAATTAGTATAACTCCAAATAGAAAATTTCGAACCATTTTAATTCTTCCGTCGATTATTACTTGGATAAAGGTAACAAAAACCCTGATTCAGATTCCTTTGTTTCGGCGTGAACAGTGATTTTGGCAGCCCTGTATACACATTGGAGAATGGGGTGAACAATTTTCTGTTGTGTTCGCCCTTAATTTTGACATCAACTCGAAAATGCTGTTGATTGAGGTAGGCATATGAGAATATGTACCCTAATGTTTTCCTCATTCAGGATGGTTCAAGACTTGAGTAAATTGTTGAATAATTTAATTAAGATATCGCAAATGGAAATTTTATCTAGGACATTGTCCCTGTCTGGATGGCAGGCAGAAATCAATTTAAATAAACCAGTGGAGCGTTACGCAAACAATCCCATATTAACCTGTCATCAGGTGAACGATGTGTGGACCGATCCCAAATACCAGGTGAAAACCGTACATAATGTAGGAATTGCTCAATACAAGGATGAAGTAATCATGTTGTTTCGTTCTCATTTAAGAAATGGCATTTCGGTGATTGGTGTAGCCCGGAGTAAGGACGGTGTGCATGATTGGAAAGTCGATCCGAAACCGGCACTTAAGCCTTGTAATATGGATGATGTGTTCGGAGAAGGAGCAGATGATAAGGGGTTGGTTGAGAATGAAGCAGGAGGTGTTGAGGATCCAAGAATCTCAAAAATTGGGGACAGCTATTTCATTACCTACAGCGCTTATCATGGAACCATAAAAGACAGGGTTCGTGTATCGCTTGCTACAACAACAGATTTTAACAGCTTTGTTCGTCATGGTCCTTTAATGGATGTGGACATGAGAAATGTGGTCATTTTTCCTGAACCTTTTGATGGCAGGTATGCCGCTCTCTTTCGACCAAACGACCATAATATCGATCATACCGGAGGGGTCTTCAAGGAGATTCAAATTGGTTTTACCAAAGACCTTTTCTGTCATGAGTGGGATATGGTACCTGAGCCATTTATGAAACAAGAGGGTGGACCAAGTGCTTTTTCAGATAAAATAGGTCCCGGAGCACCCCCTATCAAAACCAAGTATGGTTGGTTGAACATTTTTCATGGTGTCAGAGGGACTATGGATGGAAATCCTTATACCCTTGGAATCGCATTGCATGATTTGAACGATCCTCAAAAAGTAAAAGTGTCTAATATTCCAATCCTTTTCCCAAGTGCAGCTGATTGCAAAACGCTACCTGAGGATTATGTCCACGTTCCCAATGTGGTCTTTTGCTGTGGGGCACTTCGAAGAGAGGATGGTTCTATACTGGTCTATTACGGAGGAAATGATACCGTCACAAATGTAGCAGTAACACATGAGGATGTTTTGGTAGCCCTATGTGAACAGTACCCTCAGAATCCTCTAAGCGGTGTGCCATTATATGACATTTAAGATTTAGTTCTGAATTTAGAATGATATTAGACTCTTTTAAAATTTAATTATGGAATTTAATTCTCAAACAAGAATATCTGATTTTAAATTCGAGGGTAATTTGGTATTAAAAGATGTAGTTGACTGTATTAATGCCACCAATGCGCTTAAATCAGATTTCAAGTTGTTGAAAAGATTGATTGATGCTACAAAAGTCAACCTGAAATTGTCTCCTGGTGAAATGCCTTTAATAGCAGAAGCTAATTGTAAATCTATTGAGAAATATGATTTCGTTATTGATGCTGTTGTGTTGGTAGGTCCAGTGGAGACAGCTTTAGCAATGATATATCAAGAATTAACGAAATCTGTTAGGTATAGACTTCATGTTTTTTCAACCAGAGAAGCAGCTATCCGTTGGTTGGAGCGTATTAATTTAAAGCAAGATGGTAAGTGCTTAATTCAGAGACTGTAGTCTTTGTATACTCCATTCCCTATGTGTATAGTATAGTGTCAGAAAAACGGATTGCATACTATACTGTACACAAATGGGAACAGAGTAGACCGATTAAAGAGAAAAGACAATTTTCTTTGGTATCAGAAAAATGATTTAAAATATGGATATCGCAAAAAGATTTGAGCAGAACCCATTGCTCGCACCGAAAGACGTTAAACCGAGTATGCCAGGGATGGAAATTGAATGCTTACTAAATCCCGGTGTATTTCGTTATAAAGATAAAACCTGGTTATTATTACGAGTTGCTGAGCGCCCCAAACAGGAAAAAGGCACAATCAGTTTTCCTGTTTATAATAGTGAAGGCAAGGTTGAAATTCTCACGTTTGATGAGAAAGATCCTAATTTGGATATTTCCGACCCCAGAATTGTCATTTATAAAGGCGAATATTATTTAACCACACTCTCCCACCTCAGATTAGTTTGTAGTGATGACCAGGTTAATTTCAAGGTTCCTGAAGGAAGTCTCCCTATTATGGGGGTTGGTTCTCAGGAAACGTTTGGGATTGAAGATTGCCGGGTTTCAACTATGGAAGATGGCTACCACCTTACTTACACAAAAGTTTCATCTCATGGGGTGGGAGTGGGTTATATTCATACTGAGGATTGGAAACATTTTGATCGTCGTGGGATGATTTTCCCTCCACATAATAAGGATTGTGCCATTTTTGAAGAGAAGGTTAATGGTAAATATTATGCCTTGCATCGTCCCAGCAGTCCTGAATTGGGAGGTAATTATATTTGGATAGCAGAATCTCCAGATAGAATCCATTGGGGGAATCATCAGTTGCTTGCTACCACCCGCCCGGGGAAATGGGATAGCGCAAGGCTGGGAGCCGGAGCAGCCCCTATTCGCACCGAAAAAGGATGGTTGGAAATATACCATGGAGCAACAAAAGAACATAGATACTGTTTGGGCGCATTGCTACTGGATTTGAACGATCCTTCAAAAGTGATCGCAAGAAGTGAAGAACCCATTATGGAACCCATTATGGATTATGAAAAAACGGGATTCTTTGGAAACGTTGTTTTTACCAATGGACACCTGGTAGATGGAGATAAGATTACTCTTTACTATGGTGCATCTGACGAAGTGATTTGTGGAGCCGAATTCTCTATTACTGAAATTTTACAATCGTTAAATTATTAATTTATGGGTAATCTTACCAAAATATTAAAGAAATCACTTTCGGAATATCAGTTTTTCCTCAGCAATCCACGCGACATGAGGGTACTGTTGATTACCAATATGATTTATGCCTTCGTGCTTCCGGTGGTTGATATCTTTGTGAGTGCTTACATCATGCGTTTCACAAATAACGATTTTACATTAGTAGCCTATTATCAGTTAGCGATATATACAGGAATACCAATTACCTTTTTATTAAATGGCTTTCTGTTGAATAAAATTAAAATAACGAATCTGTATAGTTTTGGGATGTTATTAAGTGGTATATCTATGTTGTTTATGATGACCCTTGATAATCTTGATTTTGTTGGAGTTGTTTTGGCTGGATTTATAATGGGAGCATCTTTTGGCTTTTTCTGGGCTAACAGAGATTTTCTTGCTTTAGATACTACAAACGATAAGAATCGAAATTACTATTACGGACTGGAAACTTTCTTCTTTACAATTACATCTATAATAATCCCCTTACTAGTTGGGTGGTTTATCATATCTTCTAAAACCATGGGATGGTTTGGAGAAAACAGAGCTTATCAGTTTATAACCCTTGGCGTATTCATTCTAACTATTATTTCATCAATTGCCATACATAAAGAAAAATTTAGAAATCCTAAACAAAAGAAATTTTTACATTTTCGTTTTGATAAATTATGGCATAAAATGCAGTTCCTGGCTGTATTAAAAGGGCTTGCACAAGGCTATCTGGTAACTGCGCCTGCCATTTTAATCATGTATTTAATTGGCGACGAAGGTTCATTGGGGACAATCCAGGCAATTAGTGGCGTTATTACAGCTGTCGTGTTGTATCTATTAGGACGATTTTCTAAACCGCAACATCGCATCTACATCTTTACTGTAGGATTAATACTTTTTGTAGCAGGTACATTAGCAAATGCGATCATGTTTTCAGCAACTGGTGTAATGGTATTTATGTTGGCAATGGTTTTATTCAGACCCCTACACGATATCGCATATTTTCCTATTCAAATGAGAGTTATAGATGTGCTTTCCAAAAAAGAAAATCGAAACGAATTCGCTTATATTTTTAATCATGAATTCGGGCTTTTCGTGGGAAGGGTTATCGGTCTTGTTTTATTCCTGATGCTAACACATTATATCTCAGAAATATTTGCTCTTAAATATTCATTGCTGATCATTGCTCTTCTGCAACTCATCTCTATTCCTGTAGCACGGGTAATTATCAAACATACCAGTAAAGAGGAACGTAAAAAAGAGAACACAAGAGTTAAAACAGAAGATGTCAGCCGAAAATTGGTCGGAGAACCTGCAGTCTAAGTTCTTTTTAAGCTTTGTGACAAAAATCAAATTACAAGGAATAACTGAAAACAGAAAAATTTAAATCTATCAACTGATGAATACGAAATATTTATTTTGGCCATTATGCAGCCTGGTTCTGGTCTCTTGTACAACTCAACAGCAAACTCCTGTAAAGGATATTGAGATTAGTCGTATCGAGACTATGCCTAATCAACCGCAGCCTTATAAGATGCTTGATTGGCGCGAAAAAGCGGTGAATTTCGACGAAGCCCTATTCGATTTTGATGCAAAGGGAGAATACCGCCCTTTTATTTGGATTGATGATGCTAAGCGTAATATCGATCAGAAAACCTTTGGTATGTACACAGTTATTGGAGATATCCGACAAGGACCTCATAATAATAATGGTGAGTTTCATGAGGCGATTAATTCTCTCGGAGCTCTGATGGGAGCAGGTCTTGTCGGTATTGATAAGCGTGACCAGGGAGGGAATAACTATGTGAAAATGATTCAAAACTATTTCAATACCGATAACGGGTGGAATATCATGATGAATAACACTTGTCCTGAAGTTGCACTTCTGGGAGGAGGATACGGACGAGACTGGTGGTACGATGTTTTTCCTAATGTTTTGTTTTATGCTGTTTCAGAATTACACCCCGATGTGAAAGGTGCTGATGAGATCCAAAAAACGATTGCCGAACAGTTCTTTAAGGCGGATTCTACCTTGAATGGGAATTATGATTACTCTTATTTCGACTATGCTCAAATGAAGGGTATGCGCAATCATATTCCTTATCAGCAGGATGCTGCGGCAGGTCATGCTTATGTGCTTTATTCAGCATATCAAAAGTTTGGAGACCCACGCTATCTTGAAGGAGCTAAATCGGCTGTGGAAGCTTTACTCAGTCAAAAAGAGAGTCGTTTCTATGAAGTATTAATGCCCTTTGGTGCTTATGTGGCAGCGCGTTTGAATGCTGAACATGGAACCAGTTATGACGTTGCAAAAATTATTGGATGGACTTTCGACGGATGCACTGCCGAGGATGGTCGTACAGGTTGGGGAATCATTTCCGATCGCTGGGGTGACTATGATGTTCATGGTTTACAGGGAAGTATCACTCACGATGGAGGCTATGGCTTCCTGATGAATACTTTTGACATGGCCTGGCCTCTAATCCCAATGGTGCGTTATGACCAGCGTTTCGCCAGAGCAATGGGGAAATGGATGTTAAATGCCGCAAACGCTTCCCGCTTGTGTTACCCATTCGAAATTTCAGATGCACATCAGTATCTGCCTGAAAATAAAGCGATCACCCGAAATGTAATTGCTTATGAAGGTCTTAAGAAAACCGATGCTTATAACAACAAGAAGTTTAATGGTGTTTCGCCCGTAGCTCTGGGTGATGGTCCAAACTGGGTGGTCAGTCAACCCAAACTATCTATGTTCAGTATTTATGGATCGGGACATGTTGGAGTTTTTGGTTCCATCATTAAGAAAACAAACGTGGAGAAGATCTTACAGCTTGACTGCCTTGCAACGGATTTTTACAAGAATTCTTCTTATCCGACTTATTTATATTTCAACCCCTACGATGAAGCAAAGAAGATTGAATATGCTTCGGGAAATTCAATTGACCTCTATGATATTGTATCAGGTAAAATCGTTGCGCATAATATCAATGGAAAGGGTAGTTTTTCAATTGAGGCTAACAAAGCGATGGTATTAGTTGAGATTCCTTCAGGAGCAGAAATAGTTAGAAAAAATGATAAAGTACTGGCTAATGGAATTGTTATCTCTTTCTATTAGAATACTATAAATGTTTGGAATAATATAACTCAAATAATAATTCGTGATGAAAAAACTCATACAAGTCAGCCTTCTGTTTTTTTCTCTATTCTTGCTATGCACGAATCATTTGCAAGCACAGGAAAAAAAGATTTCAGGGCACGTGGTAAGCGACTCCGGCGAAGATATGCCTGGTGTAAATGTTGTTTACAAAGGAACTTTTACCGGCACTATTACTGATATAGATGGAAATTTCACTCTTCCATATATATCTGAAGAGAGTGATGTTTTAGTTGTATCATTCATTGGTTTCAAAACCAAAGAAGTTCAGATTGGGAAAAGTCTCTTTTTCGATATTATTATAGAAGAGGACAACCAATTATTAAATGAACTTGTTGTTGTTGGATATGGCGTTCAAAAGAAAGCTGATCTCACAGGTTCAGTGTCATCTGTTGATATGGATGAACTGACTAAAGCTCCGGTTGCCGGAGTTGATCAGGCGCTTCAGGGAAAAGCTGCAGGTGTTACAGTATCTCAAACTACCGGTGCTCCTGGAGAAGGTGTATCTGTTCGTATTCGAGGTATTGGTTCTATAAATAGTGGTAATTCACCACTGTATATTGTTGATGGCGTTCCAACAACTGACGCATTAAATAGTATCTCTACTACCGATATTGAATCTATAAGTGTTTTGAAAGATGCTGCTTCGGCTGCCATTTACGGATCCAGAGCAAACAATGGCGTTGTGCTTATTACCACAAAGAAAGGTAAAAGTGGAAAAGCTAAAATTCAATTTAATTCGCAATATGGCGTACAGGTTCACGGAGATTTAACCGACATGTGCAACAAAGACGAGTATATCGAATTATATAACGAAGCAGCCAATAATGATAATGTTGGTGTTGATAATGAGTTATTGCAGAGAGGTTTAATTGATAATGAATATGCTGCCTCTTTGCCTGATGTGGATTATCTTGACGAGATTTTCAGAAGCGGTACTTTGCAAAACTATAGCTTGAGTGCAAGCGGTGGTAACGATAAAACACAATATCTCATTTCCGGAAGTTATTTTAATCAGGAAGGTATTGTCTTGAATAGCGATTACGAGAGATATACAGGAAAGTTTAGTCTCACGACTCAAGCTAAAACCTGGTTGAAAGTGGGTACCAATATGAATGTTTCGAGAACCGAAAATAATATTATTGGAAGTTCAGGAGATGGTTTTGGTGGTAATGGTGGTAGCATCGTTCGTTATGCTTTATTTAGAACTTCGGCCATTCCCGTTTATGACGAAAATGGTGATTTTACTGATTACCCTGATCATCCTGAATTTTTTGGAGATGGATACAATCCGGTAGGCCTGGCAAAAAACACGTCAAATGTCAGAGAAACCAATCGCATTTTTGGAGATGCCTATGCCAATATTAAATTCACCGATCAATTGCAACTGACATCCAAATTTGGTTACGACCATTATTCTTATAACCAAAGGAGATTCGATAAAACCTGGGGAACCAATGACCGAATTAATAATCCTAACACCCTGAGTGTGTCAGATGGCGATTTTACCAGCTTAACCTGGAGTAATGTCATTAATTATGCAATCGATATCAATGAAGATCATCATTTTTCAATGATGCTTGGATCCGAAGCCATAAAAGAAGGTGGGTATGATAATTCAACTTCTGAAAAGGATTTTCCGGATCAGGATCCAGGCTTGGTTTATTTAGGAAATGGACAGGGCATTGTCTCTGCCAACGAATCAGAATGGAATTATAGTCTGCTTTCATTTTTTGCCCGATTAAATTATAATTATGCGGATAAATACCTTCTGTCAGCGACAGTTCGAGAAGATGGTTCTTCCAGATTTGCCGACGGTAATCGTTGGGGGACATTTTACTCCGGATCATTAGGCTGGAGAATTGACCGCGAATCTTTCATGCAGGATGTTGACTTTTTAAATCATTGGAAACTTCGTTTGGGAGTTGGTTTTATCGGGAATCAGGATATTGGATATTATGCTTACACCGATCAAATAGGTTCAGATTACAATTATGCCTTTGGAGGAGTTTCTCAAGATGGCTATGCCATGAATGTTTTTGGTAATCGTGACGTTCAGTGGGAAACCAGTAGTCAGTACGATATTGGAACCGATTTAGGTTTTTTACAAGGCAAATTGAATATGTCATTTGATTATTTCTACAAGACAACTAATGATATGCTTACTAAACAATCCATCCCTTCTTCAGGAGGATACGTTGAATCGGCCTGGGTAAACGATGGAAAAGTTGTCAATAAGGGGTTTGAAGTTGAAGTGGGGTATCGAAATAAAACGAATGATTTTAGTTACAACATAACTGGAAATTTTTCGACTGTGAAAAATGAAGTCAAAGAACTTCAATCACCGATTTTAGGCGGACGAATTGATAATGGTGTTTATGCGACTAAGACTGAAGTAGGTCAGCCTATTGGTTCATTTTTCCTCTACGAAATGGAAGGTATTTATCAAAATCAATCTGAAATCATTACGCATGCCTATCAGGGAAGTGATATCAAGCCCGGAGATGTGAAATATAAAGATCAGAATGCTGATGGTAAAATTGATGAGAACGACCGTAAGCATGTCGGGAGTGCAATGCCAGAATTCACTGTAGGTTTAAATTTGGGAGCTGAATATAAAAATTTTGATTGTTCCTTGTTCTTCTACGGCGCTTTTGAGCAGGAGATTTATTATCAGGTTGCAACAGATATTGAAGGGTTTTATCGCCCGTTTAATTTAAGCAAAAGATATTACAACGAAAGATGGACCGGAGAAGGAACCAGTAATTCACAACCCCGAGCTTCCTGGGATGCAAAATCAAATAATGTTAAACCATCCACACGATTTCTTGAAGATGGCTCTTATCTGCGTCTGAAAAACGTACAGCTTGGTTATAGTTTCCCAAAAAAGATAACGTCAAAATTACACATTGATAAATGTCGAATCTATTTCTCAGGACAGAATCTTTGGACACTTACCGATTATCCGGGACTCGATCCGGAGATGACAACAAGTAACAATTCAGCTGGTGAAGGTGACCGAGCAGCAGGTATTGATTGGGGGACCTATCCATCTGCTGTGTCATACAATTTTGGTGTCCAGTTAACCTTTTAAAAAAAAGAATTATGTATAAGCTAAAATATATATCACTGTTTTTGACAGTCCTTTTTACGACTGCGTGTTCTGATTTTCTTGATGAGGAATTAAAAGGAACTTATACGAGTGACACCTATTATCAAACAGAAGAGGATGCTATTGGAAGTGTGAATGGCGTATATGAAATACTTGCTTTTTCTGATGTCGCTAATAACCTATGGGTGTTTGGAGATGTGGCTTCTGATGATGCAATAAAAGGTGGAAATTCAGGAGATCAAACAGATATCAAGTATGTTGATGAATTCAACGTAAATCCAGATAACGGAGCTGTTGAAAATATCTGGAAACATTACTTTGAGGGAATCAATCGGGCTAATAATACCATTCATTACGTGCCTCAAATAAACATGGATGAAGTCTTACGCGATCGGATTGTTGCGGAAGGTAAATTTTTAAGAGCTTATTTATATTTTAACCTGGTAAATGTTTTTGGAGAAATTCCTTTAAAAACAAAACCCGCATTCACACCTGATGATTTGCAGGTTGCTTTGTCACCAGTCAAAGATATTTATGCTCAGATAGAAACAGACCTTACTGAAGCGATTGAGGACTTACCCGTTTCTTATCCCCATGCTGAAGTTGGTCGAATTACCAAAGGGGCTGCATTAGGATTGCTTGCCAAAGCATTCACTTACAGTCAAAAATGGCAGGATGCCCTTGATATGATTGCTGAAATAGAAAACTTGGGCTTGTATCAATTAATGCCTTTGTATCAAAATAATTTTGAGCTTGCCAGTGAAAATAACCAGGAATCAATATTTCAAATTCAACATTTAAGCGGACAAAATCCTTTTATGGGTAATTATCTGAATCAATGGTTTAGTCCTCAGGTTGAAAATGGGTATTTCTTTAATGTGCCAACTCAGGATATTGTAAATGAATTTGAACAGGTTTCAGGCGTTTCCGATCCCAGACTAGATTATTCAATAGGTCGTGAAGGTGGTAAATGGTTGAATGGTGAAGCCTTTGATCCAGCCTGGTCTCCATCCGGTTATTTATCTAAAAAACATTGTCAGCCTTTGGAGGAAGTGAGTGTGGGAACCAAAGGAGATGCCGGATTAAATTATATCTACATGAGATATGCCGATATCCTGCTCATGAAAGCAGAAGCTTTGAATGAACTTGGCCGTACCAATGAGGCTCTTGAACCTTTAAATCAAATTCGAAAAAGAGCCAGAGAAAGTTATCTGTATGATGAAAATTTAGAGGGATATGGAAGCATTCCCGATAAACTGTTGGTAAATGTTACAACTACAAATCAAAACGAATTAAGAGCCAGTATTCAGCACGAGCGTCGCGTTGAATTGAGCTTTGAATTTCACCGCTTTTTTGATTTGATGCGATATGGAAAACAGGCTGCAGAAGCTGCCTTGAAGGATCAAAATTTTAACTACGAAAACGATCGATTTTTTCCAATTCCACAAAGTGAATTAGACACAAACAAAGCAATTTAATACTAATTTAAAATTATGAAAGTTATGAGATTAATGGAGAAGAAATCCAGCATTTTAGTTCTTGCATTTATATTGGGTTTTGCAAGTTTTAGCTGTTCAAGTGATGATGATGACAATGAGGTTATTGTTGTTAACAAAACAGAATTAGCAAGCAAAATAAATGAAGCTCAAACCTTATTGGATTCAACAGAAGAAGGAACTGCAGAAGGTCAATATGAGCGCGGATCGCAGACAGCACTAAAGGAAGTTGTTGATTTGGCCCAGCTTGTTAATGATGATTCAGAAAGCACTCAAATAGCGGTTGATAATACTGTTTTATCACTTGATGCTGCTACTGATGAATATATGACTAAAGTAATTGTTCCTATTGCCCCTGAAGATCTTGTAGGTCATTGGACTTTTGATGACGGTGCAGGTTCTGTTCTTACAGACTTTTCAGGAAATGGTTTTAATGGCGAATTGAAAGATGGTTCTGAATCATGGGGTGGTAGCCTTCCTATCTGGACTACCGATAGATATGGTAACGAAGGAAAAGCGCTTAATTTTGATCTTGGTGCTCACGTAAATATTCCATATACTACAGCAATTAACCCTTCGCAAATGTCAATTTCTGTTTGGGTAAAGGCTGATGAATCATTGGAGAGCAACCGTTTTATGGGGCTACACTCATGGAATGGTTTTAAGTTCCAATTGCAGGCAGCTAACAAGCCATTTTTCACTGCTGCAACTTCTGATGGTATCTTTGATAAAGATTCTGATCCTGCATTAGACCTTGATGTTTGGTATCACCTGGTGGTTACTGCAGGTAACGGGGAGATGGTATTCTACGTTAATGGTACTGAAACGCAACGTTGGGATGATGTAGCAGGAACAATGGCTCAGGTGTCTGGTCATGATCTTGTATTCGGACAAGGATCGTCTCAATATGCTGCCACAACAGAAAATTATGACAACGATAAGATTATTCCTTTAGATTGGGGTGGGTATTTCCACGGTTCTCTTGATGAGATTAGAATATATAAGTCAATTCTATCATCATCTCAAGTTACAAGCATCTATGAATTAGAAAAGGTTGAGGAGTAAATCTCTCATCAATTTTTGTGACAGAGTCGTCTAAAATATTTGCTTTTTTAGACATTGATATAAAATCCAGTGGGTGGCTAGCCTCACTGGATTTTTTTTTGAAAGCAAAGTGGTTTATAATTCACGCTCATACAGTGAGTATCACTTAAAAGTTTGAAGCGCATTGTAAGGTCTGGCTATTTCAAGTGACCAATTGTGATACTAAATAGCTTTCAATGCTTAATCACCTTCATTTTCAGTAAAATATTGAAAGGGGGGACCAAAAGTCTACGGACCGATCCATTCGCCATCTTGGTTGCTGTTTTCTCTCTTTCCCTTCCAAATACCCTCAGAAATTGGAAATGAACTCATGATAAAAAAGGCTTGCTCTTGATCTCAAAGCTTTAAAATGATAAGTTTTTGATCTATAAATAGAGAATCCTCCTAAGCAAAACTGAGGAGGAAGTAAGCTTTTTTTTGTTTCCTTCCCTTTGTTGTATATATACAAAACCCGACTATAATTTTTTCTCATGCCAGTTGGATAATAATAGATTCCATTGTAATTAGGATTTCGTTCAAGTCTATCATGCTCACCTAATAATGCAAAATACGCTTTGGGTGCGTACTTTAATTCAACATTTACAGCGAAATCAATTCGGGTTACAATTGCATCTTTTAACGAGATACCTATTTTCACCTCCAATTTCCTGATAGCAAATTCTACATCGAATCTTCTCATATTCCACAAATTATGAGGATGTATTTATTTATACTACCCTCTATTTTTATAAGTGTGCCATTTGTGCCAATTCTAATATTTCTTAGTCTACCAAAAGCCCACCGAACACCGTCGCTACAAGTCGTTTCAGTGAAATTCGTGACCTTAGAGCGAATAAGCTAAAAAGCATCAAAACCGAATACAATCAGCTTTAAATGAATTGTATCCATACTTTAATCTCCTTTTTTGATAAAATCAGGCAATTTTCGATATCGCTTCTTCGATATCGAATTTTATTTCCAATATGAATAGGAATGAGGAATCTTCTCTTTTTCCAATACCAAAGAGTGCTCAAAGAGATCTTTAAAATTTTGGTAACTTCTTTCCTAGTTAGGTATTCTTCATGAAAGGGAGCAGGGGATTGATTTTTAAATAGTTATCTTTCATAAATTGATCTGTGATTAGATTGTTGGTTGACTATTATTTTTTCGCATAATCACCCGGCGAAGTTCCAAAGAGTTCTTTAAAGGAGCGATAAAAATATGTTCGATTGTTAAATCTTGTTTCATGGAATATGTACCCTAATGATTTACTCATTCAGTATGGTTTCAGACTTGAGTATATATGTTGAATTATTTAATAAGATATCACAAATGGAAACTTTATCTAGGACATTGACCCTGTCTGGATGGCAGGCAGAAATCAATTTAAATAAACCAGTGGAACGTTACACAAACAATCCCATATTAACCTGTCATCAGGTGAACGATGTGTGGACCGATCCCAAATACCAGGTGAAAACCGTACACAATGTAGGAATTGCTCAATACAAGGATGAAGTCATCATGTTGTTTCGTTCTCATTTAAGAAATGGCATTTCGGTGATCGGTGTAGCCCGCAGTAAGGACGGTGTGCATGATTGGAAAGTCGATCCGAAACCGGGACTTAAGCCATGTAATATGGACGATAGATTCGGTGAAGGAGCAGATGAAAAGTCATTGATTGAGAATGAGGCCGGGGGTGTTGAAGATCCCAGAATCTCAAAAATTGGGGACAGCTATTTTATTACCTACAGTGCATATCATGGAACCATAAAAGACAGAGTTCGGGTCTCGCTGGCGACAACAACCAATTTTAACAGCTTTGTACGTCATGGTCCTTTAATGGACGTGGACATGAGAAATGTGGTCATTTTCCCTGAACTTTTTGATGGTAAATATACCGCTCTTTTCAGACCAAATGATCATAGTATTGATCATACCGGGGGCGTATTTAAGGAGATTCAGATTGGATTTACCAAAGACCTGTTCAGTCATGAGTGGGAATTGGTACCTGAGCCCTTCATGAAACAAGAAGGTGGACCCAGTGCTTTTTCAGATAAAATTGGTCCGGGAGCACCCCCTATCAAAACCAAGTATGGTTGGCTGAATATTTTTCATGGTGTCAGAGGCACTATGGATGGCAATCCCTATACCCTTGGAATCGCCTTACATGATTTGAACGATCCACAAAAAGTGAAAGTGTCTAATATTCCAATCCTCTTCCCAAGTGCAGCTGATTGCAAAACGCTACCTGAGGATTATGTCCACGTTCCCAATGTGGTCTTTTGCTGTGGGGCACTGAGAAGAGAGGATGGCTCAATACTGGTTTATTACGGAGGAAACGATACCGTCACCAATGTGGCAGTGACTCATGAGGATGTTCTGGTAGCCCTATGTGAACAGTACCCTCAGAACCCTCTAAGCGGTGAGCCCTTATATTCTTTGTAGACGTTAATAGTAAAAAAATAAATTATGGTTCTTGCCGATTTAGATCCTCAAATGGGAATATTTGAATACAAATTGGAGGGGTGTGACACTGAACGAGATAGCTAATTATATTACCGAGACTAAAGTGAGTATCTCTTCTTGCAGGTTGTTGATGAGATTGTTTGATGCAACAAAAGCCAAAATGAAGTTTTCTTCTGAGGATTTGTCAATATTAGTAGACGTTAATTATAAAGCGATTGAGAAATTTGATTTTGATGCTATTGTGTTGGCAAGTCCTAATAAGACCGCTTTGTCAATCTTATTTCAAGATTTAGCTAAAACGAATAAGTCTAGAATTCAAGTTTATTCGACAAGAGAAGCAGCTATTCGGTGGTTAGAAAGTAATAATTTCATGTTTGATGATAAATGCTTAATTTAGAGATTGTAATGATTATATACTATGTTTCCCTATACTGTACACAAATGGGAACAGAGTAGACAGATCAAAGAAAAATGTAGTTTTTGGTTGATGACAGAAAAGATTAAAACTATGGATATCGCAAAAAGATTTGAGCAGAACCCCTTGCTCGCACCAAAAGACATTACACCCAGTATGCCAGGGATGGAAATTGAATGTTTATTAAATCCTGGTGTATTTCGTTATAAAGATAAAACCTGGTTGTTGCTGCGTGTTGCTGAACGCCCCAAACAGGAAGAAGGTAAAATAAGTTTCCCAGTCTATAACAATAATGGGCAGATAGAGATTTTGAGCTTTGATGAAAATGATCCTAATTTAGACACTTCAGATCCCAGAATTGTTATTTATAATGGAAACTACTATTTAACGACCCTCTCTCACCTCAGACTAGTTTGTAGTGATGACCATGTTAATTTCAAAATCCCTCAAGGAAATCTTCCTATAATGGGAGTTGGATCTCAGGAAACTTTTGGAATTGAAGATTGCCGGGTTTCAACTATGGATGATGGGTACCATCTTACTTACACAAAAGTATCATCTCACGGAGTGGGAGTGGGTTATATTCATACTGAAGATTGGAAACATTTTGATCGTCGGGGGATGATTTTTCCTCCCCACAATAAGGATTGTGCGATTTTTGAAGAGAAGGTTAATGGTAAATATTATGCATTGCATCGTCCCAGCAGTCCTGAATTGGGAGGCAATTACATCTGGATTGCAGAATCTCCTGATAGAATACATTGGGGGAATCATCAGTTGCTTGCTACCACCCGCCCTGGGAAATGGGATAGTGCAAGGCTAGGAGCCGGAGCAGCCCCTATTCGAACCGAAAAAGGATGGTTGGAAATATACCATGGAGCAACAAAAGAAAATAGGTACTGTTTGGGCGCACTGCTATTGGATTCGAACGATCCTTCAAAAGTTCTTGCCAGGAGCGAGGAGCCTATTATGGAACCCATTATGGAGTATGAAAAAACCGGATTTTTTGGAAATGTAGTTTTTACCAATGGACACCTGGTAGATGGTGATACAGTTACCATTTACTACGGAGCCTCAGACGAAGTGATTTGTGGTGCCGAATTCTCTATTAATGAAATTTTACAATCGTTAAACTATTAATTTATGGGTCATATTACCAAAATATTGAAGAAATCACTTTCGGAATATCAGTTTTTTCTCAGCAACCCACGCGACATGAGGGTTCTGTTAGTTACCAATATGATCTATGCTTTTGTGCTTCCTGTAGTAGATATTTTTGTGAGCGCCTATATCATGCGTTTCACCAATAACGATTTTACATTAGTAGCCTATTATCAGCTAGCTATATATACAGGAATACCGCTTACATTCTTTATCAATGGTTTTCTGTTGAAAAAAATTAAAATAGCTAATTTGTACAGTTTTGGAATGCTTTTAAGTGGTATGTCCATGTTATTTATGATGACACTTGATAATCTTAATTTTACAGGTGTTGTTTTTGCTGGATTAATAATGGGGGCATCATTTGGTTTTTTCTGGGCTAACAGGGATTTTCTTGCTTTAGATACCACAAACGATGATAATCGAAATTACTATTACGGACTGGAAACCTTCTTCTTTACGATTACATCAATTATAATCCCGTTAATCGTTGGGTGGTTTATAATATCTTCAAAAACAATGGGATGGTTTGGTGAGCATAGAGCTTATCAATTTATAACGCTTGGCGTATTCATTTTAACAATTATTTCATCAATTGTAATTCATAAAGAAAAATTTAAAAATCCTAAACAAAAGAAATTTCTGTATTTCCACTTTGATAAATTATGGCATAAAATGCAATTTTTGGCTGTACTAAAAGGACTTGCACAAGGCTATTTGGTGACTGCACCTGCAATTTTAATTATGTATTTAATTGGTGACGAAGGATCTTTGGGAACAATTCAGGCAATAAGTGGAATCGTTACGGCAGTAGTATTGTATCTACTAGGGCGATTTTCTAAACCGCAACATCGCATCTACATTTTTACTGCAGGATTAATTCTTTTTGTTGCAGGTACATTTGCGAATGCTATCCTATTTTCAGCAACAGGTGTAATCGTTTTTATGCTGGCGATGGTTTTATTCAGACCACTACACGATATCGCCTATTTTCCTATTCAGATGAGAGTTATTGATGTGCTTTCCCAAAAAGAAAATCGAAACGAATTCGCCTATATCTTTAATCATGAATTTGGACTTTACATCGGACGGGTTTTCGGATTAGTATTGTTTTTGTTACTAACGCATTACATTTCGGAAGTGTTCGCTCTTAAGTATTCCTTACTTATAATTGCACTATTGCAATTAATCTCAATTCCTGTTGCCATGATGATTATCAGACATACGGATAAAGAGGAATTTAAATCAAATGACTTGGAAGTAAAATTAGAAGATGTAAGCAAGGAATTAATCGAATAACATGTTGTCTTCCGATTTTCACAAGCTTTTAGATAAAAAAATAAGAAAAATTTAAATCCATCAACAGATGAATAGTAAATATTTATTTTGGTTATTATGTTGTTTCGTTCTTGTCTCTTGTACGACACAACCACAAACACCTATAAAAGAGGTTAAAATTAGTCGTGTAGAAAGCATGCCTAATCAACCTCAGCCCTATAAGATGCTTGATTGGCGAGAAAAAGCGGAGAATTTCGACGAAGCACTATTCGATTTTGAAGCAATAGGTGAATACCGGCCTTTTATCTGGATTGATGATGCTAAGCGTAATATCGATCAGAAAACCTTTGGTATGTACACGGTTATTGGAGATATCCGACAAGGACCTCATAGTAATAATGGAGAGTTTCACGAAGCGATCAATTCCCTGGGAGCTCTTATGAGTGCGGGTTTAGTTGGGATTGATAAGCGTGATCAGAGTGGTTACAACTACGTGAAAATGATTCAAAACTATTTCAATACCGATAACGGGTGGAATATCATGATGAACAATACCTGTCCTGAAGTTGCACTTCTGGGGGGAGGATACGGACGAGACTGGTGGTACGATGTTTTTCCTAATGTTTTGTTTTATGCTGTTTCAGAATTACATCCCGATGTGAAAGGTGCTGATGAGATCCAAAAAACTATTGCCGAGCAGTTTTTTAAGGCAGATTCTACTTTAAATGGGAATTACGATTACTCTTATTTCGATTATGCTCAAATGAAGGGCATGCGCAATAATATTCCTTATCAGCAGGATGCTGCAGCGGGTCATGCTTATGTGCTTTATTCGGCATATCAGAAGTTTGGAGACCCGCGCTATCTGGAAGGAGCCAAATCGGCTGTGGAAGCCTTACTCAGTCAAAAAGAGAGTCGTTTCTACGAGCTGTTAATGCCCTTTGGTGCTTATGTGGCAGCGCGTTTGAATGCTGAACATGGAACAAGTTATGACGTTGCAAAAATAATTGGATGGACTTTCGACGGATGCACTGCAGAGAATGGTCGCACAGGTTGGGGAATCATTTCCGATCGCTGGGGTGACTATGATGTTCATGGTTTACAGGGAAGTATCACTCACGATGGAGGCTACGGTTTCCTGATGAATACTTTTGACATGGCCTGGCCTCTAATCCCAATGGTACGTTATGACCAGCGGTTCGCCAGAGCAATGGGCAAGTGGATGTTGAATGCCGCAAATGCTTCTCGCCTGTGTTATCCATTCGAAATTCCAGATGCACATCAGTATTTACCCGAAAATAAGGCAATAACCAGAAATGTAATTGCCTATGAAGGTCTTAAGAAAACGGACGCTTATAACAACAAGAAATTTAAGGGGGTTTCACCAATTGCTCTGGGCGATGGCCCCAACTGGGTGGTTAGTCAACCCGAACTATCGATGTTTAGTATTTATGGATCGGCCCATGCCGGCATTTTTGGTTCAATTATTAAGAAAACAAACGTGGAGAAGATCTTGCAACTTGACTGCCTTGCAACTGATTTCTATAATGATTCTTCTTATCCGACTTATTTATATTTCAACCCCTACGATGAAGCAAAGAAGATAGAGTATTCTTCGGAAATCTCAATTGACCTTTATGATATTGTTTCAGGAGATATCGTTGCACATAAAATAAAAGGAAAAGGTAGCTTTTCAATTGAGGCTAACAAAGCGATGGTATTAGTTGAAATTCCTTCTGGGGCAGATATAGTTAGAACAAATGATAAAGTACTGGCTAATGGAATTGTTATCTCTTTCTATTAGAATACTATAAATGTTTGGAATAATATAACTCAAATAATAATTCGTGGTGGAATTCCACAAGGGGTTTGTGCTGGAATGTGTTCATATTGAGGCAGATGAACTGGCGGGTTTGCGTTCGCCCGATAAGGATCCGGATTACCAAAATAAGAATATCAAATAATTCAGATATAAATATTTATTAACTTAATACTATGTTTTATGAAAATCTGTGTTGTTCTTAAAATGAAAAGGTGCATTCTAGGATTGTTCTTGCTCCTTTTGACGAGTACTGCCTTTGGACAGATAGACTTGTCGGGTACTGTTACAGACCAAGAAGGGATAACCCTACCAGGGGTTTCCGTATCTGTTAGTGGAACCACTAAAGGGACCATTACCGACATTGACGGTAAATACTCTTTGAATGTTGATAATATGAATGTCTCACTGCAGTTTTCTTTCGTGGGATTCCAAACCATGATTGTTCCCCTTCAAGGGCAAACTGTGATTAATGTTTCTCTGGTTGTGGAAGATGCGCAGTTAGACGAAGTGGTTGTTGTTGGATATACAGCAAGAAAAAAATCTACCTTAACAGGTGCTGTATCGGTTGTTAACCTTTCTGATATGGAGAAAACAAGGGTGCCGAATGTTTCACAGGCTTTGCAAGGACAAATTGCAGGGGTATTGGTAACATCAAGTACTGGAGCGCCAGGGGATCCCATTCAAATACGTATTCGTGGACAAGGAACTATTGGAAATAATAACCCATTATATGTAGTAGATGGTATTCCTTCACGTGATATTACTTTTTTAAATCAGGCTGATGTTAAATCAATGACTGTTTTAAAAGACGCTGCTGCAGCCGCAATTTATGGTTCCAGAGCTTCTGGTGGTGTGGTATTAATTACCACAAAAAGAGGAGCGATAGGGAAAACAAGTTTTGATGTAAACTATTACACAGGACTTCATAAGGTAGCTAATCTTCCTAATATGTTAAATGCTGACCAGTATATAAATACCCTGGAAAAAGCATGGGATAATTCTGACAGAACAGGAGAAAACCCTTATACAGCTGATAGAGGTAGATCTGATTTTTCCGATACAGATTGGCTTGATGAATTGTTTGAACGAGGAAAATCACAAAATTTGCAATTAACGGCTAGTGGAGGAACTGATAAAATGCAATTTTTAATATCCTTAGGTTATTATGGCCAAGATGGAATTGTAGTATTCGATAATGATAAATACCAAAAAATAAATTATAGAACCAATATTAATCTTGATGTAACGGATCGCATAAAAATTGGGACAAATCTTCAGTTGTCATATTCAACACAAGATTCAATAGCTTCAAGAGGAGAAAGTCTAATTAGATTTGCTTTATTAAGAGCACCTGTATTAGCAGTTCGTAAAGATGTAAATGATCCTACCTATTCCGAGAGAGATCCTTTTACTGATATGCCATTTTTTACACCTACCGGGTATGATCAGGGATTACAAAGAACGATGTATGAAATGGTAGGTAATCCAATTGCTCAAGCCTACTTTACAGATGACAAGCATAAAATTTATAAAACATTTGGAAATGTTTATGGTGAATATGCCTTCTTGAAGAACAAAGAACTAAAATTTAGAACCAATGTTGGGGTCGATTTAACATTATTTCACAACAAAGCCTTTAATGAGAACTATGGTGATGATGATGGTGCTGGATCTTCAATTGATCAAGGATTGGGCAGACGGAACAGACCAAATAATTTGAGTGAAGATAGAGGAGAAGCACGTACAATTACGTTTAATAACACATTAAATTATATTAAAACCTTCAATGAAAAGCATGATTTTAATGCAATGGTAGGTACAGAATATATTGAGAATTACGAATCTTCAATAGGAGCCAGCAGAGCTCGTTTTCCTTTCACATCTAATGAATATCGATATTTAGATTACGGTGGTTCGGATTTGGATATTTGGAATAGCGGAACTGCTTCAGAATGGGCATTATTCTCTTTCTTTGGTTCAGCAGCTTATGTGTTTGATGATAAATATATGGTAACTGCTAATTTGAGAGCCGATGCTTCATCAAGGTTTTCTGAAAGCAATCGTTGGGGGTATTTCCCTTCCGTTTCTGCCGGGTGGAAAATTTCTGATGAAGATTTTATGAAGGATATTGATTGGTTATCTAATTTAAAATTAAGAGCAAGTTGGGGTAAATTAGGGAATCAAGAGATTGATAATTATGCTTATCTAACTTTAGTTAGTCAAGTAGAGGGTATTATCAAAACAAACCGTTTTGGTAATCCTGATTTGAAGTGGGAGAGTTCTACTCAATCAAATATAGGTCTTGATGTTGGTTTACTCGATAGTAAACTGGTACTAACAGCAGAATATTTTAAAAAGAACACAACAGATATTTTATTGCCAATTGGTTTGCCATCAGTAGTTGGAGATGTAGAACCTACTATTGTAAATGCAGGCGAAGTTAGTAATAAGGGATTCGAATTTTCTTTAGATTATCGAAATTCAGACCTAGAATTCAAATACAATATAAACGCGAATATAGCGACATTAACTAATAATGTTGAAAAGCTACATCCAAACGTACCCAATATTGTAACGGACGTAACAAAAACAGAAGTTGGACAAGCATTAAATTCCTATTATGGATATAAAATGATTGGTATTTATCAAAATCAGGCTGAAATAGATAGTCATCTATTTGCAGAAGGAAATGCAAAGCCAGGAGATATTAAATTCAAGGATGTAAATGGTGATGGGAAAATTAGCCCAGATAATGATAGAGAATTTATTGGGAATCCTATACCCGAATTTACATATGGGTTTTCTTTTTCATCTACCTATAAAGGATTTGATTTTTCTATGCTTTTTCAAGGAGTAGCGGGTGTTGATAGATACAACCAAGGGAAACAAATAGTAGACTATGATACACGTCCATTTAATTATACCACAGCTATTTTAGGTGCTTGGGATGGGGAAGGTAGTAGTAATACGATACCAAGAGTTGCATTTGAAGATAATGGAAGTAGTAAGGTGTCCAGTATTTTTGTAGAAGATGCTTCTTATTTCCGTCTTAAGAATATTGAAATTGGATATACAGTAAAATCATTAAAAGGAATTGAAGATATACGGTTTTATGTATCTAGTCAAAATTTATTTACAATAACTGACTATACCGGTTTAGATCCGGAATCTACAGATTTAATGGATTTAGGAACCTACCCTCAATCAACATCGGTTTTGTTTGGCGTAAATGTCAAGTTTTAATATTTAAAAGTATAAATTATGAAATATATACATAGTATAATCATTATTTTCCTCTTTACAGGTCTTGCGAGTTGTACAGATGAATTAAGCAATGAGCCAATTGGGCTTCTAACCTTAGATCAGGTTGATACAGATCCTACAATAACTACAGTAGAGTCTTCGGTGAGCTCATCATATTTACCTCTTAAAAACACCTTAAATGGGATTATTCCTGGTTGGAGATGGGATCTGGGAACGGTATTTAGAAATGATATTGTTTTGCAAGATATTGCATCTAATGATATGAATAAAAAATGGAATCCCGATGGAGACCAACCTTGGATGGATGAATTGGCAGATTTTAGTTTCACACCTGAAAACCAAGCTTTTAACGGGATTTGGGTATATAATTATGAAGGTATTAGTAGAGTAAATATTGCCATAAACTTTTTAACTGATGCTGAGATCGTTCAGAAAACAGGAATAAATGATGCTCGTAAAAATCAATTATTAGCAGAAGCTTATTTTTTAAGAGCATTCTACTATTTTGATTTAGTAAATAATTTCGGTGATGTACCATTAGTGCTTAAGTCTCCTGATTCATTTGAGGAAGCTTTTGCTGTTTCAGTTAGAGCATCTGCAGATGATGTTAGAGCACAGATAAATTCGGATTTAGTAGCTGCTAAAGCAATAGCACCAAATACAAAATATCCTGAAGCTTCTGAACCATGGAGAGCTTCAAAAGGGGCTATTATTGCATTGCATGCTAAAGTTGCATTGTATTCTGAAGATTGGACAACAGTACTTAGCTTAATTTCAGAACTGGAAGGGCTTGGTTTTTATAGTCTTAATGCTAATTATTTCGATAGTTTTGATGCAAGTTTGGAATTTGTCGAAGATGAAGTGATTTTTGCGTATGATCATCGTACAAATGAAACTCCTGAAAATACGAATGGACTTCGCCATGTAATTGGATGGGGATTCTTTTCTCCTACTGATGATTTTATAAATGCTTTTGAAGCCAACGATCCTAGATTGTTATATACCATTGATATTCCTAATAAGCGTGCATCTAAAATAGTGGGATCAACAACAGATCTTATTGAAAATGGTAATAAGGTTTATATACGTTATGCTGATGTATTACTTTGGAAGGCAGAAGCCCTTAACGAAACAGGAGACTATACTGGTGCTGTTGCTATAATTAACCAAATAAGAACCAGAGCTAGAACCAGTCCTACTGCCGATGGTTCGGTAATACCTGCAGGAACGCTAGCAAATAGAGGAAGTTCAACGAATCCATCTGAAATAAAAGCTTGGTTAATGTCTGAAAGAAGAGTTGAATTAGGTTTTGAGTCACAAAGATTTAATGACTTGAAAAGATGGGGAACAGCCAAAGAGGTATTAACAGCACTTGGAAGAAATTTCCAAGATAAGCATGCCCTTTATCCAATTCCTCAAAGAGATATTGATAAGTCAGGTGGAAGCATTACCCAGAATCCTGGTTATTAAAAACAAAATATTGATTTAGTTTAGGAGGCTGTATCTTAAGAGATATAGCCTCTTTTTGAGATTTTTAAGCAGTATAACTTAGCAAGTTGTAAAATGTTTTTTTATCCAAAATTATTAATACGTAATTCATTCAAAATGAAAAGTAGAATTAATTTTTTTCACGTAACGATAATCTTTATTTCGATTGTTTTGGTGGCTGTTTACGTTGTTAGCAATAAAAAGCATATGAATAGTAAAATTGATTATTATACAGAGCAATACCGTCCTCAGATTCACTTTTCACCAAAGTCCCAATGGATGAATGATCCAAATGGAATGGTATTTTACGAAGGCGAATATCATTTATTTTACCAATATTATCCTGATAGTACTATATGGGGACCGATGCAATGGGGGCATGCGGTTAGTCGTGATTTAACCCATTGGGAACATTTGCCAATTGCTTTGTATCCTGATTCATTAGGTTATATATTTTCAGGAAGTGCTGTAATTGATTGGAATAATACTTCTGGTTTTGCTTCTAATGGCATACCTCCAATGGTAGCTGTATTTACATATCATAATGCAGAAAGGGTAAAAGCAGGAAAGATTGATTTTCAAACACAGGGAATAGCTTATAGCCTTGATAAAGGAAGAACATGGACTAAATACGCAGAAAATCCGGTGTTGAAAAATCCGGGAATCAAAGATTTCAGGGACCCAAAGGTTTTTTGGCATGAAGAAACTAATCGTTGGATTATGATCTTAGCGGCTCAGGACAGAATAAAATTGTACTCATCGCCTGATTTGTTATGCTGGAAATTCGAAAGTGACTTTGGAGCTAAAACAGGGGCACACGGTGGTGTTTGGGAGTGTCCTGATTTATTTCCAATGAAAATTGTTGAATCTGGTAAACAAAAGTGGGTGATGTTGGTTAGTATTATCCCAGGAGGACCCAATGGTGGTTCTGCAACTCAATATTTTGTGGGTGACTTTGATGGGAATAAATTTACTTGCGAAACTACAGAAACAAAATGGATCGATTATGGAAAAGACAACTATGCAGGTGTTACATGGTCTGGAAACTCAGTAGGAGATAGTAGAAAGTTAATTATTGGTTGGATGAGCAACTGGGAGTATGCAACTAAAGTACCTACGAATAAATGGCGATCAGCCATGACTTTTCCTCGAGAGTTAATTTTAAAACGTAAAGAAAATGATTTTCATCTTTGTTCTCTACCGGTAAAAGAATTGGAATTGATTCGAGAGCAATGTTATGCTGTTTCTAATCAGGGCATTGAAGATGGTTTCGATATGACGGGAGTAATACCTTTTAAAACATCACCGCTAGAAATTAATTTAGATATTAAGTGGGAGCATCAACCACAAAAAATTGGATTAAAGTTGAGTAATTTAGCAGGAGATGAACTTGAAGTATTTTATTCTGGTGCAAATGGAACCTTTACAATAGACAGATCTGGATTAAAAAATATTTCATTCTCAAATGATTTCTCCGGTATCCATGAAGCTCCCTTTATTGCTAAAGAAGGAATGAAATTACAAATATTAATTGATGAATCTTCCATTGAGGTTTTTGGAAACAATGGAGAATTGGTTATGACCGATCTGTTTTTTCCTTCTGATGATTTTGATCAGATGACCATGATTTGTGAGGGTAATAATATTTCAATCATAGAAGCTAAATTCTACAAATTGAAATCAATTTGGTCAGAGTAGGCTGTAGTTGTACCAAATGCATGGAGTTTTTTTTCTGATGTGTAATTTTTAATTGCTGATATTTTGAATTCAGGATTGTAATTAAGCAAAGTTTTTAATTTTCGGAATTCTTGTTTTAGAGTCTCAAAAACATCAAAATAAAATTTACCACACAGAATTGATGCTGCATTAAAATGCTTTGATAAACTCGTTAAGATTTCTGTTGCAAGTACTTTTTCTTGTAATCGGTAAGAGAATCACCACAAAGCTCTTTAAAGCATCTGTAAAAGTAGGTTCTGTTATTAAATCCTGTTTCATAGATTATCTCCGAGACTGTGTAAGAAGATTCAGAGCCATTTGATGTCCTTCATCAATTTCTACTCTGAGTCGCCCTTAAATTAGGTGACGCTTTGTAGATATTGCTATAAGATCCAGTGGGTGGCTAGCCTCACTGGATTTTTTGATTTCTAAATTTTAGTTTTAATAATTTAAACTCAAAGGCTGGAGACGATTTTCTTATTGTATGTTCTAGTTGATCTTTACATGTCTTTAATGAGGAAACCCACTACATGTTAAAGAATTCTATGTGAGTCTTCACAAACAAAAACGGGCTTAAGATCTCCAGTAAGATGTCTTATGTCTAAAAATAAAAAGGCTACTGAATTCAATATTCAATAGCCTTTATGTTTAGTCAGATTACTACCTAAAGGGGAATGTTTCCATGTTTTTTTGGTGGATTATGCTCACTCTTATTGTTGCACATCTCCAAAGCCTGAATCAATTTGTATCGACTCTGCTTCGGTTGTATTACTTCATCCAGATAGCCAAGCTCAGCGGCTTTGTATGGGTTCGCAAATTTGTCACGATAATCTTCAATGGCAGCAGCTCTATCGTTATCATTCAGGTTTTTAGTCATGATATTCACCGCACCTTCAGCTCCCATTACTGCTATTTCACCAGTTGGGAAGGCGTAGTTGATATCAGCACCAATGTGTTTCGATGCCATAACGTCGTATGCACCTCCATAGGCTTTTCGGGTAATCAATGTGATTTTGGGAACTGTGGCTTCGGCAAAAGCATACAGCAGCTTGGCTCCGTGTTTAATAATGCCACCGTACTCCTGAGCTGTGCCAGGAAGGAATCCCGGGACGTCAACAAAAGTAACGAGAGGAATGTTAAAGGCATCGCAGAAGCGTACGAAACGCGCGGCTTTAGTCGAACTGTCAATATCCAATACCCCTGCTAAAAATGCTGGATTATTGGCAACAATACCCACAGGGCGACCGCCTAAACGAGCAAAACCAATGGTAATATTTTGAGCATAGAGTGGCATCAGCTCGAAAAAGTTGTGATCGTCAACAACCGTTTCGATAATATCCTTCATGTTATAAGGTTTGTTGGGATCAACCGGCACCATGTTTTGCAATTTATCATCTTCGCGGCGAATATTGTCGGTGCAAGGTTTGGTTGGTGGATCTTCCATATTATTCGATGGCAGAAAGGTCATCAGCTCCCGAAGCATCATCATGGCTTGCTCATCATCGTCGGCAACCAAATGTGCAACACCTGATTTTGAGTTGTGGGTGATAGCTCCACCAAGCTCTTCCTTTGTAACCTCTTCGTGCGTTACAGTCTTAATCACATCAGGACCTGTGACAAACATATAACTGGTATCCTTAACCATCATGATAAAGTCAGTAAGGGCAGGGGAGTATACTGCACCTCCGGCGCAAGGCCCCATGATGGCTGAAATTTGAGGAATAACGCCTGAACCCCGAACATTTTGGTAGAATATATCGGCATAACCAGCCAATGATTGAACCCCTTCCTGAATTCGGGCTCCTCCTGAATCGTTTAATCCAATAATAGGAGCGCCCATTTTCATGGCAAGCTTGGTCACTTTCACAATTTTGTCAGCATTCGAACGGCTAAGTGATCCTCCAAAAACAGTGAAGTCCTGGGCGAAAACATAGCACAATCGGCCATCAATTTTACCATAGCCGGAAACGACACCGTCACCTAAAATTTTATTTTTCTCCATCCCAAAATCTGTGGAGCGGTGGGTCACCATTTTGTCAATTTCGGTAAAAGTATCGGGATCCATCAGATCCAGTATTCTTTCGCGCGCTGTTTTTTTACCCCCTGCATGATGTTTGGCGATTCTTTCTTCACCTCCACCAATTTCGGCAGCTTCGCTTAGTGTTTCAAATTTTTTGATTTTGTCTTCTATTGTAAGCATAATTCTTCTTTTAATTGATAGAACTTGGAAAATATATGGAATGGCTCATTCAAAACTTAAATTTTTGTGATGCCATAATCGATAATAACAGTTTAGATGAACTGCTCTTCTCCAAAATTATTCAATATGTACCAGGGCCTGATTGGCTGTTATAATGTCTTCTTCATTTACAAAGATCTCTGAGATCACACCGTCTTTCCCGGCTTTGTACTCACTTTCCATTTTCATGGCTGAAATGATAATCACAGTATCTCCTTTTTTGACTTCTTCGCCTAATAGTACGGGGATTTTAACCACCTTACCAGGCATAGGAGAGGAAATAGTACTTTGTTCATCTTCCAAATTCCCGGATGTTCTAGCCTTAAGGTATTTGGTTTCGGCATCAATTATTTCAGCCTCGTATGAAAGATAAGAGGTGTTAACGGAGTATTTTTTAGGAGAGTCTGTTGCTATTAGTTCAACATTATATGAACGACCTTTGTATAGTATGGAATAAATTCCTTTTTCGACCTGATGACAATCTAAATCGTATTCATTATCATCCACCAGGATTTTTATTTTATTGCCTGATTCTGTAAGTAATTCTACCTTAGCAATCCTATCTCCAAGTTTTATTTCTAGTGCCATAATCTTTTTTTTAATAAGTGGATTAGTTTTTACTGGCTCTGTACATCGCACTTCTTCGTCCAAATTCTTTCCATTTGGTACTCGAAGGGGCGTTGCTACTTCCTGGAGCGTTCTTGAGTTTATCTTGATAGTCGAGGAAGGCGGCTACTATAGCCAGGTCTTCGAATCTGCTTTTTGCAGAGTCAGATGCCATTAGGAAATCTTCGTTGTCCTGAATAAAATGCGTATCGTACTTACCATCCTTAAAGTCAGGGCAAGCCATGATTCTTTCCAGAAACTTAATTGAAGTTTTTACGCCTGTAATCTTATATTCAAACAAAGCCCGGCTCATTCTTTCTATGGCCTCTTCCCGGGTGCGTGCCCAAATAACCAGCTTAGATATCATAGGGTCGTAGTGGATAGGAATCTCGTAACCTTCGTAGACATAACCATCAGTTCGAACACCCAAACCCATGGGTTCGGTTATGTGAGTGATTAGTCCGGGGCTGGGCATAAAGTTATTGTCAGTATCTTCGGCGTAGATTCTACATTCTATCGAATGCCCAAATTGAAACACATCTTCCTGTTTTATTTCGAGAGCTTTGCCTTCAGCAATGCGAATTTGTGCTTTAACTAAATCGTATCCTGTTACCCTTTCGGTGATGGGATGTTCCACTTGAAGTCGGGTGTTCATCTCCAAAAAGTAGTAGTTGTGGTCATTATCTACGAGGAATTCTATGGTTCCTGCACCGTGATAATTCACAGCTTTTGCTGCTGCAACGGCATGCTCACCCATTCTGGCTCTCAATTCTGGAGTCATAAGTGGGGAAGGTGTTTCTTCTACAACTTTTTGATGGCGCCGTTGTACGGAACATTCTCTTTCGCAGAGATGAATCACGTTGCTATGTTGGTCTCCCAGAATTTGAAACTCGATGTGATGAGGAGAAGATATGTATTTTTCTACATAAACTGAATCGTCACCAAAAGATGATTTGGCTTCAGAACGAGCAGCACGAAGAGAACTTAAAATATCTTTTTCATTTTCTACCATTCTCATGCCTTTACCTCCTCCTCCGGCCGAGGCTTTAATCATAACAGGAAGACCAACTTCTTTAACTACTCTGAGAGCAGTTTCATCGTCTTCGAGATTTTCTTTGGTGCCAGGTACTACGGGAACTCCTGAATTAATCATGGTTTTTCGAGCCGTAATTTTATCGCCCATAGTCGAAATAATCTCGGGAGTAGGCCCAATAAAGATGATGCCCTCTTCCTGGCATCTTTTCGAAAATTCAGCATTTTCACTTAGGAAACCATAGCCGGGATGAATGGCATCGGCTTTTGACTTTTTTGCAACCTCAATAATCTTGTCAATATTAAGGTAACTTTCATTTGATGGAGCAGCTCCAATAGGGTAGGCGTAATCGGCGTATCGAACGTGCATTGATGTCCGATCAGCGTCGGAGTATACAGCAATAGTCTGTACACCGATTTCCCTACATGATCTCATTACTCTTAGGGCTATTTCGCCCCTGTTAGCTACAAGAACTTTGGTTATTTTTTTGGTCATAGTTCGGGTTTTGGTAAAATTATGATCAGTGAGATGTTTATTTTTGAATAGACAAATGTGGTTAACTGATGCGTAATTTCGAATTAAGCAGTCTAAATATAAATAAAAAAAGAGAGCTTACAGCATTTCTTTACGGATTAGAAGCAAGATTTGCTCTGTTTTAAGCTTTTTGACTTATGAAAATAACGCATTGTAAGTAGCAGGTTATTAATTTGTTTGGTCTTGTTTTTAGATTGATCGGCTTGTTGCGGATAAAAAGATGATAATGTCGATAATTAGATTTGTGCTAAAAGCCTGATTTTATGCTGAATAACATATTTGTCCAAGTTTGATTAAATAGAGCTTTTTTTCAGTAATAATGTGAAATGTATAATAGTGTGAGCTTTTGCTCTTAGGTTTTTGGATTTATTTATTTTTGTATTTGCTCTTCAGATTAAACAGTTTCCCGTTTGAAAGGAATTTCTTTCCACTTTCATTACATTTGCTAAATTGTATTGAATGCCAATTAATCCCTAATAATTATTTGTCTCGATGGAGGAAAAAAATAAGATAAAACAAGAGCAAGCAGGTAATCCTCTACATGGGGTTAAATTGCTTGATATGTTAGAATATTTACATGCCGTTTATGGTTGGAAAGAATTAGGGGAGAGAATACAAATTCGTTGTTTTCAGTCTAATCCGTCTATCAAGTCGAGCTTAAAATTTCTTAGAAAAACACCCTGGGCTAGAGAGCAGGTTGAGCAATTGTATTTGGATACCTATCGTTAATACAATCAATATTGTGTTTCTAATGGGGAATATGATATCTCTGGAATATCGTAACAAACCTGACTAATCTTAAATGATTAGTCAGGTTTTTTTTACCATTGTTTTGCAACTGTCAGGTTTTTAGGTATGTAAACCTTTTTTTTCTTTTTTAACACTTTTTGGTTCGGAAGTATCCGAACTAATCGTATGTTTGCATCATAAATATTCAAAGACTATGAATTCGGATAAAAGCTTAGAAGAACGTAAAAAGGAATTAGTAGAGAAATTTGGTGTCTTTATGGAGCGTCAGGAAAATCTGCCTCCAATTGCAGCACGCATTTTTGCCAGCCTGGTTATTAACAAAGAAGGTGGGACGACTTTTGATGAATTGGTTGTTTTCCTGGCTGCCAGCAAGAGTACCATTTCTACAAACATACAATTGCTTTCGAATAGGGGGATGCTTACCTTTTATACCAAACCAGGTGATCGTAAAAAGTACTTTATTTTATCGCCGGAATCCCTACTTTCTCGTGTTGAAGAGGATATTATTCGATATAGAACGGAATATCAAATTGTCAAAGAAATAACAGAATTCAGAGAAGAAATCAGCGAACTGAAAGCTGATTCAATTAATAATAACTCATATCCTTATCTCGATTTTCTTTCGAATTCACTCTTGCTGTTAGAGCAACTGAAGGAAAATGTTAAAGCAAATTGTGGTTTGAATTTAGATCACTAATCATTCAATAACAACTAATTAATTAAATACAGACTTCCTGTATTTATTCTTATCTCTGTCTGGTTCGCTGTGTGGCGAACTAGACGAACTGACGATGTAAATCCTATAAAATTTAAAGATATCATGATGAAAGCTAATTTTCTTGCAATTCTTGGAATTGTAGTACTGGCACTGTCTTCCTGTAATAGCTCAGAAAAGCCAAAAATGGCTCATAAGGCATCACCTTTTCAGGTCCAAAAAGTTGAAAAAGGTGATGTAACCATTTACAAAGAATATGCGGCCAATATTGAAGGCGAGCAGAATGTGGAAATCCGTTCAAAAGTGGATGGTTTTATTGAAAAAATATACATTGATGAAGGAGCTACCGTAAAAAAAGGACAGTTATTATTCAAACTCAGTGCTGAGACATTAAACCAACAGCTTAATGCTGCCAAAGCAAATATAGAGGTTGCTAGAGCTCAGGTAGAAGTGGCTCAGGTTGAACTTGATAAAATAAGTCCTTTGGTAGAAAAGAATATCATTAGTCCTATTGAGTTGAAAACAGCGAAAAGCAATCTGAATGCGTCTAAAGCCCAATTGAATGCGGTTAAGGCCAACTACTTAAATGCTAAGGAGAACTTAGACTACACGTTGATTACCAGTCCTGTGGATGGTATTGTTGGTAGTATACCATATAAAGTAGGTAGTTTGGTTGGTCGAAATGAAGCACAAGCACTAACTACTGTTTCAGATATCAATAATGTGTATGCCTATTTTACCATGAATGAGAAACAACTTCTGGAATTCATACGAAGTTTAGGAGGCAATAGCATGTCAGAGAAAATTGAACTCATGCCCGAAGTGGAATTGTTTTTGGCTGATGGCAGTTTGTATGAACACAAAGGGAAGATTGAAACCATCAATGGGATGGTGAACCCCAGAACAGGGAGTGTGAATTACCGTGCAAAATTTCCAAACCCTGGCAGATTGTTACGTAATGGTAATAGTGGGAAGATTAAGTTCCCGACTCAAATAAGCAGTGCCATTCTTTTACCTCAGAAATCCACTTTTGAATTACAAGGAAAACGTTTTGTTTATGTTGTAGGAAAAGAAGATAAGGTTAAATCGAAAGAAGTTATTGTCTCTGAAACTGTGGGTAATCAAATAATTGTTCAAAGCGGTGTTGAAGCAGGTGAGGTCATTGTAAATGATGGTTTGATCAAACTACGTGAAGGCATGCAGATTATACCCAATAATATTGATCTTGCTGCTCAGGGTAGTTTGAACGAAGAAGTTTTATCTGACAAATAATCACTAATTATCAATTGATAATTATTAATTAAAATTGAATAGAATGTTTCAAAAATTTATAGAACGGCCGGTACTATCGACTGTTATCTCAATATTGATTGTTATTCTGGGAATTCTGGGTTTGACTTCACTTCCCGTTCAACAATTCCCTGAAATTGCGCCACCAACGGTGAAAATTTCAACCTCTTATCCAGGAGCCAATGCTGAAACAGTTTTGAAATCGGTGGTTGTACCAATCGAAGAGGCTGTGAATGGTGTTGAGGGCATGACTTACATGTCGTCCAGCTCAAGTAATTCTGGATCGGCTACCATTAATGTTTATTTCGAATTAGGGACTGATGCCGATATTGCTGCTGTAAAGGTTCAAAATCGTGTGGCTACTGTTAATAGTAAATTGCCTTCACAGGTGATTAAAGCCGGACTAACTACCGAGAAGGTTCAGAACGGTGTATTGATGTTCTTTTCCCTTTATTCTGAGAACAAGGATTTTGACGCGACTTTTGTTGAGAACTATGCCCGTATCAATATGATTCCCTTGATCAAGCGTATCAATGGTGTTGGTGATGCCAATGTGTTTGGTTCCCGTGACTATTCGATGAGAATCTGGTTGAAGCCTGAGAAAATGGCTGTTTACGGCTTGTCTCCCCAAGATATTGTGAATGCTTTAAACGAGCAAAATATTGAGGCTGCTCCTGGTAAGTTTGGTGAGAACTCTTCCCAATCTTTCGAATATGTTATTCGATATAAGGGAAAGTTTTCGGAGGTGTCTGAATACGAAAATATCATCTTGCGATCAGAAGGCAATAATAACTTTCTTAGATTAAAGGATGTGGCAAAAGTTGAATTGGGTGCTTTTAATTACTCCATTCAAAATAAAACGGCGGGTTATCCTTCTGTGGCTATGGCGGTTTATCAAACGGCAGGTTCTAATGCACAACAAATTGTAAAAGAGATTGAAAAAGTACTAGAGGAGTCATCCAAGGATTTTCCTCCAGGCATCAAGTATGTTATACCCTTTAATACCAATGAGTTTTTGGATGCTTCCATCGATCATGTTGTTATGACATTAATTGAGGCATTCCTTCTTGTGTTCCTGGTGGTTTTCTTGTTCTTGCAGGATTTCCGATCGACTTTAATTCCGGCTATTGCTGTGCCAGTTTCCATTATTGGTACCTTCTTTTGCCTGCAATTATTCGGATTTTCAATCAATATGCTGACCCTGTTTGCCTTGGTTTTGGCTATTGGTATTGTGGTCGATGATGCCATTGTGGTGGTCGAGGCTGTGCATGCCAAGCTTGATGCGGGTGCCAAGAGTGGAAAAAAAGCAACGCTTTCTGCCATGAGCGAAATTACAGGGGCTATTATTTCCATTACGCTAGTTATGGCAGCGGTTTTTGTACCTGTATCCTTCCTCGAAGGTCCTACTGGTGCTTTTTATCAGCAATTTGCCCTAACACTTGCGGTTGCTATTGTTATTTCGGCTATTAATGCATTGACTTTAAGTCCGGCGCTATGTGCCCTATTGTTGAAACCTCATAATCCAAGCGAGGCTCACCAAAAGGGAATGATGAGTCGTTTTTACACCTCATTCAATACGGGGTTTGATGCGGTGACCGATAGATATACCAATTCGGTTCGTTTCTTGATTAATAGAAAATGGTTGTCAGGATTAATATTGGTTGTATTTGTTGTTTTGGCTGGCTGGATGTTTAAGACCACTCAAACAGGTTTTATTCCCAATGAGGATCAGGGGATGATTTTTTGTGACATTACCCTTCCTCCAGGTTCAACCTTGGATCGTACGGCTGAAGTGGCTGATAAAATTGATGCCATTATCAAGGAGATGGATGTTGTTGATACGCGTATGTTTGTGAATGGTTATAGTTTGCTTAGTGGTACCAGGGGTGGTTCAAAGGCTTTTGCAGTTATCAAACTTAAACCCTGGGATCAGCGTAAAGAGGATCATCAGAAGGTAAAGGCTGTAGTGGGACAATTGTTTGGTAAAACTGCCGGTATTTCAGAGGCTCGAATTTTGTTCTTTACACCGCCTACAGTGAGAGGTTTTGGTAATTCGGATGGTTTCGAAATGCGCTTGCAAGACAAAACCAATGGCAGCTTTGATGGTTTGATGAGCAATACCAATAAGTTCCTGATGGCTTTGAATCAGCGTCCCGAAATCAAGTATGCTGTTACCTCATTTAACACAGGATTTCCACAATACGAAATGGAGATCAATGTTGAGAAGGTAAAAGAAGCAGGTATCTCAGTGAATGGACTATTTGCGACATTACAAGGCTATTATGGTAGCTGGTATGCAGCCGATTTCAACCGCTTCGGGAAACAATATAGAGTGATGATTCAGGCCGATCCTGAGGATAGGGCTACTGCCGAATCGCTTAATAATATTTACATCAAGAATAGTAAAGGTGAATTGGTTTCAGTGAGTCAGTTTGTGAATTTGACCAAGGTGAATGGCCCTGATGTGGTTAGCCGCTTCAACTTGTTTAACTCGTCTACAATAAACGGGAATGTAAATCCGGGTTATAGTACGGGGGATGCCATTCAGGCTATCGAAGAAGTTGCAGCAGAAACCTTGCCTGCAAACTATGGATATGAATTTTCGGGAATGACCCGAGAAGAACAGAAAGCGGGAAATAAGGCAATTGTTGTTTTCGCCTTGAGTTTGATATTTGTATATTTCCTTTTATCGGCTCAGTATGAATCTTATATTCTTCCTTTCTCTATCATATTGTCCCTGCCTATCGGTATTTTTGGAAGTATCCTTTTTATCAATATGCTTGGATTGGACAATAACATTTATTTCCAGGTCGCACTGATCATGTTGATTGGTTTGTTGGCAAAAAATGCAATTCTTATTGTGGAGTTCGCTCTCCAGCGTCGACGTGAGGGAATGACAATCGTACTTGCTGCAGTTGAAGGCGCTAAGGCCCGATTACGTCCGATCTTAATGACTTCATTTGCCTTTATTCTTGGTTTGATGCCTTTGATGTTGTCAACAGGTGCAGGTGCAGTTGGAAATCGTTCCATTGGTACTGGGGCTGTAGGAGGTATGCTAATTGGTACTCTCTTTGGAGTCTTTGTTATTCCTGTCTTTTTTGTTGTATTCCAACACATACAGGAAAGAATAAGTGGTGCTCCAAAGATTGAAGAAAAAGCATTAGAGCCTGTCAATAATTTAAAAGAACATGAAATGAGTCATGTTTAAAACTATTAAAGAACAGGGTGTTGACGATATGGCTTCTGATATTTCGGAAGTCATATGGTCTAAAAAATGAATTATAATCAGATGAAAAAGAAAAATATCATATACCGAATACTGCTACTGCTTATTGTTTCGGGAAGTCTTCAGTCTTGTTTTGTAGCCAAACAATACCAGCGCCCTGAAGTGGAAACTGAGGATTTGTATCGAAATGTTTCGACGACAGATTCGACTACCCTGGCTGAGATGCCATGGGAGGAATTGTTTTCAGATTCCAAATTGAAAGCGCTTATTAACACAGCCTTAAGCGATAATCTGGATTTGTTGATGGCTATTGAACGTGTCAGGGCTTCTGAAGCCTATTACAAACAAGGAAAAATGGGTTTTTTACCTACATTGAACCTTGGTGTGAATGGCGGTAATTACGAAGGATCTGATAATGGTCTTTCCGGAGTATCGGCCGGAGGCAATGGTCCAAGCTACGAGAATTATCAGCTGAATGGAAGTCTTTCATGGGAAGCTGATATATGGGGGAAAATCAGAAGTCAAAAAAGAGCATCACAAGCTTCATATCTAAAAAGTGAAGCTTCTCGCAGGGCTGTAGAAAGTACTTTAGTTGCCAATATCGCTTCAGCCTATTATCAGCTGGTAGCATTGGATGCCCAGGTTGATCTTGCTAAGGAAACGGTAAATAATCGTGTTGAGAGTTTAAAAACGATGCAGAGTCTGAAAGAGACCGCACGAGTAACAGAAACGGCAGTGAAACAAACTGAGGCACAACTTTATTCGACTCAGATTCTACTGCTTGATTTGGAGCGAAATGTGAAGCTCTTAGAAAATACCATCAGCTTGCTTTTAGGTAAGGAATCGGGAAAAATCGAGCGTGGAAATTTGGATGATCAGTTTATAAGGGTGGATTTGAATACGGGTTTTGCCGCTCAGTTATTGAGAAATCGACCTGATGTGATGGTAGCCGAATATGGCTTGATGAATGCTTTTGAATTGAGAAATGTTGCTAAAAGTATGTTTTATCCCAGCATTAGTCTAAATGCATCTGCTGGTCTTGAGAGTGTCAGTTTTGATAATTGGTTTAATGCTAACTCACTTTTTAGTAATGTAGTTGGGAATTTAACGCAACCGCTTTTTAACAAGAGAAAGATAAGAACCCAGTACGAAGTCGCTAAAGCTCAACAAACAGAGGCGACTTACAACTTCAAAAAAGCCTTATTGGTTGCAGGCAAAGAAGTTTCAGATGCCCTTTACACCTATCAGGTAGAAAAAGAAAAGTATGAGATTCGTAAACTGGAATTACAAGCTTTAACCGAGGCTGTAATCTATTCCGAAGAGCTTTTACTTAGCGGTTACGCTAATACAACTTATCTGGAAGTATTAACGGCCAGAGGTAACGCCTTGTCTTCTGAAATAAATACCATTGATTCTAAATTTAAGCAGTTGAATGCTATTGTTGAATTGTATTTGGCTCTTGGAGGAGGATGGGAATAGTTTATTTCCAACTTACACTTACCTGATTTAAACTAAAAAGACAGCCACCAGGCTGTCTTTTTTTGTTTGCTTTGGATATGATGATTTACCTTGAAATTAATTATTTACTTCTCCACCGTATTCAAATCCAAGACTCTCAATTTCTTTTTGAATGAGGGATAGATCGATTTTTTTCCCTTGAATTCGAAGTCGCTTTTGTTCCAAATTAACATCTGCTGTTTTAATGTTTGGAAGTGCTCCAATATGTTTCTCCACTGAGTTCTTGCAATGGTTGCAACTCATACCTAATACCGCGACTAAAAGGTCTTCTGTTTCCATTTTTGTTGTTGTGGAAGATAGACTTTTTCGTTTTAAAAGCATTTTCTGGATGTATCCATTAATGATTAGGAGGGTAAGAGAAATACTGCTTACCCATTGCAACCAAATCGGCAATGAAAAATGTCCTTCGTGTACGCCCATATGTGAATGCAGTCCTTTCAGCGTGAACCATTCCCTGGGCAGGCTGTAATCTATCAATAAACCAAAAACAAGGGCACCCATGATGATTGATATCAGATAGGCAAAAGTGGTTTTGCGTCCGAGGACTTTGTTTAAAACCGTAATGGTTGCTGCATTGGTAGCCGGGCCTGCCATTAGAAAAACCAAGGCCGCACCAGGTGAAACGCCTTTCATTAACAGGACTGCTGCAACTGGAACCGATGAGGTTGCACAAATGTACAGGGGCACTGAAGCAATCAGAATTACCAGCATGCCAATGAAATCATTCCCGACATAGTTAGCAAAGAAATCATCAGGAATAGCTACAGAAATTAGAGCAGCAAGTACCAAACCAATAATTAACCATTTTGAGATGTCCTGAAGGAAATCGACAAAGGCATATTTAAACATGGTATGCAGTTTAGAATGTTGTTCTTCCGATTTGGTTTCACAACTATCGCCGCATTCTGAATTGCAAGTTTCAGTTTCTATAATGTTATTAGATTCAATACCATTTTCTTTCTTATCGTACCTGTTTGCCAACATACCACCCATATAACCTGTAGCCAAAGCAATGATTGGTCGTATAATAGCGAATGGAAGTCCAAGTAGGGAATAGGTGACTAATATGGAATCAACCCCGGTTTGAGGTGTTGATATTAAAAATGAGACAGAAGAACCTTTACTTGCGCCACTTTTATAGAAGGAGATACCGGTAGGAATAACGCCACAAGAACAGAGGGGCATTGGAATTCCCAAAAGAGAAGCATTCAGTACGGATCGTCTGGTTTTTTGCCCCATATACTTATCTATGAATTTTTGTGGGATAGCAACTTTTAGAAGACCAGCAAAAAAGAAACCCAGGATCAAATAGGGAGACATTTCATTTAAAATCTGAATGAAATCGTAGAAAAACTGCTGTATATATGATATGAAACCCATGGTTTGTGCATTAATATATTATAATAACGAAAGTATAAAAATATATGGATTTATGGATGTGTATTAGTTGTGATTATTAAGATTAATTAAAAATACCTACATCTAGGTATTTTCTGTTATTAAGATTAGATCTAGTTTAGCAGCGTCAAACAAATGATAATTTTTGTTGAAAAACGTCTACAATCTAAACTATATAAAAAATGAAAAAAGGATTACTATTTTTTGCAGCTTTAGCTTTTGCCTTTGGGTTAAAAGCACAAGGAACTAAGAAAGAATACAAGAGTATTGGAACAACAATATTGGAAAGAGTCAAGGATGAGAAATTAAGTATTGGTGGTTATGGTGAGGTTCACTATAATCAGCAGGTAAGTGGACAAACCCGTTATAATGGTAAAATGGATGTGCATCGTATGGTAATGTTTTTTGGTTACCAGTTCAACGATAAAACCTCATTTGTTACTGAGCTTGAGTTTGAACATGTAAAAGAAGTTTATGTAGAGCAGGCTTTCATAAACTATAATGTAAGACCAAACACAAGTTTACGTGCCGGTTTAATGTTGGTACCAATGGGTATTGTAAACGAATATCATGAGCCAACAACTTACAATGGAGTAGAGCGTCCAAGCGTTGATAAGTATATTGTTCCAACAACCTGGAGAGAGATTGGTTTCGGTATCAATGGTCGTTTAGCTAATGCTCCATTAAAATACCAAGCGTATATCATGAATGGTTTTAATGGATTTGACGGATCAAGTAAGCTTAGAGGTTCAGATGGTTTACGAAAAGGTCGTCAGAAGGGGGCAGAGTCAACTTTCACTTCTCCTTCATTGTCAGCAAAAGTTGATTATTATGGTGTTAAAGGTTTAAATCTTGGTTTTTCAGCTTACATGGGTAAGACTCAGTCCTCTGAATTCAACGGATTAGATAAGGATGATAGCATAGCTGAAAAATATGCTGATTCAACTCGTGTTGGTATCAGCATGATTGGTCTTGATTTCCGTTACAGACTTGATGCATTACGTTTGAAAGGTCAGTATATTCATTCTTTCTTGAATAATGTTGATGAGTACAATAAAGTAGCAGATGGAGCTGATTTAGGAAAGCAAATGATGGGTTACTATATTGAAGCAGGTTACGATTTACTTCACGGTAAAGAGCAAGCTTTAGTTCCATTTGTACGTTACGAAAAATACAACACACAGCATAAAATGGTTTCAGGTGAAACGGCTAACAAGGCATACGATCGTCAGGACTTATTTGTTGGTTTGAGTTACCACCTGGCTAAAGGAGCTGTTGTGAAAGCTGATTATCAGAATACAAAAGATGGAAATGATGTTAAAACTCACTTCGTAAACTTTGGAGTTGGTGTTTGGTTCTAATCGAATCCTGATCTTAAAAAATATAATTATTGCGAAGTGAATGGTCTTTCCATTTGCTTCGCAATTTGTGGATTTAACCAAAGATATGTAACGAAATTTTTTTAGTGGTTTTCACACAATTGGAGATTGTTTCGTTTCAGGTATTTTGACATGTGTTTGATATAAAAATAAAAACTTATGAAAAAAGTAGTCATATTGATTTGTATTATCTCTTGCAGTCTGTTGACTCAGGCCAATAACTTTCCAAAATCGATTCAGAAGAAGATTGATAAGACTTTGGTAAAACTCTTTCCTAATAATGTGGTTGAAATGAAAGATATGATTTTTTCAGGGGAAATACTTTCATTCTATGAATCGGTGAAAGATGTAAAAGTCTCTATTTTAAAATCGGCAGACGTTGAACTGGGCTATGCTTGTTTTGCCTCTTCGAAGGGGAAAAATGACTATTTCGATTATATGGTCATATTCGATCAGGAGTTGATTATTAAGAAAGTAGTAGTCTTGGTTTATCGTTCAACATACGGAGGCGAAATCATGTCCCGTTCGTGGTTGAAACAGTTTATAGGTAAATCAAAAGGAGTGGCTATGGAGATTGATAAAGATATTGACAGCATATCTGGAGCAACACTCTCTGCTCCATCCATAACAAAAGGAGTGAATGATTTAAGTCTGTTTATTGCAACAATTAAGGCAAGCGATAATAATTAATTAAACTTTGTTGCCCGGGAGGGTGAATGTGAAAATTGAACCTTTGTTTTCCTCACTCTCTAACCATATTTTTCCTCCATTTGTTTCCACAAATTCTTTACAGAGAATCAAGCCTAAACCTGTACCAGTCTCTTGATTTGTTCCCAGGGTAGATAGATTGCTTTCAATTTTGAAGAGTTTCTTCTGGTTTTCAGCACTGATGCCAACGCCATGATCCTGAACAGCTAGTTGAACCAGGTCATTCTCTATTTTAGCTGAAACAATAATTGAAGTATTGGAATGTGAAAATTTGATAGCATTGCTAAGTAGGTTGCGAATAACTGTATTGATCATGTTAATATCTGCAAAAACAAGCGTGTTTGCTTCAAGATTTGATACAATATCGATGGATTTTTCTTTCGCTTTTAATTTTAGAATATCAATATTATCACTAATTATCTCAGAAAGATCGAATTCAGTGGCTTGGTATTTCAGACTGCCGGTTTGAGATTTAGCCCATTGTAACAGGTTTTCGAGAAGTGAATATAAATTGCGAGCCGATTGATTTAAAAAACTATTGTATTCGCTAATTGCTTCAGTTTCTTTAGACTTACTGCTCTCATCACTTATAAGGTTTGAAAAACCAAGTATGGCCCCTAAAGGCGATCGGAGATCGTGAGCAATAATCGAAAAGAATTTATCTTTTGTGCTATTCATTAGCTGAAGCTTCCCGTTTGTCTCCTCCAGTTTAAGATTAAATTCCTTAATCGTTCTATTTGCTCCAGCCATTCGACGCAAAAGGACGATGATAATGATAAGTATTGCAAGTGAAATGATTAATCCTGCAATGAATTGATTTTTTCTTTGAATCTCCTTTTCAAGATTAAGCTGCGATAATTGATTTTGAGCTTTTAATAAGTCGTTTTCTTTTTCTTTTTTGTCTGTTTCATACAGCGTTTGCATTTGAATAATCTTCTCTGATTTTTCATTTTCAATAAAATGATCCCTTAGAGAATCATATTTTGAAAATGCTTTTTGTGCCAGGTTTAATTTCCCTGTTTCAAAATAGTATTCAGTCTGCAGTTTAGCTAAATCAAGTCTCTTTTTTGTTAAGTTCAGATCATCTGCCAGAACCATAGCTTTTGTAAGGAAACTGGCAGCCTTATCAAATTTCTTTGTTTTAATATAAACTTTCGACAGGTATTCGTAATCATAAATGCATTCGAGCTTAGAGTTGCTCTCTAATGAGATGGCTAATGATGTGTTTAGGAAATAAATCGCCTGTTCGTAGTCACCAAGTCGATAGTTTATAGAGCCCAGGTTGTGATAATTAGAAGAAAGCCCCAAAGTAATTTCTCCGGTCTTTCGTAGACTTAAGGATCTAAGATAGTAGATAAGGGCTCTATTGTAGTCTTTTTGAGCCTCGTAAACTGTTCCTATATTATTATTAGCCAATGCCTGATGGTAAATATTATTATTTTCTTTGGCTAATGTCAATACTTCGTTTAGTTTAGTGAGCGCAGTTTTCCATTGTTTATCTGCGGTGTACATATTTGCAATATTAACAAGGGTGCTTAATCTTAAGTCTTTAAGATCGTTTTCTTCAACGATAGTATTGGCATTTATGAAAGCCTGAAGCGCTTTTTGCAAATTTCCTTGTGCCCGGTAAATAATGCCAAGTTGATTCTGTGAAACAACTTCATGTTGTGGGATATGATGTTGTTGAGCTAAACTGATAGCTGTTTCATAATGATGTATGGCTTTTAGAAGTTCAGATTGGTTTGAATAGTTAATTCCAATTAAGATATGAGATCTGCTAATAAAATATGGTATATCTTTTGTTTCTGCGATTTTAAGTGCAGCATTGTAATGATAAAATGCAGAATCTAATTGTTTGTTTGATTTAAAGCTACTACCTAAATCTTGATGAGTTCTTATTAATAAACTGTCGTTGGAAATTTCTTGTGAGTGCTTTATGAGTCGATGAGCAAAGAATATGCTTGAATCGCTATTCGTTTTTTCATATTTTCTGAATTGCTGTTGTAAATGATTGGAAATACTATCAGCATGTTTTTCCTGGGTGGTGAAAGCCAGAGCTGTTCCGAAGATAAATATGAGAATGAATATATTCTTGATAAATTTTGACATAAGCAAGTCACGTAATAATTGTAAAACTGGTCTCAATAGGTTGATGAAGCATCAAAAATTATCCTCTTAATGCTGGGGATTATAAGTCCGAATAAAGATATCATTTTATTGCTATTTTCATCGTAGAGAAGGACTAAAAAAAGAAATGATTTCTCCCATTTATGATTAACGAATTATTAAAAGTGCTTGTTTTTATAAGGAATCGATTTGTGGATATTATTGTTTGATAGTAATTGTTCTTTAGAGTTTTCTGAAAGGGCTCGATTGCTTATGAATAAAGAGATGAGCTTACGTTGAATCGCATAAAAAATAGTGATGGCTCGTCGGTTGTAACAGTTTGAGTTTAGAGAGGGGAGGCATAAAAAAGCCCTGTCAAATTTGACAGGGCTTAGTAGATTTATCCAATTTCCAACATGCGTTGAATGGAGAGTTGTGCTTTTTTAGTGATCTCCGGATCAATAACCACTCGATATTGTTCGTGAAGCAAAGCTTCGTATAAACCTTTTAAAGTGACCTTCTTCATCGAACTACAAATGACTTTAGGATGCACCAGGATAAATTCTTTATCCGGATTTTCCTTCTGTAGTTGGTGTAAGGTTCCCTTTTCTGTTGCAATTATAAATTGTTTATTGTCCGACTCTTTAGCGTGTTTGATAATACCTGCTGTAGAGTAGAAAAAAGTTTTAGGGTGATCTAGAATTAAATCGTCGCCTGAGCAATTGCTTTCAGGATGAATCAGAATGTCAGCCTCTGGGTATTGCTGGTGCATATCCAGGACCATTTCAGTAGAAATTCTTTCGTGTACACAACAGTCACCATCCCAAAGCTCCATATTATAACCCGTTTTTTTATTCAGGTAAGCGCCCAGGTTTTTATCCGGAGTAAAGAATATTTTTTGATCTTCTCCCAAATGTCTGATTACTTGTAAGGCATTGGATGAGGTGCAGCAATAATCGGTTTCGGCTTTTACTTCCGCAGTGGTGTTTACATAGGAAACAATCAAACCATCAGGATTCGAATCTTTCCATTTTCGAAGATCGGCTCCTGTAATACTTTCAGCTAAAGAGCAACCACAACGCTGGGCCGGAATTAATACTTTTTTTGTAGGAGAGGTGATAGCAGCTGTTTCAGCCATAAAATGAACCCCACAAAACACAATGATGTCGGCAGTGGTTTCTGCTGCTTGTCGAGCCAGACCTAATGAATCACCAATATAATCTGCTATGTCCTGAATGTCGGTATCTGTATAATAGTGTGCAAGAATAACAGCATTCTTCTTCGCTTTCAAGTCTTGTATTTGCTTGATTATTTCCTGTTTTTCCATCTTATTCTTGGATGTCATTTTCAATTTGTAATCTGCAATTAAATTTGGCAAATGTTCTGACTGATATCAAGAGCGATAACCGAATGGGTTAAAGCGCCTACTGAAATCACGTCTATACCTGTTGCCGCAACGCCTTTTAAGCGCTCCAGATTCATATTTCCTGAAGCTTCAACAAGGGTTCTTCCATTGATGAGTTTTACAGCTTCAGTCATGAGTTCGTTGCTCATATTATCGAGCATGATAATGTCCGCACCTGCATCAGCTGCCTGAGCAACCTCTTCAAGATTAGTGGTTTCAACTTCAATTTTAATGTCAGCAGGAATGGCCTCACGAACTTGTGCTACTGCTTTGGCAATTCCTCCGGCGATCTTAATGTGATTGTCTTTGATCATGGCCAAGTCGAATAAACCAATTCGATGATTGGTGCCACCGCCCATTTTTACTGCATACTTATCAAAAGTACGAAGTCCTGGAACAGTTTTACGCGTATCCAGAATTTTAACCTTGGTCCCTTCTACTTCTTTAACATACTTTGCAGTTTCGCTGGCAATACCCGATAGGCGTTGCAATAGGTTTAGTGCCAGGCGCTCACCTGTTAAAAGGGCTCTGAAGCTGGCTTCTATCTCAACAATTAAGTCGCCTTTTTTTACTCTGTCGCCATCCTTTACAAGAGGCTTCCAAATCAGATTTGAATCCAGTTTACGAAACACTTTCTCAGCAATTGGCAATCCTGCAATTACTCCATCAGCTTTAGCTGTCATGCTGGCATTTGCAGTTGTGTTTTCGGGAATCAAACTGTTGCTTGTAATGTCGCCACTTCCGATATCTTCTCGAAAGGCGTGATCTATAATGAAATCGACTTCCTGTATGTTTAGTCCGGTTTCTTCCATTTTTATATTTCTGTTATTTATTTTCGATAGGTACAAAGTACAAGTCTTTGTCTTTTGCTTGAATTGAGTGCGCCAAAAAGGCTTTGTTTTCTTGTTCGTAATCGCTACGAATATGTCCGCCACGACTCTCTTTTCTGTGAAGAGCAGCCTTGGCCATTAAATCGCAAACCTGTAGCAGGTTTTGCATACGTGTGCTATAGTATTCGTTTTCCTCGAAAGGAAAATTAATTCGGATTGATGCTAATAATTCTCTTAGCTTGATAATGTTTTTTTCATCCCGAACAATTCCCAACTGGCTGTTCATGGCATTGGCTATGAGGTTGACCTGATTGAGAAAATCACTTTCTAAATTGGCATTACAATGCAGTTCCTCCACTTCGAATTTCGGAGTGTGAATCTCAGACTCCTGTAGGGTGGCATGTGCAATAGCACGTTTCCCAAACACCAGGCACTCCAGCAGAGAGTTAGATGCCAGTCTGTTGGCACCCATTACGCCAGAAGAGGCCAGTTCTCCAAAGCTGTAGAGATTTGCAATATTTGTTTCTCCATGCAAGCCTGTTTTAAGACCACCTACCATATAATGTGCCGCTGGAGCAATCGGCACCTGAGTGCACATATCAACACCAAAATCTTTACATTTCTGATAGAGTGTAGGGAATCGCAATTTTATTTTTTCTGCATCGAGATGATCGAGCTTGAGATAGACAAACTCATTCTTATTCTCCTGCATTTGTTCGAAGATAGAACGAGCGACCACATCGCGAGGGGCTAACTCAGCCAACTCGTGTTTGTCGAGCATAAAACGTTCACCTTCTTTATTGATTAAATGAGCACCTTCACCACGAACGGCTTCACTAATTAAAAACGTTTGGCCATCCTCAGAGTAAAAAGCACTGGGGTGAAATTGAATAAATTCGATGTCGGCTACCTGAACGCCAACCTTATAAGCTAAGGCAATACCATCGCCCACTGTCGTATCGGGATTTGTCGTGCGTTGGTAAATTGCTGATGCTCCTCCCATAGCCAAAAAGGTATGTTTAGCCAATATTTTAAGACTAGTGTTATCGTTTGGTTTATAAGTTAGAGCTCCAAAACATTTTTTATTGTGGCATAAAAGCTGATACACCATCTGGTTCTCGAGAACTTCGATATTCTTATTTTCGAGAATTTTCCGGGTTAAAAACCTGACCATTTCTTTTCCAGTTGCATCGCCACCAGCATGCAGAACTCTTCGTCGTAGATGCCCGCCTTCGAGTCCCCGTGATAATTCGCCCTCAAGGGTATCGAATTTCATCCCCATTTCTATCAGGTCTTTGATTCTATCGGGACCTTCGTTTACCAGAATATCAACAGGAGGAAAATCACATAAGCCACGACCTGCCTCAAAAGTATCTTTCAAGTGCAAATCGGGTGAATCGTCTGAATCGGTGACAGCTGCAATACCGCCCTGAGCATAGTAGGAATTGCTAACATTGAGATCCGCTTTAGTTACAAGCACAACACGCCCAAAGTCTGCAGCATAATTGGCTGCATAAAGTCCAGCCAAGCCGCTACCAATAATCAAAAAATCGAACTCTTTTTCTGTAAACATTTATTTTTGGAACTCGTTTATTATCCCGTTTTGAATCAAGACTCTTAATCTTGCTGCGAAAATAGGACTTTTTAACGGTTTAGTTCACAAAAAAATAAGCTAAAATTAAGATTGAGAGATGCATTAGGCACCAAATAAGTAAGAGAACAACATCTTTTGACTGATTCAGCCCATTAATAGTCAGTGTTATATTGAGTTTTGTTGTAAGGGGTTTCATTGGTTTAGCATCCTGTTTGTGAATGAAATTATACTCTCGCATACTCATTCATTGGAGTGTAAGGTTGATATATTTCAAATAAGTGCCTTTATTTTTCTAGTTATGGCTTTGCTTTTACAGGTGTATGGTACATTTTTTTTTCTGATGATTTAGTTCATACTGGGTTAGTGTACTGAGCGTGGGTTCTGTTGGTGAATCATAAGGTTATTGGGAAACTTGTGGTTTAGCGTTTTGTTATAAGCGAGAGCAAATTTAGAGCGTTGACTTTTAATCCAATTTTTTTCCTGCTTTTGCTACGACTTTCAGGTTTTGTTGATTTACAACGTACTGAAACTTATGGTTATACATGCTGATTTATCATATTGAATTTGAAATCGACATTCGCACGTCTAAAAACCTTTTGCAATTTAAGGAAAAGGTGTAGATTTGCAGCCATTATCAAATTAGAATATACGTGATACAAGAATCCTATAATAAGATTAGAACTTGGTATGATAGCTACGTTTCAGAGTTCTCTAGCGAGGATCCGGAAATTCAGATCAATATCGACCTGATAAAGGAGCATGCTTATCGAGTGGTGGAGAATGTTAAAGAGTTGACACTTAGCATAAATCTTGAAGAATCGAATTTGTTTCTACTTGAAACTGCAGCTCTTCTTCATGATGTGGGACGATTTGAACAGCTTGTTCAGAATGGAACTTATACCGATAGCGATGATTTAAACCATATTCAGATTGGCTTGGATGTGATTGAACAGCATGATGTACTGAAGGCTTTGGAAGAAGATGAGATGAAATTGGTAGTCGAATGTGTGAAGATGCATGATTTGAGTGTTTTACCCAAAATTTCGGATGAGAGAAGTCTTGTTTTAATTCATTTGTTACGAGATGCCGATCGTATTGATGTTTTGAGAATCGTCTCGGATTATTACACCCATAAAAAGTTACATCCCAATAGACATTTGGATATGGAGCTTAAAGACATGCCTGCGATTGCAAAGAAAGTTTGTACTGCAATTTTGGTTGAGCGTGTGGCAAAACGTGAGGATGTTGTAACTGTCAATGATTTGAAATTGATGCAAATGTCCTGGATTTTTGATATGAAATACAAGAGGAGTTTCAAAATTGTGAGTGAGAAAAGCTATATCAAAGCGATATTCGAGACCTTACCCAAAACCGACCTGGTGATTGATATGTATCGAAATATGAAGATTTTTATGGAAAACCAATTGTAGATCTCAATCAATACATCAAAAATATTTATATAGACTCGTTAAAAATAACGAGTCTTTTTTTATATCTTTGTTTTAGTTAAACAAGCTTTAAAAGGCTTCTGTATGGAGTCCTAAAAAGCTTTTATTTGAAAAGTATTTTTAGAAAATAATTAGATATAATGAGAGATATTGTTTGTAACTGTCAGATGGTTGACAGAGATACTATAGATAAAGCCATACATGATAAAAACGCAACTACTATCGAAGAAATCAGACGGTACACAGGAGCGAATACTGGTTGTGGCAAATGCCTGAGCTACATCAACACCATTTTGGATTCAGAAGTACCTAAAGTTGCCCCAAAACAGGCAAGTACGAGTAAGTTCAAGTTGTGGTAAAGCTGTATTAGACAAATGTTAAAATCGAATACTAAAAAACGCTCATGAGTCATCGGGGCGTTTTTTTTAGGACTTAAAGTAGAAATGTTCCTGATTATAGAGACAGTTGATCATGTGAATTGGGCTGAATAGTAAAAGGTTGAAAAACAAAAACGCCACCAAAAGATTGGCAGCGTTTAAATTATCTGTGTTAAGCGTGACTTACTCGCGCTCAGCTAAAAATTTTTCTGCATCCATAGCTGCCATACAACCCGAACCTGCCGAAGTGACTGCTTGACGGTAAACAGAGTCTTTAAGGTCGCCACAAGCAAATACTCCTGGAACGTTAGTTCTGGTTGAATCTGGTTCAGTAATCACATAACCATTTTCGTCGGTATTGATATATTGCTTAAAGAAATCAGAGTTTGGAGTGTGACCAATCCCCAGGAAAAAACCGTCTACTTTGACTTCAACTTCTTGCTCGTCTTCTTCACCCAAACGCTTTATTAGTCTTACACCTTCAACCACACCGTCACCAAAAATTTCTTTCGTGTTGTGTTCGAATAGGATTTCGATGTTTTCGGTACGATTTACTCGATCTTGCATGGCTTTTGATGCACGTAAGAATGGTTTACGAACAATTATATACACCTTTTTACACAATCCTGCAAGGTAGGTTGCTTCTTCACAAGCAGTGTCACCACCACCCACTACAACAACATCCTTACCACGGTAGAAAAAGCCGTCGCAAGTTGCACAGGCAGAAACTCCGGATCCTGCATATTTTGTTTCAGACTCGAGGCCTAAATATTTTGCAGTTGCACCAGTTCCAAGAATAACGCTTTCAGCTTCGATGGTTTTATTACCATCAACAACAACTTTGTGAGGGTAAGACGAAAAGTCAACAGAGGTGACTACGCCCCAACGGCAATCTGTTCCAAAACGTTCAGCTTGTTTTTTTAAATCAGCCATCATTTCGGGGCCGGTAACGCCATTAGCATAACCAGGGAAGTTGTCGATTTCGGTAGTAGTAGTTAATTGTCCACCTGGCTGTAAGCCTTCTATAACTACCGGGTTGAGATTAGCACGGGCAGCATAAATGGCAGCTGTGTAACCAGCAGGGCCTGATCCAACAATCAGACATTTTACTTTTTCAATATCACCTTCAGGTTTTGTTGTTTTTTTATCCTCTAAGTTCATAGGCTTAAAAAGGTCCATGTTATGTTTTTTTGTTCTAATTCTAAATAATTTTGAGATAACAAATCTATAAAATATCTAGATAAGTTCAGTTGTTCCAAGTCCTAAAATCTCTTATTTATCAATAAGATCTACACTCTGTTGTTGGTTCTAGGCACTTGTCAACCAATATTTAAATTGGGAAATTCGTTGATGATGTGGTAAAATAAGGGTTGATTAGATCTGGATCTATTGATTTTTAGTCATCATTATTGGACGAGAGATCATTTTTATCGCAATATAAGGTTTTTGGCGTTTTTTTGATAGGGCTATTATCCTTAGAATAAACTTTCTCTTGTTTATTTTGCTAGTTTTCTGTAGCTCATAATCCAATTTTGAAATTCAATAAAAAAGCACTCAGCATCAAATGGTATCCTCTATTGTAAATGATCTTTCTTAACGCTATATTTTATAGTTTACGTGAAATTCAGTACAGCATTATGTAAGTCAATCAATAGTTAATCCGAGAATGGTTTACCTTGTGTAAATACTTAAGTTTAGCTGTAGTTTAAATCAATTTGTAGAAAATCACCGCTGTTTGATTTATACCATTACAAGCAATCTATTCAAATATATGTGAGATTAAGATGCAAAAATCTCATTTTCAGTAAAACATAGGCTATAATGGCGAGTCAAGTATGCTTGTGGAAGTTTTTTAACTTGTTTGTGGGTATTAATTGCATATTTGTCATCAGACATTTTTTTTTGTTTTTTTTTAGCTGTATTTTAATAGTAGATAGGAAGAATATAATCTTTTTTTCAGGGTAACCTATATTGTGTAAATGAATATCTGATTTGTTTCGTATTCATAATACTTACTTTAAAAGATTGCTTTCTTATCAATAAATAACAGTCTTCATAAATAAAAACACATGGGACTGAGGGAGCGAAGCTGTGTTTGATCGAACCTAAGAGTGTGTGGGAAGTCTCCTTGTTTACCTCTTATGTTTTTTTTGTTTCCGGGCCGGTATAAAGCTGGAACAAGACTGGATATTGTCTGGATCAAGTCCCGGTATATCTAATGTTGTTCCGAAGTAGATAGAATCAAAATTCAGCTAAAGTTGCTGATTTACAATTTGTAGTTTCTGGTCTTTGCTTTTTAGTCCTGGATTATCAGTATCCACTTTTTATAAACTAGCGAGCTAGGATGCTCTTAGAGGTTTCAAAAAGTAGAACAATTTTGGAATTAATTCTTTGTCGTAATCAAATCAATCTAATATAAATGCAGCCTCCATCTTGCCGGAGGTATAGATTTAATCATGTATGAGGAAAGTAGCGTTACTTACAGGTGTTACAGGACAAGATGGAGCTTATTTAGCTGAGTTGTTATTGGAGAAGGATTATATTGTTCACGGTATTAAACGTCGTACTTCTTTATTTAATACCGATAGAATTGATCATTTGTATCAAGATCCGCAAATTGAAAACCGTAATTTCATCCTTCACTATGGTGACATGACTGACTCGATGAATATCACTAGAATTATTCAGGAAGTTCAACCCGATGAGATTTACAATCTTGCAGCTATGAGCCATGTGCAGGTGAGTTTCGAAACGCCTGAATATACTGCAAATGTTAATGGATTAGGTACGTTGAGAATACTAGAAGCCGTTAGATTTTTGAACTTGACAAAAAAGACAAAGATCTATCAGGCCTCTACATCCGAATTGTTTGGTAAAGTGCAGGAGATACCACAACGAGAATCAACCCCTTTTTACCCCCGTTCGCCCTATGCAGTCGCCAAGATGTATGGTTACTGGATTACAGTAAACTATCGGGAAGCATATAATATGTACGCTTGTAACGGGATCTTATTCAATCACGAATCGCCTCTAAGAGGGGAAACTTTTGTCACAAGAAAGATAACCAGAGCTGTCGCTAAAATCGCCTTAGGTTTACAGGAGATCTTGCATCTTGGAAATCTGGATTCAAAACGCGATTGGGGCCATGCAAAAGATTATGTGCGAGCCATGTGGATGATTCTTCAACAAGAAAAACCCGAAGATTTTGTAATAGCAACCGGGATAACAACAAGTGTACGTGATTTTGTGCGTATGGCTTTTGCAGAACTGGGTATTGAGATTGAATTTAGAGGAGAAGGTGTAGACGAAAAAGCCTATGTGAGCAGATGTACAAATCCTGATTACCAGATTAAAATCGGAAAAGTGATCGTAGCGGTTGACTCAAGATATTTTAGGCCTACTGTTGTGGAGTTGTTGGTTGGGGATGCCACTAAATGTAAAGAACAACTTGGTTGGGAACCGGAATATGATTTGTCTGCTTTAGTGAAAGATATGGTTCACTCAGATGTTGATCTGATGCGTAAAAATACTCTTTTGAAAAATGCTGGTTATAAAGTTTTGAACAAATTCGAGTAGCCTATGTAAGGGTATTCACAAACTGCAGTAAGAAAATAAATGAACAAAGACTCTAAGATATTTATTGCGGGTCACACTGGACTTGTGGGATCTGCTATAATGCACAATTTACAGATCAAAGGCTACTCCAACATTATCACTCGCACTCATAGTGAACTCGATTTACTTGAACAGAATGCTGTAATTACTTTTTTTGAAGAGGAAAAACCTGAATATGTGATTCTAGCCGCTGCTAAGGTTGGAGGGATAGTAGCCAATAGTCTATATCGGGGGCAGTTTATTTACGAAAATCTTCAAATCCAAAACAATGTGATTCACCAGGCATATATTCATGGAGTGAAGAAGCTTTTGTTTTTGGGTAGCTCGTGTATTTACCCTAAGCATACTCCGCAACCTATTACAGAAGAATGTTTGTTGACATCAGCACTGGAACCTAGTAATGAACCTTATGCCATAGCCAAAATAGCAGGCTTAAAGATGTGCGAGGCCTACAACCAGCAATACAGCACCGACTATATCGTTGTGATGCCAAGCAACCTATATGGTGAGAATGACAATTATGATCTTGAGAACTCGCATGTGCTGCCAGCTCTAATTCGTAAAATGCATCTTGGGAAATGCTTGCAGAATAATGATTGGGCTGCCCTTCGTTCTGACTTAAACAGATTGCCCATTGAGGGTATTACCGGTGAAGCAAAAGAGGAAGATCAACTTGAGATTTTGGCAAAGTATGGAATTTGTAAAACAGAAGCGAAAGTAGTGGTTACCCTATGGGGAACAGGTTTGCCATTTAGGGAGTTTCTACATGCCGACGACATGGCTGCTGCCTGCACCTATCTATTCGAAAAAATTAGTGCAAAAGACATACAAGCACTGAAACCTGAGAATCCTAAGTTGAATTTCGTGAACCTGGGCACCGGAAAAGATCTCAGAATAAAAGATCTGGCGGAACTAGTGAAAGACATAGTTGGTTTTGATGGTGAATTATTTTGGGATACCAGTAAACCTGATGGAACTTATAAGAAATTACTTAATGTGAGCAAGCTGAATAAACTGGGGTGGAAAGGGAGTATTAAGCTGGAAGATGGGATAAGGATGGTTTATAATAACTTTTCAAAATAATCTTTTAGTTGAAATGATTTAATCACATGTTTAAACGCTTACAATAATTATAATCATAGTATTTAAAATTATATAAGTCTGAATGTCCTTAAAGAATAACCTTTTAAAAAATGGAATTGCATCCGGCATTCAAAAAGGTGTTCGTGTATTAGAGCAACTGTTACTGGTTCCCTTTTTCATTACAGCATGGGGAGCTGCCTACTATGGAGAGTGGTTAACCCTGACCATTATTCCTTCCATGTTGGCGTTTTCAGATTTAGGCTTCGGTTCTGCTGCAGCAAATTCCCTGGTTTTACGTTACGCTTCTGGAGATAAACAAGGGGCAGCTAATATTGCAAAAAGTGGACTTTTCATTATCACCATAATGGTGGTATGCAGTATTGTAATCTCATTTATTTTAATATTTGTCTTAGATCATTATAAAGTATTTGAAAAATTATTAATTGACAGACAAGATGCAATATGGGCTATATGTATTTTAATGTTTGCCAGAATTCTGAATTTTTATCAACTGTTATTCGAAGCCTTTTACCGAGCAGCAAGAAGAGCTTCGATGAGTATTAATTTATTAAGTGTCCAGTCAGGGTTTAATATTTTATTGGGTTTAATCGTTTTGCTTGCAGGAGGAGGAGTGATTGCTTTTGCCTTATCTAATTTGTTGATTGCTATCGTCTTTAATCCTGTTTATGCTTTGAAAGCCAGGCGTGTTTTAGCACTTAATAAAACCCATAAGGGTAACATCAAAAAAACTGAAATACGGTCAATTACGAAAAAGGGATTTGGTTATTTGATGTCGCCTGTTTGGCAGGCTGTCTTTTTTCAGGGAACGACTTTTGTTGTTCGTATTGTGCTAGGTCCTCAGGCTGTTGCTGTATTTAATACCGTAAGAACAGTGACTCGTGTGATAAACCAGACTATTAGTATGATAGTTGGTACCATCTTACCGGAAATGCAGTTCGAGATTGGTGCCGGACATATGGCTAAGGCAAGAAAAATATTTAGAATTACCTTGGTTTTAGTCCTTGTTGTAGCATTAGCAGGAAGTATATTCTTGTATTTTGGAGGATCATGGTTTTATGGACTTTGGACCAGAAATGTATTAAGCCCACCAATAATGATGTGGAATGTGTTTATAATTGGTATTATTTTTAATGCAGTATGGTGGACAACATCATCTGTATTTACGGCAATGAATAAACCCTATGATTATGCTCTAGCCGGAGTAATTAGTGCAACGCTTGCTGTTGTATGCTCCTATTACTTAGCTATATCCTTCGGACTAACAGGCGCAGCCTTTGGCAGTTTAATAATGGATATACTCTTGTTTATTTATATTCTCCCTCGAAGTTGTAAGCTGGTTGGTCAAGAAATTAAAAATCTGATAAAGGATTCCATTACCGATTATCAAGAGATTTGGTTTAATCAGATAAAACCAATAATTGTGAATAATAAATAAATCCCCCTTGCATAGATATTTAATCCCCATTCGTATTTGAATAAATATAAATTAGAAAAATTAGGTTTAAAATGTAAATATTTGGAGCTATTCTCAAATATATCAATGGTAAAGGGTGATACAACAAAGATGTATAATGTAGAAATGAATTTAAAGCGTGAAATACCTAAAATAGATGAATATTAGTTTGGGGAATTTAAATGAAGACGAAATTACTTATGAATTACAAAAGATAGATTTGGGTATAAGCTCAGTACCTCATCATACATTAGGGAAAAGTGGGAGTGTTATGGCCTTCCTTTCGCACGGTGTTCCTATTGCTGCACCAGTAATCCACTATGAATATGAAAGATTCGGAATTGGAATTATTTAGGACGAAATAAAAAAATATTACAGAAGCTAATCTAAATAAAATTATTGAAGTAAAAGTTTTTTAATGAATAATAGTTTAGACGATGAAATATCCTCAGTTGCAGATAAATTTATCTACGATAGTAATGAAATATAGCCATAAATAATTAAATGAATATACTTATTTTGTCTCATAAATTTTCCCCTTTTATTGGAGGAATCGAAGTTATGTCTCAAGAAATTGCAAATTATCTCTCTCATTCTGGTTATAATATTCATGTTCTTACTTGGACTGAAAATAAGGAAATTGATAGCTATCCTTATAAAATAATCAGAAATCCAAGTATTTTAAAAATACTAAAAGAACACCATTGGGCTGATTTAGTATTTGAAAATAATACTAATCTAAGACTTTCTTGGCCATTACTTTTTTTTAAGAAACTGCATCTAAATGTAATTCATGGGCAAATTTGTAGAAATGATAGAAGTATTTCGTTTATAGACAAACTAAAATTACGCTGGATACATAGAGCTAATAAGGTGATTGCTGTTAGCCAAGCTATGAAGTCTCAAGTCTTTCCTAAAGCTTTAGTTGTCCATAACTATTACAGAGATTATATTTTCAAGGAAAATAGTAATAATAGAGATGAAATGAGCTTTGTTTTTTTAGGACGAATTGTTAGTGTTAAAGGGGTTGATATTGCACTAAAGACAATTGCCAAATTAAATAAACAAAATCATTTGAATTGCACATTAACAGTGATAGGGAATGGTCCCTTACTCGAAGAAATGAGAAATCTGTCTATAGAATTAGAAATAGATCACATAACTCATTTCACAGGAATGCTAAGCGGAGAAAATCTTGTGAATGTTTTGAATAACAACAAATATATTTTAATACCTTCTACTCAAGAATCTTTTGGTTTAGTAGCATTGGAAGGTATGGCTTGCGGATGTTTGCCCATTGTATCTAATGTTGATGGCTTACCTGAGGCTGTTGGGGCAGCTGGTTTTGTTGTTGTTGACTATAAAAATATTGATGGATTTTATAATGCAATAACTTTCTTATTGGATAATCCACAAAAAGAGGCGTGTTATAGAAGCCAGTTTAATAAGCATTTAGAAAAATTCAAGTTAGATTCTGTATGCCAAAAATACAAAGAAGTTATTGAATCTATTATCAAATGAAAAACATTATTCTTTCTCATCCTACAGGTAATGCTAATTCAAGAAATGCAGCAAAAGCTTTTGCAGAATCACAGATCTTAGATAGTTTTTATACAACGATTAGTGTTTTCGAAGGGTCTGTATTAGATAAAATTTCCAGAATAAAGTATCTGGCAGAACTAAAGAAACGTTACTTCGAGAGTGTATTAAAACCATACACTAAATCAATGCCTTCTTACGAAATAGTTAGGTTGTTGTCACAAAAGTTTGGATTCACATATTTTATAGATCATGACAAGGGGAAGTTTTGTATCGATCAAATTTATAAAAAACTAGATGAGAGGATTGCAGATTCTTTGTTTAATCATAAAATAAAAGGTGTTACAGGTATTTATGCATATGAAAATGGAGCTTATCATTCATTTCGAAGAGCAAAGGAGTTAGGCTTGAAGTGTTATTATGAGTTACCATCAGTACATTGGCGAAAAGTACATGATTTATTGAAGCCTCAATATGAAAAGCATACTCAGTGGAGGAATACCCTTAATGTTTTTAATGATACTGGAGAAAAACGAATGAGGAAGGATGAAGAATTACTAATGGCTGATAAAATTATTGTGCCGAGTAGTTTCATGCTAAAAACACTATCCGCATTTCCCAAAAGTAATCTAATTACAAAAACTAAGCTTATCCCTTATGGTTTTCCTGAAGTTAGTGCATCAGTTTTAAATAGAGAAGTGAAGAAGGATAAACGAATTAGATTACTTTTTGTGGGAAATTTATCTCTCCAAAAAGGAATTATTAATCTATTTGAAGCAGTAAAAGGGTTTGAAAAATTCATAGAATTGACATTAGTGGGGGCTATGCCTTTAAAAAGGTGTCTGGTATTAGAAAATGAACTACAGAATCATAACTATCTGGGGACATTATCGAACCCGGATGTGTTAAAAATAATGCGAAAGAATGATGTGTTGGTTTTTCCAACATTGGCAGATAGTTTTGGCTTAGTCATTTCAGAAGCTATGTCTCAAGGCTTACCCGTGTTAACAACAGAAAGGTCTGCAGGACCGGATTTTATCGAATCTGGCGTAAATGGTTGGCTTTTCGAAGCAGGAAATACTGAAGATTTAAAATATAAAATAGAGTACTTGATTAGTAAGCCTGGTGTGATTAATGAGGCTAGTCTGAAAGCAATAGAAACTGCAAAAAACAGACCCTGGAGTGTTTATCGAAAGGAGTTGGTAGAGACGATTAGGGTTGATTAAATATTATGAAAAATAGATCGGTTGGATTTCGATTTGTAGGTTCTCGGGATAAGAATAAGTTACTGAAAGGATTAATATGGGCTTATTTCTTTCTATTGTTATTTGAAGGAGCTTTAAGAAAGTGGATTTTACCCGATTATTCAACTCCCCTATTGGTTGCTCGGGAACCAATCGTGTTATGTATATTGTTCTATTCAGTATATAAAAGATTGTTTTCATATAATCTGTTTAGTATTTTATTTATAATCATTTCGTTTGTTTCATTTATTGTAGCAGTTTTTATTACACATCAAAATGTTGTAGTCGCCTTATATGGCGTTAGGATTTTCTTTCTTCACCTACCTTTAATGTTTGTGATAGGTAATGTGTTCAGATTTAATGATGTTGTTAAGCTAGGAAGAGTTATGTTGTGGTTGTCCATACCTATGACAGTTCTTATATTATTTCAGTTTTATACACCTCAATCTTCATGGTTTAATTTGGGTATAGCCGGTGATTTGGGGGGGGCAGGCTTTGGGGGAGCGAATGGTTTCTTTAGACCTCCGGGGACATTTTCGTTTATTTCGGGTACGGTAGCCTTCTATAGTTTACTTTCCTGTTTTGTCTCGTTTTTTTGGTTTAATTCTAAATATATAAATCGAATATTATTGATAGCATCTACTTTTTGTCTACTTATTGCTATTCCTTTTTCTATAAGCAGAACATTGTTTTTTCAATTTGTCTTATGTGTTTTATTTGTACTCTTCTTGTTAATGAGAAAGCCAAAACATCTGTTTTATAGCTTTTTTTTGTCAGTATTCATCATAATGATTTTGTTTTTTTTGTCAAAAACAGAGTTTTTAGGGACTGCTGTTGATGCCTTTATTACCAGGTTTATTGATGCAAATGAGACTGAAGGTGGCTTGGTTAAAGGGGTTGCTGGTAACAGATTTTTAGGCGGCTTGTTGGAACCAATTAAAGCTTCAGTCGACATGCCTTTTTGGGGTATGGGTGTTGGTATTGGTACTAATGTTGGGGCGAAATTAATTGGTTCTACAGATAGCTTTTTGGCAGGTGAGCAAGAGTGGGCACGGATCGTTGGAGAACTTGGCTTTTTGCTTGGGCTGAGTGTGATATTTCTGAGGGTCTTTTTAGCTTGTAAAATGATATTTTCATCTTTAATGAAAATAAAAAAAATGAATTATTTGCCCTGGCTTTTGTCTAGTTATGGCTTTTTACTTGTACTGCAGGGACAAACGGCTCAGCCTACAAATTTAGGGTTTCTTGTTGTTGTTGGAGGTTTGATTCTGGCCTCTTTAAAATCAGATTCACTGAGGATTCGAAAAAAAGCCAAAAGACCAGGCTATATAAAATATGGCGTACAAAAACTTTATTTTAAATAATTGTAAATGAGAGTTCTTCATATAGTAGGCTCTATTGATAAAAGTGCCGGAGGGCCATCGCGCTCTGTGCCTCAAACCTGTGAACAGGTATCTCAATTGGGAGTAGAAATTGAATTGATCACACGAACAAGTGCCCATCCAATAGAAGTAAATACATCCAAGTCTTTTAAACTTTCCTTTCGCTCATTAAAACAATTGATACTATTGGGTTTATCACTCTCCAAGAAAGAGGTGTCATTGATCCATTTACAACATGTTTGGGATCCTTATATCCATATTATAGCACGTTTGGCACGAATAAAGGGAATTCCATATTTGATTACACCCCGTGGTATGTTAGAGCCATGGATAATGAAGCGAAATTCATGGAAAAAACAATTGGCCTTACTGCTTTATCAGCGCAGGGATTTAAGAAAGGCTATTTGTATCCATGCGACTTGTAAGATGGAAAAAGATAACATCCGAAGTCTGGGCTTTACTCAACCTATAGCTGTTATTCCTAATGGGCTTGATTTAACATCAATAAAAAAAACAAAAGATAATTTTGGTTCAAAGAAACTGGTTTTTTTATCTCGTATCCATTTAAAGAAAGGGATAGAAATCTTATTAAATGCCTGGAAGAAATTAAATCTTAAGGATTGGACTCTTGAGATTGCCGGGGAAGGGGATTCAGGATATATTGCTGAATTAGAAATCAATTTAAAGACTGAAAATATCACTAATGTGAAGTTTATAGGGCCTCAGTACGGTGATGAGAAGTGGTCTTTCTTAAAAAGTGCGGATCTCTTTGTTTTACCTACCTATAGTGAAAACTTTGGTGTTGTGGTTGCTGAAGCTCTGGCCGTTGGCGTTCCTGTGATTACCACCAAAGGGGCACCCTGGCAGGAATTGGAAACACACAGGTGTGGTTGGTGGATTGAATTGACAGTGTCCAGCCTTGTTAAAACCTTAAATAAAGCTATACATACATCACCGGATGACTTATGTGAAATGGGGGTGCGCGGCAGAAAACTGGTACAAGAAAAGTATGACATTAAGGCTGTGGCTGAAAATGTTAGGGACTTGTATATCTGGGCTCTGAGTCAAACTAATCAACCTGATTTTGTATGTAAGCTCAAATAAGAAAAGAAATCCCATGGAAGAAATTGTAGTTGATTTGTCTAAATACGATCATCGTTTCAGCCTTTCCAATAAAATAGGACGGTTCGTTTGGAATTGTTGCTATTGGATTTTATTTCGTCCGTTTAATTTTAGATTATTTCGCCCATGGCGAAACTTTATTCTCCGATTATTTGGTGCAAACATTGCATCTAAAGCCCATATTTATGCAAGTGCAAAAATTTGGGCACCCTGGAACTTAAAAATGGACTCATATGCTTGTTTAGGGCCTCATGTCGATTGTTATAACCAGGGGATTATTATCATAGGTGCAAATACCACTATTTCTCAAAAAAGCTTTTTATGCGCGTCTTCTCATGATATTTCAGATTCCAAAAACACCTTAATTTTAAAACCTATTTTCATCGAAGACCAGGTTTGGGTAGCTGCAGATAGCTTTATTGGTCCTGGTGTAAAAATTGGTCAGGGAGCAGTTGTTGGTGCAAGAGCCTCAGTCTTTTCGAATATTGAAGCTTGGTCTGTTGTAGGCGGCAATCCGGCTTCTTTTATTAAAATGAGAAAAATTATTAAATAATTTTATGTCGACATCTGTTGCAGCCATTATTTTAACTTATAACGAAGAACAGCACATCGCACGCTGTATAAATTCATTATTGGCATCAGTAGACGAAATTTTTGTGATTGATTCTTATAGTCAGGACAAAACCCTTGAGATTGCAAAGGGGCTGGGAGCTAATGTGTTTCAAAATCCGTGGAAAAATTATGCGCAACAGTTTAATTGGGCTTTGGAGAATTGTGATATCCATTCCGAATGGATTTGGAGAATTGATGCGGATGAATATTTGGAGTCACCAGAAACAACAAATTTACGGGATAGCTTAGGTGATTTACCACAAACGGTCACCGGAGCCTATATTAAACGAAAGATTATCTTTCTAGGCAGGCCTTTATTGCATGGTGGATGGTATCCTGTATGGCATTTGAAAATTTGGAGGACAGGGAAAGCTTATTGTGAAAACCGCTGGATGGATGAGCATATGAAATTAATAGAGGGGCAAACCAGACATATTAATTGTGTACAGGTTGATGAAAATTTAAATGATTTATCCTGGTGGACTGATAAACACAACAGTTATGCTACACGGGAAATGATTGATCTGTTTGATATTAAATACCAGATTTTTGAACAAAATACTGTTATTCCCAGGTTTTTTGGAACAAGTGAACAGCGTAAGCGTTGGATGAAATTACGCTATGTAAACCTACCTCTTTTTATTCGTCCTCTGATCTATTTTATTTATCGCTACATCTTCAGGTTTGGTTTTTTGGATGGCAAGTCTGGATTAATCTGGCATATTCTACAAGGTTTTTGGTACCGTTTTTTAGTCGACACAAAAATTTTTGAACTTAAAAAGCGTTTTAAAAACAATCCTGAAGCCCTTATTGCTTATTTAAAAACAACCTATCAGATTTAAATATTTCTGTTCCCTTTTATGAAAGTTTCCATCATCACAATTGTTTATAATAATAAAGCCTGTATAGGTGATTGTTTGCAGTCGGTTCTAAGCCAGAGCTATCCTGATATCGAACATATTGTGATAGATGGAGGTTCGACTGATGGGACTCAAAAGGAAATAGAGCCTTACAGGAAGTGGCTGGCTTATTATAAATCAGAAAAAGATAATGGTCCATATAGTGCACTAAATAAGGGGATCTCTCAGGCCAGTGGTGAGATCGTTGGTATCTTACATTCCGATGATGTGTTTTACGGACCAGATACCATCCAAAAGGTAGTTAGTGCTTTTCAACAATCCCGTGCTGATTTGGTTTATGCTAACGGGATGTATATGGATAAAGGGAATTTGCAAAAAATAAAACGTATTTATCCTGCAAGAATTTTTAGAAATTACTTCTTGTTTTTAGGTTGGATACCTCTGCACACTACAATTTATGTAAAAAGAGAGCTTTTTCAGCAATATGGTCTTTACGATGAACAATTTTCTATCGCCAGCGACTACGATATTTCGCTTCGCTGGTTTAAACAGTTAAAGATTAAGAAATATTTTTTAAATGAATGGGTGGTTAAAATGCGCTTTGGAGGAATGAGTACATCTCTTCATCTTCAAAAGAAAAAATCGGCTGAAGATTTAATTATTATTCGAAGACATCGGCTTTGGGGATGGTTTACACTCGCATGTAAAATAGGCCGAAAAATCCCTCAATATATCATTCCCCGTATTTCAAATATCAAGATTGAGGGTAAAGGGGTGAAAAAGGATAAGGTGTTAAAAAGTCGTCAAAGGTCTATTATATCATTAGAACAGCCATGGGTAAAAAGAGATGAAACCAGAAATCCAAATCAGGAAAAAGACGTGTCGTGAATCCTTGCTATGATATAAGGATGGATCTAGATTGATAAATATTCAAAACCATTTTTTGAAAACACGATACATGAAAACTAAAAGTGAGTCATGAATCCCCTTTAATGTGACTAGTAATAAGCTAATCCCGATAACTAAGGGGTCTTAAAGCTAAAAGATATGATTAAAGAACGTGAACCAGTATTCGAGAGAATTAGTGTTGTCTTTCAGGTGTTGCTCAGTTTGGTCTGTTTTTATGTGGCTTGGTGGGGGACAGGGAATTTTATTAAGCCAGTTGGTGGTGAGTTGTATGAATATAAGGTCCTTTTTTTATTTATCGGGCCAATTTGGTACTTGCTTTTAGATCAGTTCAGTTTAGGCCGTATGGCTCGCGTAGAAATGTATTCCACACTTTTGGTCGAATACATTACAGTTGTCAGCATAGGAATGGGCTTGTTGTTTGCCTCTATTGTTATTCTGGATTTCCATAGCCTGTCACGACTCGTTCTGGTGATATTTGCCAGTCTGAATCTCGTAGTGATTTTCCTCTATAAGCTCTTGGGATTTATCGTCATGAAAATCCTCCGTGGCAGGGGATATAATACCAGAACGGTGTTGATTATTGCCGACGTAGACTCCAGCTATTTTATCGATCGTCTGATTAATACTAAGGATTGGGGTTATAGAGTGTGGGCAATTTTATCTGATAGTACATGTATTAAGGAAAAGTATGGGAAAGAATATACCGTGCTGAATGAGCATGCGAATATGGCAGAAATAATTGATGATGAGATCATCGATGAGGTCATGTATTGTAAGCGTGATTTGAACCAGGATGAGATTCGTCATTTTATTTATGCTTGTGCGGAAGTGGGGGTGATTTTTCGGCTGCATTCGGAAATTTTGAGTGTGGTGAGCATGCGTTCTCAGCTGACTTATTTGAAACAATTGCCTTTTCTCACCTTTATGAATACCCCTGGCAATTATCTTGCTTTGTATGTCAAGTCTGCACTGGATTACATTGTCTCAAGTCTGATTTTAATTACTATCTCACCAGTGATGTTGGCTATTGCTTTGGCTATTAAATTGGGTGATGGTGGATCTGTTTTTTTTAAACAGCCTCGGGTGGGGCTGAATGGGCGTCGATTTTTGTGTTACAAGTTTAGAACCATGGTGACCAATGCCGAAAGCTTAAAGAAGAGTTTGATTGATCAGAATGAGCAGGAGGGACCTGTATTCAAGATAAAGAACGATCCCCGTGTGACTCGTGTAGGCCGACTTTTACGCAAAACTTCATTAGATGAATTGCCACAGTTTATTAATGTGTTGAGAGGTGAAATGTCGATTGTGGGACCTCGTCCGCCCGTACCTGCCGAGGTGGAAGAGTATGAGCGTTGGCAACGACGACGCCTGAGTATGAAACCAGGTATTACTTGTATCTGGCAAGTATCTGGTCGTAACAATATTCCTTTTGATCAATGGATGAAAATGGATTTGCAATATATCGATACCTGGTCTTTAAAACTGGATTTTATCCTTTTCATAAAAACTGTAAAAGTAGTGGTGACAGGGGATGGATATTAGGAGGTAAAGTTGAAGATTTTTAAAGTTTATTCGTTGAAGGATGAGTCTCTATTACGTTTTAAAAGGTTTTTTTTCGATAAAAAACATATGATCTGCGTCTGTGTTAAATGTATAGTGTCATAATTAAAATAAAAACATGCAAAAGCAATTACTTCTCATATTGATTGTATTGGCAGGACTTTTTATTAGTTCATGCAGAACCAATAAAGACTTAGTTTATTTGAATAATGCTAATGATCAGGAGATCCAGGAAGGGATTTCAGGACCGGTTTCAGAATACATCATTAAGGCTAATGATAACCTGTATATAGATATTCAATCTATGAGTTCTGAGATGAATGCCCTGTTTAACCCATCGAAATCTGGAGGCATGCAGTCTGACACACAGCAGAATTATGGACACCTTCCGGGGCAGTACCTAAATGGTTTTCAGGTTAATTTGAATGGGAATATCAACTTGCCGATCATTGGGAAAGTCACACTTGTTGGCAAAAGTTTGAATCAAGCTCGCGAAACGATTCAGGCTAAAGCTGACGAATATATTAAGGGCGCCACGGTAAAAGTAAAGTTATTAAGCTTTAAAGTGACCGTGTTGGGAGAGGTGAAAAATCCCGGGCTGTATTACAATTATAACAGTCAGATGAGTATACTCGATGCTATTAGCAGGGCTAGCGGGGTTACAGATTACGGTCGCATTCAAAAGGTATTGGTCCTTCGGTCAACCGATAGTGGTAGCAGAACATATCGTTTGGATCTCACTAACAAGAAATTCTTAGCCTCGGATGCTTTTTTTCTTCATCCCAATGATGTGGTTTATGTGGAACCAGATAAATACAAAAATGTGAAACTTAATTCACCGCTCTATTCACTTTTCTTATCAACACTTACGACTCTGATACTGGTACTGAATATTTTATAACATTATAACGAGTTAGAAGCTGTTTATTACCAATTAGTGTCGTGATAATGTCACTATTGTATTGATTTTTAGATCTAACGTTAGTTTTTACTTATAAAACATGCAACATCTTGACGAAATGATGGAATATTTCGAACAGGAGGAGGAAACTAATATAAAAGAGTTTCTGTTCCGATTGCTTTCGAAATGGCACTGGTTTGTCCTTTTTGGTTTTTTAGGATTTACCGGGGGATACCTCATGAGCGAATTTTCACAACCCAGGTATAAGATGACGAGCACCTTGCTGGTAAATGAGGAAACTAAATCTCTGGGCATGGATCAGTTATTTGAGGGCTTCGATCTGGGTGGAAAAACCAATATCGAGAATCATATTTTGATGTTGAAATCCTACACTCTTAACCGTCAGGCTTTGGAGAATCTGGATCTTAAGATTTCCTGGTTTCGAAAAGGCATTTTTACGGATGAAAGCCTGTATGGAGATTATCCTTATTTCATAGAGGTTAAAGGAACTGCGGATAATATGACAGGAATTGATTTGCACATTTCTCAACTTTCTGAGCAGACATACATGCTTGAGGCAGAAGGGGAATTTGTGAACGAAGCTTTGGGGTTAGAGGCAAAAGGAAGTCACGGAGTTCCTTTCGAGAATGAATATTTTAGTTTCACGCTGAATAAGAATGATGCTTTTCAAAGCTCTGAAGATGATCACTACTATTTTGTGTTCAACGATCTTAATGAACTGACTCAATCTTATTTGGAACGCTTGGGAGTGAGTCTTGCCACCAAAAAAGCAGATGGCATAAATCTGAGTTTAGAAGGTAGTAACCCAGCTCGTGAGGTCGATTACATGAATGAGTTGATTCGGGTGTATATAGATTATGGATTGTCTGAAAAAAACAGAACATCTGAAAATACAGTGCGTTTTATCGATATTCAGTTAGGGCAAATCGTAGATTCCCTGAGTTTGGCAGGACAGAATTTTACAGATTTTCGTTCAAAAAAAGGCATTGTTGATTTAAGCCAGGAAGCCGGTTTAGTGGTTCAAAAATTGGAAGAGCTTGAGTCTGGAAAGGCGCTTGCCGAACGCCGATTGGAATACTACCAGAATTTGCAAGCTTATATGGGAAATACAGAACAGATGAAATTAATGGTGGCTCCTTCGGTGGTGGGTATTATGGATGCAGGTTTAAATGCTCTTGTGGTCAAATTAGGAACTCTGTATGGTCGGAAATCGACATTGTCCTATATTGCCAAAGAGAATAACCCGTCTTTGTTGATGTTAAATCAGGAGATTAGCAATACCATAAGTTCTCTCGAGGAAAATCTGAATAATTTATTGAATAATGCTGAAGTTGAGCTGAAAAGTCTGAACCGACGCATGGATAATATTCACATGGAGTTGGCTAGCCTTCCAAAAACAGAACAAGAACTCATTAACATTAAACGTCGTTTCGATTTGAATAACGAACTGTATACTTTTTTATTACAGAAACGTGCCGAGGCAGCTATTACTACTGCATCAAATGTATCAGATGCTCAGGTTCTGGATCCGGCCAGACTGGAAACTGCTGAAAAAGTAGGGCCGAAAACAGCTATTAATATAATCGTGGGTTTAATTTTAGGCTTGATTATTCCTCTGATAACGATTGTTTTGAGAGACTATTTTGATGATACCATCCGATCGACAGAGGAGTTAGAGAAAGATAGTAAGTTGCCTATCTTGGGGGAAATAGCTCATAATAACTACAAAAATGAGATACCAATAGTGGAACATCCCCGCTCGGGTATTGCAGAATCCTTTAGGGGATTAAGAACCAATTTGCAGTATTTATTTACCGGTGAATCTAAAAAGGTCATTGCTGTTCATTCTATGATTCCCGGAGAAGGTAAAACGTTTAGTGCTTTGAACCTGGCTAGTATTATTGCCATGGATAATAAAAAGGTTTTATTGGTAGCTTGTGATCTGCGCAAGCCACGTTTGCACTATATTTTCGAAACTGAGAATACAAAAGGTTTATCCACTTATCTGATTAATCGTCATAATTTAAAGGAGATTATTTACCCAACGAAGGTTAAAAATTTGAGCATCGTTAATTCGGGGCCTATTCCTCCAAATCCGGCTGAACTAATTGGCAATGGTGAGTTTCAACGGTTTATTGACGAAATTAAAGAGGAATTTGATTATATTGTTATGGATAATGCACCTGTTACTTTGGTTACCGATGGCATATTGGCTGCTAAGTATGCTGATGTTAATTTGTTTGTACTTCGTCAGGGATATAGCCATAAAAATCAGGTGAAATTCATCAACCAGCTGGCTGAGAAAGAAAATATCAAACATATAAGCATGGTTCTTAACGATGTTAAATACAGCAAGCATGGTTATGAGACTACTTATGGCAGGTACGGCTACGGGACTGGTTATTATGAGGAAGATATCGCAAGTCAAAGAAAACTTTGGCATATTTTTGGTAAAAACTAAAGCATATAAATAAAGGATAAACAAGATTCATGTTTAAAGAGTAGAGGAGTATCTGACAGTTTATAATAAAACGACTTGACAAGTGATTGCATTTCAATAAATGCTGACACTCTCATAACTGATCACTAATTAAAATTTATTCATTCCTATGATTATTGCAATTGATTTCGACGGTACTATTGTGGAGCATAAATACCCTGCTTTGGGGAAAGAAATACCTTTTGCCATACAAACGTTAAAGATGCTTCAGAAGAAAGGGCATCAATTGATTTTATGGACTTATCGTGCTGGTCGGGAATTGGACGATGCCGTGGAATTCTGCAGAAGTCGGGGACTAGAATTCTACGCAATAAATAAAAACTATCCGGAAGAGGTTTTTGATAGCAGCATCAGTAGAAAGATAAATGCCAACCTCTATATTGATGATCGCAACTTTGGAGGACTGCCTGATTGGGGTGAAATTTATGCTCAAATAGTCGGTGAAGATTTTGATAGTATCCATGCTAGTTTGCCAAAGAAAAGAAATGGCTTTGCCAAATTTTTCAATATATCTTATTAAATATTGCTTCTCAATTCGAATAATAAGTTGTTGACTCGATACTGATTATTTATATACTTAAGTCCGGGTTCTTTCCAATCATTTAAGCCAATGAAAAGTCCTGGTTCAAGGAAGGATTTAAAAGCTTGCTTGGGGATTCGATACATTATGTAGCCATATATTTTTTTTCGAATAGTAATAATTAAAATTAGGATTTGAATTTCCTGGTTTTTATGTACCGTTAATTGCCCAGGTTTATATTCCTGCAGAATTCACCACTACTTGCATCTTGTCTTTAAAATATGAATCACAACAAGATTCATAACCTTATTCTGTTTTACAATCTCTCTTTGTTATAAGTAAGCATCCAATTTTATTTTTTTTTGTTTTATTGTTTTTCGTTATATTTGATATGTGTGCAAGTCGTTAAAGCATAATATCTTAGTGTTAGGGTGAGCAGGGGTTGTTGATAGGTGTATTAAGTTCAATAAGATTCCAATAACTTTGCTAGAATACTTTTATTTACTCATTAAAAGCAAATAGGTATTGAAAGAAATTCTAACGATTCCAAATATAAAAAGTAAGCAAAATGTTAACGTCAATTATTTAGAGAAGCCAGACTTTTTTATTTTGTTGATCAGACTATCAATTCGTTTTTGCTTACTGAGTGGGTAAATAAGTTCTGATAATACAAAATGTTTGGCTTTGGGAGTAATTGGTGAACTAATGAGGTGTTTTATGAATTATTATTACTGTTGTGGAAAACTAACTAAAATGTACAAAGATGAAAAAGCATATTTACAAATTGTCGATACTGATTGTGGTAGTAATTCTCTCTTCTTGTGCAACTAATCAAGGTCTAAGTGGATTTGAGAAGAAAAAGAAATTTTCCGAAAATAAAAGTGTTTTGGGATTAAATTCAATTAGCGCAGATAATAGTTATTATACTAAAGCAGTGTTAGATTATTTATTGGTTAAAAAAATCATTGACGGTAATAGTATTGACTTTTTTGGTATGCCTGAACAATTACCTGTAACTCCTGTTATAGACTCTTTACTGGTGCATAAAGTAGTGCTGTTTCCGAAACTGCAAAGTGTTTATGACTCAAAATCAGAATTTAATCTTGAAACGATAAAAAACATTCAAAATTACGGAGTTACGGATTGTACTTATGACTTACCCACAAGTTTAAATGATTTAAAAGGCGGGTTTCAATTTAATCATTACATATTTAGAAGTTCAAATCGAGCTGCAATGCAAGCATTTGGAATTGTAAACAGTGAAATTAAAGAGAACACGCTATATATCATTACAGATTATTTGCAATTTCAGGATATTAATTGTTCGGGTATTCCAGTAATCCGATATGCCGTGGGAATGAGAGCTGAATTTAGAATATTAGGAGTCGCATCAGAGTCAGAATTGGCTGAAATAGGATCTCTTGCAGGACTTGCTGCTCAAGTTGAAACTAAAAAACAACAGGTAAATCTTACAATCAAAACAATTGGAATTACAGGTATCGATTCCAGATTAACCGTACCAAGTAATACAAGTTTTGATGTTAAGACATTTAGTGATTATGAGAAAATAATTGACTTTGTACGAAACCTTAAAAGTTTAAAGAAAGAAAACGACAATTTGATAATCAGTCCTCAAATTATTCCCGTTATGGATGAATACAGGACAACATTAAATCATTCATTATACCCATTAATGGAATCAATTGAATTATTGGAAGTCAAATTATCTGAATTGAAGGATGAGGAAAATATTTCGGAAGAGTATAAAACAATGAAAAAGAACATCAACACTTTGAAGCTTGAATTATTAGGTACTGAAGTGAATAAGTTGATTGAAAGTCGAATTCAGTTAATTGAGAGTGACGGTGTTATCAATAATTATAACAATGTGATTAATCTAATTGAAATTCTTAAGAATAAGAAGCTTAGTGATGAGGAGTTAAGGAAAAAACTTCTGATACAATAAATACATAGCATTCAGATCTGAACTAATCAAACTTCATATAAAATCCCGACTAATTTAATTAGTCGGGATTCCTTTTGTGATATTATCCGGAAAGATGAGGGCTTGAATTTCTCTGTATATTTTCAAGGATGGATGATTTCCAGACTGTATAATCGACTATAGTTTTACTCCCATAATGCAGATGTCATCTGTTTGTTCTAAATCGCCCTTCCAGGTTTCAAACTCATTTTCAAGTAAAGATTTCTGTTCGTCCATTGACTTTGAACTAATGGAAAGCAGGAAGTTTTTGAATGGTTTGCTTTTGTATTTCTTTCCTTTAGGTCCACCAAACTGATCGGCAAAGCCATCTGAAAAAAGGTAAATACAATCTCCTTGCTCAAGATTAATCTCAACTGTTTCGAAGCTTTTAGCATGTGTAAATTTTCCTATGGGTTGTCTGGTTGCCGGGTACTCGTAGAGGATTCGTTTTTTATCGTAAACCGCCTTTGGGGGTATTACTATCTCATCTTTCATCTGGCTCACTCTATAGAGTGAATTATTGGCACCTGCATACCAAAGTTTATTTATCTCAAGATCGATACAACAAAGTGCAATATCCATACCATCAGAAACCCCATCTTCACTTTGGTTAAAAGCATCCACGACCTGTTCCTTTACCTGATCCAATACCTTGCCTGGCTCAATAATGCCATATTCCTTAATTACCCGGTTTAAGGCATTGGCACAAACCACACTTACCATGGCTCCGGGAACACCATGCCCGGTGCAATCTGCTACAGCAAAATAAACCATACGATCGAATGAGTGCTTCCAGTAAAAATCACCAGAAACAATGTCCCTGGGTTTATATAAAATAAAACTTAGAGGGAACAATTTTTTAATCATGCTTGAAGAAGGGAGAATGGCTTCCTGCAAATGCTTTGCGTAGAGAATACTGTCCTTAATTTCCTGGTTCTTTTCTTCGATATTCTGTTTTTGAATAGATAGTAATTGATTGGCCTTTCGTTTGCTTTGGTAAGCTTCTACCATCACTATGGCCATCAGGGCTATGATTAAAATGATCAACACCACGATCCAAAGAATGTGTTGTATATTATTTGTAAGGTCCTTCTCAGGTATCAACAGACAAATTCGAAAGCTATTGTCCCCCAGTATAAAAGGATTTACTTTAAGGAAATACTTTTCTCTCTTAAAGTGATAGGTATAGAGCTCCTTTAGCCTGTTATGTCTGATGACTTCTTTTTTTGCAGCAGTTAGTTCAGGAATGCCAAGACTATCAATATCGGTTAGAAGATAATCGAGCAGGTCCTTTTGCTCTTGAAAACGGTCATCTTTAGGCAAGCCTAAAAAGCGCCCATCCTCAGTCACGACAAAGGCTTTCCCATGATCTGAGATCTCCATTTGAGACGTAAATCTTGAAATATCCAAAATTGAGACATCAAAGGCGATCACATGTTTTAGATCTTCTTTATCGTTCCAACTTTTTGAAACTGTGATACCTGGGATATTGCTCGTGACAAATTGGTAAGGATTTGTCCAAAATACAGCCTTTTCTTCAGAATTAATGGCTCCTTTATACCAGGGACGCGATCGCGGATCATATAGAAAATCGAGCGTGTCTTTTCTGATTAAATTTAGTTCTCCTTTATTGTCAGCCCATTCATATCTTACTTGTTTGCAGCCTTTTTTAGAGATGTAGTTTACATTTAACGTCCTTGAATGATCCAGGATGTAATTGTTTCCTTTCTCATCCCCAAGAGACACTCCAGAAATCGCTTCGAATCCTTCAAGAACGGGATTGAATTGCCGGTTTAATTCCATCAAATCCCGACCTATATATTCACCCTTTTTACCCCTTTCGTATGATACGATAAAGGCCTTTTCAGCAGAAGAAAAGAATTCATTCATCTTGAGTTCAACCAAATCCATCTTTTCAGCTAACAGGTTTTGAGCCATCTTACTTTTCCCCTTAAGAAGTGATAAATAAAGGAGGCTTAGTATGACTCCAAAGCCTAAAAGGAGGAGGAAACCAGATTGCTTGATACTTAGATTATATATTCTTTGAAATATTTTCTTCATATAGATAATTATATAAAGCATGTGGGGAATTAAACGGACAGTTTGCCATATAACAAGCTTTTTGTGTAAGTATTAATAGTTTAGATCTCTGTTATCTAAATAATAGCGATCAAAGATAATGTTTTCACTTAACTAAACTAATGTTATTGGCCGGGTTATTATTCTGTTATTTAGAATGTTTGATGTGGTTTTTGCAATCATCATCATGCTGACCATCGCGGTGTTTATTACTGGTAAAAAATCTTTACTTTTGGTGGCGAATAGATGGGATATCCATCTAAAAAAGCTTGAGATACTGTGGAGAAGAGAAAAATTGAATTACTGGCACCAGGAGGGGATGTTGATGCGATAAAAGCTGCAATACTTGCGGGGGCGAATGCGATATACTGTGGCCTGGATAAATTTAATGCCAGAAACCGGGCAGCAAATATAAGCTTTGACGACTTGCAGGGGATTTTAAGACTGGCACATAAAAATGACTGTGAAATCTTCATCACCCTTAATATTATCATCCTTGAAAATGAAATACCTTCCCTTATAGGCTTACTGAATAAGTTAGCTAACACCAGTATCGATGGCGTTATTGTTCAGGACCTGGGTATGCTTTATCTCTTATCCAGGTATTTTAAAGGACTTAAGATACATGCCTCAACTCAGATGACCACTCATAACGAAGGTCAGATTAGGTTTTTAAGTCAACTGAATGTTGATCGTGTTAATCTTTCGAGGGAGTTAAATATTCATGAAATAAAAGCTTTATCTGCGGTTGGACATCAGAATAATATCCTGACAGAGGTATTTGTTCACGGCTCCAATTGTATTTCTTTTTCGGGCCTTTGTTATATCAGTTCGGTGCATAGCGCAAACTCGGGCAACCGGGGCAGGTGCAGTCAACCCTGCAGAGATCGATACATGACCACTACTGAAGGTAAAGACTACCCGCTTAATCTTAAGGATAATTCAGCCTGGTTCGACCTTAAGGCACTTTATGATGCAGGCGTTTACTCTTTAAAGATTGAAGGGAGAATAAAGAAATCTGATTACGTGTATACGGTGGTCAACTCCTGGAGAAAACACATACAGCGTTTTTATCAGCAGAATGACATAAATACAGACAATAGCCTGCTGTATAAGGTGTTTAATCGCGACTTTTCGAATACCTTCCTGAAGGGTGATATAAATAAGGAGATGTTTATAGATAATCCCCGCGATCATTCCATCAAACATCTATCGGAGATCAAGAAGTATGCTTCGGACGAAAAACTGGAAGCGGCTCAACTGGAATTGTATCGGGAAAAAGATGAGATTAAAGCCTCGGTTGAAAATAAAATCAAACAGTTAAGTGCAGAGAAAGCGCCCATAGCCATAAGCATTTCCGGAGAATGCGGTTCGGCCTTAAAAATAGCTGTAAAAACGCCTGACACATCTTTTGTTGTGCAGTCAGAGGTGAATCTTGTGGATAAAGGGACACAGGCCTTAAACAGGGAAGTGGTTTTAAAACGCTTAAAAGCTTTAAACGATACCGAATACTATATAGATGAGCTTGAACTGAAGCAGATACAAGGAGAGCTTTATTTGCCCTTTAAGGAGCTGACTTCGCTTACGAAAAGAATTCTGTTCATCCTGAATGGTTCAAAAGAAAGAGTTGAACCCATTAGTGTACCCATCCTGAAGAGACAAAAGGCTGAGGACATTAAACCCACACTATCGGTATTAATCTCTTCCCCTGAAGATGTGTCGCTTTGTGAGGATAGTAGAGCAACATTCTATTTTCAATTGCCTAACAGCATGAAGCATGAATGTGCTGAGTATATCGATCTTTTTACTAAAAAAAGTGAGTTCGTTCCCTGGTTTCCCCCTGTTATCATTGGAGAGGACTATGAGGCAGCGATAGAATTTCTTAAAGCTGTAAAGCCCAAACGTCTTGTCGCAAATAATACCGGGATTGCTTATGAAGCCAGTAAACATGGGGTAGAGTGGATAGCAGGACCCCAGCTGAATCTGGTTAATTCCTACAGCCTATTGTGTCTGAAAGAGGAGCTGAACTGCTCCGGTGCATTTATATCAAATGAGATCAATAAAAATCAGATCAGAACCATTAAGCAGCCTGAGGATTTCGAATTGCACTACAGTATTTACCATCCTATTGTGCTTATGACCAGCAGGCAGTGTCTGTTTCACCAGGTTACCGGTTGCGAGAAATATAAAATTGATGAGGCCTGCATTCAAAGCTGTGCGAAATCGTCATCCATCACCAATTTGAAAAAGGAGGCTCTCATTATCGAGAAATCGAAGGGGAACTATCACCATATTTATAATGAGCTTAACTTTCTGAATACCGATATTCCTGCAGATCTGCCGAATACTTTTTCAAGCTTCCTGGTTGATTTAAGGGATATAAAAACCGAAACCAAAATAGAGGTGGATAAATCAAGACTCATTCAGCTTTTTGAAAATCATCTCAAGGGGGATGTCGATTCAAAAGAGGAGCTTCAACAGGCTATTCATCTCACAACTCACACCCAGTATAAAAAGGGCATCTAATATATGCAACACCTGCATTTGATTATAAATAAGAAAGAGGCTGTATCTTAAACTGATACAGCCTCTTTATTAATTAGGCTTCAGAGGAAAGCTAAGATAAAGTAATGAGTGGTGAATCGATAAACGATTCCGTTTCTTTTTTATCAGGCTCCTCTGTGATTGAGTATAGGTAATTAATTCAGTCCAAAAGCATAATAATAGTTGCCGGGGTAATTTTCATAAATACCTGAAAGCATGATACCCGCATTTTTATGGTCTAAGTATTTCTTGAAATCATTGAGATTGTCAATCGCATTGCCATTAACCTTCGTGATAATGAAGCCTTCCTTAAGGGTGGTTTGACGTTGAATCACACCCGAAGAAATATTGGTGATACGTAATCCTCCAGGGATGTTGAGCCTTTTAATGTCTTTTGCATCAAGTTCTTCCAGTTCTATTCCCAGGCGGACCAGAACATCATCACTTTCCTTTTTTGCAAGGCTGGTATTACCTTTGTCATTCTTAAGGGTAACCATAAAATTCTTAATCTTACCATTTCTGTTCAGTTCGATGTTCAGTTTGTCACCAGGTCGGTGTCTGCCCACAGCCTCCTGAAGTGCTGAAGTGGTTTTGGTTTCAGCCTTATTAACCTTCAAAATGACATCACCTTTTTCTATGCCGGCATCTGCTGCAGCACTGTTATTCATCAGACTATCCACATAGACCCCTTCGGTAAGATCGAGATCTTTTACTTTGGCCAGATTTCCATCTACACTACGTATCGTAATCCCCAGGTAACCTCGTTGAACAAAGCCGAAGCTAATCAAATCGTCAACCACCTTGCTTACAATGTTGGAGGGGATAGCAAAGCCATAACCCGAATAGACACCCGTTGGGCTGGCAATGGCGGTATTAATACCAACCAGGCCTCCTCTCAGATCAACCAAGGCGCCTCCACTGTTGCCGGGATTGATGGCGGCATCGGTTTGAATAAATGATTCAATAGCGCTCCGGCTTCGCAGAAGGTTGATGCTTCGGCTTTTGGCACTTACAATTCCGGCTGTAACGGTCGAATTCAAATTAAAGGGATTCCCAACAGCAAGGACCCATTCGCCTACCTCAATTTTATCTGAATCGATAAAGGGGATGTGAGCCAGGTTCTTTTCTTTGATCTGGAGTAAAGCCAGATCTGTTGCCCGGTCGGAGCCAATAACCTTGGCTTTGTACACCCTGTTGTCGTGTAGACTCACTTCAATATCATCAGCGCCATCAATTAAATGGTTGTTGGTGACGATATAGCCATCGGTGTTGATGATCACACCGGAGCCGGTTCCAATCCGGGCATACAGTTCGTTTAGGTTCGGATGTCCGGGATCGATACGAAAATGAGGCCCGAAAAAATCTTTAAAAAAGTCTTTGAATTGAGGGGGTACAGCATTATAGTTTTGGGTGTTGCTCATTTGAGTTGATTTGATGTGCACCACAGCCTCCATGACCTTTTTCGCAACTTCAGTAAATTTTAATGGGGTGGTTTCTCCGTTTTTCATGACGGAATAACTTGCATCAACAACAGGTGTTTCTGAAATGTGTGAGATTTTAAACGACCTGTCGTAGTTTGTCGATAATAAGAAGCTTCCTATTGTTATAGCGCTCCCCATTATTGCGGATAAAAATAGTAAACCGAATTTTTTCATGTGTATCTGTATTTTAAGATTTGTATTAATGGTCCTGGCTTTCCCACATCAGCGATGAGGTTGTTTCCCCGACCAGATAATTGTGTCCTTAAGTTTGCTGTAAGTCTGTATTGTTAGCGATTTATAAAACAGGTTTAGGGCAGGGGTTAAGCTGCCCTGATTAGCTTATGAAATCGAGATGATTCTTGATGGTTTTGGTTTTGATTCTTCCTTTTTGGGAAGGTGTATGCTAAGAATGCCGACCTTATATTCGGCTGAAATCTTGTTGCCATTTACAAGGTTTTCCGGTAGTTGGAATGACCTTTGAAAGGATTGGTAAGAGTATTCCTTGCGGTAATACCTGCTATTCCTGGTTTCATTTTCTTTCTTGCTTTCTGAGGAAATGCGTAGCTGGTTATCGTCCAGCTTAATGTTGAAATCCTCTTTGTTCAGTCCCGGAGCTGCTACTTCGATGGTATATTCCTTGTCGTTTTCGAGAACATTAGCAGCTGGTAAAGTTGAGTTGGTGCTCCAAAAATTCGAATTGCTCCAGTCCTTCCAATCTCTCGAGAAAAAGTTGTTGAAGAACGATGGGAATAAATTGTCTAAAGTTCGTTTTACGAGTGTCATGATTAAATCCTCCTTAATTATAGATACATAAACCGTATTTACATACATTCTAAAAATGGAATAGCGATTCACTTTATTCGATCAAATCGTATGACCAAATCAGATTGTTGATCATCGTGCGGGGAGTTAAGTGTAAGGAAGATAGGTCTTAGGGTGCTATTTTCGTTTTCATAGCCTTACCCCTATAAAATTAATGAAATATTGACATTTGTGAATGTTATTTTTGACTGCTAAATGTTAAAATATCAAAACTTCCCCATTTAACAGTAATTATGACATTTCCCCCTGAGACCTGTGCGGGTTGAATTCGTCAGATCATTTTCTACAAACAGTTCGCCTCTACGAGGTTCCCGGGTGTCGTTTTAATGAAGTGGTAGAAATAAGAATCAGCTCCGTAGGAGCGTAACTGTTTATAGAGAAAGAATGGATTCTAATGAAGCTCCATTAGGAGCGACCTGAAAATATAGGCAAGCCCATATTGGTCTTGTTAATGAGAATTCAAAGAGGTCTGTATTTTTTTTATATGTTCATTTTATTGTTATTCGAAATAAATGTCGAAGCTACAAACAGTTCGCCTCTACGAGGCTCCGGGGTTTCGTTTTAACACATTGGTAGAAATAAGAATTAGCTCCATAGGAGCGAAACTCCTTATACGAAAATGTTTATAGGGATAATTAGGACGCTCCTAGTGGAGCTAAACAATAATGGTAACTCGAATTCTACAAACCGATTGCTTCTACAAACAGTTCGCCTCTACGAGGCTCTGGGTAGTCGTTTAATAAATTGGTAGAAATAAGAATCAGCTCCGTAGGAGCGAACCTGTTTGTAGCAAATAAATCGAATTCAAAATAAAAGCTCCCTAGGAGCGACCTAAAAATTAGGGCAGAACAATCCCAAAAGCCCTAGTTCATCCCGTAGTAAATCCAATGTGTCAATTTAAGAAGAAGGGTAGGGTATGCTCATTTTGGTCTACCGAGAACAATGGTCTTTTAATGGAGCCGATATATGCATCTACGCAAGGAGTTGTTATTAGAATAGTGAAATAATATAGGTAAATCAGAGTAGAAGCCTGTTTTATAGAGGCAATATGAACTGAAACTTGAGTAAGAGGTGTTCTGATGAAACCAATACTACCAACTACGCGAGTAGATGGTAGTAGAATAGTGGAATGATTTATATAAATGGGGGTAGGTGCCTGTTTTATGGATGTTTTATTAACTGATTTTTGGGTAAATGTTACTTTTTTCTCCCACACTATAGTGTTTACTTAGGGAAATGGACATTTTGTTATAATAAAAGGGGCGTTTACTTGGGAATATGCCTGTTTGGGCGAAAATAAACACACAAATACTTAAATTTTAGTGTATTTCGTTTTCTTCTGAATACCAACTACTCTAATTGATGATAATAAAGACTATGTAAAAGGACCACCTGCTTGAACAGAAGGTGTTTAAAAGTCTATTTTTAATGAAATGTTAAATGATTTTAAGTGCCTTTCTTCTGTTTTGAATGGATAGTTATTCCATTTATGATTTCAATAATATGTTATACAACACACAGGTCTTTCCGAAAACGCCATTTTACGGTATGTAAATCTATTTGTTAATTGGATGTGTGATTCGTCTCGGTCTATCTTCTTGATTTTTATTTAAATACGTTGTAACTTTTTAATTGCGTTTAAAATTTAAAAAAGAAGGAAAATATTAATGAAGATAGGCCAATAAGTGCTGAATATCATGGATGGTTTTTATTCTATGCAGGAAAAGTTGACTGTTATTGATTTACACTCATTCGATACTTAAGATAGTCAATTAGTCCCCAAGAAATTATTATTCCTTTGATTTTATCGTAAGCTCGTCAGGCATGCTTGCTGTTATTGAATACGTTTTAAGAAAACACTTTTTTTATGAAACTATCAATATTCAATCTTTACAAAACATTCATATTAATGTTGTTATTAGTTACAGCACAAACTAATCAGGCTCAGTCTATATGTGCAGATTTCCAGGATCGAAATATTGTTTATTCCCATGGGACTTCTAATGTGAGTTTTAGTGCAAAGCTTGGTGTTAATTCTGATGAATTTATGTTTGGCTTACATGGAATCACTTTTAATATAGAATTTGATCCTTCAGCGATTTATGCCGACTCTTTACATATAAAGGCTAATTCAGAATTGTTAGGTTTGAATCCTTCAGAATATATGGAAATGCAACGCGTTGACTCCAGTTATGCTCTATATTCTATTGTATTAAAAGGAAGAGAGAAAACTCTGGAGATGAGTCAGCTTCCTTTAATGATTAATTTCAAAATTTAGCCTGATGTCTCCCAGAAGCTTATAGAAAATGATTGTAACTACCAGATTCAATTTTTTGCAAAAAGTATTAAAGCGCAAGATTCTAAGCAATTTGAGTTAGAAATTGATCCCTTTGATTTTGCCATTGATATTGATTGTGATATACTAAAAGAGAAGAGAACGTTTTCAGCAAGCCCCAACCCAACAAAGGGGAAAAGCTGGATCTATATTCCTTCTGACTTTATTGATTCAATCGAACAAATTTTAATTTACGATATGAATGGTGTTCTTCTCTCAGCGAACCTTAGAGAGTCTGATAATATCATTGAAGTTAATTTATCCCAATTTAAATCAGGGCTTTATTTGGTAATGATTATGTATGATAAGTGGGAGGAGGATGTGATTAAAATTATAAAAATATAGCCTTTCCCTAAAATAAACCATGAGCCTAAAATCTTAATAATACGAACCTGAATAAAAGATCCCCGTTATGACCAAATCTATACTCCTCACTAGTAGTTTTATTATCCTGTTGTTTTTTAAAATACAGGCTCAAGTTGATAAAAGTACACTTGAAAGCCATTTCAGAAGTGGTAATGCACCCGGACAAAGTGAGTTTTATGATCTGATTAATTCCTGCTATAATTACTCCATAGATAAGGGGCTCATTATTGAAACTGGAACAAATAGTTTGAGAGCAGAAGTGACTATGGATCTTCTTAAAAAGATGCTGACTGATACAGCTCGAAAAAATCAACAGTTATTAAATGCTCAATTTCAAACCATACAACAACATATTGATTCAAGTCGAAATAGTTTTGATACTAAACTCTTTCTTTTGGAAACAGCCTTACAAGATACATCAGGAGTTTTACGGCAAAGGATAAAGATACTTGAAGAGAATCTGATTTTTAAACATGAGGCAGACAGTCTTAAATTTAGAGTCTTGTTGTCAGACTTGGAAAAAATGATGATCACAAAGATTGATTCTCTATCAGTTATACAGAATGCAAATAAGGAGTATCAGGATTTAAGAATGACTACTATTGAAACGGCTCACAATATTTTAAGTGATACGGTCAATAAAATGAAAATTAAACTCGATACCCTCAATTACAGTGAGCATAATTTCACTCAAAATCTCAAATTAAAACTCGATAATATAGAAAATGGAGCTACACGAAGTGATAATAACTTTGCGGATTCTTTAGTTACAAAATTATTAAATATCGAGCAGAATGCTAATAATTATCAATTACCCATGACTTCTCATGCCAAACTTGGAGGGGTACAATTAAGTGGTGATTTTGTATTGTTTGATGGTAAAGTATTCAGTGCTTTAGATCCTGAGAAAATTGACCGTTGGTATGCTACAGACACTATTTTAAATGATTGGGGCAATACTTTAACCTCTGGACAAAAATGGACTAAAGTTAGAATGAAGATCCCAACTGGAAATGTCGATGCAGAAGGGAAAAAAATCTATGATTTCGGAGAGTTTAATCCACCCTACAAATTTATTTACGACGATTTAGAAACCAGTTATTACGAATATAATGGAACCGATAGCAGTAATGTCATATTGGGAGAGCACGAAAAACAAAAGTTTTTTCGAGGAACAAAGAACACTCTAATTGGTCATAAATCTGGCTACAACTTATTTGATGGGGGACAGGAAAATGTGATAATAGGGCATGAAGCTGGTTTGTCCTCGGTAAATGTTTCCAACAATGTTTTTATAGGATCCCAATCAGGCCAAAATATTCAGGCTGGAGCAGATAATGAAGGAGAAATGAACGTGGCTATTGGCAGCCATGCCATGAGTGGTCGCAACAATAATGAAGAATCATTGGCATTGGGCTTCGCTAGTATGGAGCTTGGAGAACAAAAAGCCTCGATTGCTATTGGAACAAAGGCTATGCAAAATAATTCCGGCGAAAATAATATCGCTATTGGCTACGAAGCTGCGAATTCAGACGAGGGGTCAAACAATCAACAGAATATCAATGTGGGGTATCGATCTGGATATTCGAATATAAATGCACAACGCAACATTAGTATTGGTGATTCTACAGCATTTAACAACCTTTCAGGAAAAGGCAATCTCTTTATTGGTCATGGTAGTGGTAAGAGCAATACTCTAGGTGGAAACCTCTTTATTGGTCATGATATTGGAGATAATGGAAGCAATAAGATGCTTATTGGTAATAACGCTAAAGTTCTGATATCGGGAGATTTTAATTCAGGAGAGGTAAATATTGACGAACTATCCACTTCGAGTATTAAAATTGGAAGTGAACATGAAGTTATCAATTCTTCTGCTCAATTTGTTGGGGTTGGAGGTGTTTTTACAGATAGCATAGATGCCAAGGCTAAGTTAAATGCAGCTGGTGTAGAAATTATTAGCAAAAATGGTGCAATACTCACCGAACGTTATGCCTTAAAATCACATCAGCATAAGCCTGTAGACTTTTCTACAGATGCATCGCATCGCTTTGTATCAGATTCTGAAAAGTCGACGTGGAATAATAAGGTTGATAAAGTTCCGGGTAAGGGATTAAGTAGTAGTGATTTTACCACAATATTAAAAACAAAACTATCAGGGGTCGAGTATGGCGCCAATAAATATACCCATCCGGCGAATCACTCTGCAAGTATGATTGTAACTGATGCTAATCATCAGTTTGTTAGTGAAACAGAAAAGAGTATCTGGACAGCAGGTAAGATTCCTATTGGTGGGATTATAATGTGGACAGGCTCAAGTGTCCCCGAGGGCTGGGCACTTTGCGATGGATCTTCACACGAAGGGAAAACAACTCCAGACCTTAGAGGAAGATTTATTGTTGGGAGTTACCCCGGGAAAATCGCCTTTGAGGTTGGAAAGTCTGGAGGATTTGTAGGGCAAAGTCCAAATACTTTTACGACAACTAGTAATGTGGGGCATTCTCATAACAATAAAACGGGTGAATATTTGCTTAGTGTGAGAGATATTCCTTCTCATAAACATCTTTTTAAGAATTATTTCTTTGTTGAAAATAGTGGGCAATCAGAGCAACGGGTTAGTTCATCTTATAGTTATGAAACGATTGAGAAAGGCTTAGGATCAGGAAATAACGATTCTGATAATAATCGTGTTTTTTATAAAAGTATGTATACTGAAGCCTACGGGGCTGTTTCTACATCACAAAATGCTCATACGCATAGTATCTCCTCAGATGGTCAACATGCTCATACCATTACTATTCCTTATTATGCCTTAGCGTATATCATGAGAGTTAAATAATTTGACAATAGCTCCGTAGGAGCAAACTGTTTATAGGAAAAAATGATTTTAAAATAAAAGCTCCGTTAGGAGCGACCTCCAAATTATGGCAAATACCTATTCTCAAATATATATTCAAATTGTTTTTACCGTTAAGGGAAAACATAACCTTATAAAAAAACAAAATAGATCAGAATTACATAAATACATAAGCGGTATTGTAACAAATCGTAACCAAAAATTAGTATCAATTTTTGCAATGCCCGACCACATCCATCTATTGGTAGGCATAAAGCCTAATATTTCAATTTCTGATGTGGTAAGAGATATTAAATCAGGTTCTTCAAAATTTATATCTGATAATAATTGGGTGAAAGGGAAATTTGCCTGGCAAGAAGGTTATGGCGCTTTTTCTTATTCTAAAAACCAAATAGATCGTGTTGTAAACTATATTTTAAATCAAGAAGAACATCATAAAAAGAGAACCTTTAAAGAGGAATACCTCGAGTTGTTGAAAAAAAATGAAATTGAATATAGTGATGAATATTTGTTTGAATGGGTAGACTAAACAGGACGCTCCTAACGGAGCTAAATACAATGTTTGTATTCAAATTCTATAAACAGTTTGCCTCTACGAGGCAATATGCTTTGATCATGATAAATAGGAAATAGTTCTGATTAGTAAAAATGGAGGGGATCTTTGTTTGGATAGTTTACAGGACGCTCCTAACTGAGCTAAATACAATATTAGTTATTCAATTTTTATAAACAGTTTACCTCTCCGAGGCAATAGGTTGTGGTTAGTATATGCTTCTAAGGAGTTAGACTCGAGTGAAAAGATAATTTGTTTAGTGGGGGAATGTTGAATTAGTGTCTGGATTAGCTCCATAGGAGCAATACTGTTTGTAGAAAATAAATTAGATTAAAAATATAGCTCCGTAGGAGCGACCAAAAAATTATGGCAAATACATATTCACAAATATATGTTCAGATTGTTTTTACGGTTAATGGCAGACAAAACTTAATCAAAAAACAGAATAGAGAGGAATTGCACAAATATATAAGCGGTATTGTAATCAATCGAAACCAAAAATTGTTATCCATTTTTGCTATGCCCGACCACATTCATTTATTGGTTGGAGTAAAGCCTAATATTTCAATCTCTGATGTGGTAAGAGATATTAAATCAGGTTCTTCAAAATTTATATCTGATAATAATTGGGTGAAAGGGAAATTTGCCTGGCAAGAAGGTTATGGCGCTTTTTCTTATTCTAAAAGCCAAATAGATCGTGTTGTAAACTATATTTTAAATCAAGAAGAACATCATAAAAAGAGAACCTTTAAAGAGGAATACCTCGAGTTGTTGAAAAAAAATGAAATTGAATATAGTGATGAATATTTGTTTGAATGGATAGTTTAATCAGGTCGCTCCTAACGAAGCTAAACAATGATGGTAACTCGAATTCTACAAACAGTTTGTATCTACGATGCAATAGGTTGTGTCCATGATAAATCGAACAGTAGGAGCAAGTATGTGTATAAGGTATTTGTATGAATTATCGCTAAGTGGAAATCCTGATTAGCTCCCAGCGAGTAAAATAGTTGGTGAAAATAATGTCTTGATGGATTAACAGGACGCTCCTATAGGAGCTACAATGTATGATTGATAATTTGTTTTCTACAAACAGTTTGACTCTAGGAGGCTCTGGGTAGTCGTTTATAAATTGGTAGAAATTAGAATCAGCTCCGTAGGAGCGAATCTGTTTGTAGAAAATGGTGGAATTAAGATTGAGCTCCGTAGGAGCGACCTGAATATTATGGCAAATACCTATTCACAATATATGTTCAAATTGTTTTTACCGTAAGGGTAGACACAACCTAATCAAAAAACAAAAAAGAATATGCGATAATTGTTTGAATGGATAGATTAAACAGGACGCACCTAACGGAGCTAGGCAATATTTGTTATGCAATTTCTATAAACAGTTTGCCTCTACGAGGCAATGGGTTGTAGGCATAATAAACCAGGATTAGTTTTTTAGTAGCGAAACTTCTTATGTGAAAAATGTTTAGAGAAATTCTTAGGACACTCCTAGTGGAGTTAAACAATGATGGTAACTCGAATTCAAAAAACAGTTTGCCTCTACGAGGCAATAGGTTGTGTCTATGATAAATCGAACAGTAGGAGCAAGTATGTGTATAAGGTATTTGTATGAATTATTGCTAAGTGGAAATCCTGATTAGCTCCCAGCGAGCAAAATCGTTGGTGAAAATAATGTCTTGATGGATTAACAGGACGCTCCTATAGGAGCTACAATGTATGATTGATAATTTAATTTCTACAGACAGTTTGTCTCTAGGAGGTCCTGGGTAGTCGTTTAATAAGTAGGTAGAAATTAGAATCAGCTCCGTAGAGTGAACTGAATGTTAATGTTTGGGATTAAAAATAAAAAAGTGACAGATGAAATGTCTTGTGTTTATCATATTAAGTTTGATTTTAAGCTTAAATCTTAAGGCTCAGCTCCCGATTGTGAATCAGGATAGCTTAAAAGTACCTCTAGTTAAATCTGAAAATAGTACCAAATCGACAGGGGCTGGCAGCAGCTCAGTAGGGATTGCCCCTGTTTCCATGCCCATTATGCCATCCGCTCATGCTTCATCATTGGTAAGAGCTGCAACTGCATCTCCCAATCTTTATACAGGGGCCGTAAATGTGAGTATTCCTCTTTATACGCTTCCCGCTCAGGGCATGAATATTCCCATAGGCTTGGTTTATCAATCAAATGGAGTCAAAGTCAATGATAAAAATGGACCTCTTGGTATGACATGGGCTTTGCAAGGTGGTGGGGCTGTTACAAGAATTGTAAAAGGATATCCTGATGAGTTCAAGGGAGAAATTAAACAAAAGATATATAAACAAGTCGATCTGAATTTTTTTGATAAGTCATTTGAAATTCATGATGATAAGGCCTTGGAAGTAGTGGGGAAATGGTATGCTCCCAATGATCCTGACATGTCTAATATGATGTATAATGATGATGATCCGATAAAAGCATTTAAAAATTATATTGAAGAATACTCTAAAAATGATGAAATCCATGATATGTTTAGAGATAAATTTATTTTTTCTGGCCCTGGTATTTCTGGTTATTTCTTTATTAGACCCAAACTAACTGACAATGATTTATTCGATGTTTATATCTGTTCAGACAGAAAGCTTAGTATTGAGTTGAAATTTAATAAATTGTTACGAGTGATGGAAGGTTTTACAATTACTTCTGAAAACGGCACATTATATGAATTTGGCATGGCAAGAGCATATCGAGAAGAACAATCATATCAAATAGAAAATACTAAAATAAATACCATTCAAAAGAAGATATCAAATATTGGTTATAACTTAAATTCAGAACTTCCTATAATAAAAAAAACAATAAGTAAAACGATTTTAGCTACTCCTTATCAATCTGTTTGGTATTTAAATCAAATCTCTACGCCTTATAATGCAGATGTGATAAGTTATCGTTACAAGAATTGTGGAGACACCGAAGAGTTGCAGGGGAATTCAGTAACTCTTGAAATGGATGATGTATATATAAATTCAATTTCCTATGAAAATGGAAAAAATAGAATCTATTCGCCGAATAATAAGGAGGATATTAAACAGTCTTACAGTTTTTCTAAAATAATTACGACAACCCATGCTAGAAAACAACTCGTGGAAATTTCATCATCAATTCAAAAACTTCAGTTTGAGTATTCTGAAAACAATACAATTACTTCTTTAACAATTGGAAATGCTAATTCACCTGTTAAGTCTTTTAATTTTTCTTACTTAACATCTAACAGCAGAATACCAGAACCTGATGATACCGTAACTTTTACCGATTGTTTAGATGGAAAATATAAAGAATTTTCATTTGATACAGGATTAGGTGGTAAGCTTGAAAATGATAATCTAAAACAAAGATATTTTCTGACAGGTATATCTGAGATAAATTCCAAGAAAACAGATTCAGTTAATTTATTTCTTTTTGAATACAACACCCCCGATTTTTTACCTCAAAGATGTTCAAAGTATCAAAATCCATTTGGTTTCTACAGGAAGTACAGCAATTTCAAAGAGAATTTTATTTTAGATAAGTATAATACCTGGGTAAATAGATACGAGTCTGGTAATCGTAAGCTACAGTACAAAATAATGAGCATAAATGGCCCTTCTCCAGACTGGGTACACAGAACATCTTCACCTGAGATCGGCATGTTAACAAAATATAAAAATGCAACCGGTGCTTTTACAAATTTTGTCTATCAATCAAAAGACCAAGGTGCTTTTCTGACTCAGAGATTTATTACAGATGGTAATGATACCTTGCAAATGGATTCCATCAATTATCATTATGAAAGTGCACAGAAACCTTATGGAATATATGCCTTCGAATATAGAGCCGGTTATGAAAAAAGAGGATATAATATTTGGTGTGGCACTGAAGCTGCTTTTACACAAGGAGCATATTTTGAATTCGAAAAAGTTACTTCTTACAACAGGTATGGGAAAACAGAATATACATTTACGTCTCCGAATACAATTGATGAAAATAATAAAAGGATATATGATAATCAAAGAGCTAAGGTTTACTATTACGATTCTCTTTCTGATCAAATAAAAAAAACGACTAAGAGAGATGTTGGAAAGCCTTCCAATCTATCAATTCTTCGAGGAAAAGCCTTACAGATAATCAGCTATAATTTAATGAATGATATCGTTTTTAAAAAAAACTACAAATACGAAATAAAGCAAGTAAGTTCAATTGATTCTTATTCGATATCAGCTAATAATAAAGATATTAATGATTTCAATGTTTATATAGCTCGTAATGATTTATCTCACTATTACCTTCGTCCTACGGAGGTGTTAACAACCCGTTTTGTAAATAAGGATACAAGCCAGAATGTTATTTCTAAAACGGAATATTTAAGATACCTGGGAGATTCATCTTATAATTCAGGAGATAAACTTGTTTATCAGCCAACTGAAATTCGAAAAGTAAATTTACTTAACGGAGATACTATTTTAAGTAAAATTGAGATTGAAAAATTTGGTAGATCTGGAAGCAAGCCTAGATATCTAATAAATAAACAGATAATTTTAAAGAACGGTCGTCCATTATCTGGGAGTGAGATTGAATTTGATGAATCCAGCAGGCTTCCCAAACAAATAAAAACATATGTTGATGGAAAATATGAAGGCATCAAATATTTCGACGTATTTGATGATAAGGGGCGGGTTTTAGGAACTCATGGGAGAAATGACATTCATATGGCCTATAGGTATAAGGAAGGGCGTTTGGAATTAATGGCTGAAAATGCGACTCATGAGCAAATCCAAACGGGAAGTGCTGAGGATTTGCGAAAAAAACTTCCTGAGGCAAGAATTGCTTCTATAGAATATAGTCCTGAAGGTTTTATAAAAACAAAGAATGATGCCAATGGTTTGAGTCTAAGTTACGATTACGACAGCTTTGGACGATTGAAATTGGTCAGCGATTTTGACCAAAATGCATTAGCTGCTTACGATTATCAGTATGGTAAGGTGGGGCAAGTGGTTAATGAAAAAAAGTTGGGGATTGGCGAGATGCAAATCGGATTGAGTTTTGTTGTTGGGGGGTATACCGAAATAACAAGCAAGGGCATGTCTACCAAAGGGAAAAATTATATTTCCTCATATACTTTTCGAAAAGAAGGGGCTTTGTTTCAGGAAAGAAACAAGTCTGGAAAAGTCTTTAAAAGTATAGAATATCAAGATGGCCTAGGACGACCTATTCAGCAAATTGCCCTAAATACACTACCAGGAGAATACTCATTGGTCAAAGGTTTTGAGTACGATAGCTTAGGGCGACAAAGCACGCAATATAGAAGTTTACCCATGCTGACCAATGATGCCTATAAAGACTCATGGAAAAGCTATTTGAAAAGCGCCTACCAAACAACTTATAAATCCGAAAGTCTTTACGATTCTTACAACAGATTGAGCAAACAGGGTGGTTTTGGTGAAAATTATGCTTTGAATGCACATGCCAGCAATTACAGCTATGGGATGAATAAAAGCGGCATCCCCTCTTACAGCATAAAACAAGGATTTGAAGAATTTACTTCGAAAAACTATAAAGCGAAAACACTTTTTAGAAATTCGGTTTATTTCGAAGGGATCACCCAAGTGACTTACAAAAATATGGATGGGCAATTGGTTCGAAAGGCTGTTGTTAAAGGTCATGTCACCTCTGATCCAAGCTACGAGTCTGCTCTGATTACCGACTATGTTTACGATGACTATGGCAACTTGAGAGCCATACTACCCCCACAGGCAAAAGGCGACATCAATCAGGAGAAATTTGTTTACCAGTTTCATTACGATGGACGAGGGCGACTTATTAAGAAAAAGATACCCGGCGCAGGCAGTATCGAATTAAAATATGATGACTTAGATCGGCCTATTAATGAGACAGATGCTATTGGGAATACCAGCTATGTGAAGTACGACAAATTTTCTCGTCCTATAGAAACAGGTATTTTAGTCTGTAATGCTGCAGGAGAGAAAACACAGGAGCTTGCCATGCAAAAATCCTATTACGATAATTATGATTTCGAATTTGCAAAAGCACACCCAGCTTCCTTCACCAATGCTTTAATGAATAAAGGACGCAGAACGGGTAGTGAAACTAAAGTTTTGGGTGAAGATATTTGGATAAAATCGGTGAACTATTACGATAAACGCGGGCGTCTAATCGAGGTGATCAGCCAAAATAATACGGGAGGAATAGATCAACTAAAGAACAGCTTCGATTTTGAGGGAAAAATGCTCAACAGTGTCTTGACTAAAAATTACAATGGTAAAGAGTGGACCATAGAGAGGGAGTACAGTTATGGGAAAACGGGGGAGTTGCTTGATGTGAGTCATCGCATTGATGATAATAGAAAGGTGCTTTTAAATTCTTTTACTTATAAGCCCGATGGGGCTGTTTCTGAAAAACGCATGCACAATGGCCGTATAAAAAACCGGTACCACTACGATGAACTGGACAGAATGATTAAAATGTCTACTGAAAAGCATTTTTCTTTAGAATTGGCATTTGATTCTAAATTAGAAGGTGTTCAAAATACGCCCTACTACGATGGTCGTATTTCTGCTATGGCATGGCAAACAAATGGGCAAGATCGCCTGACATATAGCTTCGATTACGATGTCTATAAAAATTTGAAAGCAGCTAATTCAAGCGATCATGACTATATAGCCAATTACAGCTACAATAAAAATGGCAATATAGAGGAATTACAACGATTCGATACCTTAGGGCTCTTTCAGAGTTTCATCTACAAATACAAGGGCAACCAGCTCGATAGCCTGAAAAGGAATAATACTGAACAGGTAGAAGTTTGGCCGGGCGATGCCAACAATGATGATACTGTTGATGTGGACGACTTGCTTGACGTGGGCTATAACTACGAGTTGAAAGTGAGACCCCGCGATAAACGGAGTGATGAATGGATGGCATGGTGGGTGAATCGCCGAAAGGGAGACATGACTGTGTTTAGCGATAGCAATGGCGATGGCATCATCAACGAGACTGACACCCTTGCCATCAGGCAAAATATGTTGAAAACACACCCCGTTTCCCAAATAAATAAGAACAACACATTCGGGTATCGCTACGATGCTAATGGCAATATGATCTTAGACGAATATAAGAATATCGAAATTCATTATAACCACCTCAATTTACCAGATACTATAACAGCATTCGGTCAGGGTAAGATTGTGAATGTTTACCTGGCTGATGGCAGCCTGCTTCAGCGAAAGGTTTTCAATACAGAAGGTGAGGAAATCGATAAGCTCGATTACCAAGGGGAATTTTTATTTCAGCAAGACCGATTGTCTAAAATCTTCACAGAAGAAGGCTATGTTAGTCCCTCTGAATCCAATAATAAGAAGTTGATCTACTATTATGTGGTGAGTGACCACTTGGGGCACACGCGCGTGGTACTCGACGAGGACGAAAATGTTGTGCAAACAGCAGCTTATTACCCCTATGGCTTGCCTATAACAGACTTATCGAGTGAAACAAAATATAATTATCTTTATACAGGCAAGGAGTTTGTTGGTGATTTTGGCTTAAATTGGTACGACCACCATGCCCGCCAATACGATGCAGAGATTGGAAGATGGTGGGCTATAGATCCAGCCTTGCAAGCCGCTTCACCCTATTTGGCTATGGGCAATAATCCCATGATGTATGTGGATGCGGATGGAAGAACATGGAAAATTTTCAAACCCTTTGTAAAAGCATGGAATGGATTATGGGATGCAGCAAATAACTTTGCTAAATGGGCTTATAAAAATGGCATTCCCTCGTTCAATCTGGGTATAACCTCTAACACACAGGGACAAATTCAACCTGTAGGTGATATTAATGGATATCCCTTATTCGATAACGAAAGCCAGTATGAAGTTGCGTCACAAAATGCGGTTGATGCAATTAATGATGCTAGAGGGGACTATTTTAGCCAGCAGGCTTATAGCGCTAATTACGATCAATTTCTAGATAATAAACTGATGCAAATTACGTCTAATGAATTAAATAGTTTCTTATCAACAGCTGGAAATTGGAATACTGGAGCAGGAGCATTATCTATTGTACTGTCAGAAGAGTTTTATAGCCAAAGTAATCATGTTCTTAAATGGGCTAAAAATGCAAAACAAAATGGTTTATATGTATTAAGAAGTGCTATAGAACTTACGAAGGAATATCAGGCAAGTATGAGGGCCGTAGGCAAAGGATTCAAAACATTTGCTGGCAGAAGTTATTGGACTGGTATTTTTATTGATTCTTATAGCTTTGCTGTTGATCCGAGTCTTCAACAAGGTCAGAGATCTGCCCTAGGAGTCTCTTATGGTACATTGAGTTATTTTTTTCCGCCAACTATGCCTTACGGAATAATGATTACAGTTCTTGGACCTGAACCAATTAAAAGTTCATGGGAACATCAGATAAAGTTATATCAGAATTATAATATTCCACCTAAAGGTTGGATGCATTAAAAATTAAAGTATGGCAATAATCGATAGATTATTTTATTTTTTATATTCTTTCTCTAGAAAGCATAGAGAAACGACGGATCATATAGGTTCCAATGTGTTAGTAGTGAGTATACTTTTGTCGTTAAATCTGGTCAGCATTTTGAGTATTATTGATATGCTCAGCAATTTGATTCTATCAATACCAAAGATAATGGGTTTAATAATACTTCTTCTAATTTATGGTATTTGCTCAATTTATTTTTATCGAAAAAAGAGATATATCAAGATAATTCGGAAGTATGGTCGAAGAAAAGTTAGTCGACAAGCGAATATGATGTTAGCTTTTTATGTATTAATTAGTTTAATTTCAATTTTCATTGTTGGGTTCATTAAATTATCAATGTCTAACTACTAATGGTTTATGTTGAGCTTGGTTATATGATGTTTAATGATCCTGATGGAAGAACATGGAAGTTTTTTTAACCCATTGGAAATGCATGGGATGGCTTTGGGGATGCAGCAAATAACTTTGCTAAATGGGCTTGTAAAAATGGTATTCCCTCTGCTTATGTGGGCGTTGCCAAAAACGCACAAGGACAAATTCAACCTATAGGTAATATCAATGGATATCCCTTATTCGATAACGAAAGCCAGTATGAGCTTGCATCACAAAAAGCGGTTGATGCAATTAATGATGCTAGTGGGGACTATTTTAGCCAGCAGGCTTATAGCGCTAGTTACGATCTGATGGTGACGAATAATATAATGCCAGTTACCTCAAACGAAATGGGACAAAATATTGCATTGAAAACTGGAGCTGCTGGGGCTGCACTTGGTAGTTTTTACGATGCAGGATTATATTTGCATTATCTCCCCGTTAGTAAGAGGTTTAGAGTGTATAGTCGACCTAAAGTTAACCAGTATACAAAAAACACGAAAATAAGTCTCAGAGGTGCTGCCGTATTATTTTTTATTAATGAAGGAATTGTGGTTGATGATTACCTAAATGGAAGAATAAATTCAGATCAACTTGAAATTGGAACTATAAATAATATTTTGGGATCTATAAGTCCACAAATGGGGGGTATGTTTCTGACTTATGAGTTAATAAAATATATAAATGTAAAAACAGAGGAATTTATTAATCGGCCTGAAGTAATACGAACTTATAATAGGATGAATCATGAATTTGAATTCTGGAAGTATCAAGGTGCTCCCCAAAATAATTAAATAAAAAATGAGAGTATATAATTATATCTTTTTTAAGATTTATCAGATCCTTAGTGCTTTTGATGAATCCCCTAGCTTTGCATCTATTATTGTTATGTGTTGGTTGTTTTTATTCAATAGTTTCACTTTGATAGATTATGTTTTTCAGAGTGATGTAGTATCTGCTTTTTTTAAAAAATATTCATCGATTCCTTTTGTGATAATGATATTAGCTGTGCATTTTTTCTATTTCTATCATAATGAAAAACATGTGAGGATTTATGAGAAATATAAAAATGAGGGTAAGAATTCAGCCATCTTTGGCTCAATAGGAGTTGTGCTGTATATCTTTCTTTCTATATTGGTGTTTTTTAAATATACTGTTCCATATATGGGCGGATCATTAAAATAAAGGAAATGCCCAGTTCAAAAAGTGTTGGGCTTCGTTTATTATGGTTAGTTTAGGTCTTGTGTTTTAATATTAAGGGATATTGCATTGTACATATGTATGGACCGCAAGTCACAGATTTGCGGTATATGGGGGATTGGTCAATGTGGTCATATCCTCGATTTGGAAGAAGAGTTTTTAAAATTTAAATAATTACTATGAATCAATTTGAGTTATTGTGGATTATGATACTTTGCATCCTGATTACTAGGGTATTTATTGTTTATAGAGTTACAGGTTTTAATAATCTAAATGAAAAAGATATTGTACAGTTGATACTAGGTAATTTTTCCAATGATAATCCATTCCCATCGAATTATAAAATTATTATATCTATACATAAGAAACTCACAGTAATATTGTACGTCATGTTAGTTGTGAACTTTTTTATTCTTTTTATTGATAGTTTAAATAATTAAATATTCTAATAGATAATTGAAATATATGTTTTACGGATCATATGTTTTTGAGTTTATAGGAGTGTTAGTGAGATATTTATTTCAGCTAATACAATGGCTTTTTACAAAGAAAAAACTAAAAAGCTTTAGAGAATTATGGGATGGCCCAGAAACAGATGATCCGACTAATTCTATATCTTATGGTTTAACTAACATTATCATTGGCTTTACAGTATTAATGATGTTTGTTATACTTACATTATACGTTTTCTAAATAAAACCTGAATTCATGTTGCAAATGCAACTTTGACATTATTTACAACATAAGCATTCATCTCGGTCCTGTATCAGTGGTCAGAATTCATCTTTTGGTTAAGTGATTTCTGCCGTCGGGGGACTCTTTACCACTTTTCTTGACTGCAGTAGAAAGTAAGACCTTCTTAGACGGATTGAGTGAAACGAATTTGGACAGAAAACCTATTCCGTCATGCTCTGCCTATATGCAAGCTGTATGTGTCAGGCTATGACTATATCTTGCGGGACCACCCCGATAAAAATGAGCTCCACAGTAATACAACCTTGGTTTGCTGTTATGCAGGATTAAACGCCAACAGGTCTGAAAAGACGCTGTCGGGTTTCCCGGTAAGATGGGCCTGTTTTACTTCCTTTATTCCTCTGTATGCAGAACAATTGCATTCAGCTCGGTTCGGTATCAGCAGTTCCGATTCATCCTTTGCTTAAGTGATCGCTGCTGTCGGGGGACTCTTTGCAACTTTTCTCGGCTGCAGGGGAAAGTAAGATCCACCTTAGACGGATTGAGTAAAACGAATTTGAACAGAAAATCTATCCGTCATGCTCTGACTATATGCAAGCTGTATATGTCAGGCTATGACTATTTCTTGCGTGACCACACCAAAAAAAAGGACCTCATCAGTGATGCTTTCTTGTTTTACAGGTTTAAACGCCAACAGGTCTGAAAAGACGCTGTCGGGTTTCCCGGTAATATGGGTATGTTTTACTTCCTTTATTCCTCTGTATGCAGAATAATTGCATTCAGCTCGGTTCGGTATCAGCAGTCCCGATTCATCCTTTGCTTAAGTGATCGCTGCTATCGGGGGACTCTTTGCCACTTTTCTCGACTGCAGTAGAAAGTAAGACCTTCTTAGACGGATTGAGTGAAACGAATTGTACAGAAAACCTATCCGTCATGCTCTGATTATATGCAAGCTGTATATGTCAGGGTATGACTAAAACCTCTAAATAGAAGTGTCCAAAAAAGGGGAACATCACAAAATCACTTGTAAGTTGTGCTTGAGAGTATGAAAATTTATAACTTTATATATGTCGGCATAAGAAACACCTAAATCCATACATATGTTCAAGCTACGTAATCAGAAAGTGCAGAGATAGATCGTAATAAATTTAAAACATTATGTTGTGAAAAAGCTAAGATTGTTTGAACTGAATAAGGGAGATAAAGAATTTATAGAAGAAGTAGAAATGAAACCTGATTCTAAAGAATTAGATCATTATCTAGAAAACTTTATCAAAAAGAAATATCCTGTAACAAGTTATCTTTCATTTGAAATAACTAAGGTTGACCACGATGACCACCTTATTATATTCGAAGTGAGTTATACATTTAAGAGCTCTTCTTACTTTAGTAGAAAACTACTACGCGAAACGCATACTATCCTTTTAAAAGAAGTCGATTCAAAATAATCCGTAAGTATGGACGAATAAATGCTAGTCGCCATGTGAATATGATGTTAGCTTTTTATGTATTAATTAGCTTAATTTTAATTTTCATTGTTGGATTGGTTAAGTTGCTAATGTATAGTAGTTAGTAATTTGCACCAGGTTTAATCCAAGTGTTCAAGATATACAGCTCCTGATTTACTCGTAAACTCGTTAAGCATGTTAGCAATCAGGAGGTAGAGATTAATAATCAGAAAAAAAGAAAAGCACTACTGTAACCGAAAGTCTTCAATTTGAAGGAAACCCAAAAGCCCAATACTTTAAAGAGTATTGGGCTTCGTTTATGATTTTAATTTGGGGCTTGTGTATTACTATTTAATGCAAATTCTTAAGTATGGGCCACAAGTCACAGACTTGCGGTAGATGGGGGTGACCCCCAAAAAAAAAGCTCCTCAGTAATACATCCTTGGTTTGCTGTTTTATAGGTTTAAACGCCAACAGGTCTGAAAAGACGCTGTCGGGTTTCCCGGTAATATGGGCATGTTTTACTTCCTTTATTCCTCTGTATGCAGAATAATTGCATTCAGCTCGATCCTGCATCAGTTTGTCTCAAACAAAATAGGTGTCTTCTGGAAATCAGGGCATTAAGCGAATTAGATTAATTCCCCTTGATTTAACATGGGGATTTTTTCATCCTTGAAATCAAATAGCCTTTGATGACAACCCACGGATCGCCCTTAGATTATTTTCTGAACGATATGTAGCATATTGTTATTAAATCCTCCGACTTTTGAGTTCCACTAAAAATCATTTGTGATAAAGTAGAAAAAATAAGAAATACATAACTGGTTAAGTAATGTTTTTTATATTTGCATAACTAGTTAAGTATTTTTGCTATGAAAGATGATTTTTTATTAGATATTGAATATCAAGGAATAACTGCCAGATTAAAGCGATTAAGCGACTCCATGTTCTACAGTATCAGGGAATTGTATGCTGAAAGGAAACTCGAAATAGAGCCCAATTGGCATTTGATTTTTATGCTTCTCAAAGAGAATAAGGTAAATACTGTTTCCGAAATAGCTAAAGTGATGAAGCTTTCACAACCTGCTACTATCAAAATGGTTGAAAAAATGAAACAAAAGGGTTTTATTGATATTGTTACAGATAATCGTGATAGAAGAAGAAAATTGTTACAGTTATCTGAAAAAGCACTTAACGATTTGCCTGAATTTGAGAAAGTATGGCTGGCAGGTAAAAAAGCAATGATAGAAATGCTGGCTGCAAATCAGGATTTTTTAAGCTCCTTGAAAAAGTTTGAAGAGCAAAACAAGCAAATGAGTTTTAAAAAACGAATGTTGGAATTTTTATAGGTATTAACTCAAACACATTAGCAATGAAATATTTATCACGCCTTTATTTAAAGGGATTTGCCGCAATTGCAATAGTCATGTTATTATCCTGTAATCAGACTGTTAAGAAAAATATAAATAGCGACAGTCTGGCAATAAATAATGAAAAATATGAATTGGACAATGGTCTGGATGTAATACTTCAAAGCGATACATCAAATCCTATTGTATCCGTTTACATACAATACCACGCAGGCTCAATAAACGAAACTCCTGGAAAAACAGGTCTGGCGCATTATGTGGAACACATGCTTTTTCAACGATCAGAGAATCTTGACAAAGGTGAATTTGTGAAAAAACTTAATGGTTTTGGAGGCTGGTATAATGGTGGCACAGGAAATGATTTTACTAGTTATTATGAAATATTCCCCAATGATGCTCTGGAAAAAGTTTTATGGATGGAAGCTGACAGAATGGGCTATATGATTAGTATGGTTGATGCAGAAACGGTTGAAAACGAGAAAACAATTATTTTAGATGAAAAAAGAAGAAATATTGTTACTTCACCTTATGGATTTTCATATTATTCAATTGTAAAAAATTTGTATCCGGAAAATCACCCTTATAATTGGGAAGTTATAGGCGAAACGCAGGATATAAAAAATATTGAACTGGCTGATGTAAAAGAATTTTATGAAAAATATTATCATCCAGGCAATGCCACGCTGGTGGTTGCAGGTGATTTTGATACAGAACAAACTAAACAATGGATTGAAAAATATTTTGGAGAAATTAAGGGGAATGGTGATAATGAAAAATTATCTGTAGAGCCAGTTGTTTTAAATGAAGACAAGGTATTTTATATAGAAGATAATTTGGTAGCATCGCCTGAACTGCAACTGGTATTTCCCACAGTATCCGGTTATCATGAAGACCGCTATGCTTTGGATTTTTTAAGTACACTTATTTATGAACCGATAAACCAAATTTTATCTGAAAGTAATTTGGCTTCGCAGACTAACATTTATAACTGGTCGAGAGAATTAGCGGGAACCTTTCAACTACAAGTAAGAGCTGCTGGAAATGTTGATTTAGACAGTTTGTTGAATTTGGTTGAGCAAGGATTTACGAGGTTTGAAAATGAATTATTTACCGAAACCGATTTGCAACGAATTAAAAACAACAAGGAAATCAATTTTTACCGAAACAATGAAAGTGTTTTTCAAAAAGCGACCACTTTAGGGACTTATAATCTTTTCTTTGATAATCCGAACTATTTTTTAACAGAACTTGAGAATGAGAAAAAAGTAAGTAAAAAGGAAGTTATCCGTGTTTATGAGAAGTATATAAAAAATCAAAAACATCTGGTAAGTTGCCTTATTCCAAAAGATAGTATAAGACTTGCGGTAGAAGGAGCCTTAGAGTTTAAAATCCCCCAAGAGGAGAAAAATCTTGATTATACTCTAAAAGATCTACCAAAGAATGACCATGCTTTTATAAAAACGCCTTCAAAAATCGACCGAAGTATTGAACCTGAATTTGGTGAAATCCCAGTTATTCAAAAGCCGGAAATATGGTCTGATACCATTAATGGTATAAAGATTAAGGGAATAGAAAGTTCTGAAATGCCTTTAATTACCTTTAGCTTTATCATTAAAGGCGGACATCTGGCTGACCAAAATTCTAAAGCGGGAACTGCTGATATTTTGGCTAAATTGTTAATGTGTGGCACTAAAAATAGCTCGGCAAGCGAAATTAAAGAGCAGATAAATACCTTTGGCGCATCGCTTGATATCAAGGTCTATGATGAATATATTAAACTATCTGCTTCCTGTATGTCAAAAGATTATGAGCAGATTTTAAGTATTATCAAAGAGATCCTTTTTAAACCCTTGTTTGCTTCCTGTGAGTTTGATAAAATTAAAAGTCAACAAGCAAACAGAATTCTGGAATTGCAAAACAATCCGAATGATGTTGCATCCTCAGCATTCAGGAAGTTGATGTATGATGAAAAGCATGTGTTGGGCCTTCCCATTATAGGTAATTCAAAAACTATAAAAAACATTGAGCTTACTGATGTAAACGCACTGTATTCGAAATGTTTTGTCGCAGATAATGTTCTTTTTCAAATTGCTGGAAATATTTCTAAAGATGAGATATTTAATTCTATAAGAGACTTTTCAAAAGACTGGATACAAAGAGAAATTGAATTTCCCGAAATCGTCTTTTCAACAAAACACCATACCAAAATTCAGCGGATAGATTTACCTGGAGTCAACAAAGCCGTAATTTTTGGTGGGAAAACTCTATCGCATGAAAATGAGGATTATACAAAAGCAATGTTTGGGCATTACCGTTTAGGAGCAAATACTAGTAGTCGTTTATTTTCTGTTTTGCGCAATGAGAATCATTATACCTATGATGTTTTGTCCCATATAAGCAGAACTACTGGAAATATATTTATGACATCTCAATTTGATGTTCCCCAAAATATTGTTGACGAGGCTTTTGAAAGTTTTGCAAACATCTTCAAAAATTATCCGACGGATTATACGCTTGAAGATTTAGAAACAGCTAAAACATCATTAATGCGGAAATTACATAGAAAGTACGAAACCATTACTAATCAATTGGAGTTACTGGAAGAAATTGCATTTTATAATTTACCACACAATTATGTTGAAACAATAATCAATGATATTGGCAATGCTGAATTTGAGGAAATACGACAATTGTTGCAAAAAAAATTCAATGAAGAAAATATGATTTATATTATTGTTGCAGATAATAATAAAATTGAAACTTCCGATTTTGGTGTCAAACTATTGAATTAAGTAAAACTAAAATACGCTCATCTGCAACATGAGGTCAGCTGGTTCTCGAAAGTTTTGTGCTTTTAAATGAGCAACGGTAAGTTTAAAACATAAAAACAACTAAGGCACCTAGGGTACATACTGACAACCGTCTGCCAAATGTCTTCGTCTTAAGGAAATCTAAAAAGCCCATACTTTAAAAAGTGTTGGGCTTCGTTTATGATTTTAATTTGGGGCTTGTGTATTACTATTTAATGCAAATTCTCAAGTAAAGACCACAAGTCGCAGACTTGCCCCAGTTGGGATATTACTTCATCCTCACGATTTTAGGGTAAAACAGGCCGATGACATCCACCAGGCTTTTTTGTTGCTTCATCACTTCAAAAATATCCTTATAGGCCCCAGGTGATTCGTCTATACCCCCGCTTAATAGTTCCACGCCTTTTTCCTTTAGGTGTAAGTGCAGATCTGCCATATTGAGCTCTGCTTTGGCTTGTCTTCTGGAAAGGCGTCTTCCGGCACCATGGGCAGCTGAGTTGAGGGAAGCCTCGTTACCTTTCCCTTTTATCAGAAAAGCCGGGCTTGCCATTGTACCGGGAATGATGCCCAAATCGCCGGTGTTTGCCGGCGTGGCTCCTTTTCTGTGAATAATCAGTTCTTCGCCTTCACTTAATTTCTCCTTCCAGGCAAAGTTGTGGTGGTTTTCAATTCTTCTCAGCGGTTTTTGGCCCAGTGCAGATGACAGGCGATTGTGTATGATATGATGATTTGCCGCAGCGTAATCGCCGGCCAATTCCATCGCCTGCCAGTACTCTTGTCCTTCTTCACTATCAAGATCGAGCCAGGCAAGCATGTCAGCCTCGCCTGACAGCTGCAGTTTATCCTGTGCAACATTGGTGTAGTGCCTGCATACCTCAGCGCCGAAACTGCGTGAGCCGGAATGTGAAAGAATTGCAAAATAGGATCCGGCTTCCAGATTTAATTTATAGTCTTTATGCCTAATTTCAACCAGCCCCATATCCACAAAATGATTTCCACTGCCGGAAGTACCCAGTTGTTTGGCAAACTTGTCTTTCAAGGCGTTTACGAATTTTATTTCCTTAAAAATATCACGTTCAAGTAGTTCGTGTTCAATCAGGTTTTCAAATATTGATAATCCGAAACGTGTCTCCTCAAATAATATCTTGCTGAGATTCTCTTTTTGTGTTTCAATAATGTTTGGTGCAATGGGGTAGATCGACAGGCACATTCTGCATCCAATATCCATGCCTACACCATAGGGGATAACGGCATTGTAAGCAGCAAGCACCCCTCCAATGGGAAGTCCGTACCCCACATGTGCATCCGGCATTAATGCCCCCTTTACCGAAATAGGCAGCTTCATAGCTGTATCCATCTGTTCAATGGTCTCCCGGTCAATCAGGTCTTCTCCGAAAATTTTATAATATTCAGATTTCCGATTCTTCATCATTTCCCACCCCCTTAAGGTCTGTTTTTCACACCTATGTAAATTGCTAATAAATCTTCATTATTTCAAGCTTATATGATGGCAACACATAAAAAGGGTGGGATAAATGGAACTTTAGATGCATAGGAGAGCACTTGTGGGAATATCATTTGAAGTATTAAGGACCAGCTTTTGAAATGCGATTCTCCCTTTGCCACAAGTCCAGATCATGTTGTAAAAACCAATAAGCCTGATACTTTTAAAAGTGTTGGGCTTCGTTTATGATTCTTTGAAATACATGTTTTTGGTAGAGAATAAATATTACAAGTCTAATTTTCTTAACTTAAGAGTATGCCTTTATCCCTGGCAAATGCCAGATAAAGGAAACGATTTGTAAGGGCCTGAACAGATCATTTTTTTGAGAGAGAATACAAAAGAAAAAGGCCTGCAGCAGGTAAATGAAATGCCTGGTTTACCCCGGAATGTTTCTGCTGAAGAACTACTTAAGTGGTGAAAATAGTATCTGTTAGCTATTTACAAGACAGATACCTTATAAAAAACCAATCAGATAGGTAAACTTAAAAATATAAAACTATGCAAAGATTATTTTTTTGCCTTTTAGTTGTGTTGTTTTTTTCAACACCCCGGGTAGTGGGGCAAAGGGAAAAAGTAGATTGGGAGAACCCTGAGGTGTTTGGGATCAACCGGGAATTACCTCATGTGAATACGGTTCCTTTTTCTGATCAGAAAAGTGCATTGGAAAAAAAGAAAAGCCAATCTGTCTTTTATAAAAGTCTCAATGGGATGTGGAAATTCCATTGGGTGAAGAAACCCGCTGATCGACCATTGGATTTTTACAGGGAGGATTATGATGTGAGCCAATGGGATGAAATTGCAGTGCCAGCCAATTGGGAGCGAGAAGGGTATGGGATTCCGATTTATACCAATGTAAAATATCCTTTTAAGAAAAATCCCCCTTTCATTCATCATGATTGGAATCCCGTAGGATCTTATAAGAGAAATTTTGTGATTCCAAATAACTGGGAGGGGCGTCAGGTTTTCCTTTCTTTAGGAGCGGTCAAATCTGCTGCCTATTATTGGATAAACGGGAAGAAACTAGGCTACAGTCAGGGAAGTAAAACCACAGTTGAATTCGATATTACAAAATACCTTAAACATGGGAAGAATACTATTGCCATTGAGGTTTATCGTTGGTGTGATGGAAGCTATCTTGAGGATCAGGATTTTTGGAGATTAAGTGGTATTGAGCGAGACGTTTTTTTATACGCAAAGCCTAAGGTTTATGTTCACGACTATTTCGTAAAGTCTGATCTTGATGAAAATTATCAAAATGGTCTATTTTCCGTGAATGTAGAATTGAAAAACAAGGACTCTCTACAAAATAATTTAAATCTTAGTCTCTTGCTAATAAGAAATGGAAACACAATTTTTTCTCAGACAAAATCGGTGAAATCCATTTTAAAAGAGGGAACCATATGCTTCGAAGCCGAAATAGAAAAGCCAGAACAGTGGAGTGCTGAGCATCCCTGCTTGTATACTGTATTGCTATCCTTAAATGATAATCATGGGGAAATTATAGAAGTTCTTTCCAGCAAAACCGGCTTCCGTAAGGTTGAAATTAAGGATGCTCAATTGTTTGTGAATGGACGATATGTATACTTAAAAGGCGTTAATCGTCATGAACATGACGAACTTAGAGGGCATGTGATTTCAGAGGCATCGATGTTGGAAGATATCAAATTGATGAAACAATACAATGTAAATACAGTTCGTACCTGCCACTATCCTAACGACTCAAGATGGTATGAGTTGTGCGATGAGTATGGCTTGTATGTCATTGATGAAGCAAATATTGAAAGTCATGGCATGGGGTATAATAAAAATGTGACTCTTGCTGATAAACCCGAATGGCTGGCTGCTCACATGGATCGTACAAAGCGTATGCTGGAGCGAGATAAAAACCATCCTTCGATCATAATCTGGTCTCTTGGAAATGAAGCAGGTGATGGGCATAATATATTAGCAAGCTACAAGTGGATTAAACAAAGAGATCTTTCTCGACCTGTTCAGTACGAAAGGGAAGGTAAGAAGACAAATGCTCCTGAGCGCCATTCTGATATTTTATGTCCAATGTATGCACCTATCTCATCGATTGAGAAATATGCTCAGGGAAATCCTGATCGTCCATTGATACTTTGTGAATATGTACATGCGATGGGGAATAGTGTAGGAGGTGTTAAAGATTATTGGGATGTGATTGAAAAATATAAAAGTCTGCAAGGGGGATGTGTTTGGGACTGGGTTGATCAGGGCTTGTTGGAAGTGGATGAAAATGGATGTGAATACTACACATATGGAGGAGATTATGGTCCAAAGGGGATTGCCAGTTCTGGTAATTTCTGTATCAATGGCTTAATAAGGCCTGATCGAAGACCTAATCCTGCTCTTTACGAGATAAAGAAAGTATATCAGTACATTAAGGTTCTTGCCAACGATTTGGATAAAGGTCGAGTTGAAATTTTTAATAATTATGCATTTAAAAATCTTAATGAATTTCAATTGGTTTGGGATGTTACCAAAAATGGAGTTGAAATTTATGGAGGAGTCCTGGAATTGCCTGATGTTAAAGCGGGAACAAGTGTGGTCGTGGATATTCCTTATGGAAATAAAAAAACGAGTGAAGGGGAGCTACTTCTAAACTTGAGTTTTGTTGTTAAAAAGACTGAAGGAATGATTCCTGTAGGACATGAGTTGGCTTGGGAACAGTTTGAATTGTCTCCCTACCTTTTTGCAGATGTAGAATTAAATGACAAGCCCAATGGCTTTTTAAATCTGACTGATTCTAAAGAGGAATGTGTTATTGAAAATGTTGATGTCTTTTTTAAATTCAATAAGAAAAGGGGGACAATAAGTACTTTTCGTTATCAGGGTGTTGACCTTATAGAGCAAGGCCCTAAATTGAATTTCTACCGGGCACCAACATTAAATGATGTTAAAGATAAAAACGGTCTGCGTAAGTGGAAGGCGGTTCATCCGGATAATTTAAAGCACAAAGTAGTTTCTATTGATCTTAAGCAGATAAATGCAGGATTGGTCAAGCTTATCTGCCTAATGAAAATAAAAAATAATAAAGGAGCTAAAATCTTTGATGCCACTTATACCTACCTCCTCAAAGAAGATGGAACCTTAGGTATTATCACTGCTTTAAATCCATCATCTTCAAATAAAGTTTTGGCCAAAGTGGGTTTACAAATGCGTCTGCCTAAAGCTTTTAATTTTTTAAAATGGTATGGTAAGGGCCCTCATGAAACTTACGTAGATCGTTGTGCCAGTGGAAAAGTGGGTGTGTATTCTGGAAAACTGAATGATTTGTTTCATGAGTATGTTGTTCCTCAGGAGAGTGGTAATTATAGTCAGATACGTTGGGCAAGTGTCTCCAATGCCAAGGGCTTTGGTTTTAAAATAAAGGCAAGCAGTTTGATAAATATTAGTGCTTACCCATATTCAGATGATGCCATTCAAAAAGCAACCCACATTAACGAGTTGAAAGAAGCTGATTACACAACTTTAAATATTGATTACAAACAAAATGGTTTGGGAACAGCAACCTGTGGCCCGGGCTATCTGGATCCTTACATTGTAAAAGCGGGCTCTATGTCGTTTTTTGTTAAAATTCAGCCATTTACAGAATAAACGACTTTGAAAGCAATACCGGGAATTATGCCCCAATCGCCATCATTTTGCCGGTACCCCCTTAAGCTCTGTTTTTCTCACCTATGTAAATTGCTAATAAAACTTCATTAATTCAAGCTTCTTTAACCATTTTAAAAATCAAAACAAGTCGGTAAAATGCCGATAGATATTTGACAATCAATATCACTCCGAAACTTCGGAGTGCGCTGATAGGGATTAGGTCAAATACAAATCGGTATTGTGATTGTAACACATAAAAAGGGTGGGATAATTAGACCTTTGGATGCTTAAATAAGTATTGGCCTTCATTTATGAATCTTAATTGCAGTCTTGTGTTTTAAAATTGAAAGCAGATGTGTCTCATATAAGGACCACAAGTCGAAGACTTGCGGCAGGTGGGAGCTAAAAATAGCCCTGGGCTTCATTAAAAAAAGGAGCTCATCAGTAATACATCCATGGTTTGCTGTTTTTTGCAGGTTTAAACGCCAACAGGTCTGAAAAGACGCTGTCGGGTTTCCCGGTATTAGGGGCCTGTTTTACTTCCTTTATTCCTGAATATGCAGAACAATTGCATTCAGCTCGGTTCGGTATCAGTAGTCCTGATTCATCCTTTGCCACAAGTCCAGTCATGTGCTAAAAACTAATAAGCCCAATACTTTTAAAAGTGTTGGGCTTTTTAATATCATAATTTGGGTCTTGTTTTTGATATTTAGTTGAATGAGTCATCTTAGTTAGATACGATGAGATGGGGTTCCAAGGGAATCCAAACGGAGAATTCAGAGCCTTTGCCTGGTTCTGATTGTACCTCGATATGCCCATTAAGTCGTTCGGTGTATTTTTTTGCGACAGATAAGCCGATACCCGTCCCACCAAATTTTCTTGATTGTGCATCATCTTCCTGTCTGAAGAGATTAAAAATGATATCCTGTTTATTTTGTGAAATGCCAATACCCGTGTCTTTTACGATGAATTTGATATGTGGCAGATTGTCTTTGTTTTCCACTAAATAGCTTAATTCAATTTCCCCCTTTGGTGTAAATTTTACGGCATTGCTAAGCAGGTTATAAAGTATTTTGAACAATTTTTCCTGATCAGTCTGTATGCTGATGTCCAGGTAGGCAGGGGAAGGCTTGAATTTAAAAGTCAGTTTTTGGCTTTTGTCTTGCTCTTGTTCGTTTCGAATTTTATCCAGGAGGTTTTCACATAGGGGGTGCACCTGAAATTTAGTTCGGCTCACTTTTAAGATTTCACTTCCCAGTTGTGTGATATTTAGGATGTTATTCACAATGTCGAGCAAGTCGTGACCACTCCGATTGATTAGCTTCGCAAATTCAATTGATTCCACTTTATCCCATTCGTTACTGATTAATTCCGAAAATCCGATAACGGCATTCAAGGGTGTTCGCAATTCATGTGAAATAGCTGAAAGGAAAGCTGTTTTTAATCTATCCGATTCCTGTGCTTGCTGAAGTGCTTTTTTCAGATCATCTTCACCCATTTTTCTCTGCACGGAAATACTAATTTGATGGGAAACAAATTCCAGTATTTCAAGATCTTTGAGGTCATATGCTTTTTCGTCCTTATAGTTTTGTACGGATAGAACTCCGATAGCCTTGTCTTTAAGCATCAGTGGCACCCCCAGCCACACTTTAGAACGCACCCCGACAGAAATAACTTCACCTGCACGCTCCAGCTTGTCCAATACTTCAGCTGTGACAAATTGAGACTGTTGTTTTTGCACGACATATTTGGTCAGGCTTTTCCCGGCAGGAAATCTACGGATATCTACTTTCTGGTCTAAAGCATAATGCACCCTAAAGTGATCATTCTGCTCGTCATACAGGGCCAGGTAAAAATTACTGGTATCAATCAATTGCCCCAATTGCTGACGGATTAAATCGATTAATTCAGGAAGATTGTCTGTCGTATTTGCAGCCTCCGAAATTTTGTAAATAACCTCCCGAAGTCTTTCATTGTGTTGTTGTTCGATAAAGGCGGATAGCTGTTGACCAATTGTATTGAGCAATTCTTTTTCTTCCTTTATAAAAGGATTTGTATCTGATTTTTGATTGAAACAGACCTGAACTTTACCGATCAATTTCTTTCCATTGTAAAGGGGGCTCTCGAGCATCCAGGGGCTTGAACAGTAGTTTGCCGTTTTATATTCGGTCCCATAGAATAAAATGGAACAGCCTGTTGTTTCGGGGTGTTGGAAGCCCCCGGGAATAACATCGACTACATTATTGCAGTTATCATCCGGATGGTTTTTGTGTATTTCTAAAGCCTGAGTCAGTTGGTGTAAGCATTGCAATTCTTTAACTCTTTGTGTGATGGTCCAATTGGCCAGTTCCCTTTCAGTTCTGTCAATACTGTATTCAATCACCTGGGATATATTGCCTTCTTTATCAAATATAGGGTGGCAATGTACTTCGCAAGGGTATTTCTCACCATCCTGATTGGTGTGAATGTGCTCAACCATGCATGACTTTCCGGTTTCCAGTACAATTTTCAGGGGACAGGGATGCTTTGTACCACAACAGGGGGTCTCCCGGTTGTGTGAAATTTGGAAGCAGGTTGATTGCGGTGTAGGGTTTAAATATGCAGCTGAGGTATTGGAATGGGAGATGGTGAAGTCTTTCACATTAATCACATAGAAAGGGTAGTTGAGGGCGTTTAAAACTGTGGTTAAGAATTCATTCTGCTTTTGAATTTCCAGTTCCGTTCTCTTCTGCTCACTAATATCGATGGAGGTTCCCCTGTAGCCTAATAATTCCCCTTCCTGGCTAATAATTGGCACCCCGTAGGTTTTGAACCAAACGGTCTCACCCTGCTTGTTTAGTTTCTGATTTTCAAAGCCATTAAAGTTTTTTTTCTTCTCGAATGAAGCGAATACATGCTGTTTATAAGCCTCCACATTGGGTTCAGGGTAGAATTCGTAAAAATATCTTTTACCTACGAGTTCGGAGGGGGAGTAACCTAAAATCTCTTTTATTTTCTTACTTGTGTAAGTGTATTTTCCCTGTGTATCGACTTCCCAAATCCAGGCAGTTGTATTGTCCGCAATATGGCGAAAGCGATTCTCACTTCTTCGTAACTTATGCTCCAAATGTACACGTTCAATTTCTGTGGCAATTCGGGATGAAAAAACCTGAATAACATCCTGAACCAATTGAGGTGATTTTACGCTTTGTTTAAACATGCAGGCTACTAGTCCAATCGGTTCTTTTTTGGAATTAAAAAGCGGAATGCCCAAGTAGGCTTCGATACAATTTTTGCTAAGGAAGGCATCTTGAGGGAACAGATGTGCCACATTTGAGGGGTGAAAACAGGGGGCTTTACCGACAACATTTTCGCAGGGGCTATTTTCAAGACGGTAAGATATATTTTCTACGATCTTTCCTTTTTTTATAAATGCAAGCGTATTGATTGTATTGATCTTATCCTTATCTAATTCTCCAATGAAAGCATAATCTGCTTCAAGGGAAGTAGCCAGTTGAAGAGCCATCTGCTTGAAGTATTCCTGTCCATATTCAGAGGAGGTGTTTTCAAATACCATACGAACGGTATCAGCTAATTTGAATGAATTGGAGTTGTGAAGTTCAGATTGGGGATTAATTTTCATGGTATGCTGAATAGTTAGTAAGCGGTCAGTCAATATAGTAAATAATTAGCATAACAAGTAAGTGGGATGTTAAAAAACAGATGCTGGTTAATTCACTTTTATGTAGAATTGCATTCAGTTAATCAAAATTGAATAAGTTGCTAAATGTAGGTAAAGGCGTTTATCATTATATCTACCGGGATAAATTACAGTAATACATGCCAAAATGGATTAATCTTGTTTCAGGCTATTATGGTGGTTGTTCCTAATTTACTATTTCACGCAATTTAAGCGTGTTTTGTATAGAAATAAAAAAGGGAAACTCCCATGGAATTTCCCTTTACAATTCGTCGGGATGACAAGATTTGAACTTGCGACCCCTGGTGCCCCAGACAAGTGTGTTTAAATCTGGCATGCCTGAAATCCAGAATGTTATGCTTACTCTTTGTTTGCACGTAATTTGCACGTTTGGTGCAAATAACGATGGTGAAAGCAGGTTGACTTATGCCTGCGGTTCATGAGGTGTCCATTGTTAGTTGCTTATTTTTAAGGTATTTCATGATGGGATGATGAGAAGATTTTAGTTTACAGCCCTTGCGCTGTAGACAAGGGTTTTTTGATAAAATGTAAAGATGGATGAACAGGACGCTCCCAAAGGAGCTGAAATACACAAATGATATTTTCAAATTCTACAAACAGTTCGCTTCTACAAACAGTTTACCTCTACGAGGCAAAAGGTTGTGCTTAGTATATGCCTCTAAGGAGCTTGATTCGAGTGAAAGGTAATTTGTTCAGTGGGGGCATGTTGAATTAGAGTTGGGATTAGCTCCATAGGAGCGAACCTGTTTGTAGCAAATAACTCGAATTCAAAATATAAGCTCCGTAGGAGCGACCTAAAAATTAGATAAGTACAATCCCAAAGCCCTAGTCCATCCCGTAGCAAAACCAATCTTAACTTTTTATCATCGTTCCATTTTGAACTTACTCTCTTGTGTAAATTCTAAATAAATATCTAATTGAGATTTATCTTGATCGAATATGATTTCTTTTATTGACCATGGATCTTCTAAGCCCAAAGCAATAGCAAATATTTGTTCTGAATTATTCATATCCAGAAATAGCATTTATCACTTAACCACCTAAAACGACATAGAGCTAAATCATTTAAGGGTGCTGAGAATTATGCAATCCTTAAATCTTGTATTGATACCGCTTTAAAAAAGGGGTAAATCCTTGGTACAAGTTCATTAGAAAAATTAGTTGTGTTTTTTTAGTAGAATCCTTAACTTGAGTTTGCCTTAATTAACCGGGTTGATATGCTAGTTTGAATTGTGAATTTTAATAAAAAACTTTAACGATAAAAATTACAAGGAAAGAGCATGATTTCTTAGGCGAATTAGATATTGTAGATTATTTATATTATGGTATTCAAACTCTTAGGGCAGTAGAAAAATTCATTATTACGGGCATTCCTATCTCAAAAAAGCACTATTCATAAAAGCCTTAGGTTATATGAAAAAAACCGTCGCAACGGCAAATTCATACGATTAACCTAATCATAAAACTTTAATGGTATTTGTATCATACTTATCGTTTTTTTTAAAATCTTAGGTATTGAACAAACATAATTTAAGTTTTTAACTAATTAAAACTTAATAAGATGCTTTGGTTTGAGTTGATTATCTTTTTGGCAATTATAATTATTGGTGCCCGAATTGGTGGAATTGCAATGGGAACAATGGCTGGTATCGGATTGGTCATTTTTATATTTGTTTTTAAATTACCTGTTGGAAGCCCCCCTATAATTGTGTTGGGAATGATCCTTGCTGTGATTACGGCACTTTCTACTATGGAGGCTGCTGGAGGGCTTGATTTTCTAGTAGGGGTGGCAGAGAAAATCATGCGAAAACGACCTCAGAACATAACTTTGGTTGCGCCTTTGGTAACCTATATTCTTGTCCTGGCTTCTGGAACCCAGCATGTCATTTACGCATTATTACCCATCATTTCTGAGATATCACGAAAATCAGGTATTCGACCCGAAAGGCCAATGGCCATGACTGTTATTGCAGCCATGCAGGGGCTTGTGTCTTCCCCAATTTCTGCTTCAACTGTGGCCATGATTGGTATTTTATCAGTTATGGGAGTGAGTCTTCCTCAGATGTTGGTGGTCATTATTCCTTCCACTTTAATAGCTGTTGTTATCGGCTCAATAACGGTTCTTAAAAAAGGCAAAGAATTAGCTGATGACCCTATTTATCAACAAAGATTGAAAGATGGAAAAATTATAGCCTTAGAAGCGACAAAAACGCCAGATAAAGAAACTATAAAAAATGCCAAGGGGTCTACCTTTATGTTTTTTTTCGCCATTACAATGATCGTTATAATTGGAATGTTTCCTGAATTAAGACCGACTTACGAATGGATCGTTGATGGAAAACTTACAGAAGATCAAATTGGGATGGGACCTGCCATAATGATCATCATGTTGGCTATAGGAGGCTTAATTATGGTCATTTTTAAGGCAAAAGCAGGAAAGGCAGTAGGAGGAAGCATTATGAAGAGTGGTGTTGTGGCTCTGATTTCGATTTTAGGAATTGCCTGGTTGGGTTCTTCATTTTTTGAAGGAAACAGATTCGTTATTGTTGAAAGTATTTCCCAGGCAATAGAAGGCTATCAATGGGTGTTTGGTTTTGGTTTATTTACCTTATCAATTATGCTTTTTAGCCAGGCAGCTACCGTCGTTACCTTAATGCCAGTTGGTTTGGCCCTGGGGCTTGATGCTGAACTCTTAATAGCCCTTTATCCCGCTGTAAACGGATACTTTGTGCTTCCAACCTATGGAACAATACTGGCTGCTATTTCTTTTGACCAAACCGGAACGACCAAAATTGGAAACCGATTAGTGAATCACAGTTTTATGCTTCCTGGATTGGTGACAACATTTTCTGCAGTCATTATTGCTCTACTCATAACTTATATCACATAAACATCTAATTTTTAAAATCACCAAACGATGAAAAATGTAAATAAACGAACGATTTTGCTATGCTTGCTTCTTGTTTCTTGCATGATGCTGAATGGATTTTCACAAGAGTATAGAACTGAAACAGATTTGCTAGGTGACGTTAAAGTTCCTAAAGACGCCTACTACGGAGCGCAAGCTGCAAGAGGAATGGAAAATTTTCAGATCTCTGGCCAGTATGTAAATGATTATCCTGACTTTATTAAGGCGTGGGGAATGGTGAAATTAGCTTGTGCTCAGGCAAACACGGAAGCCGGAAAAATGAAGCCGGAAATTTTGAAACCGATCGAAGAAGCATGTCATGAATTAATTGCAGGAAATTTTCTTGATCAGTTTAAGATTGACCTATATCAGGGAGGTGCGGGTACATCAACAAATATGAATGTCAATGAGGTATTAGCGAATATTGCACTTGAAAAGTCCGGACATCAGAAAGGAGAATATAAGAAGATTTCTCCTAATGATCATTTGAACATGTCACAATCGACCAATGATACATATCCTTCATCATTAAAGTTAGGTATGTTATTGCATAATGATCGCTTAGTAAAAGAGCTTAATGAACTGAAAAAATCGTTCAGAAAATTGGGTCATGCAAATATCGATATCGTGAAAATGGGTCGTACTGAATTTCAGGACGCCGTACCCATGACCGTTGGGCAGGAATTTCATTCTTTTGCTGCAATGTTGGAATGGGATATTGCTAATATAGAACATGCAAGTAAATCTCTAATGGTCCTTAACATGGGTGGTACAGCAATTGGCACAGGTTTGAATACACCTAAAGGTTATGACGAATATGTGATTAAACATCTTAGAAAAATTTCGGGTTATGATGTGGCCAATGCTGATGATATGATTGCAGCGACGTCTAGTTTGCAAGGGTTTGTAGTGTATTCATCGGCTTTAAAAACCTTAGCAACAACCTTGTCGAAAATATCTAATGATTTGATCAATCTGTCATCGGGGCCAAGGAATGGTTTGTTTGAGATTAACCTTCCAGCAAGACAACCGGGTTCATCTATTATGCCTGGAAAAGTAAATCCGGTCATCGCCGAATTGATGGCTTTTGTGAGCTACCGTGTTATTGGAAATGACGTAACTGTAAATATTGCGGCATCTGATGGTGATTTACAATTGAATGCATACGAACCCGTTGTGGGGCTTACTATTTTCGAATCACAAAAAATACTGACCAATACGATGAGAACTTTTCGAATTCAATGTATTGATGGCATTACTGTTAATGAGGAAGTTCATAAACGAAATTTAGAAACCACTATTGGTATTGTTACCGCTTTAAATCCGGTCTTGGGCCATCATGTTGGTGATGAATTGGCCAAAGAAGCCAAAGCGAGGGGTAAAGGAATTTTAGAATTGGTAAGAGAGAAAAAACTGCTCACAGAGAAACAAATAGAGGAATTATTATCACCGAAGAATATGACAGGATTGGATAAATCAAAATATGAAAACAAATAATTGTAAACAACTAAATCGAAATGAGATGGAATAAAATAATGATGAGAGATGCGGCAGAACCAATAATAATTTAAAACTTATTAATTATGAAAGCTAGTTTAATAAAAAAGGGCGTATTAGTACTGTTTTTGTTTGTTTTCACATTACAAACGCAGGCTCAAACTAAAAAGAACACGACTAAGACATTGCCAAGAGTAACCATTCTTGCAACTGGAGGTACTATTGCAGGTGCAGGAGAATCAGCAACTAAAGCTGCTTATACTGCTGGGAAATTATCGATTGATATTTTATTAAGTGCTGTACCTCAAATTCACGATAAAGCCCAAATTAAAGGAGAACAAATTGCTAAAATTGGTAGTCAGGATATGAGCGTTGAAGTTTGGTTGAAACTTTCAAAAAGAATAAATGAGATTTTTGAAGAAGATTCTGCAGACGCTATTGTCATTACTCATGGTACTGACACGATGGAAGAAACAGCTACATTTCTTGATTTAACAACATTGTCTGACAAGCCAGTTGTATTAGTTGGTGCTATGCGTGCTTCTACAGCAATGAGTCAAGATGGCAATAAAAACTTATTAGACGCAGTGATCGTTGCTGCAGATCCTAATAGTCAGGGTAAAGGCGTTGTAGTAGCAATGAATGAGTTGGTTTTTGATGGTAGAGATGTAACAAAAACAATTACTACGAGTACGTCAACTTTTGATTCCCGTAATTTCGGACCAATTGGTTTAATATATGATGGGAAAGTAAATTACTATTATCAATCATTGCGTAATCCTGTAAAAAAATTCGATGTAACCCAAGCGACCTCTTTACCTCAAGTTGAAATTATATACGGATATGCCGATGCCAGTCCGGTTACAGTTGATGCCCTTTTGAATACAAACGTTAAGGGGATTGTTTATGCTGGTATGGGAAATGGTAATTTTAATGCGGCTGTTGGTAATTCTCTTGAAAATGCATCTAAAAAAGGCATTATTGTTTGTCGTTCTAATAGAACTGGATCAGGTAGAACAACATTGTTTAATGAAGTAGATGATGCTGCACTTGGTTTTGTTGTTGGAGATGATCTTAACCCTCAAAAAGCCAGAATCTTATTGATGTTATCTTTAATGGAAACGAGTGATCGTGCTAAAATCCAAACTAACTTTTTCGACTATTAACATTAAATTTTAAAAAACAAGGAGTCATCTTTTTGTGACTCCTTGTTTAAAAACTTCACTTTCAGTTTACAATCAAAAGTGGTGAAAATGATATTTCTGAGCTTATATTTTGGATTGAAATTGCAGTTCTTATAGTTAAGCTACCTATACTATAAATATAAAATTCATGAAAAAATGAAAAAATATTTTGTTTATATAGTAGTTATTTTGCTGCCAATTGTTGCAGTTGCGCAAAACCAAGAAAATAAATCAGACCTCGAGTACCAGTCATTAATTCCTGTATCAAAACAATCTTTATTAAAAAATGTTGATGTTATTTTTAACACCCGTTTAGCATTTGATAATAAATTTGAAGATGGAGATTATGAAAGTTCTAACTTTTCTTCTAATCAATTCCGATTGGAAATTAAAGGTAAAATACATGAAAAGGTCAGCTTTAGATTTCGAGACAGATATACTCGCGAGCATCAAGTGGGAGATCTTGACAATATGAGTCGATCAACTGATCTTGCTTATTTAGTTTTCACACTTACACCTCAAACTAAACTTACAGTTGGTAAACAATCTACTGATTGGGGTGGAATGGAGCTGGATTTAAATCCGATTGATATTTTAGAATATAATGACCTTATAGAATATGCAGACAACTATTTGATAGGTGCAACTATTTCTCATACTTTGAAAGACGGAAAAAACACATTTGGTCTTCAAGCATTAAATACGAGAACAAAATCTTTAGAAGTTCAATATGATGGATATGATATTTCCGGGATTAAAGCTGCGAAAGCACCTTTGGCGTTTGTATCTTCCTGGAGAGGAAGCTTATTTGAAGGGAAACTAAAAACAGCTTATAGTTACAGTTACTTCATTGAAGCTAAGAACAAAGTGTTGCACTATTTTGTATTGGGCAATAAGTTTAAGTCAAATAACTTTACTCTTATGTATGATTTTCAATACAGTTTCGAAGCTTTGGACAATAAAGGGATTGCTTCTAATATCATTACCTTAGGCTTTCAAGCTCCGGCAGAAGATGTTAAGTATGTTGAACATTGGTTGAGAGCAGAATATCAAATTCAGCCTAAGATTAACTTACTTTTAACTGTTATGACAAACAATACATATGCTAAATCTAACGGTAATTCAACTGAGAAATTGGTTACGACTTATGGATTAATTCCTACCATACAGTATTCGCCTTTCAAAGATCTAAACTTAAAGTTTTATGCTAGTTATGTAGCCAGAAAATACAACTACTCTAGTTATTCCAAAACTCAGTTTTCATCTGCAGATAGAAATACAGGAAGATTCAGTATTGGGATTATTTCGCCATTATTGGTTTTTTAATGACACTTTGCGTGGTAGTGTCAATAAACAGTTTATCTCGACTCTGTATATATTCTCACGAATTCTCCTTCAGAAGTGATGATTGCAAATAATTTTTCATCATTTAAGGAAAAAAGGCGTTCTCTCCTCGGGCTGCTGCAAAAAAGTTCGAAAGGGGCACCTTTTTTTTTTTTTTACTTACGCCCCCCCGCGCCCCAGACAAGTGTGTTTTAATCTGGTCTGTATGAAATTCAGTATGTTATAGTTGCTCTTTGTTTTTGGTTGCATGTTATTTGCACGTTTGGTGCAAATAACGATGGTGAAAGCGGGTTGACTTATGCCTGAGGTATATGAAGTGTTCATTGTAAGTTGCTTATTTTTAAGGCATTTCCTGATGAGATAATGAGAAGATTTTAGTTTACAGCCCTTGCGCTGGAGACAAGGGTGTTTTAATAAAATGTTTAGATGGATGAACAGGACGCTCCCAAAGGAGCTGAAATACACAAATGATATTATCAAATTCTACAAACATTTGCGCTTCTACAAACAGTTTACCTCTACGTGGTAATAGGTTGTGGTTAGCATAAGCCACTTAGGGTTTTGATTCGCATGAAGAGATGATTTGTTCAAGTGGGGGTATGTTGAATTAGAGTCGGGTTTAGCTCCATAGGAGCGAACCTGTTTGTAGTAAATAAATTGAATTAAAATAAAAGCTCCGTAGGAGCGACCTGCTAATTAAAGCAAGATATATGCACAAAAGCCGTAACTATCCCATAGTAAAATCCAGTGTGCCAATTTAAGAAGAGGGTAGGACAAACACTTTTTAGTTTTTTACACCAAGATCGAAGGTGTTTTTATTGCGCCGACCTACCATTTCTATAAATAACTAGTTTCTAGAGTCTCTAGTTAGTCGTTTGATGGCTTGAAGTGGTTTGGGATCAGCTTCTTAGGAGCGGAACTCCTTATCTGAAAATGTTTAAAGAGATAAATAGGACGCTCCTAGTGGAGCTAAACAATGATGGTGACTCGAATTCTACAAACAGTTCGCCTCTACGAGGCTACAGTTTGGATCATGTCAAATTTGAATTAGTCTTGGAGGAAAAGAATGATTAATGAGTAAATATTTGAATAGGGTAATAATAAGAAGAAATCAGGATTAGCTCCATAGGAGCGAACCTGTTTGTAGCCAATTAAACGATTCCTAAATAAAAGCTCCGTAGGAGCGACCTGAACAATTTAGCAACTCCCAATAGGTTGTGGTTAGCATAAGCCACTTAGGGTTTTGATTCGCATGAAGAGATGATTTGTTCAAGTGGGGGCATGTTGAGTTAGATTTGGGTTTAGCTCCATAGGAGCGAACCTGTTTGTAGAAAATTGATTAATTAAAAAATAAAGCTCCGTAGGAGCGACCTGAACAATTGGTTAAACCATATCGACAATAGCCATAACCTGTCCCATAATAAAATCCGGTGTGTCAATTTAAGCAGAAGGGTAGGGCAAGCCCATATTGTACCAAGAACAATGGTCTTTTAATGGAGCCTATATATGCATCTACACCAGTAGCTGCTATTAGACTAGTGAAATAATATTGGAAAACGAGAGTAGAAGCCTGTTTTATGGAGGCAATATGAACTGAAATTTGAGTAGATGGTATTCTAATAGTGCCTGTACGACCAACTACGCGAGTACTTGCTATTGGCATAGTAGAATGGTTTATATAAATGGGGGTAAGTGCCTATTTTATGCCGGTTTTATTAACTGATTTTAGGGTAAATGTTACTTTTTTCCCCCACACTATAGTGTTTACCTGTGAAAATGGCCATTTTGTTATAATAAAAGGGACGATTACCTGGGAATATGCCTATTGGGGCGAAAATAAACAGCCAACTTTTTAAATTTTAGTGTATTTCGTTTTCTTCTGAATACCAACCACCCTGGTTGTTGATAATAAAGGCTATATAAAAGGACCACTTACTGGAACAGAAGGCATTTAAAAGTCTGTTTTTAACGAAATGTTAAATAGTTTTCAGAGCCTGTCTTCTGCTTTGTATTAATAATTTATCTATTTGTAATGTTAATTAAGTATTCTGTAGACAGTAAACTTATCTCAAAGCTCCAGTTTTACTGTATAAATGCGTAGGTGTTAAAAATGTTTGATGTTTTATTTGTGTATATGTATGACTATTATGGAAATGCGTCGTAACTTATTGATTGTATTTTTAAATTTTTGGGAAATGAAACGCTCGCAAAATAGGATTAAACAAGGTGTTTCATATGACCAAATCACTAAATTATAATCATATGAAACGAGCCATGATTATCCCGAACAATCGGGATCAACACACAGTAAGACGATTATTAGCGACTTCCATATGGCAATAATCTAAAATTATAATCATATGAAAATTGATAGTTTTAATGAAGCCAGGCTAAGAAATGCCGAATTTGTTTCACTTGGAAATGATGTTCTTAAAATCACAAAGACTTACGATTGGGCTAAGTTTAATGTATTAGGTTTTTACACCAAAGTAGAAACAGCGGCAGGTCATTTAAAGACGCACTTAAACAAGCTGAACACAGTAAGTGAAACGATGGCTATAGATGCTGCTGATGACATGTTTAATCATGGCTGGCGGGCTTTTAAGTTTATATGTAAGTCATTGGAGTTACATCCCGATGCAAAAAAACGTGAGGCAGCTCTAACGCTGATAGAGCTAAGTAAAACACATGGTTACAATATGCATAACGAGAGTTATCAGGTTCAAAATGCGAGTGCCAAAATGTTTTTAGCCGATTGTATTAACAAACCGGAAGCTAAAGCTGCTATCGAAACCCTGGCTCTTCAAGAGAATATTGAGCATATAGATAAAGCTCTCAATAACTTGGTAACAGCTATTGAAACACGTAAAAGTAAATTTGTGAACGAAAAACGTGATGATAATACCAAGATCTTGCGACAGAAACTTTCAATGAGTTTAGATAGTATGTTTAAGTATATAGAAGCCATGTCTGTACTTACACCAGGTGGCGAACTCGATAACATGATTAAAGAGATTAACGCAAGCATACAGAAACTTGATTTCGCAGTTAAGATGAGAACGACTCACAAAACTGAAGAAGCAGAACAAAATTAAAACCAGTTTTTTATTAAAAGCTAATCCCTCTGAAGCACGCCTATGCTTTTGGGGGATTTTTTATGGGACAAGTTTGATTGGAGATTTACTTTAATCAGTTTCTCAATGACGAACCAGCTTATTAGAAACCCCATGTCTATTGATGTTTCGTGTCGAAAATGAAAAAAGGGAACTCCCATGGAAAAATCAGGAAATACACTAAAAATAAACTGTCTTTTCCTACGGATGATGCAGTAATGAAATCAGCTTATCTAGCAACCAGAGAAGCAACAAAGAAATGGACGATGCCAATCAGAAACTGGGGAATAATACTCAATCAGTTTTTGACTATATTTGAGTAAAGGGTCAGACTATAAGCCTAACCCTTGAAATTTTAACTTACACAGTTTGCGGGATAGTGTCGATTTTTGCAATAGCGTAAAAACTAAAAGATTATTAAACCTTTGCAGCATGAAAAACAAACAAAAACATACTGAGCTTTTTAGTATGGGCGATGAATAATTATTAACCTCTAAATTTTAGAGCGTATGAAAACAAAAATTAAAACAATCGAAAACGAATTAACGGAATACCTGCATGAAAAGAAGATTAATGTGGCCTAATCTCTAAATGAAAATGTCCAATTTTAGGGGAATATCACAGATAGTTTTGTAATATGCATGATCATCATCGTATCTTTACTAGTATAAATGTAATTGAATACTAACTCTATTACAATGGTTACTCAACCTTCAATGGATGATCAATTTCTAAGGAAAATCCATCAAAATATCGAGGATAATTTTGATGATGAGAATTTTTCGGTAAAAGATTTGGCTGATAATGTCGGGATAAGCCGATCGATGCTTCATAGAAAACTCATCAAGTTAACCGGCAAATCAGCCAGCGATCTTATCAAAGAAATTAGATTATCTCGTGCCAAAGCTCTTTTGGAAAATGATGTGGCTACCGTCTCAGAAATTGCTTATAAAGTTGGTTTTAGTAGTCCCAGTTACTTCAATAAAGTATTTAAAAAATATTTCTATGTATCACCTGGGGATGTAAAAAAAGGAATTATAACTGATTGCACGGATAGCTTAAATGATTTGGATCCGAAGTCCACAAAAATTGATCGCTTAAAAAAACTCATCATCAGACAGAAAAAGCGAATAATATATTTCACCTTATTTTGCATCTGTGTTGGTGTTTATATGTGGATTCCATTGTCAGAACCTACTCAAAAATCGATTGCAGTACTTCCTTTTAAAAATCTTAGTGAGGATGTAGCAAATCAATATTTTGCTGATGGCATGATGGAAGAATTACTCATTAACCTTTCCGGCATAAAAAACTATAAAATTATATCACGAACTTCATCCGAAAAATATAGGGGAAGTGACAAATCTCTGCCTAAGATAGCAGAGGAACTTAGAGTTTCATATATTATAGAGGGAAGCGTGCAAAAGTATGAAGATAATGCTAGAATTTTTGTTCAACTTGTTGATGCCCAAAAGGATCAGCATGTCTGGTCTGAGAATTTCAGCAGGGAACTTAAAGACATTTTTATGGTACAAAGCGAAATAGCCAAACAAGTGGCAATGGAGTTAGAAACGGTTCTTTCATCTGAAGAAACTGAAGAGATTGATAAGACACATACAAAGAACCTGGAGGCATATAATCTGTATTTAAAGGGACGTTACTTCTGGCATAGAAGAACAGAGGTAGATGTAAAAAAAAGCATTGAATATTTTAATCAAGCACTTGTAAAAGATTCAAATTATAGTTTGGCCTATGCAGGCTTGGCGGATGCTTACCATATTCTTGCTTTTTATAGATGGTACCCTTGGGTTGAAGGTTGGGAAAAATGCAAAGAGTATGCATTAAAAGCTTTAAGTATTAATAAGAACCTGGCAGAGGCCCATGCTACGCTTGGTAGTATTGCTATTTGGTACGACTGGAATTGGGAAATAACAGAGAAGGAACTCAGGATGGCCATTGAGCTTCGTCCAAGTTATGCTTCGGCTTATCAATATTATTCCGAATATCTAAGAATGATTGGTCATTATGAAGAGGCCATAAAGCAGATCAATATAGCCATTGAACTTAACCCAAACTCATTAATAATGTATCACATAAGATCTCTCTATTATTACCATACAGGAGAGTATTCAAAGGCACTAAGTGATGGTGGAAAAGTATTTGAAATTGAGAAAAATAATATATTGCAGCTTTGGCTACATTTTAAAATATATGTCAGGCAAGGAGAAGATATAAATGCCATTGCCGAATTACAAAAGCTTATTTTCATAACAGAACCTGATATGAATTCAGGTAAGCTTTTAAATGGTATTTATGCAAAATCGGGAATCGAAGGTATTATCAGTTGGGCCATTAACTGGCAGATAACTGAAAAATCTTTTAACCGTTCTAATGGCGTTTTAGATAATCGATTTATAGCCGAATTGTATTCATTAACCAGTGAATGGGACTCTGTTATGGTTTATTTGGAAAGATATACTGAATCAGATATTATTAGACCTGATTGGTTTCGATATAGTGCCGATTTTAAGATGCTTCGAGATGACCCAAGGTTTACCTCCTTATTGAAAAAGATTGGTTTGGATGATTTATAATCGGCAAAAAACAGTCTCAATTATTCTTAATTCCCTTTATCCTATAACATAGTTTAAACTTCATAAATCATAGTTTACGGATCAATTTAAACCTAATATCGTTACCATTGGTGCTATACAAGATTCTATTCTTAAAAAGAAATAATTCTGTGTTCTCAGTTTAGTAGATCAAGCACCTTCCTATTCAAATCATCCACTAGCTCATTATCGTAATCAAAATAGGTATCCGTTACGGTAATTTTACCATGGCCTAGAGCTTGAGCAATGACCGCTTTACTCGCTCCAATGGGTTTTTTAGCTGCTATGCCTGCCCATGAGTGGGGGGCATTCAAATAGACATTTTGAAGGCAATAAAAAAAGGGAAACTCCCATGGAATTTCCCTTTACAATTCGTCGGGATGACAAGATTTGAACTTGCGACCCCTGGTCCCCCAGTCATGAGTGTGTTGTGTTTAGTGAGCTGATAGACAGTCGTATGAGTTGATGTGATTTGTTATTTGCACGTTTTTTGCAAGTGTTTTTCAAGTTAGTATGTGAGTTTATGTCATTTTATGTTTCGAATAATGTGTGAACTCATTAGTACTGAAGTTCATAATTAATGT
>Ga0209272_10000058_pt1 | contig 163522 bp, 141 predicted proteins | sample tdDd002_FD_187125 | JGI IMG/M metagenome (GOLD analysis project Ga0209272, IMG submission 187125) | Marine sediment microbial communities from the Atlantic coast under amendment with organic carbon and nitrate - tdDd00.2 (SPAdes)... | ecosystem: Environmental > Aquatic > Marine > Coastal >...
ATTGCTCAAGCGCAAATCATCAGGGCGATAGCGTAGCAAAGCTAATAAACGCCGAATGTAGAGCTGCTGTCAGATCTTCTTGTTGTCAGAAACCGCTATTGCTTGACAAAGGGGAGTCCATGTAGCCCATTTAAGGGGCTGAAAACAGTTTGCTAAAATGTGCAGCGAAGTGGAACCGAGCAAACTGTTAGCAGTCCTGCTTTAAATGCTTGTTATATAGCTAGTTAATCACAAACGTCAGTAAACATATACTTAAATTTAGCCCAATCATCAGAAGAACAAATGCGATATTTAATACGTTTATAATTCTTAACGTAATCTGGTTCGTTCTTAATTAATGCTAGCAATTTAATACCATAAATTTTAGCGTCATCATTGCGCTCTAAAATATAAGTTAATTCAAGGAGTGAGTAATCTGTATTAAAGCGTTGGCTTAAAGTCATATCATCTTTGTGATTTAAAATAGTTGAGTAAATGTTATAAGAAGCAGTGAAGTCCTTTTTTACTTTGAACTCGAATGCTTTATACATTAAATCATCTATTTCATCTTTAGTTGCAGCGTTCGCAATTAAAGCAGTGAACAATAATAAAGATGTAAAATACAATTGAAGCTTACTCAAAACTATCCTTAGCTATATAACGCCCCATTCAGGGGCTGATAATAGCTTGCTAAAATGTGAAGCGAAGCGGAACCGAGCAAGCTGTTAGCAGTCCCGTTACTGTAATGGCTTGTTATGTGTAAATTACTCTAACTCTCCAAATTCCCATTCTGCATTAGCATGTATTTTTTGAGCAAAAGAACCGGGCTTTAGGCAGGTTAACGCATTAATAGTTGGATCTGCTTGGGTTAAGTGTCCAGCACCGATAAGATGTGGTTCTGAGTTCTCGGGACAATTCTCATCGCCACAGAAAAACTGCCAATCACCTTCGGGATCTCGTATTCCTAACAATACGGTAGACTCTTTCTTAAAGACATGAGGGCAAACATATACCCCGTAATTATCATTAAACTCCATACTTCCCTTTACACATAACGCCTTACTAAGCGGCGCGAAATTGTTGGCTAAAATTGCGAGGAACGAGCGCTAGCCAACTGTTTAGCGTCCGTTTGAGTAACTTGTTAGTTGTACTATTTGCGATACTCATATTTTACTTTTAAATCAGCGCTTTTCCTACCATTTGGATTAATATAGCGAGCTTTATAAAGATCAGAAATACTAATAATTAATTCTGTGTCGCTAACCCAGCGTACTTCAAGTCCTGTTTCTTCAGGACGGCCATCAAAGGTAAATAGATTTTCTGCGGTTAATTTTGGGTTATCGCTTTTTATATCAACACCACCAAAGAAGTCTGTTGTGGCTCCGCCACAATCGCCAATAGATATTTCAGCTACTTGTTTTCCGTCGGGGGAAGCAACAGATTTTACTACTTCATGATGACAAGTAGATTCACAACCTTTGAGGATAAGTGAAAAAACAGCCCAAAGGACTAATAATATCCAAAAGGAATATCCACCAAAATTAAATAGGCCTTTCTTAATTGCAGAACGCATCAACTCTCCATGTACAACTAACGCCCCAATAAGGGGCTAAAAATTGTTTGCTAAAATGTTGAGGAACGAAAACAGCAAACTGTTTTTAGTCCTGCTTAATTGGCTTGTTAGGTAACTTTGCATACCCAACTTTAACTTGGTTATTAATATAACTGTCGATTGCCATTTTTAAGGAGCTTTCTGGATTTGATTGGCAGAATGAACCTATTGATAAAATAAAATTTGTGCCTTCAGGCAAATATTCCGGCGACTTACCTTTTTTAAAAGTTACACCAGTACCAGTTAAATAACCTGCCCACCAATTTTTATACCCAAATTGCATATTTGGATTGTTTTTATTGGCATTGTAGGATGAACATTCCACACTACCAAATACTTGGTTTTCATTAAAAACTTCATGCTCTGTTGCTGTAGAAGAAAAAACTACAAACATTAAAATGTGCACAAATCTCATTTAGTTACCTAACGCCCTAATAATGGGCAAATAATAGTTGGTTAAAATAAGCGACGCAGGAGCAAAAACCAACTGTTATTTGTCCTGATTTATTTGCTTGTTATATGCCGCTAATCTCCGCCAGAATCAGAGCCGCCATCATAGGAACCTGAAGAATTACCATAAAATTCACTGCTTCTAGCAGGTGAGCCAAACTCACTACCTCGGCTTATAGAAAAACTTAAGATAGAGCCAATAATAGGTAATAAAAATGCCAAGGCAAATAGCTTTAATTTTTCCGAATGCGATAACATTAAATTCTTGTAGATTTTAATACCAACAAGACAGCTTAGGATTACATGTATCGCTAGTAGCCACAATAAGTAGATATTAAACTCCAGATTCTTCTAGGCATATAACGCCTCATTAAGAGGCTAAAAATAGTTGGTTAAAATAAGCGACGAAGGAGCAAAAACCAACTGTTTTTTGTCCTGCTTTAATGACTTGTTATAGGGCTAGCCCCATTTGCTAATTATTTTATCTAACACTTTAAGTACTTTTAAGCTATTGGATTTACTATTGATCCCTTTTGGGAGTTTACAATACCAATGCTGCCAATAATGCTCGAAAGGAGGATGTTCCCCTATTGTGCTTGGGTGAACTGAACGCTCGAAGTAATTTTTACACTCTAGCACTTGAGCAAGATCTGCAAACTGAAAAGTAAAGTTGCAAACATTAGCAAAATACACCCACTTTTTTATTAAATTGGAGTGACTCGCTTCAATTGGCATTCCTCCTTCATGAGTTGAACTCATAAAGTCACGATGTATTTTGGGGTCTGCTAGTTCACGCCAAACGTTGCTCATTCAGAAAGCCCTATAACGCCCGTATTAACAGGCAAAAAATGGTTGGCTAAAATTAGCGACGCAGGAGCAAAAAGCCAACTGTTTTTTGTCCTAGTTGAATCGCTTGTTAGACGGTAACTTATCCCACAACCCACGTATAATCAACATCTTAAAGCGCGCACCTAACCAACATTGAATCGTCTATACCTGTGTGAGCGCCCTTTAAGTAAGGTGGTCGCTCGATGCAGCCAAGTAACGCTACCCTCACTACACCTTACTTAAAGGGCAATGAAAGAAGTATAGCGCGTGTCAACTGGCTGGTTAGATTTTCTTCTCATAGCGGCGCGCGTTAATATACTGATTATTTATACAGTACAGCTTATACTCAATTAGATCAAAACAGCCAAACAGATCGTTACCGTTCTAACGCCCATTTAATGGGCAAATATCAGTTGGTTAAAATAGCGACGCAGGAGCAAAACCAACTGTTATTTGTCCCTGTTTAAATGCTTGTTAGTTGCTGATGCACAACAACTTATTAATAACACTACTGTAACCAACCCACCGTAAGAAAGCTAATACAAAAGTTAGCTGTAATATTTGAAAGTTTGAACGCTGAAAAATAACGGCTGAACTTAAACACTTCCTGTGATTGACTACTGTTTTTACAAACTCGCCAGAATCTGTAATTGCTGCTTTAAATTGCTCTAAAATAAAAAGCAACTAACGCCCATTTAATGGGCAAATAATTGTTGGCTAAAATAGCGACGCAGGAGCAAAAGCCAACTGTTATTTGTCCCTGTTTAAATGCTTGTTATGTTGCTGATTTATAAAACCAATTAATAATAACTAAAGTCTTTTGCCAAGACCACCTTTCTAGTTTGACTAAATTAGGCGTTTTATAAGTTGAGCCAGAATTTAAAGCTTTATGAGCTTTGTAACACCCTTGAGTCATTTCTTCTTTTGTAGCCCCATTTAAATACCAAAACGTAAAGACGATAAAGCCTATTGTTAACGTTACAGAGAAAATAATAATGGAGCCTAATAGAAAGTAACCAAACCCAATAACAGTGGCCTGCATTCCATCTTCTATGATTTCAATTTGATCAATTAACCCGAATAAGTAAACCCCAGTTATTATAGCGGCGGCCAATGGAATATAAGCCGAAGTTAAATAAATAGAGTTAACCTTATTATTTGAATTTGTATCCATACTTTTTGATTGCACCCACTGTAGGCAACATAACAGCTTATTAGAAAGAAAAAATCCCTTTATAAACACGGAAAAAATCTTTCTTTCATCATTTTAAAAATGTAAACATACGTTATTTTTATAGTACCTACAACCGTTTACTAATTACTCTTTTAATATGCCATGATGAAAGCGAGAAAAAATCCTTTTTACTGGTAGAAAACAGGAAAACAAACTAAACTGTATAAAAACACAGTGACAATATTATATAAGGAAGTAAATATGAATTCACTCTTTCTCTCCTACATTAAAGAGCAAATGTGGACAAAAAGGTATGCAAAACGCACTATCGAATCTTACTTGTACTGGATAAAAGCATTTATTATTTTTAATGGTAAACGTCACCCCAACACTTGCCATGATAAAGAAGTAGAAGCCTTCTTATCTCACCTTTCCAATGTGATGAATGTTGCCCCTAAAACTCAAGCATTAGCATTAAATGCCATCTCCTTTATGTATAAATATATATTAAAAAATGAGTTAACTTTAGAACTTAACTTTAATAAAAGTCATATACAACAAAAGCTCCCCGTGGTGTTAACTAAACAAGAGATATCTGCACTACTACCTCAAATCAATGCGAATCATAGCTTAATTTGTCAACTTATGTACGGAAGTGGTTTACGTTTAATGGAAGCAGTTCGTTTACGGGTTCAAGATATAGACTTCGATTACTTTACCGTGAGAGTGTGGCAAGGAAAAGGCGCTAAAAACCGCTGTGTAACATTAGCAAAAGAGCTCATCCCTTTGTTAGAAAAACAAATTAAAGCGGTGGAGTTACTTTTTCAATTAGATAATAACATGCCAAATTATCAGGGTGTGTATTTACCATTTGCGCTCAGTAAAAAATATCCTACCGCTAGAAAAGAACTAGGTTGGCATTATTTATTTCCTTCTAAGCGACTAAGCATAGATCCAGAAGTAGATGCGCTAAGGCGTCATCACATAAATGAAACCGCCATCAGAAAATCAGTCAAGCAAGCGGCTAAATTAGCAAATATAGAAAAGAACGTTACCTGCCATACTTTACGTCACTCCTTCGCAACGCATTTATTGCAGCGAGGTGCAGATATTCGAACCGTGCAAGAACAATTAGGCCATAGCGACTTGCGCACTACACAAATTTATACCCATGTAATAGAGCACGGGGCTAACGGCGTGCGCAGCCCTTTATCTGATTTACTGTAAAAATTTACTCTTCTTCACCATGAAGCAAGTCAGCAAATTTTTCTAGTTTTTCCAGTGCTAACGCATGAATAGATTTTCGAGGGTATCTCCCTGTGCTATTTAATTTGCCAGCTTTAGTCGACATTAACAGCTCTAAAGCCTCATCAATCGTTTCAACGGCATAAATAGCAAACGTGCCTTGTTCAACCGCTTCAATCACATCACTATTTAGCATTAAGTTAATAACATTAGTTTGAGGAATAATAACCCCTTGCTTGCCCGTTAATCCTTTATCTTTACAAAGCTGAAAGAAGCCTTCTATTTTCTCATTAACACCGCCAATAGACTGCACTTCACCATGCTGATTAATCGAGCCAGTAATCGCTAAGCTTTGATCAATAGGCAATAAAGTAATTGCTGATATCAATGCACAAAGTTCGGCCATTGAGGCGCTATCTCCGTCAATATGACCGTAAGATTGTTCAATAGCTATATTGGCAGAAATACTAACAGGAAAGCCTTGACCGTACTTATGCCCCAAATACCCCGTAAGCAATAACACCCCTTTAGAATGGATTGATTTACCTAAATCAACCTCGCGTTCAATATCGGTCACCCCTTGGCTACCAGCATACACAGTTGCCGTTATGCGTGCAGGCGTACCAAAAACGCTATCCCCAATTTCTAGTACGGTTAAACCATTCACCTTACCTACAAAAGCACCTTCAGTATGTATCAATACTTGCTGCTCTTTTATTTCATCAAGCCAAGTTTCACTTAATCGGCCAGTACGACGCTTTTTAGCCGCTAATGCTAAGGCAATATGCTCTGCCGTAAGCTTGCCTTTTGAGCCTGATTGAACCCAACAATAATTTGCTTCATCCAATAAATCATTCACCTGCACAATATTGGCTGATATTTTATGTTGGTGCTCCGCACGTCGCAGTGCATAGCGCACTAACTCAAGTACCGCTTCATCATCAATATCAGGATAACTATGTTTAAAAGCACGTTGTCTTATTAAATTGCCGTAAGCTTTTAGATTATCATCATTTTTATCTAAATAACGGTCAAAGTCGGCAAGCACTCTAAACAGTTCCGTAAATTCTTGATCATAATCTTGCAAGGTATAGTAAATTTCTGCATCACCTAATAAAACAACTTTTACTTGCAGAGGGATTTTTTCGGGTTGTAAGCTATAGGCACCTGGCTGTGTCATTTCTGAATAAGGATTCTCAATCGTTACTTGCCCAGTTTTCAGCGCTAATTTGAGTCGCGACCACACCAAAGGTTGAGTGAGTAATTTATCGGCATCAAGTAATAAATAGCCGCCATTAGCTTTATGAAGCGCCCCCGGTCGAATTAACCGATAACTAGTATAAGTACTACCTTGAAAACTGGCAAAATCAACATGACCAAACAAATTTTGATAGGTTGGATTTTGCTCATAAACCACTGGCGCGCCGTCATCAATATCTCTTGGCACCAATAAATTGGGTAGAAAGCGCTCCACCATAAGCTTACGTAAGTCTTTATCGTTAACCGAGTCTTCTTCCTCGGTTACTAAAATTTCTAATACCGCATCAACAATATGTGCTTTAACTTTAGTTAAATATTTTAATACCCCTTGATTAGCAGCAAACTCTTGCTCAAGCTCCTTCAAGTAAGGCGCAATGCCTTGCTCAGCGGTATCATATTTCAATTTACGCATTTTATCCGATGATATGCGTTTCCACTGTGGCAGCTCTAATAGTTGCTCCGCTAATACAATTTCAAGCTCAGCCAATAATTGATAAAACTTAACCCGTTCATCTTCATTAATATTGGCAAACTCTTTATCATTTAATGGTTTACCATCTACTAATGGTGAAAAACCTACCTCGCCATTCTCCTCATATAGAGCAACATTATTTTTTAAAGCAATATCTTCTACCGCGGCAATAGCTTGGTCATATTTGTTGTTAAACTCTCTGTCGATAGCCGACTTTTGTCGTTGATAACCCGGGTTATCAAAAATCTCTGGAAATAAATCTAATAACTCATCAATAAACTTATTTAATCGTAGTAATAACTGCTTGCCATCTCCTGGGTTAACATACAGCTTGAAAGGCGCATGAGTTTCATCAAAGTTATTGATATAACACCATTCAGGGGGAGTAGTCTGTTCTTTCGCCAACGATGTTAGCATCTGCTTTATTAACGTTTGTCTGCCCGTGCCGTGTTCACCCATAGCAAAAACATTAAAGCCAATTGCCGACATAGACAGGCCAAATTCTAGTGCTTCTTTTGCCCGTTCATGGCCTATAAAGGCTTGTTTAATATGACTAGAACATTGATCTTGAGAAAATAATTGCGCGCTAATGGTGGTGCTAAGTTGTGAAGAGGAAAGTTTACAGTGTGAAACAGGCGTTGTTGTCATGAAAATCCTTGCAGTTGCTTAACTGAAATGCTTAAAGATAAGGCTTTAAAAAAGCGAGTAGGCAAGTGTACTCGCTATGTTTTAGTTGAACAATAGCCCCGTTAAGGATCAAGCGCTAAACGTGTAAACGTTTCTCCACCACAGTTAGCACATACACCTAGTTCACTGGCATGCATTATCGTTAATGTTTCCTGGCAATTTTGACACTCTAATTCACCAAAACCAATAATATCACCAGCATGATAAACACCATCATGTTCAAAATCATCCACTAATTCAGCCCACTCCACCTGAGATTTATCAGTTAGTTGCGCCAAATTTGACCACAAGGCTTCGTTTAATAGCCCTAAATAAATGGAATGTTTGGCTTGTGATTGATTTTGTTTGTAAAAGTCATGCAAATCGTGATTTAGGTTATCGGCAAATTGTGACAGCTTTTCTTCAGACATATCCTCAGCAGCTTTTGCATACAACTTAGCTTGCTTTATCAACTCGTTAATTTTGGGTTTTTGAATTTCTTTAACTTCATTTAACCAAGCATTAAGGTTTTGATAAACTTCCATTAAATACTCTTTTTTTTCAGCCATTAGCGTTTCCTTTTTTAACTACATACAGCTCTTTTTAACAGTATAGACAAAATGAGCAATTAAGCTTGTTGTTAAGCACCTAGATAAGGTATTCTATCGCGATATTTTAATTCCTGTTTTTTAGTTGTTTTTAAATAGTCATTTGAAAATAAAACAACTAAAAGCACCTCAATTACAGCGTTCGAGAAGCCATTAATGGAAGCCATTTACAATCCCCAAGCTATTGAAGCAACAGTACAAAAATTTTGGACTGACAACAACACTTTTAAAGCCATAGAAGACGAAAGCAAAGAAAAATTCTATTGTTTAGCAATGTTCCCTTACCCAAGTGGTCGTTTACATATGGGTCATGTGCGTAATTACAGCTTAGGCGATGTTATTTCTCGCTACCAACGCATGCAAGGCAAAAATGTTATGCAACCTATGGGTTGGGATGCATTTGGCTTACCAGCTGAAAATGCTGCCATTAAAAACAAAAGTGCACCGGGCAAATGGACTTATCAAAATATTGACTACATGCGTAATCAATTAAAATCTTTAGGGTTTGGTTACGACTGGGACAGAGAGCTGGCTACCTGTAAGCAAGATTATTATCGCTGGGAGCAATGGTTTTTCACTAAACTTTATGAAAAAGGCTTAGTGTACAAGAAAAACGCCACTGTAAATTGGGATCCGGTTGATCAAACGGTATTAGCTAACGAGCAGGTTATTGATGGTCGCGGTTGGCGTTCAGGCGCTATCATTGAGAAAAAAGAAATTCCACAATGGTTCATCAAAATTACCGATTATGCGCAAGAATTACTTGACGATTTAGACCAATTGGACGATTGGCCTGAGCAAGTAAAAACCATGCAACGTAACTGGATTGGTCGCTCACAAGGCGTCGAAATGACCTTTGAAGTTGACGGTTTAGTGGCAGGTGAAAAAGCGAGTTTTGATATTTACACGACCCGCCCCGACACCTTAATGGGCGTGACTTATGTAGCCTTGGCAGCTGAGCATCCATTAAGTTTAGCCGTTGCACAAAACAATCCTGCCCTTGCCGACTTCATTCAAGAGTGTAAGGCAAATCAAACCACAGAAGCCGACATGGCAGCTATGGAGAAAAAAGGGGTTGATACTGGCCTTAAAGCGATTCACCCATTAACGGGTGAGTTAGTACCAGTTTGGGCAGCAAACTTTGTCTTAATGGATTATGGCTCAGGTGCGGTTATGTCTGTACCAGGACATGATCAACGCGATTACGAATTTGCCACTAAATATGGTCTTGAAATAAAGCAGGTCATTGCAGGACAAGACGCTGACGATATCAGCAAAGCAGCCATCACTGAAAAAGGTTTATTAATAAACTCAGGTGAGTTTGACAATTTAGACTTTGATGGCGCATTTAAAGCCATTAGCGATAAGTTAGTGAGCGAAAACAAAGGTAAAATCACCACCAACTTCCGTTTACGCGACTGGGGGGTTTCACGCCAGCGCTACTGGGGTACTCCTATTCCAATGATCAACCTTGCCAATGGCGAGTCAGTGCCAGTACCTGAAAGTGAATTGCCGGTAGTATTACCTGAAGAGGTTGTAATGAACGGTGTAACATCACCTATTAAAGATGATCCCCAGTGGGCAAAAACCACCTTTAATGGTGAAGATGCCTTGCGTGAAACAGACACCTTCGACACCTTTATGGAGTCTTCTTGGTATTATGCTCGTTATTGTTCACCAAATGACGACACGCAAATGCTTGACCCAAGCAAAGCAAATTACTGGCTGCCGGTTGATCAATACATTGGCGGTATTGAACATGCTATTTTGCATTTACTTTATTCTCGTTTCTTCCATAAATTATTACGCGATGTTGGCTTAGTAGAAAGTGACGAGCCGTTCAAAAAGTTACTTTGCCAAGGCATGGTATTAGCAGACACTTACTACCGTGAAGCAGACAATGGCGCACAAGAGTGGATTGCTCCAAGTGATGTCAATGTTGAGCGTAATGAAAAAGGACAAGTGACCTCAGCGATTAGTAAAACCGATGGTGAAGCCGTTATTTCAGCTGGCATGAGCAAAATGTCAAAGTCAAAAAATAACGGTATCGACCCACAAGAAGTGATTGAAAAATACGGCGCTGACACAGTACGCTTATTTATTATGTTTACTTCGCCACCTGAGCAAACCTTAGAATGGTCAGATGCAGGTGTTGAAGGCGCACACCGCTTTGTTAAACGTGTTTATAAAATAGTGAATGATTTTGTTGAGGTAACCAAGGGTGAATTCACATCAATTGAATCGCTAACCTTAAACTCAGCACAAAAAACACTGCGCCGTGAGCTACACAAAACTATTGCGAAAGTAACCGATGATATTGGTCGTCGTAATACTTTTAATACTGCGATTGCAGCCATCATGGAGCTGATGAACCATTTAAGTAAAGCGCCAATGAAAACAGCTGAAGATCAAGCGGTAATGCTTGAATCACTTCGCGCTGTAGTGTTAATGCTAACGCCTATCACACCGCATATGTGTCACTACTTATGGCAACAGTTAAGTAATGATGACACTGCTGTTGAAGATGCTTCATGGCCTGTAGTTGATAACAGCGCTTTAGTTGAAGATGAAAAACTTATCATAGTGCAAGTTAACGGCAAGTTGCGCGCTAAAATCACAGTAGCTGCTGATGCAAGCAAAGAAGCAGTAGAAGCCGCAGGTTTGGCAGACGAAGGCGTTATTAAGTTCACTACTGATAAAACCATTCGTAAAGTGATTTATGTGCCGGGCAAACTATTAAACATTGTGGCCAATTAATATGTTGTTATCGTTTTTTTCCTCAGCTATTAACAAAGCTCAGTGCAAAACATGCTTGTTGGCGATATGCCTATCAAGCATGTTGGTTGGCTGTGGCTTTCAGTTACGAGGTGATTACCTACTTAATGACGAACTACAAACCCTTTATGTCAGCTCCAGTGATGTACACGGTGAATTAACACGTTTAGTAAAACGGCACCTAACGCGCAATCAAGTTAAGGTACTTGCCAGTAAAAATGCGCAAGCGCCTGAGTTGCGTATTATGTCAGATAAGCTTGATAGACGTACTTTATCCGTGTTTCAAAATGGTCAAGTGGCAGAATACGAGCTAATTTATGCGGTACATTATCAATTGCGTTTTGCCGATGAAGAGCCACAAGATTTTCGCTTTGAACTTAACAGAGATTACCAAGACGATCCTAGCCTAGCACTAGCTAAGTCCCGTGAACTCTCACTTTTGTTGAGTGAAATGCGACAATCGGCTGCAGATAAAATGTTACGCGATATGGCAAGTATTCAACGATAATTAGCTGTTATTGATAGTTAACTCACCATTAAGGCCTAAATGAAAATTTATCATAACCAACTACCACAAACATTAGCACAGAGCTTTAACTGTGTGTGGTTGGTTTTTGGTGATGAGCCTTGGCAAAAAAATAACGCTTTAACGACGATAAAATCTCACGCTAACCAGCAAGGCTTTAGCGAACTCATACGCTTTAGTACCGATAACAAGTTTGACTGGCAGCAACTCATGGATGAATATCAATCCATGAGTTTATTTGCCAGTCAACGTATTATCGAAGTGGAGTTTACCACCAATAAAATAGGTGACGCTGGTAATAAAGCGTTATTAGCGTTAAGTGAACGTTTAGTACAAGACGCTAAAGATACTCATACCCCGCAAGATGTTATCTTTATTTTTCATGGTGATAAATTAGATGGCCCTAGCGCCAACAGAAAATGGTTTAAAACCTTAACTGGGCTAGGTTGCTATTTACCTTTATACGACATTGACGCTAAAGCGTTACCCCGTTGGCTGCAAACTCAAGCAAAAAGTTTAAAACTTAATTTAGCACCAGAGCTCAATAGTTTGTTAATTGAGTTATTCGAAGGTAACTTACCAGCGCTTGAGCAAGAACTACAAAAATTATCATTACTCTTTCCACCACAGCAACTCATCACGCTTGCTGATGCAGAAAACTTAGTGATAAATCAAGCCAAATTTAACCCCTTTCAAATCATTGATGCGCTATTGCTCGGTAACTGCAAAAAATGCATCACCATGCTAGATCAAATGCAGCAAGAAGGTACAGCAGCTACTCAGCTTTTGTGGGTTTTCAACAAAGAAATAAATCAACTTTATTTAATGTTAACTAAACTTTCGCAAGGGCAATCCCTTAATGAGTTGTTTAAAGAGTATCGCATTTGGGATAAGCGCAAACCTTTATATCAACACGCCTTAACCCACATCAGTTTAGCCAATGCTAAGCATGCACTAGCAAGGCTTGCAGACATCGATTTAATCAGTAAAACCAGCAGTGAATTTAATAGCTTTATTCTATTAGCCGATCTCTGCCTAACCCTTTATCAAGGGGACAAAACCTCACAATTTTCGTTAAATTATGAGTACAGCTAACGGTGAAAAATATCGGCATATTAGGAGGGACTTTCGATCCCATTCACCTTGGTCACACAGAGCCAACAAAGCAAGTCGCCTCTTATTTATCACTCGATAAAATATTAGTTATTCCGGCCAGTATTCCGCCCCATAAAGCCACCCCCAATGTCACCGCGAAACAAAGAGCTGACATGGTAAAACTGGCCTGTGAAGATGAAAAAAACTTTTATTGCGACACCAGAGAGTTAGCTCGCAGCGGCCACTCTTACACAGTTGACACCTTAACTGAGCTTAAACAAAGCTATCCTGAAGATAAGCTCTTTTTTATTGTCGGCTTAGACTCTTTATTAACCTTTACCACTTGGCATAAATATCAAGAAATCCTGTCGCTATGTCATTTAGTGGTTAATACTAGGCCAAACTACCAACTTGATAACGTTGACCAAGCTACTCAAGAATTACTCAATCAACACAAAATAACCCATTTAGAAGAGTTAGAAAAAAAACCTGCCGGTGGCATCATTATTGTCCCAGAAATCATCGAGCTGTTATCAAAGCAAAGCGTTACAGCATCAATCCAAGTGCCAGTTAAACCACTCATTAATATTGACGTTTCATCAAGTGAAATTAGACAGCGCTTAGCAAAGAACCAAAACTGCCAGCAGTTGCTCAATCCAAAAGTTTTAGCTTTTATCAACAAAAATAAGCTTTATCGTTAACCTATAGAGCAAATAATGTTACTATTCGCAGGTTGTGCTTAACTGAAATAGCTAGCACTAAAAGTACACTCAAACCACATAGTAAAAATATAGGAAAATCACCTTGCAAACTGAAGCTCTTAACGCATTTGTCATAGAAACTCTCGAAGATATGAAAGGTCGAGATATTATCTCTCTTAATATCATGGATAAAGCCAGCTTTGCTGACTTTATGATCATCTGCTCAGGCAACTCAAACCGCCACGTAAAATCAATTGCACAATCTGTTGCCACCGAATGCCGAGCTAAAGGGTGTGAACCTAAAGGCATTGAAGGTAACGATGTTGGTGAATGGTCACTGGTTGACTTGGGCGACATTATTGTTCACGTAATGACAGACGAACAACGTGACAAATATAATTTAGAACAACTGTGGGCTGAAGACTAATTATCATTGGTTAAAGAGTAACGATAGCGGCGTTGGTTTCAATCGTAATAGCGTACTATTCCTCAATCAACCGCCTTGCTTTCGTCACTTTTTCCTGCATGATAATCTTCAATATGCTATAAAAATAGCTCTGCTTAAGTAAATTTTAATCAGATATTGCCCTACAAAAGGCTTAATAAACTTATTTTATGAAATTAACGTTATACGCTGTTGGCACCAAAATGCCCGCTTGGGTTACTCAAGGTTTTAGCGAATATTCTCGTCGCTTTCCCCGTGACTTATCATTTGATTTAGTCGAAATATCAGCGGGAAAGCGCGGTAAAAATGCCGATATAGCGCGTATATTAGAAAAAGAAGGCGAACAGTTACTGGCCGCAATTCCCAAAGGCAGCCGCATTGTTACACTAGAAGTAGAAGGCAAACCATGGGATACACCTCAACTTGCCAAGCAACTAGAGCGCTGGCAGTTTGATGGCAGAGACGTCGCCTTACTTGTTGGTGGGCCAGAAGGCTTAGCACCAGCATGCATTAAAGCGAGCGAGCAAAAGTGGTCTTTGTCTCCTCTTACGTTACCGCACCCTATGGTCAGAATTTTGATTGCTGAAAGTCTTTATCGCGCTTGGAGTGTCAATAACAATCACCCTTACCATAGAGAATAATCTGTGGCCCCTCGTCGTGTTCTGATTAGAAATCACTCTGCTGAGGCAAACCTGTTTGCAAGGCGCACTTTTATTGCCTTTGTTGGTGTACTGGTTTTATTGCTCGTCTTGTTTAGTAATGTGTATAACTTACAAGTAAATTCGTTTGAAAAATATCAAACTCGCTCTAACTCTAATCGAATAAAACTATTACCCGTTGCGCCCAATCGCGGACTAATCTATGACCGAAATGGTGTACTACTTGCGGATAATAAACCCGTTTATAGCTTGGCAGTTATCCCAGAAGAAGTAAAAGATTTAAAAAGTAGTGTCAGTAAAGTTAGTCAACTGCTAGAAATAAGCCAAGACAGGCAAGATAAGTTTTTCAAGGCCGTTAAACGCAAGCGCCGCTTTAAACAAGTTGAATTACACCCTCGTTTAAGCGAGCAGCAAGTCGCACTTTTTTCAGTGAATCAACACAAATACCCTGGTGTATTTGTTGATGCGCGCCTAAAGCGTTATTACCCTTTTAGTGACTTAACCACCCATAGCTTAGGCTATGTTGCCCGCATCAACCGAAAAGATGCTAATAAATTAGAGCTTGATGGTAAATCAGAAAATTATGCCGCCACCCACGGCATCGGCAAGCTAGGCATAGAAAAATATTATGAAGATATATTGCACGGCACTATTGGTCACCAAGAAGTTGAAATAAACAATCAAGGTCGTGTTATTCGCACCTTAGATTATACCCCACCAGTGCCAGGGAAAGATTTAACCTTAACCCTAGATATTGAATTACAAATGATTGCCAAGCGAGCGCTATCGGGAAAACGTGGTGCAGTAGTGGCGATGGATCCCCGCACCGGCGGCGTGTTAGCCATGTACTCTAACCCAAGCTATGACGGTAACTTATTTGTTCATGGTATTAGTTCAAAAAACTATAAAAAACTACTAAATTCCAAAAACTTACCGCTTATTAACCGCAGTGTCCAAGGTTACCCTCCCGCCTCGACGGTAAAACCTTTTTTAGCGCTCACAGGCTTAGAAGAAAAAGTCATTAGCCAAAATACCAAAATTTGGGATCCGGGTTGGTTTCAACTAGAAGGGCTACCCAACAAATACCGTGATTGGAAAAGGTGGGGACACGGTTGGGTCGATTTGAACAAGGCAATAGAGCAATCATGTAATACCTATTTTTTCAAGTTAGCATTCGAGCTAGGAATTACCAAAATCAGCACCATGATGGAACGATTTGGTTTTGGTGATTACACTGGCATAGATATTCATGAAGAAAGCAAAGCGATAATGCCAAGTGTCGGCTGGAAGCGCGGCCGCTATAATCAACCTTGGTATACGGGTGAAACCTTATCGGTGGGGATAGGACAAAGTTACTGGACAGTAACACCATTACAATTAACACAGGCATTAACAACTTTAGTTAACCGAGGCCACAGAAAAGTCCCTCACTTTCTAAAAGCAACGGGTGAAGTAACGGCTGTAGAAACAGATAATGGCAGTGAAAACAATAAAACCAGTGTTGAAATACAATACGAAGAGCAGGCACCCATTGTTTTAAAGCAGCCTAAAAACTGGGATCTTGTTCTTAATGCCATGCATAGAACGGTACAAAGAGTAGGCGCGACAGGCCACGCCGCTTTTAAAGGCACACGTTATGATGCTGCAGGTAAAACAGGTTCAGCGCAAGTTGCCCGCATCAAACAAGATGAAAAATACGATGCGGAAGCGACACAAGAAAGTAAGCGTGATAATGCCATGTTTATTGCCTTCGCTCCCTATGAAAACCCAGAAATAGTGGTAGCCGTAGCAATAGAAAATGTCGCCAAAGGTGGTGGTGGTACCAATGCTGGTCCTGTGGCAAGACAAATAATGGATCAATATTTTGGTTCACGGGTGATCACCTCAAGCCTAGATAAGAGCTTTACTAGCGAGGGAGCTATCCCTGCTCATCAACACAGTCACTCACCAACAGCGAGTGTTCAACAAACCGCTAGTGTTCAACAAAGTAATGGAGCAGACTGATGCCTAGTCACGGCCAAGATCAACAAGCAGTGCGTAGCATCTGGCAAAAACTGCATATAGACCTACCTTTGTTATTGGGAATATTGTCGCTAATGGCACTTGGATTATTTGTAGTTTACAGTGCTGGCGGTCAAAACATCGACATTGTAATTCGCCAAGCTGTTCGTCTTGGTATTGCCTTAGTAGTGATGTTATTTGTTGCTCAAATTCCCCCGCTACTCTATAGAAAATGGGCGGTACCCGTTTTTGTTATTGGTTTATTGATGCTAGTGGCTGTACTACTATTTGGCCATGTCGGTAAAGGTGCACAACGTTGGTTAGACTTAGGTTTTATGAAGTTTCAACCTTCAGAAATTATGAAGCTTGTGGTGCCTATTATGATCGCTTGGTTTATCAGCCAAGATAACTTACCCGTTAAAATCTCTACTGTGGTGTTTGCCTTTATCTTAGTGTTGATGCCAACCTTGCTTATTGCCAAACAGCCGGATTTAGGTACTTCTTTGCTGATTGCAAGCTCTGGAATTTTTGTTATTTTTTTAGCCGGCGCCAGCTGGAAATTAATTACGGTTTGTGCCGGATTAGCCTCAGCATTTGCACCTGTTTTATGGATATTCTTAATGAAAGATTATCAAAAACAGCGAGTGATGACGTTTCTTAACCCTGAACAGGATCCGCTTGGTTCGGGCTATCATATTATTCAATCTAAAATAGCCATAGGCTCTGGTGGCCTTGAAGGTAAAGGTTATTTGCAAGGTACACAATCTCAGTTAGAGTTCTTGCCTGAGCGTCATACCGACTTTATTTTTTCGGTATTTAGTGAGGAGTTTGGCCTGATTGGCGTGGCTATATTGTTATCTGTTTACCTATTTATTGTCATGCGCGGCTTATGGATTGCTGTGAATGCTCAGCATGCGTTTACCAAACTTTTAGGCGGTAGTATCACCCTAACCTTTTTTGTTTATGTTTTTGTTAACATAGGCATGGTATCTGGGCTTTTACCTGTTGTCGGGGTTCCTCTACCTTTAGTCAGTTATGGCGGCACTTCTATGGTGACATTGCTTGCAGGATTTGGCATGCTAATGGCTGTGGGAACACATCGACGCTTCCATGTTTAATGGTAATAGTATTAGTTATAGCAATAAGAGCCGAGCAATGGGAAAGTTAAAAAGCCTTTTTTTATTTACTGTCATCATTTTTCTTACCGCCTGTAGCACAGGTCGTTATCAGCATGCCCACGATAGCACGCCAAGTAGAGTTCCAAATAAAGTTGAGCTCAAAGATGCAACGCCCAGAGCAGAGTCCCACAGTCGCGGCGGCAATAAAGATTATCGTGTGCTAGGCAAAAACTATAAAGTACTTAAAAGTGCTCAAAATTTTGAACAAATAGGTATCGCTTCATGGTATGGAAAAAAATTTCATGGTCATCTCACCTCTAACGGTGAAATCTATGACATGTACGGCATGAGTGCCGCCCACAAAAATTTACCCCTGCCTACCTATTTAAAGGTGACTAATCTTGCCAATAACAAATCGGTTATTGTCAGAGTTAATGATAGAGGTCCATTTCATCAAAGCCGAATTATTGATTTATCTTACAGTGCCGCATATAAGTTAGATATGCTAAAAACCGGTACCGCTCAGGTAAAAATTACCGCGATCACAGATTTTAATAAAAAAGACAAAGCAATAAAAGTTGCTAGCAGTGTTCCTAAGCCAGCGGAAAGTCTAGTAATTAAGCAAGTAGAAAAACCATCAACCAAGGTTAAGCAAAGCTATATTCAAGTATTTGCCACCAGCAAAATAGACATAGCGAAGCAAACTGCCAGTAAGCTAGCCAAGCAATATAGCCAGACGGTTAATTATCCCGAACATAATGGGTTATACCGCATACAAATAGGGCCTATTATTAAGGAAAGTGTGCAGCAGCAGTTGTTACAACAATTAAAAGCTAATGGCTACCCCAATGCCTATTTAAGACGCTTGTAAACTTTGCTGACAATATTATTCCCTAATATCAAAATTTAACTAAGCTCAACCATAGCCAAGAAAAATAGAAGTGATATACTTTCTTGATGTTTTTTCAATTCACCCAATAAACAGTTATACAATACTATGCCTATAAAATTTACCTATTCTCCCCGTAAACTTATCAAGTTTTTTACCACGACTTTATTTGGCTCTGTACTGGCAGTTTCTCCTTTGAGTCAAGCGGTTACTATTATTCCCGATGCACCGCAAATTAATGCTAAAGGTTTTATTTTAGTTGATTACACCACGGGCAAAGTGATTGCCGAAGGCAATGCTGATATGCAACTAGCGCCAGCAAGCTTAACGAAAATGATGACTAGCTATATCATAGGTAAAGAGCTAGAAAACGGAAATATTTCAAACGATGATAAGGTGATGATCAGCGAAAATGCTTGGGCGAAAAACTTCCCTGAATCATCAAAAATGTTTATAGAAGTGGGTACTGAAGTACCGGTTAATCTATTGAATCAAGGGATTATTGTTGCCTCTGGCAATGATGCTTGTGTCGCCATGGCTGAGCACATTGCCGGAAGCGAAAGTGCCTTTGCAGACTTAATGAATGCCCACGCCGAGCAGCTAGGCATGTCGAGCTCTTTCTTTGAAAATAGCCATGGTTTAGATAGCTCTTCACATATGACGACACCACGTGACATGGCAACATTAGCCAGTGCAATCATTCGTGAAGTGCCAAAAGAATACGCGCTTTATAAGCAAAAATCTTTTACCTACAACAATATAAAACAATATAACCGTAACTCTTTATTATGGGATAAAAGCCTGAATGTTGATGGCATGAAAACAGGTCACACTTCAAATGCTGGTTATAGTTTAGTGACTTCAGCAACGAAAGGCGACATGCGTTTAGTGACGGTAGTCATGGGCACAGAAAGCGAGCGTGCTCGTAAAGTTGAAAGTAAAAAATTACTTAACTATGGTTTTAGATTCTTTGAAACTTTCACACCATATAAGGCTGGTGAAAAGTTTGCAAGCAACCGCATTTGGTTTGGCGATAAAGAACAAGTGGATTTAGGTATCGCATTAGATACACCTATCACTATTCCACGCGGTCAGCGCAAAAACCTAGAAGCTAATTTTGAACTTACGCAAGCGCTTGAAGCGCCGCTTGCAAAAGGTACCGTTGTTGGGAAGTTATTTTTACAACTTGATGGTGAAGATATCGCTGAATACCCACTAGTGACCTTATCAGAAGTTAATGAAGGCAGCTTCTTCTCTAAAATGCTGGATTACATCAAGCAATTATTTGCTCAGTGGTTTGGTTAAGAGCCTAACTGAACTTCCAGTTTCGACAGTAAAATCTTCTACAAATAAGATAAAAAAACCAGTCAATTGACTGGTTTTTTTATTGCCTAAATATGCCTTTTCGTAGCCAGAGCAGAAATCGGGGCAAATGCTTTTTGATCGTGACGCAAGAAATATTGCATACTCGTTCTATGTAAATTCCTCACAACAAAGAGCAATATAAGTAATTACTAATGAAGAGCAACGCCGCACTTTCCCTAACCTAAAATTCGAATTTCTAGAAATAATTTCAACTTTTATTAAGGGCAAATCAAACATCAGTAAATTCATGTTAACAACCTCCCCCCCCTTTATTAACCTTACGTTAACATTAAATTAGAGTATCTACTTAATACACAAGTCTTAAAAAAGTGAATATTTCTACTTAAAAGAAGCATTTTTATCACTTGTCATGAGTAAACTTTAAGTGCTATAAAGCCAAGACCTCTGACCTCATACCTCAAAGTTTGAGATTCAGCAGGAGCCCCCTTTAAATAACAATATGACAATAATAAAATAAAGGAAAAACAATGATTAAAAAAATTGCAGGCACACTTTTAAGTTGCTTACTGCTAAACTTTTCAGCTATTGCAGCTGAAGGAATAGCTTTTATACATGGCACAGGTCATCAAACTGATGCTTATAATGATTACTGGACGGGTGATTTTGTTAACTCTGTTCTTCAAGGCTTATCTGACAGTAGCAAATATACGGTTATTAATTGTAACTTTGACCAATATATGTGGGACACGCAAGCTTCAGGATGTTTGGCGGCACAACTAACCACTTTCATTAACGATAAAAACATTACCCAACTAACATTACTAACCCACTCTAATGGTGGCAATGTTGTGCGTTGGATCTTATCAAATCCAACATCAGATAGTCGCTACCCTGCTATTATCAATAAAGTGACTAAAGTTATCGCAATAGCACCATCAAGCTTAGGAACTCCGTTAGCTGACGCAGTAAAGCAAGGTAATGTTTTTGAAAGCACCCTTGGTTGGTTACTGGGTTATGGCACTGACGCTGTATCACAACAACAAGTCAGTTGGATGTCTTATTACAATCAAAACTGGTTGCTAGGCACTAGCGGACGCCCTTCACTCCCTACAGAGTTTAAAAATATCGTTGGCTCAGATGTAGACTCAGCTTTTTGGGATGGGGATAGCTACTGTGGCGGCTATCAATATCAAGTCGCCTTAGAAACCACACAAAACTGGCTTGATTCATGTTCAGACGGCTTCTTAAATTGTTCATCACAACGTGGGGCCGGAACAGAGTGGTTTACTGATATACAAAGAACCAATGGCAGCGAGCCATTAAGTCATCATCAAAGTCGTCGAGATTGTTTTAATTTAGATGTCATCATTAGAAATGATATATAGGAGTAATTTATGAATAAATTAAAATTAATCGGCTGTGCTTTTTCAATACTTCCTTTACTAACAACTTTACCAGCAAACGCCCAAACACCTGACTTGGTTGAGCTTAGCGTACCTGATGCAGCTATAGAAAAACAAACAGTACATTTTAGTCAGCGCATATCAACTAATAAGCCAATCTCTTTTAAAGCAAAGGGCTATACCAATATTAGTGATGAATATTGGTTTGAGACAACAGGTAAGCAGCTAAAATCAGGCGTTGAGCTAAATATTAGCACTCCTGGTGCTTTAGTTCGTCTATCTGGGAAACAAGCAAAAGATAAGTATTCAACACAGATTAAAGCTATAAACCCAAATGCTGTGCAGTTGTTTAAAAACAATAAGAAGTTATCAGCACCTTTTAGCCAAAAGGTTTCGCAGCAAGAGTTTGCTAGTGCGAACATTTTTCCAAATTCTAGCGCTTTGAAGCTTAAGAATGAGTTTGGTAAGGGCGCATTTACCCTGAAAGTAAATGATTACCTTGATGACAATCAGCGCTACGTTGTCAATGTGAAGGAAAAAAATGCAGAGCATAAACTACACTTAGCACTTGCTAAACAGAGTTATATGCAAGGAGAAAAAATTAATTTTTCTTCAAAATTAAAAACAACTAGTACTAATAAAGCTATTTCAACTCAAGGTCGACCTTTGGCATATATAAAAACGCCATCAGGTGAGAGAAAACTGCTCAATTTTGCTAAAAATGGCGATCAATTTCAGTTTTCTGTACCAACAGACCTAGCTCCAGCGAAGCGAGGACAACTGTTTGAGTTACATGTTGAAACAGAAAATAAAACCAATGGCTTGAAAGTAAAACGAAATGCTAAAGTGGCGTTTGCTCTAGCGCAACCTACTGCCCGCATTGAAGGCGATGCTGCAATGCAAAAATCAGCTGTTCCAAGTTTTGTTGATGTCAATTTACAAGTAGCCAGTGAAGGACGCTATGAAGTAAGCGCTGTGGTTTATGGCTCTAATGACAAAAAACTAAGCTTGCCATTTATGTTAAGTCGTTCAGCTTATTACTTAACACCGGGTGAACACGCAGTTAAGTTACAGCTTGATACTGATATCATCAAAAATTCAGGGCTTAAAGCTCCGTACACGGTGACAAACCTTAGTTTGATGGATCAATCACGCCTAGCCCTTCTACAACAAATGTAGAATAGAAAAACAGTTGCTACTTTATTGCAGTCATAAAATAGCACCAATCGCCGTAATGCCGTTCACTTAAAGTGAACGGCATTATTTTTTTTTGACAGGATATCTAGGATCTGTTGATCTTTCATGTTTAAATTTTCTTCGATTTAAATGCTTATTGAACGCGGTGCGAGGAATGTAGCATAGTTATTCTATGTAAATTCCTCGCAACAAAGAGCAACAGCCCCTAGATGAATAGATAATTATGATTTAAGACGTTTACTCAATGCCGCCGCTAAGTCATGTTCAATTTGTGCCAACTCATCTTCAAAGAAGAACTTGTCAGTATCAAATGGTTTTAGCAATTTAACGTCATTGGTGGTTTCATCATATTTGGCTAAGAATACTTTATCTAACCACTGCATGTTTCTACCTTCAGTAAACATTAACGCAAAGGCTCTTTCGCCACCAACTTCACATTCTCCCATGATAGAAATTTTACCCGCTGATGTCGTCATAGATAAATGTCGAGATGGACGATTGATCGATGGTAGCTCTCGATAAATTTTATCAAAAATCTTACTAACATCAGCAATAGGCGCAGTAAAGTAATGATGCTCGCCCGTTGGACGTGCACAATACATAGAATGGAAGCTAATAAGCATAGTGGCTAAGATATTTGATAAATCAATCCAGTTTTGTGCACTACGATCAATATCAATGCTGCCATCTTTGTGCTCAAATAAACTGATATGGTTCATCATTGGGCTTTGACTACGAATCACAACACCATGGCGCTGTAAACGACGAATAGCAGCAATAGTGGTTGGGTTTAATAACTCACGTGGCGTAGAGAAATGCGCCATCCAAGCCAATTGAATACCATTTTCATGAAGCTTATCGAATACCGCTAACATCTTGTCGTATTTCGAGCTTAAAATCATTTCCGGTTGGAAAGTTAACGAGCGAGTCGCTAAACGCACGGTTTTAATATGCAATAACTCTCTGTCTTCCATTAATGGCGTGACATACTGCTCTAAGCGGCTTGCTGGCATATAACCACCGTCACCACCTGTGATCAACATATCGGTCACTTCTTTATGCACTTTTAAGTAACGATGAATTTGATCAATTTCTTTTTGAATAAACATGTCTTCATCGCCACGTACTTGTGCGTGACGGAAACAGTAGGTACAAAATGAAAAACAGTTTTGTGTCGTTTTATCAAAAATTAGCTGACACTGTGGGTATTTATGCTGTGAGCCATCAAGAAATTCAATTTCTCCCTGCTCATTTTCAAACCAAGGCTTATTTAATTGTTGATTGCCATCATGTGGACTGGTTTTTTCTTGATAATCACTGACTATTTTCTTTTTATCAGCCGTTGATGCATTCAAATATTGTCCAACCGTTTCTTTATTGATCATGTTAGGTTGTGGCATAACTAACTGAAATACAGAGTCTTCGTAGAAGTTTGTCCAATCAATACTGTTTAAACTGTGTTTGGTAGCTAAAAAGCGATAAACCTCAACAAATAACTCACGCTCAACAATATCACCAATATGGATATTGTTTGTTTCAAGAATTTTAACAACTTCACGAAAACCAGAAAGGCCTGTGTATTGGTCTTTATCATTAAACATATGAGTTTCTTTATCCAACAAGCCAGAGTGCTGTGGATATGAAGCATGTAAACGACTTAATAGGCCTAAAGGTAATAAGTTTTCATTTTTAATAATTTGACGCGCTTCATCGCTGTAGCCGTATATATCTTGCATTTGCTCAATATCGGCGGCACTAACATCATTAATTCCCTGCTGACGAACATGAACGGCACCGCTTGGCTCGCATGCTTCTTTATCAAGCGTTTTAGGGTTAACAACAGCAACGTCAATGTGTTGCTCTGCACTAGAATCTGACATTTTCAATCCTCTTACTAAAATAACCTTGGTTTGTGTATGGTATTACTTGAACTCATTACTCAGCTAATTAAAAAGTAGTGTAAAAGTATTCAAATTACTTGAATAGAAAATCAAATGAGACGGCTTAAATCTTATTGACTCTCATTATCATTAACTTAGTTAACTATTTGAGCGAAAAACATACTGACATCATCAAGTAATCACAGCGCATTTTCAACCGACTTTATTTCATCAAGTCATTACTTTTAGTAATGACTTTTATATGAGTTAGCCATTATACTTAACAACACTTAACAGCAACAAAGCGTTGTATTTGATGACAACAACCAGTTCAAAACGATTATTACCCAGTACAAGTATGTTAGCGGCTTTTGATGCGGCAGCCAGAACAACCAGCTTCACCGCTGCCGCCAAAGAACTAGCCCTGACGCAAGGTGCTATAAGTCGACAAGTCACTGCACTCGAGCAACAGTTAGGCGTGAGTTTATTTCAACGACACAAACAAACGATACGGCTCACCCAAGCAGGAGAAATGTATGCAAAAGAGGTTAACGCCGCCTTGAGCCATATTCGCAGCGCCACACTTAATGTAATGACTAACCCAAGCGGAGGTGTGCTCAACTTAGCTATTCTGCCTATGTTTGGCTCTCGATGGTTAATGCCGAGACTGCCTGATTTCTTGGCTAAAAACCCGCAAATTACCATTAATACGGTAAGCAAGTTGTCACCTTTTAATTTCGACCTTGAAGATATCCATTGCGCCATACATTTTGGTAAAGAAAACTGGGCACAAGCAAATTGCTTATTTTTAATGGATGAAGAAGCTGTTCCTGTCTGTTCACCAGACTTTCTAAAACAAACAGGCTTAGCCAAAATTGACACATCATCAGCCAGTATTTGTGCAAACTTAATCGATCTGCCGTTATTGCATATTTCAACGAGACCAGATGCTTGGCAGCAGTGGTTTAGTGATCATAATATTCAGCCTGATACTCTTTCGAATATAGGTAAAACAAGACAAGGCATGCACTTTGAGCAATTTGCCATTGCAACCAATGCCGCAATTGCAGGACTAGGTGTAGCATTATTGCCAAAATTTTTAATCAAAAATGAGCTTAAACGAAACGAATTAGTAATTATATGTAATAAGCCGTTAAATACCGATAATGGTTATTACTTGGTTACCCCGCAGAGCAAACAAGACTATGCGCCCATTAATGCTTTTCAACAATGGTTAATATCCACGGTAGAAAAAGAGCAAGCAGCAAAAAATTGACGGTTATTTCTTGTACAAGTACTCAAATAACACGACACAACAAACGAGGAGTTTAAACGCCACTTTAAAATAAAACGCAGTTAAACAGATAAAAATATTCATAATTACAAACAAGTATTTACATACAAACAACAAGAGAATAACCGCGTCAAAAAACCAACTGGCATAACACTTGCCCTCTTACAGTTATTAAATATTTTTAGCTGTTAGGGTTTGTTATGTACTCGATAAAAACTGTTTTAACTTCACTACTTTGTTTATCACTTTTTGCATGTAGCAGTACTGAACAAGTTCACCATGAGCAAACTTCAAACAATGGCTACTATCAAAGTGAGATTAACAAAAAATTCTCTCATAAATTTACTCCTGTAAACCAAACTACCATTAAAAAGCCTCTTAGCTCAGATCATCAATTAATGATGTCTTTACTAAATCGTCCGATGACGGAAGATCAAGCGATGATGTTAGCTTTTGCAGAGCAAAGACAAAGTTATTCTCCCGCTTATGCAAATTTTGGCGTAGAAATAAAAGGCGAAAGAAAAACTAGCAAACAAAATCAACGTTCGACTCATCTGTATGCGCATTTAATTGAGCAAGATATCAATGCAGTGGCTATCACTGCCCCACCACAATAAAATTTAGAAAACTTTACAAAAGAATACTCTTAAACTACTAACAATTAAGCAAACTCACTAAAAAGTTTGCTTTTTCACTAATACAAAAATTAATTTCCTCATCGTCATAGTTGTAACTCTTTGTTACATATAGATTAATCCTTGTTGGCATATGATGTGCTATTTTTAAAATAACTAAATAGCACATATCTATGGACAACAACTATGCTAACCATTAACACCAAAAAAGCGCTAATAATCTCAACACTAATGCTTAATACGCTATTTCTTAGCGCCTGTAGTGAAACAACCGCCAAAGCAGAAGAGAAAAAAGAACAAGAATTTGCTATTCCTGTCACTGTTGCTGCTATTGAGCGAAATAGCATTTCAGCTAACTTCCATACCACTGCTACTTTAGAATCTCGTAACGAAGCAGATATTATTACTCGTGTTACCGGCATTATTGAAGCGCTTGATGTTGAAGAAGGCGACTATGTTGAAAAAGGTCAAGTATTAGCCAAAATAGATCCTCGTCGATATCAATTGGCCTTAGATAAAGCAACAGCCGAATTAGAAGGCATTAACCAAGAGCTGCAGCGACTATCATTAATGGCTAAAAAGAAACTAGTGAGTGCTCAAGCATCTGACAAACTTAAATATCAACACCAAGCAGCCGTTGCTGCCCGAAAGTTAGCTGAACTTGACTTACAAGACAGCCAGATTATCGCCCCTATCTCAGGTTATATTTCTCACCGCTATGTTAAGCCGGGACATTTTACTCAAGGTTACCAAAAACTATTTCACATTGTTGATCCTTCAAGCCTGCAGGCTGTGGTGTATTTACCTGAGCACCAGTTAAATAATGTAGAGCTTGATCAACAAGCGTTATTAAGTTTTAGCGCCAACAAAGACAAAATATACCAAGCCAATATCCGCTCTATTGCCCCTGTTATTGATCAACGTAGCGGTACTTTTAAAGTGATTTTATCTATTGATAATTCAAGCAAGCAATTAAAACCTGGCATGTTCGCGCAAATAGCCTTGACATTTGCAACCCATGATAACGCCTTTACTATTGCTAGTGACGCCATCATCACGTTAGACAATACCAGCAAAATTTATCTGGTAAGGGACAACAAAGCCGTTGAAATTATTGTTGAAAAAGGCTTTGTTGAAGAGCAACGAACAGAAATAAACGGTGAAATTAATGAAGGTGATTTAGTAGTCATTAATGGTCAACACAACTTAAAAGCCGATGCATTAGTGGAAGTGCTTAATGGTGATAACAGCCTTGAAAACGATGACGAGTTAGCAAGTAGCGAAACAGCCATTGTAAAAGCGCACTAAAATAAGAATCAGCACCTAACCCTATAATAATAATTATCTCACTAAAGGAAGTATCATGAGTTTAGTTGATACCGCAATAAAGCGCCCTGTCACGGTTTGGATGTTCACTTTTGCCGTCATCTTATTTGGCTTGGTTGGCCTGTCTCGCTTAGCGGTGAATTTATTACCCGAGCTAACCTACCCAACATTAACGGTTCGCACCAATTACACTGGCGCAGCGCCGGGTGAAATTGAGCAATTGATCACCAAGCCCATTGAAGAAGCCGTCGGTGTGGTTAAAGGGCTCAGAAAAATCAGCTCTATCTCTAAAGCCGGTCAATCAGACGTATTATTAGAGTTTGAATGGCAAACTGCCATGGATATCACCAGCTTAGAAGTACGGGAAAAGCTTGATTTAATCACCTTGCCCTTAGACGTTGAAAAGCCACTGATCTTAAAGTTCAACCCATCACTTGACCCTATTATTCGTTTAGGCTTACAAACTAATGACAGTTCAGTAGCAGCACTGACTAAATTAAGAACTTTTGGTGAGTACGATATTAAACGCCAGCTAGAATCATTGTTAGGCGTTGCTTCAGTAAAACTTGGCGGCGGTTTAGAGCAAGAATATCAAGTTATTATTGACCAGCATAAATTGGCACAATTAAATCTAACCAGCCAACAAATAATTACTCGTATCAATGCTGAAAACATTAATGTTTCAGCAGGTAAACTGATTGATGGCAACACTCAATATTTAGTTCGCACTCTTAATCAATTCACAGACATTAAGCAAATTGGTCAATTGGTGGTTTATAGAGAAAACGACAAAATCATTTATTTAAATGACATCGCCAACATTGTTGATGGTTACAAGGAGCGTACCGATGTTACTCGTATCAATGCCAATGAAGCGGTTGAATTAGCCATTTATAAAGAAGGCGACGCCAACACGGTACAAGTGGCCAAACTTATCAACGACAAACTCGCTCAAATAACTGAAAAGTCTGGCGATCAATATCAGCTTACCGTGGTTTATGATCAATCTACCTTTATCAGCAACGCCATCAGTGAAGTCAAGTCAGCAGCTATTATCGGTGGTTTACTGGCGATGCTCGTACTGTACTTGTTCTTACGTTCAATCGTGCCAACACTGATCATTTCACTTTCAATTCCAGTTTCAGTTATTGCCACCTTTAATATGATGTATGGTAATGACATCAGCCTTAATATCATGTCGCTGGGCGGTATTGCACTAGCCACAGGATTATTAGTTGATAATGCTATTGTCGTGCTTGAAAATATTTCTCGCTACAAGGAGCAAGGCCTTAGCGTGATTGAAGCTGCTAGCAAAGGTACTAAAGAAGTCAGTGGCGCTATTGTCGCTTCGACCTTAACAACACTTGCGGTATTTGTGCCACTAATATTTATCGAAGGTGTTGCCGGACAGTTATTTGCCGATCAAGCCATGACAGTAGCTTTTGCACTCGTGGCATCGTTAGCGGTAGCATTAACACTAATCCCCATGTTGGCGTCAAGACAAGTAAACTCACCAGCACAAGAAAACAGTGAAGATAGTGAAAATAAAGCGTCTGTAATAGCGTTTAAGCAAATGACAGTTAAGCAAAAAGCGGCTTGGATATTCGCGTTGCCATTTAGAATAATATTTATTTTTATTCCTATGCTATTAATGCGTTTGTTATTGGTCATTTTCCATGGCATCAGTAAAGCATTATCTTTTATCGTAAAGCCAATTACTAAAGGCTTTAACGCCCTGTTTGACTTCATTGCTATTGCTTATAAAAAACTACTTAACTTTGCTTTAAACCATAGTATTAAAACCTTAATTGTCAGCTTATTATTTGCCGGCTCTGCGGCGTTAGTATTACCTAAAATTGGGGTAGAACTACTACCACCACTATCACAAGGTGAGTTTTATTTTGACCTAGAATTACCGCCAGGTACCCCGCTTGCCAAAACCGACCAAGCAATCAACTTGGTGGCGAAACAGTTACAAGATGATGAGCGCGTTAAAAGCACATACTCACTAACAGGCCGCGGTAGCTTAATGACAAGTAGCGCAGATAAAGGCGGAGAGCACCAAGCTCGCTTACAAGTTATTTTGCATGACAGTAAAGATGAACAAGCGGTAATGAACAAAATAAGGCAAAAGGCTCGTAGCATAGTTGGCGCAACAACCTCACTTAATCGCCCTGAGTTATTTACCTTTAGCAAACCTATCAGTATAGAGCTTGCTGGTTACGACCTTGATGAATTAAAAAAATACTCAACGCAATTAACAAAAGCCATGGAGCACGATCCACAGTTTGTTGATGTTGTTAACAGTCAACGTAAAGGTCAGCCAGAGTTAGCCATACACTTTGACCAGCAAAAAATCGCTCAACTTGGGTTAAACGCCCCAGATATAGCCCGTTTATTAGCGGTAAAAGTTGGCGGTAATGTCGCCAGTAAATACACCTTATTAGATAGAAAAATTGATATTTTAGTACGTAGTGATTTAACCGACCGCGACTCAATTGGTGATTTACAGCAATTAATTGTAAACCCAAGCAGTGACTACCCCATCACGCTTGCCAGTGTCAGTGATATTGTCGAAACCGTGGGGCCAGCCCAAATTAATCGTATTAATCAACAACGCGTTGCAGTGATCAGCGCCAATATTGCCATGGGCGATCAACATAGTGCTATGGCCAGTGCCAATGAACACCTTGACGCACTGCAACTGCCATTTTCAGTGGTCGCAACCTTTGGTGGTCAAAGTGAAGAGATGGAAAATTCTTTCAACTCTATGATCATGGCATTAACCTTGGCGGTCTTCTTAGTCTATCTAGTGATGGCATCGCAATTTGAATCACTACTGCATCCATTTTTAATTTTATTTAGTGTACCACTGGCAGGTGTAGGCTCTATTTATGGTTTATTCTTAACGGGCACCAACATCAGCGTAATTGTATTTATTGGCTTAATCATGCTTGCTGGTATTGTCGTGAACAATGCCATTGTGCTTGTTGATAGAATTAATCAATTACGCGCTAAAGGGAATGACAAAATAACCGCGATAAAAAGCGCGGCAATTTCTCGTTTTCGTCCTATCATTATGACCACCTTAACCACTACCCTAGGCCTAGTACCAATGGCTATCGGCTTAGGTGAAGGGGCTGAATTAAGGGCGCCGATGGCAATAACAGTAATTAGTGGTTTGCTGTCATCAACCTTACTGACCTTAATTGTTATTCCAGTGCTGTATCAATTATTTGATTATAAAAGCTTCGAAACTAGCACCGATGATATTGAAACAAGCTCATTGCAAGATAACTTGGTGGGAGTAAGCAATAATGGATAAGCCTAGCCATAACACCAAGAGCAGCTTAAATTTAACCGCGCTTGCTTTAAAAAAGCCAGTAACCACTTTTATGCTGTGTTTAACTATGTTGTTAACGGGTTTTAGTGCAACTCAGTTATTACCTTTAGAGAAATGGCCAGGCATTGATATTCCTGAAATGATGATTAATGCGCCCTATCAAGCTTCTACACCTGCTGAAGTTGAGCGCTTAGTCACAAAACCACTTGAAGAAGCACTCTCCACCATGGGAGGCATCATCAGGCTCAACTCTAATTCAACCGAACATGGTGCTCAAATTGGGTTAGAGGTTGAGTGGGAGCGAAGCTTGACAGGTAAAGCGATAGAAGCGCGAGAAAAAATAGATGCCATTCGTCATTTATTGCCCGATGATTTACAAAGAATTTTTGTTTATCAATTTTCGACCGCTGATATGCCTATTTTAACTTTGCGTATATCCAGTAAACGAGAGCTGAAAAATAGCTATCAGTTATTAAATAATTACTTAAAAAAACCATTAGAGCGTTTAGCTGGCGTTTCTAAGGTCGAACTTTATGGCGTTGATCCTAGACAAATTTCAATCCGTTTACTGAGCGATAGAATGGCTAGCCATAATGTTGATATCAAACAGTTAACTCAAATACTGCAAAGAGAGAATTTCACCATCAATGCAGGTTCGTTAAAGTCAACGAACAACAACATTCGCATTAGCCCTAGAGGTGAGTTTACCAGTTTACGGGATATTCGTAATTTAAAGGTTAACGACTATGTTTACTTAGGTGATGTCGCCGACATTAACTTTGAACAACCTGAGCAAATAGATGGTAGACATTTAGACAGAAACTACGCAATTGGCGTGAATGTCTTTAAAGAATCAAGTGCTAATTTAGTAGAAGTTGCCGGCCGTGTCGTTGAGTCCGTTGAAAAAATACGTGGCAGTAGACAATTTGAAGGCGTTAATATTTTTATGATGGAAGATCAGGCTAAAGGAGTAACTGACTCATTAGCTGATTTATTAAAAGCCGGCGCCATAGGCGCACTACTATCATTCGCGGTGTTATTTTTATTTATGCGTAATACCACAGCGACATTGCTTGTAGTTGCCTCTGTTCCTTTTTCAATATGTATCACCTTAGCCATTATGTATTTGCTCGGTTACTCCTTGAATGTGCTCTCAATGATGGGGTTGTTGTTGGCAGTTGGTATGTTGGTAGATAACTCAGTGGTAATTACTGAATCAATCTCTGCTCAACATAAAAAAAGTCCGAGCCTGAACAAGCCAGAAAAAATCGCCAATATTTTACAAGGTGTCGATAAAGTATCCCTTGCGGTAATGACAGGCACTTTAACGACAATGATTGTTTTTTTACCCAACATCATTGGGGAGAAAGTGCAATTAACAGTATTTCTAGAGCATGTGGCCATTGCGATATGTATATCACTTGCCGCTTCACTATTAATTGCTAAAACTTTACTGCCCTTGCTATTAAGTAAAATCTCCTTAGATAAGCTCAGTGGTGTGAAAAATCATCAAGCCAATAAAAAGCCAAGTCGCTTGCAAATTCGTTATAAAAAAAGCTTAACTTGGGTACTGGCTCGCCCCAAAATTACCGGCTTTATCGCCTTGATTATTCTAGCCAGCACAGCTTTACCTATGGGCGCTATTACCTCAGATAATATGGACACTCAAGACGGTACCAGACTTTATATGCGCTATCATGTTGAAGGACAATTTCCACTAGAGCATGTAGAAGCCATGGTGGATCGTTTTGAAGAGTATTTATATAAAAACCAAGAGGAGTTTTATATAGAGTCGGTTTATAGCTATTACAATGGCGAGCGTGCTGCTTCTACTTTGTTACTCAGAGAAGACCGTGATATTTCTATGACCGAGCTAAAAGCACGAATTCGTAAAAACATGCCTGTTTTTGCTGATGCTAAACCAGATTTTGGTTGGCAAAGTGCTAAAAGTGGTGGTGTTAGTATGACCTTGGTTGGGCCATCAACGGATTTGTTAGTCACTCTTGCTAACCAAGTGGTTCCTGTGCTTCAGCATATAGACGGCTTAGCTGATGTTCGCAGCGATGTTTCTCAGCATCAAAAAGAAATGATCTTACTCATTGATAGAATTAAAACCAGCCAAATTGGCTTAAATGCTAATGAGGTTGCACAAATTGTTGGCACGGCTTTACGTGGTCTAGAGTTACGAAGCTTTAGGCATGACCCAAACGGTGAAGTAAAAATACGCTTACTTTATGATCAACAATTAAAGTACTCACTTAACAAACTTAAGAACTTGCCTATTGCTCAAATAGACGGTCAAAACATCACCTTAGAAAATGTGGCAACCTTTAGAGTGCAACCTAGGTTAACCACAATTTATCGTGAAAATCGCCAAACAGCACTAACGATAGGGGCTAACTTAAATGACATTACCATGGAAGAAGCTCAAAACCAGATAACCACGGCAATGAATTCAATTCAGTTACCACAAGGCTATAGTTGGAAATTAGGGCAAGGCTTTAACCGCCAACAGGCGGATCAACAGATCATGATAACAAATATGCTGTTAGCGTTAGCTATGATCTATATTGTTATGGCGGCACTATTTGAATCACTATTGCTACCTGCTGCAATCATTAGTTCAATCATCTATTCAATTGTTGGGGTATTTTGGTTCTTCTTTATCACGGGTACCAGTATGTCGGTAATGGGCATGATAGGTATTTTAATATTGATGGGCATAGTAGTGAATAATGGCATAGTGTTGATTGATCAAATTAATCAAATGACACCTAAAATTACCGATTTAGAGCAAGTGATTTGTGATATCTGTATTACTCGCTTACGCCCTGTACTTATGACGGTAGCCACTACAGTGCTTGGTATGATCCCGCTTGCTTTAGGCTCGACACAAATCGGCGGCGATGGCCCCTCATATTCACCACTGGCCATTGCCATTATTGGTGGTTTGACATTTTCCACCATTACCAGTTTATTTTTAGTGCCTTGGTGTTATTTAATTTTCACTAAAATGGCGCTCAATACCAGTATTGGCTTTCACCATGCCAACACATTTGCAAAGCGATTAACTCGAAGCTAGCGTTTGATGGCTCGAATCATTCCTTATTGCTTCGAGTCATCCTCTCTCCAGACTAACTGAGCAAATACCCCTTGCCACTGTTGATCAAACGGCGCGGTAATTGTAATTATTTGCTCAGTTACAGGGTGCGTAAATCGTAATGATTTGGCGATAAGCATTAAGCGCTTAAAGCCAAAATGTTCACCAAAAAAAGGATTTTGCTTATTATCGCCATAATTGATGTCACCAATAATAGGATGACGTAAATGCGCTAAATGTCGACGAATTTGATGTCGTCGCCCTGTAATAGGGTTCAACTTTATCAACGAATAACGGACACTATTAAACTTACCAACGGCAATGGGTAAAGTTGCCTGCTTGAGTACTTGATAATATGTTTGCGCTGATTGAGCGGCTTTATTTTGGCTAGCGTGTTTATCGCCGAGCTTATCTAACTTTTCTTTTAAAGGGTAATCAATCAGCAAAGGCTTGGCATTATCATCATGTAAAGGTAAATGACCACGCACTAAAGCATAATACGTTTTTTCAAGTGATGATGATTCTGTAGTGCTTTTATCTTGAGCAGCTTCTAGCTCAGCACCCTCTATCACAGCACCGGCTGATTTTTCTGCAAAAGCCTGATTTAACTTTTGTGCTACCTCTTTAGTTAAGGCAAATAAAAGCACCCCCGATGTAGGCCTGTCTAACCTATGCACAGGATAAACATATTGGCCAATTTGATCCCGCACTAACTGCAATGCAAAGTAAATTTCATCCTTATCCATAAAGCTGCGATGAACGAACAAACCTGCAGGTTTATCTACCGCTACTAAGTAGTCATCTTGATATAAAATATTAAGAATCGGTTTTTCAGGTACATCAATTTCTTGATTAGGCATTAAGCTTTATTTCCGAAGACTTTTGCTAGGTTAATAGCGCTATTATCCTTATAATGGTTGGTAAAGACAAACGCACTTTATACCAATGGGTATTAATTAACGAATTACGGCACTTATGGATACTATTGATACAATCTCTCAACTTTTACAAGCTTCAAACTCACAATATCGCCTTTATGATATTGGCCGTAAAATAACCAAAATATCTAAAGAGCAGTTTGAAAAAATAGAGAATAATCAACTTCCTTATCCTGCGCCTTCTCAAGGCCATGCCTGTATTGCTATTGCATTTTGGCAAAAACAATCTCCACAGCCCTACTTGTGGTTAGTAAAACTTCCGCTTGATGAACGAGGCTTACTAAATCAAGGGGCAAGAAATCACTTCATTGCCATTATTGTTGAAGCTTTAGGCTCTGATCTCACCCAAGATGCAAACGAGCAGCAAGAAGAATTATTAAAAAGTAACCCTTATTTATATACGCCGGCACAATATAAATTAGCGTCATTAAACAGCAAAATAAAAGCAGAGTTAAAACAAGCTCCTAGCGAGTATTTGGCAGCATTTAAAACTTACCTAACTGGTAATTCAGGTTGGGATAACTGGCAACATGTTGGCGTACAAGGCATTACCGATTTTGTCGCCCGTATAGATAATAATGGCCATAGCGAATTACTTAGCAAAGCGCTGCCTCACTTACCCAACGAAGTGTTATTTCCTTTGTGTGGTGCCTTAGAAAACGAAAACTTATCCGTTGAACTAATAGCGTCATTAATTAGCTTATTGAAAACACAATTGACTCTACCTACAGCTAATGAAGGGCAAGAAGAGTCAAAAGCTGAACAGAGATTATTAATTCAACAACATTTATTACGTAGTTTAGCCAGTAGTTGTCAACATCCTCATGTTGCCAAGCTCATTAATGAATTATTACAACAGCAAACGCTTGCTCCAGAGCTATTAATAACGCTGTCAGGCCGCTGTTGGCAAGCATTAGTAAATGAACAAAATGTAATGGCATTTTTTGAACATATTCTTGCCAGTAAAGAGCAAGATTTATTTAATAGTATCTTTAAAGATTTAGTTGCTGTTCCTGATGTTAGGCCTATTGTTTTTCAATGTATGCGAGCACCTGAGCGCAGTGAAGCTTTTTCGCAAGCAATCGGGCAACTTTTCCACAAGGCGTAACAAAGCAACTGAAATAAGTGAAGTAAACCTTATGGAAAACATTTATTATTTATTATTCTTCTGCCTTATTTGTTGGTATTTTATTTACCTTAGAAAAGTAGCAGAATCTGGCCGTTTGCATGCAAAGCGCTATTGCGAAAAGAACGGCCTTCAGTTTATTGCTATTGCTAGACGTTCAAGTCGAATAAGTTTTACTAAGCAAAACGGTTTAGCTTGGGTAAGCGTGTTCGATATAGAGTTTAGTGGCGATGGAGAGTCAAATAATAGCGCTACATTGACTCTGTTAGGTCTTAAATTAAATAGCGTTGATGTACCACCCTACCGCGTACATTAAGTTATAAAAATTATATTGATATAGAATTATTTTCTCAGTTTATATGTTTATCACGGAGACATTGTGCAACTACTAAAGTCGCTTTTTTGTTTACAAGGCTTTGATAATAGAACACGCTTTTTTACCATTTACAGCGCTGTTTTCATCATTTTTATCATACTTGCCTCAGCATCATCTAGTAACCTTATTCTTTCATTTGTTGTTGTGGCTCTGTTTAGCACAATATTAGGACTAGCGAGCTTACGTCGACTTCACGATGCAAAGCTCAATAAAAACTGGCTGTTTGCCCCGAGCGTAAGCTTTGTCATAACGGCATTGTTTATTATTTTCTCTGAGCAGCATGCAAGCTATTACCTATTAATCATTCCCGTTTTATGTTGCAGTGTTTTATTAACTTACCCAAGTAAGAAGCAAACAGATAAGAATCACATTTTGGGGTATTTAGGCCCAGTAGACCTTTCCGAATACCAACAAACTGCTCATCAAGGCAAAACAGCAAAATTTCGTATTGAACCAAGCCTAGCCGGAGAGCACTCAGTAAATATTGACTCTCAAGAGCAAGGTTTCCAACACACATATAGCACTGACAACTTTAATAGCGGCTCCCAAGCAACGCAAGTAACTCCAAGCCATGTCGACGTTGGTGAGCTAATTCGCTTAAAATTGCTAAATAATAAGAAAGCACAAATTGCAATTATTTCAGTTATAGTTGTGGTATTGGCTGCCGTGTTTACTTCATGGCTAATAAACTTTTTAAATACAACACCACTAGATGCAGAAATAGATACAACGAATACTCAGGTTCAAGTAATAAGCGAAGAGCTAGTAAGAGAGCATCCGCTTGAGATGCCCGATAATTTCACACTATTTTTATCTGCGCACCAAGGGATAGTTATTAACTGGCAAGCTGATGAAGTAACTGAGAGCAAGCTTTGGTCACAATACAACGCTCAAGGTGATGAAAGCTGTACTAACATTAGCTTTAATAAGGGGAAACCAATTCGTACACTTAGCGTTGAAGTGGAAAAGCTAAATGGTATAAACAACAACTATTTTGCTAATTTTTCGCCTTTAGATAGTCAAACCTTAGTGCAAGCACTGGCCTTTCGTGGCAAATTTACCTTATGTGGTTACGAGTTTTCATTAAAAGGTAGCCAAGCAGCGCTAGGAAAAAATAAATTTTATGCCGATTGGGTGAATTATTAGCTGCAGTATTTAGAAAAGATGAAAAGATTTAGAAGGTGGACTTTGTTTTTGAAGGTTAGTTTATGAGGAAAAGAGTTACAAATAAGGTTTGTAACTCTTATATGACTTATTCAAACTATTTATCACTTTTAGTATCAAAACCAATACCTGCTTCAAATAGCTGGTCATAAATACTTTTCATCGCTATGGTGTTCTCAGTTAATGAGTCATTCCACTTACTACGCTTTTCAAAGCCTAGATCACTAATAAGATAATAATAATCCGCCTTTAAACCACTTGCTTCAAGACAAGACTTAGTACAAGACAAGCCACATCCATCAATAGCAATTATTGGTCTGCCTGATTTTGCTAATTCCATAATTGGCGGTACTTTACCGACCACACCAGAAATACATGACATTTCAGCAATGCCATCACCATCAAGGTTTAACGAAATATTGTGCGCCATCTGTGCTAGGTTTGAACAACCTGAGCATGAATACACTATAGGTTTTTGTTGGTTAGCTTGCGTATTATCTTTATTGTCTGACACAGGACTATATCTCTCTTTAATTAATTACATCGATGGCAACATAAAAACGCCAATCATCTGATTCTAGCAAGGCAAAACAAGTTGGTTTTGATGTGCATCAAACTTTGCACCAATAGTCAGGGATTTTAATCACAAACTGCGGTTCGTTTTAAACAATAATGGTTAAAAATCAAGGTATAAAATGATTTTGTTCGATCAAAGCTGCTTATATCCTTTATCAGCCACTTAACTTAATTCTATTTCTTTACTCAATTGCTTGCAGTTGCCGACTAATTGAAACTATTTATGCCATTCAAATGGGATGACAATAGAGAATATGCCCCTTATATGAACTCTTTAGCTTTAATGTATGGTAAAGAGATGAGTGAAGACTGTTTAGCCATTGTTGAAGTTAAAGTGATTTATGATGGCTTACATTGCCCGGGATTAGGCTTAGAAGGCTTTAAGACTCACGGAAAATGACTCGAAGGTTATGAGAAATTGCAAACAGCTAAAAGAATAAATTGGTCTTAACTTATTTTATCTTAACTAATAAAACTGAACAGATAGCACTTTACTTGTTTGATTTATTATTCAAGCAAGTAAACTACTGATTATTAACTGTAGTACTTATTTAGTACTACAGTTAACTCATCTATTTTTATTTCACAAAATAAGAATAAATGACTCTAGTTCAATTTAAGTGTTTTTCTTGTAGTCTTACTCTTTTTATCGGTATTATTTGAGTTAGGGTTCACATAAACAGCACTTGCATTAGGCCTTGCTCCCTCAATGTTTGGCTCTTTAGGTTTAGCCTTTTGGTGCGCACCTTTCCCTTTTGATTGCCCTGTCACTTTCTTCTCTTGCTTAACAGTTCTTGCAACATGATACTTTTTTTCAATCGCTTGCAATAAATTACGCAAAACTTGATCTTTACAAATTCGGTAGTTTTTATGGTCAGGCTTTCGAGAAAATGCAGTTAATTCAGGCTTACTGAGTCGAAAATCAACACTATTAAGTAATTCAATGAGCTCTTCAGCTTTAAGATTCAAGGCTATTTTCAACTTAGTTAAAATAATATTATTGGTTAACCTTTGCTCTGCTACAGCTTGCTTCCCTTCTTTTTTACCGCGCTTTTCATTGATAAAACCATTAAGAAAACTTGCAAGTTCGACATCGGAACAAGCAATAAAATCAGCATCATTATCTTTTTTCAGCCACTGACTGATCTGCTCTCGATTAACAGACATATTGCCAGAAGCAAATAAAGCGGCCATTTGCTTATCATTATAGTTGAAGGTGTAGCGCAACCGGCGCAATACATCGTTATTGTTCAAAGGTGATCCTTAATTTAAGAGTAAGCAAAGCATAAATATTAACTTTCAAAATGAGTGAAATAAATTATCTCAACAGGGGATATTTTAACAGTTTTTATCTGGTAATAAAAATACATAAAAAAACGAGCATAAAAGCTCGTTTTTAAAAATTCTTTAGTCATTCAGCAAATTATTCGCCACATTTACCTTCGCCGCACTTACCTTTCTTTTTACCTTTGCTTTCACCGCACTTACCTTTCATTTTGGCTTTGCCTTCACCACACTTGCCTTCGCCGCACTTACCTTTCATTTTGGCTTTGCCTTCACCACACTTGCCTTCGCCGCATTTGCCTTTCATTTTGGCTTTGCCTTCACCGCACTTGCCTTCGCCGCATTTGCCTTTCATTTTGGCTTTGCCTTCACCGCACTTGCCTTCACCGCATTTGCCTTTCATTTTGGCTTTGCCTTCACCGCATTTGCCTTCGCCGCATTTGCCTTTCATTTTGGCTTTGCCTTCACCGCACTTACCTTCGCCACACTTGCCTTTCATTTTGGCTTTGCCTTCACCGCACTTGCCTTCGCCGCATTTCCCTTTTTCGCCTTGTGCTGCGATAGTTACCACTTCTTGAGAAGTAAACGGGTTAACTTCAGCTTTAGCGACATTGCTTGCAAACAATGAAAATGCCATTAAGCCCATTACTGCAGCTAAGCCTGATTTTTTAACTAGATTCATGATATGTTTCCTTTTTATTAAAGTTTTTAGCAGACATAAAGATAGTAACAAACAATACAACTTATTATCCACAAAGTTTTTATAAGAGTTTTATTTACAAAGGTATTAGTACAGACCAACAGTGATTAAATAAAATTTCAAAATAATTATAATATTTAAAATTATTTAACTTATAAAAAAACCAGCGATTAGGCTGGTTTTTTAAAAAGAATGTTAGTACTAATTAGTTAACTAGATTGAAACATTTTTACGTCTTGCTGTATCTTGTATAAAGCCTTTCCAACTCTTAGCCGCTTTACGCGCTTTAGGGTCTTTCATAGCTTTATTTATAGCAGCATATGCTTTCTTATACTTTTCAAGATAAAAATAAGCTTCTGCAATACTCATATGTATGCGTCCCTCATTTTTAATCCCAAGCTCTAATGCTTTTTCAAGCGCAGGAATTGCTTTACTAAATTGCTCATCCTGTTTTAACAACATACCTTGTTTTCGGTAATGTTTAGCTTCATTAGTCATTTTAGCGAGTTCACCATAGTATTTAGCTGCAGTACCTACATGCTGTGCAGCATGCCATGCGTTAGCTAAAGTCGCGATATTTTTATCATCACGAGTGATCTCACCAGAAGCAATATGCTTTTCTAATAATGTAGCAGCTTTATAAGGCGCTTCACTAGTAGAATACAAGTTAGCTAATGTTTTAAACTGAGCTTCTTTTTCAAGGAAACCTTGCTTGTAAGCTAAATCTAGTGTCTGAACCGCTTTAGGATAATTTTCAACAAGCAAATAGAACATTGGTAACTGTGTCCACCAAGCTTTATTTTCAGGGAAAATCAAAATAACCGTCTCTAACACCTCAATAGCTTCTTTATACTTTTTACGTTCATAGTATGAAGTAAGCTTTAAAACATAAGGGTTTTGATTTGGCTTATCACCAAATGCAGCAATGGCTTTATCAGCTGGTTCAATCATTTTATCTAATTGCTTCAACTCATAGTTTGCCTGAGCGATCTTCACCCAAGTATTGCCATCATCTTTACCCGTAAATTCCATCCACGCGTAGTAGTTTGTCAACGCGTTTTTGTAATCTTTGGTTTGCATCTGCAAATCAGCTAGTAATTTCAATGCTTCACCATGGTCACCTTCATTTAAAATGTCAGGACCGACAGCAAGCTTCAAATACTTGATAGCTTCTTTTTCTTGATCGCCTTTTGTGGCATACATAACCGCAATAAAACGTGACACATAAGCCTTGTCATAATCCTTCTTTGCATCGATATCGAGTAAGATGACTAAAGCACCGTCGATATCATCTGCAGTATAGGCTTCAAAAGCTTTTTGTATCTTTTTACCAACAGATGGACCAACTAATTGTGTTGGACGTTTTTTCTTTTCTTCTTTAGCGGCAGCAGCCACTGCATTATCAGCAAATGGTGCTTGAACAACTAAAAGAGAGGCAGCCACAACTAACGAAGTTGATAATTTTTTAAGCATAACTATTTCCCTCCGTCCATTTTAAAGTCTAGTTGAACTGTTAACCCTGGTTGTCTCATGGCTTTACCTTCAACAACTTTAGGCTTGTACTTCCACTTTCTTAAAGCGCGCTTAGCTTCTTTATCAAAAATTCGCTTAGGCTGTGCTTCTATTACTTTAACATCTTCAACACCACCAATCTCATTGATAGTAAATGAAAGCTTAACCCAACCTTCTTTACCATCACGAGCTGCTTGAATAGGGTACTTAGGCTCTATTCGAACAATCGGTGTTGCATCACCATCTCGGCCAAAACCTGCACCCGGTGCTGATAAGCCTGTTGATGCGCCAGATAATTGAACGCCTGGCATGTTAAATTGTAAACCACTGCTATCATTACTCGCTTCTGGCTCTGGTGGAGCCTGCTTTGGTGGAGCTTTGGGTGGCGGCGGCGGCGGCGGCGGTACGCGGCGACGCTGCTCTGCAGAAGATTTTGGCGGCGTAGTATTTACTTCTACGATAATATTTTCTTGTGCTTCTTCCTTGTTTCGATCTCCAGATGAAACAAGGAAAGCCATAAAAGAAAATAGACCAAAGGTTACTGCCGCGCCTAGTAGTATTGATACTAAAAAGCGAACCATATCCTACCCCTTAGCTGCAGCAATTGAGATTCTAAGACCACTTCCTGCTTCTTTGATTGCATCCATAACTTTTACAACGACACCATGTTTAGCATCTTTGTCAGCTTGAATGATTACAACATCAGTAGGTTGCTCAGCAAGTAATTTTTCAATCCTTGCGCCAACACGTTCGATGTCTACACGGCCTTTATCTAACCAAATTTCACCATTATCTTTAACAGCAATAAAGATGTTGGCATTTTTTTGTTTAGTTTGCTGTGCCGCTTTAGGTTTATTTACTTCAATACCAGCTTCTTTTACAAATGAAGTGGTTACAATGAAGAAGATCAGCATGATGAATACGATGTCAAGCATCGGTGTCATATCAATTACTGCTTCTTCGTCCTCACGAATACGTTTACGTGCCATGAAAATATCTCTCTAGTGATGAGGTAAACTGTCGATCAGTTTAGCCTTTGCTAGTTTAACTTGAGCGTCTAGTCTTGAACTAAAAAATACGCCTGATAATGCCGCTACCATACCCGCCATAGTCGGGATAGTTGCCTGCGAAATACCAGCAGCCATTAAACGCGGGTTACCTGTACCTTGCTGTGCCATTGTTTCAAACACGCCAATCATACCTGTAACTGTTCCCAATAAACCGATTAACGGACACATTGCCACTAAGGTTTTGATGGTAAACATGCGCTGATCAAGAAGCTCGCTTGCTTCGGAAATCCAAGTCTCTCTAATTCGATGTGCATACCAAGACGTAGTGTCCTTGCGTGCATCCCAACGTGAAACGATATCGTTCTTCATTGTTGGATATACAGATGCAAGAAACCAATAACGTTCTATCATCATAATCCACATCAATAAGAGTGCAAAGGCAACAACGTAAAGTACGTTACCGCCAGTCGCAATAAAACCCCTGACAGATTCCCAAAGCTCTATCAGGAATAACATTATTTAGACTCCTTCTCTGCAAGAGCAGCAATCAAACCAGCACTTTGCTCGTCTAATTTTTGAAGAACACCTTTAGCCTTACCAGCTACAACACTGTGAACTAAAATCAATGGCAATGCACAAATCAAACCTAGCGCTGTTGTAACTAATGCTAGAGAGATGTTACCAGCCATGATTTTCGGGTCACCTGTACCAAATAAAGTAATTGTTTGGAACGTCATGATCATACCGATAACTGTACCTAATAGACCCATAAGCGGGGCAATAGCAGCGAACATTTTGATTAGGTTAATACCACGGTCAACTTTTGGCGTTTCACGTAATATACCTTCATCAAGCTTAAGCTCTAATGTTTCAGCGTCAACAGACTTGTTGTCTTGGTAGATTTTAAGTAGACGACCTAGAGGATTGTTTTCATTTGGTGTATCAAGATTTTTCTCTTGAGACTTAATTTTAGCACTTGTTGCTGTAAGGTCGATATAACGAACAACAGCAATAAGAAGACCGATGATTAACAATACAGTGATTGCATAACCAACTTCTTTACCTTCGTGGAAAAATTCTTCTAATGTTTTCTTACGTGTTTCAAGTGATAAGATACCACCACGTGAAGGATCCACATAAACACCAGCATAGCCAGAGTTTGTATTAAAGAAGCCAGAGGCTGTTTCACTGATATAACCTGCTGGTTGCTTAGGTAATGGTTGAACTTGAGCAACTTCATCGTTATAAGTTAAGTAACCATTTGCTGATACTAGGTTAAAAGTACCAATACGAGTAACCTGCTCAGTTGTTTTACTACCGTCTAAGTTTGTTACGTCAGCTGTAAATTGTGCAACTTTACCTGATTGAGTCATTTCAGTTTGTAGTGCAAACCATAATTCTTCAAGATCTTCTAAAGCTGGAATTTCTTTAGCGTTAGCAATACGGTTAAGCGCTTCACCACGACCTGGGTATTGAGCACTAACAATTGATGTTGAAATTTGACCGTATGCACTTGCAGCAGCTGCACGTGATACACCAAACATCTCACCTAAAGTACCAGTTGCGTTGTCTAGCTCTACTTCTTTTTGCGCTAATTTAATTTCATTAGCTGCATATTCTTTAGTTAAACGTTTGTTACGAGCGTTTTGATTAGCTAATTCTTTTTTGGCTTTATTCAAAAGCGCTTGCTTGTCAGCACGTTCAGATAAGAACTCAGCTTCACGTTTCTTATCAAGTTTAGCTTCTGATACGCGATCTGCTTTAACTTGCTTTAATAAGTCGTCTAACTGGTTTGCTTGCGTTGTTGCAACAAAACCTGTCGCCACTACTGCTGCTAGCGATACAAAATTAATAAGTTTTTTCATTATTTTGCTCCTGCTGCAAATACTGGTAATTTAGTTAAATCCATTGGAAGTTGTTTACGTGCCATAGCAATAGCATCTTTAACTGGCTTGATATATTCATCTCCAAGCTCTTCCCATGAACGTGCTTCATTGTTCCATAACCATGAGCGCTTGCCGTCTAATGACTGTGCAACTAAAGCAATACGCCCCATGTGAACGAAGTCAGCTGTTAATGTAGTACCATTAAAGTCCAACTCAGCTTGGTAAGCATCGAAAATTGTACCGTAACCAGCTTCAATTTCGTACGCTTCAAGTACTAAACGGAACTGCTCAGAAGTTGTAACGTTAGAGTTACCCATTACTTCACGTAAATTAGCAAGACGCTCTTGACGACGCTCGATATTCATTGGCATATCAAGCTCAATAAATTTCTCTAAAGTGTCGATCATTTTGTACATCAAAGGTACAACACCTTGCTTAACTTTATCGATACCATCAATTTGTGATTGTAAAGAAGCAATGTTAGCTTTTTGGTCATCAACCATACGTTGTACATGGTCGTTATAACCACGAAGTACGTCAGCTTCATCTACAGTATTACGGTATTCAGCAAGAAGATCTTGAGTTTGCTCGTAAATTGTATTGATTTTTGCTTGTGATTTAGCTGACTGCTTAAAAATTTTAGCTTCAGCTTTTTGAAGGTCTGTTAATGCATCAGCAGCAGCAATATTGCTACCTGTTAATGCTAGTGCGCCAACCATCGCTGTTGCGATGAGGCTTTTTCTACTTACTTTGGACATAGTTCCCAACCAATTGCTATTTAAATTTTGATAACAAGATTTTTGTTACCGCAAATATAAAAATCTATCGTTTTTTATGTAACTTTTTATGTGTAACTTTTTATGAATACAACTAATCAATAATCCCAAATGACAATCATGCTGTCAAGGAAGGAGTTTATAAGTTGCTTTAATTGCATGCAAAATAACCTATAAAAAGGTACAAATATTTTGCCAGCATATGTTTTACTAATTTCTTCGTAGTAAGTCAACTTTATTTTATACTGTAAATGGGGTATTTGATAAGCAAGTGCGCTATAAACGCGTTAAAAAAAAGTAGGCTGGATAAGCTAAACCTACTTTTCTCTACTAACTTTTCATTGAGTAGCTCACGCCATTTAAAAGTATAAATAAACGATGTTTATTAAACTTTACCGTTTCAAAGGCTATTAATATAACTTTTATGACTACCTGAAACGCGCACAGCACCCTGGCGTATTTGCTCCATTTTTTTCAGAACCGACTGGCTTCTTGAGGAAGGAATATCACCCACTTTAGCCGTTGTGTCATGAACTAAATTGTGCATTCCAGCTAATATATACATATAATTTGGAGCACCAAACAGCCCTATCTCTTTTAAATCAGAGTGTGATGGCAATTTATGTTTCCATAACTCAATTTGTTGCTTTAATGAATCTGATATTTTTATATCATTCTTTATAAAACGCCAAAAATCACTATCTTCACGTTGAGACAAACAGTAATGTAAAACAATAAAGTCCTTTGCATCTTCAAACTTTGCTTTTAACACGCGATTATAGTTTTTCTGCACTGCTTCATAGTTTTCAGCAGCAGGGAAATAATCCACAAATAATTCTAATGCGACTTGAATTAACTGCAAACCAGTAGACTCTAATGGCTCTAAAAACCCACTAGAAAGGCCTACTGCGAGGCAATTTTTAGACCATGAATTTTCACGTCGACCTATCCGCATTTTTAACTTTTTCGCTTCAAGTCCTTCTGCTGCACTTCCTATATGCGCTCTCAATTCAGCTTCAGCTTCTTCAAATGACTGATACTTATCTGAAAAAACATATCCGCTTCCTTTTCTACTAGAAAGACCTATTTCCCATATCCACCCAGAACTTTTTGCCGTTGCTGTAGTGTATGGTAAAGGAAAGTCACTTTCATCAGTGTAAGGTGTTTGTATAGCAACTGCACTATTGCAAGGAAGCTCATCTTCTAGTGAGATAAATTTTTCATTCATAGTTTTCTCTATGAGTAAACTATGAAAGCCAGTACAGTCAATAAAGAAATCTGCTTCATGCTCGCCAGAATTAGCAGTTATCAGTGAGGTGATTTCACCCTTGGAGTTCTGTTTAACCTCAGTCACTTCATCTTCAATGCGAATAACGCCCCTTTCTAACGACTTGTCTCTTAAAAAGGCAGCCATTAATATTGCGTCTAGGTGATAAGCGTACAGAGTATTTGCCATATACTCTTTAGTTTGACCTGCATTAGTTATTTTTTGCGCATCACAAAGGTCAGGAATAACACCAGTCGCTTTAGCAAAATCTTCGACATCATGGCCTTTCTGCTTTTCCGCAGCCCAGTGTGCTGATATTTCAATACCATCTGAGTATAAAGGAGCTTCAAAAGGATGATAGTAGCTTTCTCCCTCACCAGTTTTAAACCAGTCAACAAATTTAATTGCGGATTTAATTGTGGCATTGGTTTTATTTATAAGCTCTTTCTCTGAAATATCTATACTCTTAAAAAAGTCTCTTATCGTAGGGACAGTAGCTTCACCTACACCAATTGTTTCTATGTCTGGCGATTCAATAACCTTGATGCTAATACCTGATTCTTTTACTAACATCTTATTTAAGTAGCTAGCGGCCATCCAACCTGCACTACCACCACCTACGATGATAATTGAGTTTATTTTTTTCATTTTTCCCCCATATACACTCATACAATATTAATTAAATTTACAACAGGGATTTACTCCCATAAATTTGGTAAGCCAAAATAGAGTCATCTGCCTGCTTAACTATGCTGCAAGTTTCAACGCTAAGGCCATGTTTGCTACACAATTCAAGTAATTCATTTTTTCTTATTTCAGTTAATGCCGCCCTTTTCAAGTCATCCAAGCGCAATATCAACCCCTTCATTTCACTACCAAATTGCTCGATAATTGTGTATTTATCTTCGGCTGATCTTTTTGAAAAAATACCTTGTAGAAATTTAGGAAAATTCGTTGCGTAAAAGGCCTCTTCATCTATCCCTACTATTTCAGCAATCTCTTTATTTAACTTTTCTCTGATATTTTCTTTTTCATCATGACTCCCGTTAACTTTCATTGTTAACAATTCAATTAGGTTTTTTGCTAATTGATAAGGGCCATTTGATTTCATAATTTCTTTTGTAGCATTTAAAGTAGCATTATTTGGTAGAACTATTGTTGAATTTTCATGGTGGCAAACAAACTGAAAACGCCCACCTGATTGTATAACTCTAGACACCTCAGCTATAGCTTTTTGCAAGTCTGTATATTCAAGTGCAAACTGTGAGATAACTTTACTAAAAGTACCTCCTTCAAAAGGTAAACTCTCAACTGAAACATTTTCTTTAAAACTAACAAACTCACTATCAAGCAACGCTTTATTCTTAATGTTTAATTTTGCGTAATCTATTCCTACAAATTTGCAATTAACATTACTGCTCTCTAATGCTAAAGCAATTAAAGCGCCATTTCCTGTACCTATATCAAGAACATGATCTTTTTCATTGAGTTTACAAAATATATTTTGCCAAGCGTCTTTAAGTTCACCTGTGTAGTTTTCCTTAATATCTTCACCAAATGATGTTAAATGCCCTTGTTGCCAATATTGACTCCAATAATCACTCATAACCTAACCTATCCGATTTATAATCATTGAATTTTACGCAAAAATAAAGGCTGAAACCATGGGTTTCAGCCTTTTCAGATTACTATTAACTTATAAAGTTTTTATTAGAAGCTAATTGAGTAAGCGATACGATATTCACGACCGAAGTTATTATATAAGTCGTAGTAATCACGGTCGAATGTACCAGCTGAAGTCAAGATAGGATCTTCATCTGTAACATTGTTAACAGTTAATGTAACTGCACCTAAATCACCTGCATTATAAGTATAAGTCAAGTTATGAATAGTCCATGAAGACAAGTGGCCATCCGGAGTTAAGATACCAGCGTCATTTGGAGCTTCAGTTTCATATGTAGAACCAGTGTAGTTAACATTCCAAGCAACACTATGGTCTTCCATAGTCCAACCTAAAGTCACAACTGCTTTGTGCTCTGGTTGTAGTGACCAACCAGCAGTGTCATATACAACACCACCACGCTCTTCGCTATATTCTAAGATAAAGCTGTTAGTCATGTTGAAGCTGAAATCACCAGCATCTGTTTGGAATAAAGAGTTGAAACTTACATCAACACCTTCAATACCAAAACCAACACCGTTAAAGAAGCCTGTACCTGCTTCTAGTAAACGACCAGTTGCTGCACGTTGTAAGTAGAAAGTTTCGTTAGAAACATCAGCGTCTGGACCTACAGCTGTAATTAGGCCAGCAGCTTCGTCAGATAACAAACCTTGTACTGTTTTAGTTTGAATTACATTGTCGATTTGTAAATCGAAGTAATCAACTTTAATGCCGATATCTTCTGTAACATCCCAAGCAACACCTAAGTTAATGTACTCAGACTCTTCAGCACCTAAATCAGGGTTTGACTTGTAGTATGTATTTACTTGGCTTGATGTAGTTTGACCTTGAGCATAGTCAATCGCGTCTTCAGCACTGAATGAAGTTGCAGCATGCAATTCATCTAAACCTGGAGCACGGAAAGCTTCTGAGTATGATGCACGAACAACAACATCTTCAGTTGCTTGCCAGCGAAGTGACGCTTTAGGCGCTACGTTATCACCAAAATCAGAGTAATCATCGTAACGAACAGCAAGGTTAACTTCTACTGAATCAACGATTGGGAAAGCACCTTCCCAGAAAATAGCAGTGATTTCACGGTCACCAGCTGCTGAGTTACCAGCTGAACCACCAATTAAACCAGCTTCTGATTGAGCGTCATAAATATCTTTATAACCTTGCTCCATGTATTCAGCACCGAAGTAGTGAGCAATATCACCACCAGGTAATGAACCTAGGTCAAAACCAATACCAGCGTAGTATTGAGAGAAAGTAGAGCGAGATTGTTGAAGTGTAGTTGCTTTTAAGTTAGCAATACCTTGCTCGCTACCTAAATCAATATCGTTAGCGATATTGTGTGCTAAACCACCTTTACTTAGGTAGAACTCACCAATTGAAAGGTTATCAGCTGAGTTTTCGTGGAAGTAAACTTCCCAAGAAGCATTGTTCCAGTCTAAATCACCTCTTAAACCAGTTAAGAAGTCTTGGTTAGTATCTTCGATGTTACCATCACGAGTACCAATACCAACCCAACGGAATAAACCTTGAGCTACTTCATCATATGGGTTAGCTGGGTTATCTGCAGCCATGTCATCCCACCATGCAGCTGGAGGAGCATAACGGCCAAATGATTTGTTTTGTACGAACATTGCACGACCAAACCATTCAACGTCTTCTGCAACTTCATAGTTAGCATCAACGAATAACGTATTACGGTCTACAGACGCTTTGTTGTATGAAACGTTTGCATATGCATACATACAGTACTCAGAACCTGGACCCCAGTCATCATCTGCAGCTACACGTTGGAAAGTATCAGTACCGTACTCTGCAATTAAACCATCACAAAGTGGAGAAACTTGAGTTCCTGAGAAGTCAGGAGCAGCAACAGTAGCACCAAAAATTGACCAACCATCTGTTTCAGTATATGCCTGGATAACGCCATCGCCATTTACATCAGTCATTTTAGCTTTAGTAAATTCACGGTCAGCATCTGAGATACCTTTACGTTTCTGATGATCGAAACTAAAAGTAATGTTACCTTTATCTGTTGAGTAACCACCAGTTACAGAGAACTCGCTTGAAGTAGTTCCTTCATCACGGTCACGGTGACCTGCGCCGATGTTAAACTGTAAGCCTTCAAAGTTCTTTTTCATGATGATGTTAACAACACCAGCAATCGCATCAGAACCGTAAGTAGATGAAGCACCATCAGTTAGAATTTCAATGCGCTCAACAGCAGCCATTGGAATTGAGTTTAAGTTAGCAGATTGACCACCTAATGTAGGAGAACCTGGTAAACGCTTACCGTCTAACAATACTAAAGTACGGTTTGAGCCAGCACCACGTAAGTTAATTGTTGCTTGTGATTGAGCAGAACTACCAGAACGCTCAGAAAAAGAACCAAAAGAGTTAAGGTTACTGTTACGAAGAGCATCAGCAACAGTAAAGTTACCTTCAATCTTCATATCTTCTGTTGTCATAACAGTAACTGGAGAAGCACCTTCTAAATCAGAGCGCTTGATACGAGAACCAGTAACTTCGATTCTTTCTACTTCTTCCGCGCCTTCTTCGGCTGAAAAAGCTGGTGCTGAGATAGCTGCAGCTGAACCCGCACCTAACATAAGTGCTAAGCGGATGCTCTTAGCAACTTTACTATTGTTATACATGTTTACTCCCTGGATCACTTTTGTGATTTGGTTGTTATTTATTTGTTTATTTATTAAGTTTCAAGACTATATTGCCTTGTAAACTTTTTTGAACGAGCCATGCGGCCTGATCTGTCACATAAGATATTAAACGGGATCAGCGCACAGCGTCAACACCATTTATAACCATTTCGCAAAGTTTTTAACATTCAGACATATTTGGAAATATCATCACGAGAACAAAAAAACAAAAACAAAAACAATAAACAACTGATTTAAAAGAACTTTAAAAACAAAACCAATAAAACATTGCAATAACTAAAAACTTTCAGCCAACACTTCAGAATTTTTTAGCAAAAAAAGAGAAAACAAACACAGCAACACAGAGAAACACTTATATAACAGTGAGATAACCCTTTACACTTGTCTTTCCCCCCTCTTAACAAAATATATAGCCCGAAAAGCATAAGCAGCAACTAAACACATAAAAATCAATAACATAAACAACACCAAAACCATACCGTAAACATAATATGACAAAGTTAGATTTATTGATTTATTCGCAAATGTAAATATGTTAAAAAAATGTTGTCAACCTAGAAAAATCCAATAAAAAGTTAGCAAGCAACCCCCAGATAATAGATACTAAGCCTAAAACCTTACTTACAAAACCTACTTTTATTTATGAACTATTTGGATCGCCTATCAGCTTCATTAAAACAATTGGCTATAAAAGCTGAACAAACAGATTTAAAAAATTCACGGATAAAAGTACACCGACTAATCGAAAACACAAATTTATTTTCCGTTGAATTATTTACTAGCCAGAGTGATAAATTCACTCCTTACATTAAAGAAGTAGAGCAAAAACTTCCCGAATTAGACCGGTTAATGAAAGCGAATAAGGTAGAGCTTTCCACACTTTTATTGCACAGAATTGAACAGCAAATATCAGCTCTAACCAATGCTTTAAACTCTAACGCAGCTTTGCACCAAGCCCCTAAACTCAGCTTTGACGCACACAATAAAGCAAAGTTAAACAGAGCAAAATCACAGAGCAAGTTTAAGAATGCCACCAAAAAACTCTTTTTGAACAGCCAACAATTATATCAAAAACTAAGTGAACATCATGAATTTGAACGAAGGTTGATGGATATGGTGTCTGAGCGAGAATCACAACGCATGCGATGTAAAGCGAGTGAAAATGCTAAACTTTCAGCAGAAGTACTCGCTCTACATCAAAGGTTGGGACGCTGTCGGAAAGCAATTTCAGCCATAGAACGCGACATAGAATTAGCCGAAAAGCGGAACTAATACAACTAATAATTTACTATATTCGCCCTGAGCCCAACATATTCACGCTCATCCTGAGTACATCGGCCTTGACCGACTATCCTGAGCCCGTCGAAGGGCTGTTCGTACCTCACGCCCAGCACAAACGGAATCGTACTTATATGCAAGAGGAAGTCCGTTCGCCCTGATCGCGAAGCAGTCGAAGGGAGCTTATAGGTATGAGATTGTACAAGAAAATATTACTTTTGAATTAGCATTTTAATGAAACTCAGGTTAATCTTTGAATATACTCAACTACTTTATAGAAAATAACCTATGAAAATTTCTGACGACATTCACAACTATTACGAAAAATTAGTGATGCAACACTTTGCTAGTGCAAAATTCAATGAAAAATATGATGAAGACTACTTAGCTGATTTAACCTGTGTTGTGTTAAACCAGCTACCAACACGATACATTCGCCATGAAGTTGATATGGCTTTTTATTTACCGGCTTCAGAGCGTTTTGAAATGGAAAGTAAAGTAAAAGAAGCCATTACTAAAGCCGTTGAGTTTATGGATACACATAAAGCAGTAGTTGAATAAATCAACCTGAGAAAATAAGCCCCTAGACTCTGAATAAACAAACCCGTTAAGCTCTAAATAAACATACCCGTTAGCTCTGAGTAAAATAGTCCGTTAGCTCTGAGCCTGTCGAAGGGTCAAATGGGCAAGCTCAGCCTTCCCGATTACCCTGAGCCCGTCGAAGGGCTGTTGCCCCTCACACTCAGTACAAATGGGCATAATATACCGTTCGTCCTGAGCCTGTCGAAGGACCCCGTCAAAGGGAAGGCCTTCAATAAACTCAAGGATAAACGGAAAAATTTGACCCAAAAACCTACTGAACTAGCTCTTTTAAATACGCTTTAAAATCATTACCTAGTTCATCATGGCGCAAACCATATTCAACATTAGCCATCATATAGCCTAACTTAGAACCACAATCATGTGATTTACCTGTCATATGAAATGCTTCCACGGTTTCTAGCTTCATCAAGCTAGCAATTGCATCTGTTAACTGAATCTCGTTACCAGCCCCTGGAGGAGTAAACTCTAGCAAATCCCAAATTGGCGCTGAAAGTACATAACGACCAACAACAGCTAAGTTTGAAGGAGCTTCATCAACAGGAGGTTTTTCAACCACTGCCGTCATAGACTTAGACTCTCCAGCAACCAAACTACTGCCTCCACAATCGGCCACACCGTAACTACTCACTTGCTCCATAGGCACAGGCTCAACCATAATCTGGCTGTAACCTGTATCATTGTAACGCTCTAACATAGCCGCCAAATTTTCAGTTTTTAAATCACAGCTTGCATCATCTAAAATAACATCTGGCAATACAACAACAAACGGTGACTCACCAATAATAGGGCGAGCTTTAAGAACAGCATGCCCTAAACCTTTTGCTTCCCCTTGGCGTACATGCATAATAGTGACACCTTTAGGGCATATTGCCTGAATTTCATCAAGTAACTGACGTTTAACACGGTTTTCTAAGGTAGTTTCAAGCTCAAACGATTTATCAAAGTGGTTTTCAATGGCATTCTTAGAAGAATGAGTTACTAATACTATTTCTTTAATACCAGCAGCAACACATTCATTAACAATATATTGAATTAGCGGTTTATCAACAATTGGCAACATCTCTTTAGGAATAGCCTTTGTTGCTGGCAACATACGCGTACCTAAGCCCGCAACAGGAATTACCGCTTTAATTATTTTATTCGTCATTTTCTTTATTAATCCTTTTCTTTGATGGCTTTGTTGAAATTAATTGCTGTTAATAGATTAAATACTGGGCTTTATATATGCCAGTTCACCCTTAGGTCTGAACCCATAAGCCCGTTACCCTGAGTATCTCCGTTCGCCCTGAGTGTCTCCGTTTGCCCTGAGGGTCTCCGTTTGTCCTGAGCGTCTCCGTTCACCCTGTGTGTCTCCGCTCCCCCTGAGCGCGAAGCAGTCGAAGGGGCGAAGGGAACAGTCCTTCGACGAGCTCAGGATAATCGGTTAAAAAATATGAAAAACTCTGGCTTGAACATTAACTCCATTTGCCCTGAACGTCCCCCTTAGCTCTGAGTGTCACCGTTTGCCCTGAGAGCCTCCGTTAGCCCTGAGCTTGTCGAAGGGAGCAGTCAAAGAAGCTCCCCCCTTCCCCTCTTAAATAAACTCAATGTTCAAAAAAAAGTATAACCCAGCCAAACAACAACTAAAGATACACAGTCTTCTTTAACAATCTAATACAAAATTACACTTTATAGAACTCACGATACCATTCTACAAAATTACCCACACCTTTTTCAACGCTAACGCTAGGCCTATGCCCTGTTACTTCAAACAAATCTTCAACTTCTGCATACGTTTGATAAACATCACCTGGCTGCATAGGCATAAAATTCTTCTTAGCTTCAATACCCAATGATGACTCTAACGCCTCAATAAACGACATCAACTTAACAGGATTACCATTACCAATATTAAATACTCGATAAGGCGCTTTACTGGTTGCGGCATTACCTTGCTCAACTGTCCAGTCATCATTACTTTGTGGAATAATATTTTGTACACGCAATATACCTTCTACAATATCATCAATATAGGTAAAGTCTCTACGCATATCGCCATTATTGTAAATATCAATACTTTCACCGTTAACAATGGCTTTAGTAAATTTAAACAATGCCATATCTGGGCGCCCCCATGGGCCATAAACAGTAAAAAAGCGTAAACCAGTAGTTGGGATACCATATAGATGCGAATAAGTATGCGACATCAATTCATTCGATTTCTTAGTTGCCGCATAGAGTGATATTGGATGATCTACGCTGTCTGAAGTTGCAAACGGCGTTTTACTATTTAAACCATATACCGAGCTTGAAGAAGCATACACTAAGTGCTCAACATTGTTATGACGACAACCTTCTAAAATAGTTAAATGACCAACTAAGTTTGAATCGGCATAAGCCATGGGGTTATCAATTGAATAGCGCACGCCTGCTTGAGCCGCTAAATGAATAACACGATCAAATTGCTCTTCAGCAAATAACTTAGCTATCCCATCTCTATCAGCCAAATCAATTTTTGCAAACTTAAACTCAGAGAAAACTTCTAGCTCTTTTAAACGAGCTAATTTAAGGTTTACATCATAGTAATCATTTAAATTATCAAGTCCAACAACTTCGTGCCCTTGAGCACAAAGCCTTTGTGATACATAAAAGCCTATAAAGCCGGCAGCACCCGTTACTAGGTATTTCATATTAATCCTTTTAAATAAATAAGCCATGTTCATAAAAGAGCATGGCTATTAATATATTTTTATTTATTAAATTTTAACTTTAAATTGAAGTCAAATACTCAGACAAGCGTTAGTCGCTACCAAATAAATCACGGGTATAAACCTTATCAGCTACATCTACTAACTCAACATCCATACGATTTGAAACAATCACATCTGAAACTTCTTTAAAAGCTGCCAAATCGTCGTAAACTGCTGAGTTGAAAAACTCTTTCTCTTCTAACACAGGCTCATAAATAACAACTTCAATACCTTTGGCTTTAATGCGTTTCATTATCCCTTGAATAGAAGAAGCTCTAAAATTATCAGAGCCCGTTTTCATAATTAAGCGATAAACACCGACCACTTTAGGGTTACGCTTTATAATTGAGTCGGCAACATGATCTTTACGAGTAGTATTAGCATCAACAATAGCGCTAATGAGTGAATTAGGCACATCTTTATAATTAGCACGTAGTTGTTTAGTATCTTTTGGTAAGCAGTAACCACCATAGCCAAAAGAGGGGTTATTATAGTGATCACCAATTCTTGGATCTAACCCAACTCCTTCAATTATATGCTTAGTATCTAAACCATGAGCTTCAGCGTAGGTATCTAACTCATTAAAATAAGCAACACGCATGGCTAAATAAGTATTAGAGAAAAGTTTTACCGCTTCAGCTTCAGTTGAATCAGTAAATAAAATATCAATATCTTCTTTTATTGCACCTTGCGCTAATAAATCAGCAAATACTTTCGCACGTTCAGACTGTTCACCTACAATAATGCGCGATGGATGCAAGTTATCATGCAAAGCTTTACCTTCACGTAAAAATTCAGGAGAAAAAAGTAGGTTTTCACAACCTAACTCATCACTAATACGCTTGGTATAACCAACAGGCACAGTAGATTTAATCACCATCACCGCATTAGGGTTGATAGACATTACATCTTTTATTACTGCTTCTACTGATGAAGTATTAAAGTAGTTTGTTTCTGGGTCATAATCTGTTGGTGTTGCAATGACTACATAATCTGCATTTTCATATGCTTTATGCTTATCAAGTGTTGCCGTTAAGTTAAGTAACTTATTCGCTAAAAAATCTTCAATTTCAACATCAGCAACAGTTGATTTTTTATCATTAATTAAATTAACACGCTCTTCGTTAATATCTAAAGCAACAACATCATTATATTGTGCTAATAAGACGGCATTAGAAAGGCCTACATAGCCAGTTCCTGCTATTGTTATTTTCATTGAATTTCCATTTTAAATTTAAAATATATTACACTTCAGTTAAGCTTTTTCTTTAGCGTTCCACACCAAGTCACAAATCCCATCTTTTGGTACAAAACCTGTTGGCGCTTGTAATAATAAACGCCTTATATCTTCATGGGCAAACTGGTGACAAGCTTCATCAAGTTGAAGTAATATTTTTTCTAGCTCTGGCCAAGGTAGCCAAGTTTCATGGGCTGACATAATGCGACGATGTTCGGTTTGAGTTATATCTTCACCAATTAACAGCTCTTCAAATAGCTTTTCCCCTGGGCGTAAGCCTGTATATTTTATAGCAATATCACCTTCTGGGTTGGAATCATCAACTACTGTCATACCGCTTAAGCGGATCATCTTAGCAGCTAAATCGGCTATTTTAACGGGATCGCCCATGTCTAAAACAAATACATCACCACCTTTACCCATAGCACCTGCTTGAATAACTAACTGAGAAGCTTCGGGAATAGTCATAAAGTATCGAATTATTTCAGGGTGAGTAACTGTGACTGGGCCACCATTTTTAATTTGCTCTCTAAATAAAGGGACAACAGAGCCTGAAGAGCCCAGTACATTACCAAAGCGCACCATACAAAATCGCGTCTTACCTTTAGCTTGTTTTGTTTTATCTGCTAAAGCTTGCAAAACCAACTCAGCCATACGCTTAGTAGTACCCATTACGTTGGTTGGGCGCACTGCCTTATCAGTAGATATTAGTACAAAAGTTTCTACTTGTGCTTCTATTGCAGCTTCGGCAACAAATAGCGTACCAAATATATTATTACGAACACCTTCAATAACATTATGTTCAACAACAGGAACATGCTTATATGCAGCTGCATGGTAAATGGTTTGCACCCCAAAGGTGCGCATAATAGTTAACAAACGGTTTTTATGCTGAACTGAACCTAATAGAGGAACTACCGTCAAGTCATAATCAAGCTTATTCGCCGCTTTCTGTAACTCCCCATTAATTTTATAAAGGGCAAACTCTGATAGCTCCATCAAAATAATTTTAGCTGGGCGTTGCTTTAAAATCTGTCTACAAAGTTCTGATCCTATAGAGCCACCAGCACCTGTAATCATAACCACTTTATTTTTAATATTTGCTTGCAACAACTCCTCATTAGGAGTAACTGAATCCCGCCCTAATAAATCATCTATTGAAACTTCATGCAATTCATCAATTTTAGCTTTTCCACTGACTAAATCAGCTGACCCTGGAATAGATAAAATTTCAACAGATAAGTTTTCTAAACGTCGTAAAACTTTAGCAACCCGTTTTTTATTATCACGCGGCATAGCAAGTAAAATTCGTTTTATACCGTGCTTCTCTATGAGGTTTTGGATCTCGTTTCGGCTAAAAACGGTGATACCTTGTACTGAGTTTTTTTGAATTCGTTTATCATCATCAATAAACGCAACGGGTGCATATTCATTACCTTGGATTAATGATTGAGCTAACTGCCTACCTGAAGATCCTGCGCCATAAATAATCACTGGCTCTTTGGTAATCCCTTGTGGTTTTGATAATAAAGCTCTAACGCATAAACGACTGCCACCCACAAGAATTATTAAAAATGCAGCAAACACCACGGGCACAGTTCGAGGCAGAGGTGTATGTAAATTAAAAGACAGCAAAATTAAAGCAAAAGTAGACAGTAGAACGGCTATACCAATAGATGCAGCAGCCTTACTACTGATATAACGAATCACAGCCCTATATAGGCCAAGTTTAATATTAACTAATAAAGAAGCAGGAATTAAAATAAAAAGCAAAAGCCAAAATTGCTTATCTGAAAAAATAATAGGATCATCTAATCTAACAAACATTGCAGACCAAAAGGCAACACCTACAAACAATAAATCAGCAAATACACTAATAACGCGTTTAACTGGGCGGGGTGCTCTAAATAATAGCCCCAAAGAAATGCCAGCAACATTCATATTTAACAATCCAATTTTATTTACAAAATCCAAAAATCACATCCTTGTTTACTTCACCTATTATGATTAGGTATTTTTAATAAAAACTACTTCTAACATTCACTGCTTATTAATCAGTTTGTTCTGAGTTTATTTACCGTTCATCCTAAGTGCCTTCATAACCCTAAGCGTCACCTTTCACCCTGAGCGCAAAACAATCGAAGGGTAATAAAGCTACTACTCATTCCCGTTATCCCTGCAAATATAAAAGGGTCAAAAGGTAATTAAAGACATTATACACAAATATTAAGCTCTAGAAGACAATTTAGCTCAAATCTTAAATGTAATGGTTAACAAATTCATTCATCAAGCAAGTTTTACTATGGTATTAAGTACAAGTACAAGTACACTGATAGTGAATTTTAATCTCTGACTCGAACAATATTGAGCGATAATCATCATTCAATCTTGCCACTTTCTTTTTCTTCGCCATACTAGCTGACTTATTTGTACTTGGTTAAATAATGCCGTGGCTATTCTTCTCATTATATTAAATGTAAGCAGGCCTTTCTTTCTATGTATTTTCGATTCATGCTCTCTAAGGCTCTAGCACTGGTAATAAGTAGAGTTTTGCTCTAGTTTCTTAGTTAACTAAAACTGTAGTGATACAGTGCTCTTCCCCCAATTACACGGTTATTGCCTTAAGGTCCTAGGTACTCAGTCACAAATATCCTTTAAACAAGCTTCTAACTGTTCACGCCAATAAATCGGTTTAAGCACTTCAACTGAACCGTTTATATTTAATAAGCTAAAGTTTGGCCTTTTCGCTGGGGTTGGATAAGCATAAGTTCCTATGGGGTTTATATGAGTTTTCTTCTCAAGCAAGCCTTGTTCTAACGCTATGCTTTGAATAGCAACAGCAAAGTCATACCATGAAGCCACACCAACGTCACTCCAGTGATAAATTTTCTCAAGACTCTCTTGCATAGCTAATTTCCAAAGAAAAATGGCCAAAGACTTAGCATAAGTAGGGCAACCTATCTGGTCAGCAACAACGTTAAGTTCATCTTTTTCAGACATTAACCTAAGCATTGTTTTAACAAAGTTATTACCATAAGTTGAATAAACCCATGAAGTACGTATTATAGCGCTATTTTGTGGATAGATATTTTGAACAGCTGCTTCACCTGCTAACTTTGAAGCACCATAAACACTGGTAGGGTTAGTTTCACTTAATGGCTTATAAGCAATATTACTATTACCATCAAAAACAAAATCAGAAGAAACATGTAAAAACCTACAACTGCTTTCTTTAGCCACCTTGGCCATAATCTCTACTGCAGTTTTATTTATCGCATATGCAGCATCACTATCAGTTTCCGCTTTATCGACAGCGGTATATGCAGAAGCATTTATCATCACACTAGGGTTAAATTCTTTAACAACGTTTGAGAGTTCAACAAAAGATGTTATATCTACGTCACCTCTACCAAGAGCTAATATTTCCAGTCCTGCTGGGACTTGTGCAACCAACTCTTTAGCTAACTGGCCACTTTTACCAATAATGACAACTTTCATACAACGCTTACTTTAAAAATACTTAAAAAAGACAGCCAAGTGCTGCCATTAACGATTAGAGCCTCATGAAGACACTACAGGATAGCATAAGTTAACTACCTAGTCTTTCTCGCTGATAACTGCCATCTTGTACATGTTTACACCATTCGAGATTAGCTAAATACCATTCTACTGTTTTACGGATGCCAGAATCAAAGGTTTCTACTGGAAGCCAACCAAGTTCTTTATTGATTTTATTAGCATCAATAGCATAGCGAACATCATGTCCAGGTCTGTCTTTTACATAAGTAATCAGGTCATTAAAGTCAGTTAACCCTTCTGGCTTATCCGTTATTAATTCATTTAAATGGTTGCAGATAGTATTAACCACTTCAATGTTTTGCTTTTCGTTAAAGCCACCAATATTATAAGTTTCGCCTAGCTTACCTTCACTAACTACTTTGTATAAAGCACGCGCATGGTCATCAACATATAACCAATCGCGCACCTGTTTTCCATTACCATAAATAGGCAATGCTTTGCCGTCCAATGCGTTCAAAATAATTAATGGGATTAATTTTTCGGGAAAATGAAACGAACCATAATTGTTTGAACAATTAGTAACAACAATAGGAAATTGATAAGTTCTATGCCAAGCTCTTACTAAATGATCTGAAGCTGCTTTTGACGCTGAATAAGGTGAACTAGGATCATAAGAGGTTTCTTCAGTAAATAGGCCCGTTGCACCTAAATCACCATAAACTTCATCGGTTGAAATATGATGAAACCTAAAAGTATTTTTCTTTGTATCATCTAAACTAACATAATAGCTACGAGCAGCTTCTAGTAGCGCATAAGTGCCAACTATATTGGTTTGAATAAATTCACCTGGTCCATCAATAGAGCGATCAACATGGCTCTCTGCCGCTAAATGCATAATATAATCAGGTTGATATTGCTCGAGTAACTCTGTCACTTTAGTCTTGTCACAAATATCCCCTTGAACAAAATGATAGCGCTCATTTTGTTCAATTGATTTAAGTGACTCTAAGTTTCCTGCATAAGTTAACTTATCAAAATTAACCACTTGTTTATCTGTTTCATTAATTAAAAAGCGTACTAGGGCTGAACCTATAAAACCAGCTCCACCAGTAACTAAAATAGTTTTACTCATTTAAATTCTTCTATAAAGTTTTAGTAATGTTTATAAATACAAAATGCTAATATTAATTAAAATGTAGGTGCATCTTGAAATAAAAGACCATCTTCATCTTTAGCAGATAACGAAGGCTTAGTAGTAATTGGCCAATCTATATCCAATGTAGGATCGTTCCATTTTACTGACACCTCATGCTCTGGTGCATAATAGTCTGTGCATTTATAAACAAACTCTGCCGATTCAGAAGTTACGTAAAAACCGTGCGCAAAACCTTCTGGGACCCATAACTGGCGTTTATTTTCAGCTGAAAGCAATACACCAAACCATTGACCGTAGCTTGGACTACTTTTACGCATATCAATAGCAACATCATAAACCTCACCAGATGTAACTCGCACTAACTTCCCTTGTGTTTGATTCAATTGATAATGCATACCACGTAAAATACCTTGGCTAGACTTACTATGGTTGTCTTGCACAAAAGTTACATTAGCCACATTTTCTTTAAACCAATCATCACGAAAGGTTTCTAAGAAAAAACCTCGATCATCCCCAAAAACTTTTGGCTCTATAATTTTTACATCTGGTATGCTTGTTTCTATAACTTTCACTAAAATACCTGTTCATTAATCAAATTAAGTAAATACTCACCATATCCACTTTTACGTAAAGGTTGAGCTATTTCTTTAAGTTGCTCTTCACTTAGCCAACCATTTCGATATGCTACTTCTTCAGGGCAATTTACTTTTAATCCTTGTCGCTTTTCAATAGTAGAAATAAAATTAGCTGCTGCAAGTAAGTCATCATGCGTACCAGTATCAAGCCATGCAGTACCACGCCCCATAATTTCAACTTTAAGATCACCTGCTTTTAAATATTGATCAATAACATCAGTTATTTCTAATTCGCCACGTGCTGATGGCTCGACCTTTCTAGCAAACTCAACCACGCGTTCATCAAAAAAATACAACCCCGGTACAGCATAATTTGATTTAGGCTTTTGTGGCTTTTCTTCAATAGAAATAGCAATACCTGAGTTATCAAACTCAACTACGCCATAGGCTTTAGGGTTAGCCACATGGTAACCAAAGACAGTACCTCCTGTTTCTTGTTTACAGGCATTTTGCAGTGACTTAGTTAAATCATGACCATAGAACATATTATCACCAAGCACTAGCGCCGCAGCAGAACCTGATAAAAAATCTTCAGCTAAAATGAAAGCTTGCGCCAATCCATCAGGGGTAGGCTGCTTTTTATATGAAATAGAAATACCGAAGTTACTACCATCACCTAATAAGCTTTCAAATCGATGAATTTCTTCTGGGGTTGAAATAACAAGGATTTCTTGAATACCTGCTTGCATTAATGTAGCAAGCGGGTAATAAACCATCGGTTTATCATAAACGGGCATTAGTTGTTTACTAACTACCTTTGTTAATGGGTAAAGTCTAGTTCCGCTTCCCCCTGCTAATATAATTCCTTTATGCATTTCAATTCTCTTTTGTTGTTATTTAGGTTTTACTGCGTCACCCGAACCACTACCAGTCAAGGTCATAATGATGTACTTAAAATAATCATTTAAAGTAAGTGATGCTAACATTTTAGCATCTGTTTCGGCTAACAGGCTAGGGGTAGACATATCAATATTATTAACTTGTGCTAAACCTGTAATCCCAGGAAGCACATCATAGACTCCAAGCGAATCTCTTGCTTGAATTAGCTCTTCCTGATTCAACAAATTAGGTCTGGGCCCAACTAAGCTCATTTCACCCATTAACACATTCCACAGTTGAGGAAGTTCATCTAATTTTGTTTTGCGTAAAAAATTCCCAAAAGGTGTTATCGCCGATGAACTAGCTAAGTGACTTGCAACCGAAGCAGTGTTGACTGTCATAGTCCTAAATTTGAATAAAGTAAATGTTTTTTTATTTTTACCCACTCTTTCTTGTCTAAAAACAGGAGAGCCAGAGTCAAAAAAACCAATAATGACTAAAATTATAAAAACTGGAAAAAAGCAAGTTAAGCCAATTAAGGCAAATATAAAGTCTAATAAACGGATCATTTTTTAATTATCTTTTAAGTGTGACATAGCGTCAGTTAATTTTTCTTTTGGAACCCATCCTAGCAAGTCCCTAGCTTTATTTGAATCAACTTCAAGATCTAGAACAAGTTGATCTATCAATTTACTTTTACCTAATATAGCTCCAGCAAATTTAAAGAGTATTACAGGAACTTTAAATTGATACAATTTTTTACCGCACCCTCGTGCAATAGCATTTGTAAATTCTTTAGTCGAAATAGTTTCACCATCAGAAATAACAAAGGTTTCATTAGCCGCTTTGGGATGAGTTATACAAAGAGAGATAAAGTCACATAAATTTCCAATCGAGATAAAGTCTCTTCTATTATTAATACAGCCGAAAGGCAAGATCTTCACTCTATCAATTAAATTGAGTAGTACTTCAAAATTACCAGGTGCATTCCGTCCATACACAAGAGGAGGTCTAATAATAACGACTTCCATTTGGGTACTATTAGCTATTTTTTTTAACTCCATCTCAGCTCGGTATTTTGATTTAGCATAGTCTGCATTGGGTTCCAAACCTGTAGATTCAGTAAAAGGAACTCCTTTAGTATTACCACCATTTACACCGATAGAACTTAAAAAAATAAATCTCTTAACTCCTTTATCTGCAGCTTGTTTTGCAAGGTTAACTGTCCCATTGCAATTTGTCTCAAGGAAGCTATGTAAAGATGAGTTAGTTTTAGAGTGTGCTAATGCAGCTAAATGAATCACCGTATCTGTTCTAATTAATGGATCAGACCAGTCTGTTTTTGAATTAATATCTTCAATGACAAAAGCCCCCGCACTTGCTAAGTTTTTCCGTATAGCTTTTTTAATTAAAAACTCTTTACTATTAAGCCCATTTATTAAATTTGAACCAATAAAACCAGTACTACCCGTTATTAAAATACTATTTTTCTGATTCATATTTGTAACCCCAAACAACAAAAAACAAACACACTAGAGCAAAAAACAGTTTGTGGCTGAATTGTCTTCTGCATTTAAAAGACATGAAAAAGAGTTTTATAAAATTAAAACGAGAATTAGAGCATAACAATTTTATAGGCTTTAGATTAACTTGGCCAATGAAATTAGCTTGCTCTATCACTTTGTTGAAGCCATCACCTTTAAGCATTACAGAGCACCTTGTAATAAAAGATTTAAGGCCTGAATTAGCACCAACCTCATTACTAGAATGCTGCCGGTAAAGCATTGATGGTTTACTATCAATTATCCATTTATAGTCCCTAGATCTAGCGAAGGAATAACAATACCAGTCATGCAACCATAATGTTTTTACTTTACTTTGCTTAGTTATTAACTGTCCCTTTATGTCAGAAGCTAGCTCATTTGTCATAACAAAGGTACATCCGGGACCCGGTGATTCAAACAAATAGTCAAATTCAGCTTGAGGGTAATCTTTCTTTACCAATTTTTGATGACCGCTCTCCCAGAAGGCTGTCACATTACTTGAATAACCAGAGGCATGTGACTTTTCCATGCAATCTATGGCGTCAATCAATTTAGAGGAGTACCAAATATCATCTTGATCTGCAAAAGCCACATAATCAAAAGAAGAGAAATCTACTTTGTTTAACAAATGAAAGAAATTCTGCCCTGCTGACCCAAATCGTTTGCCATTATCTAGTATGGTAATGGCATATTTCAATGAAATTTCTTCAAGTATTTTGGAGGAGTTATCTCGACTTTGATCTAAGCTAACAAATAAAGAGGCTGTCACCCCTTTTAAGGACATAATAGTGTCAATTTGTTCTTTTATATAGTCTTCGCCTTCAAACGCTGCTAATAAAATAGCAACATTGGGGTATATTTTTTCTAAATGCATAAATAAACAGTTTTCAGTTTCATTAAACTACGGCTTAAGTGTTGGAAGTAATAGATTAGTTATTAACTCATATCTTTTGCTTCGATGAAATAAATAACTCGCTACTATTTGTTAGAGCTAAATCGACCTTTTCAACGTCTTTTTTTATAGGTTTTATGTACAACATCTACAAAAGGGCTTACTAAATATGAGTCGAAATACAATTCTACTTCATTTTTTATGTTCATAAACTACCATTAATTACATTAAATTCTAGACCACTATATAAGTTAGCCACTAAGACAATGAACAGGTCGATTACAATTTATCTCAAGTGAAAAAAAAATTCATAACTATTAAAAGTAAGATACTCCAACGAGTAAAAAACAGAAAAGTGAAAATATTTCTAATTAAATTACATAGTTTAAGTCAGCTTTTTTTTCATAACATTCATAGTTCACTAGTACATAGGCTTTTGGCTGTACGATAGAAATCTAACCTTTTCTTTCGGGTAACATCGTCGTGAAAGCCTTTTGATATAGCTATCGATGATGCGGACATTTCATTTAAAGTCTCCGACGACGATAATACGTTCTTTACTATACTTTGTAGGCTGCCTTTGTGATTCAATTTAAATTGAAATTGCTTATCTACGATACCTTTTAGACCCGGTAAATTACTGCACACAACAGGAGTACCTCGGGACATAGCTTCAATCACAGATCTTGGTACTCCTTCTGAACGACTTGCTTGAATGTAGAGGTCCGTACTATCCAGTAAACTTAACACTTCGTCTCTTTTTAAGATACCACGACATTTAATATCAATATTAGGGATAGATATGTTGTCAATTAGTAACTTCAGTTCTTCATCTAATACTGGTCCGACAATATTTAGCTCTATTTTATGAGAAAGATTCAAGTTCACAAACTCATCAATAATGATATCAATACCCTTTCTATATGAAATAGCACCTACCGTTGTAATTGTATATTTATCTTTATCAGGCTGAAATGATTTTACACTACCAATTTCTTCAATATGCACATTACTAAGAATAAGAGCATTATCACAACTCCATTTATCTCTTAAAAATTGCCCAACATACAATGCACCGACAGCTTTAGGTATGCATAGTTTGCCTAGCAGGTTTGAGAAGATATCAACTACTAATCCAAATCTTTTTTCTCTATATTGGTCGGAATCAGATGCAACCTCAACGACATACGGAAGATTAAATAGGTAAGCAAATAAAATTAAAATCAATCCAGTACTGCTTGGATAATTGATTATTAGCAAAGCATCATCTCTTAATAATTTATATAAATCTTTATAAAATGAATAAGATAATAAGAATTTATAGCCACCAGTATATTTATTTAAAAAAAATGGATTTACACCATTTAGGATTTTGTAGCCCTTCACCTCTTCGACATCAGATGTAGATGAACGTGAAAGCAAATAGATCTCTTCAAACCCAGCATCTGAGAATCGTCTAAGATAGTTATTATCAATGCCACCAGGAGTAAGAGTATTCCCATTCTTAGTTAATTTAAATACTAGCGCGTGTGAAAATATTACTTTTGTCAATTAACGTCTCCGAATTAAATTATAATGTATTCTTGCTTAATATAATTTTTCTCTCATTATAAAAAATAACCTATGTTAATAGCTAGCACTAAATTATCAATAATAGAAGATAATATTTACAGAATGATTATAGAGTGACGGTATAAAATACCGACTCAGTCATTTTAAAGAACAAATTTCTTCCTGATTAAAAAACCGATACTTAAAACAAAGATACTATGAAAAATAATGTTAAATAAATCTATGCTCGTTAAGTATAGTGGCTGCCTAAATATAAAAAAACAGTACAGAAAAACCCACTCAATTTTAAAACCACTTTTCACTAATCTCGAAAAAATAAAATATACGAGATAACAAGATAAACTAACTCCTAAAAATAATCCTATCCATCCAGCTTCCATATAGCCTGACATGTAGGACTCCGGCCAACCATAAGCCGGTAGTTCATCAGGGACCATTGGTGGTGAAACCTGTTGGTCGATGGTCATGGCAATAACGTAGGCACCATTATCGACAACTGGCTTTTCCGAATAGAGGGCTCTAGGAATAAAAGCATAAAGAAATGATAACAAGCCTGAGCCATACCAAAAGTCATTTTCTGAGAAATACGAAATAATTACAGAATCACGAATGATGTAGGTAAAGTATACTCCGATGATGCTGAACCATATATCAAAAGGTACTTCAGATAACTGCATCTGCAATAGACTATCAAAATTTTTAAATCTCAAAAGACTTATAAACAATGCTCCAACAAAAAGAATTATAAACAGTGAAAAAGCTCTCAATGTAATGTTAAATTTTTTATGATGAAAATGCACATATACTAGGCTAGTAAAAATCAAAAATATTGGGGCAGTTCTTCCGCCTAGGGCGAATAGCATTAACATACCAGCAAGTAATATTATACAGGCAGATATAGGAGTTGTTTTATATTTTATTGCGAAAAAATACAGGATAGCTAATTGAATAAAAAGAGTACTAAACTTAACAGCCGCACCATATCCTGCAAGCATTTCCGTACGTATAGCAAAATTGCTTATATAATGTATTATTCCGCCAGCACTCTGAAAGATAACCAATAAAAACAGCACCCCAAATATAAATAAAACGAAATACCCAAATGATATTCTGGGAATCACCCACAGTCTTTTATTTTTTTTTAGTCTAGGTTCAAGTGCTTTACGAAACTTATACCCAATAGATTGAGAGTACGAACTTCTCATGGAGTATGAGCATTTCCAGAGTATGATATAGGAAAGTGAAGATACTGAAAACGATATTAAAATTGCTTTTGAAATATATTGTTGATCGGAAACCCCATAAATACTGGCAAGTGAGGCTAATGATGTGTAGTTAACAACTAGTAAACCCTCGACACTAAATTTAATAAAAGCATATAAAGAAGTTAACCCTGAAGGAGAAAAAATACCGAGACATGAACGGTATTCTAAGATTGCTATTACCGCAAATGTTATCATTCCCACAAAGGGTAACCAATGAAGTTGTATAATGTAATTTATAAACGCCTCCATTTTATGACTGCACTTCCGTGATAATTTTTTCTATGTAATTCGCGAAAGACTCAACAGAGTGTTGTTCGAGCAAACCATTAACAGCTGCCTTACGTTTTAATGAATAATCATAATCAGCCTTTATCAATGCGTTTTTTAGACTTGATATATCATTGTCGATTAGAGTGGATATCTCTTCATTCAATAAGAGACGAGTGTCACCCACATCAGTACTAATAACATTACAGTTAGCTGCGAGTGCTTCTAATAAAAATTGTGAAGGGTAATTCTCATACTTTTGCAAGCTCAGGGCCACTTTCGATTGAAAGAGAACATCCTGCATATCTTTAACATAATCAAGATATATCAATTTAACATTATTAAGTGCTATACTCTTTACTTTATCTGCCAATGGGCCATTACCACAAATTGCTACAGTAAACTTATAACCCTCTATATCACATATTTTTAAAGTCTCTAGGAGAAGTTCTAGACCTTTACCTTCTATTAATCTAGATGCAAAAATAAAATCATAGACCCTATTCTTGGCATTTATACTATTTCGTTCATCATTGCGGATTGAGTCTGCTCGCATTGAAAACGAGCATGGGGAAATCAAAAGTTCCTTGTGTTGAAACACCAACGAACCAAAAACATTGTTCATATTCGTTCGAATGGAGGGAGAAAGCGTATCAATCACATCAACTAACTTTATTGTTTTTTTCCAGACAAACTTGTTAATTGAAGATAAGTCAGAACCTGAGCGTATTATAGAATTGACTATGGATACACTCGTTGTACAACCCAGTAGTCTGAGCACATTTATCATTAAAAAAGAATAAAACGATGGATTAACACAGAAGTGAATATGCTTAATATTTTCTTTTCGTATGTACCAAAGTGAGCTAAAGATATATTTTAGTGGCGCAATAAGTCTATGCCCATTAAGTTTTTTCTTGAAAACATTGGCACCCAACAGTTTCTCGGATGGTAAACTGTTAAATAATTCAGAATTTGTTATTAAATGCGGAGTCTTGCCCTTACTAATATAATATTCATATAAATAAAAAAACCTTCGCTCAGCCCCTCCCGGCTTTCCTTTGGCTAAAACAAAGAACGCCGAGCTATTTATTATTGAATCCACGTTTTAAACTTACCAATAAATTGATTAAAAGATAGCTCCGAACCATACTCTGCATGATTAACTTCTGGTCTACTCAAATAATCTATAAGGTTTGATTCACTCCAGCCCATTTTTTTTAAAAAGTATTCTCTATCAAGCTCTAAATCCCTCTCACTAGGATAAGGAGAGCTTCTTAGTATTTCTTCACCTTCTGCTTTACTAATTTGCCCGTTAACAACCAAAGCACTTAAATGAGGTAATCTTTTATCCACTTTAAATTTTTCTGGAAGAATATACCCCTGATAAAAGCGAGTGAAAACGGACTCATAATGCTTATAAGGATATGGTTTGTAGTTATAGTTCTCAACCAGCAATGTTTTGGCGGTTTCTTTATTGTATTGAAAATAATCTAGAAATGAGATCCAATTAATCTTTAAAACTTGCCTAAATATAACCCTGTCCAATGTCGATATATATGGAAATGACTTCTGATTAAATTTAGCACCAAATTTAGAACCAATATTTCTGATATTCTTCTTATCGTACTTATACCAATTCCATCCTTTAGGCATTGGTATACCTTCAGTGGCATTATTAGTTCCTGCTAATATATATTTTAGGTTATATTTTTTTGCTAATTGATAATTAACTGCCAGCATAGCGTTGTCATATAGAAGTTCAATATCAATAACATCAGCATCGAAAAAAGACTGCATCATTTCTCGATACTCATCCCAATCGATCACATGTGTATATAAATCAACATCTAACGCACTAACAAGGTTCGCTATATTATTTTGTGCCAACTCAGAATTCCAACCGTTATCCATATGCACAGCTAAGGGCCTCAACCCTTCTTTAACAGCTAGGTGTAATGCATAACTACTGTCTAACCCTCCAGAAAGACCAATGATGCAATCATAAGGTTTGTTTTTCCCAGAGCTTTTAACATTTTCAATAAAACTATTTCTTTCATGTTCAGTCAGCAGTTCCTGCTTATTAGCATTGATCATTGCATCACAATAATTACAACCAACAGTAGTAGCGACAAACTCAGGTACATTTGAATTCATCAGACACTTTTTACACTCAATCATTTGTTTTTAATATCCTTCATAATTTTATAGCCTCCGCCAAAAGGGTAGCTGATTAATACTGCTCTATGTGGACCATGAAACACAAAGCAACTTCCCGCCATTACTGCCGAAGCTCCTTTCATACTAGCGTCAACTAGCTCATTAGCTGATTTCATTCCACCATTAATGACAACAGGCATTGAAACATTCTCAACATATTTCAATAACTCTAGATTCAACCCACATAATTCACCATCTTTATCGACATCTGTAAGAATTAACTCGCCAATATCAGCATCGACAACAGAATTAATATGCTCTATTAGGTTAAGTGATGTATTCTTTTTTCTTTCTGCATCAAAGACTTTTAATTTCCCAAAAAAGTTTTTCTTAACATTAATATTTACAACAACACTTTGAGAACCATAAATTTCAACCAGTTGCTTTAACAGAGGTTTATTCGATATTGCTGCGGATGTCAAACAAACCTTTTCAACACCTAATTTAAATAGTTTATGTGCATCAGCTTCAGTTTTTACACCGCCACTGTAGCAAATCGGAATAAATGCTTCTGTTGCCATTTTATGAACAAGGGCATAGTCAATACCGTTTTTTGTTGCTGTCATATCGGTGATAACTAATTCATCAACGGCTTTTTCATTGAATATTTTAATAGCATTTATCGGATCTCCGACGTACTTATTTTTCCCAAAACGCCTTGTTTTTATTAGCTTTCCATCCTTGATTAACAAGTGAACTATAACACGACTATTAATCATTACATAGACCCAAATTTTTCGAAAATAGCAGCACCAAATACATGGCTTTTTTCAGGGTGAAATTGAATACCGATAATATTATTTACTTGAAAGGCGCTTACGAAATCATTACCGTATTTCGTTGTAAGTAGTGCATCAGAGCTATTAGTACAATCGACATAATAAGAATGAACAAAATAAAAACGTGTTTCGGATGTAAAATCAGCAGTCAGTTTCATTGATTTTTTAACTTCTACATGATTCCACCCCATATGAGGTGTTTTTTTAGGAGGGGTTTCAGACTTCCTAAAGTCCCTCACAGTTGCGTCAACCCATCCTAATCCAGGTGATTTTCCTTCTTCACTGGATAAACACATAAGCTGCATTCCAAGACATATCCCCATAACTGGAATCTTTTCTTCTAAAACTCTTTTATTCAAAGTTTCGACAAGATCAGAATCGAGTAATTTGGCCATACCTTTATCGAAGCTACCAACACCTGGAAGTACAATTTTAGAGCATGCCTCAAGTTCACTTGCATTTGATACGCTCTTTGCTTCATGTCCAACATACTTAAACATGTTCAAAACTGAACCAATGTTACTAATACCAATATCTATCACACCGATCATTACTTCAACTCCCTTGCTTTATACCTATCAAATGATTCACTCGGAATAAAACCAACATATTCAAATTCAGATTTAAAATCTTTAATTTTATCTATATCTAGTGTTTTGATCACTTTAGCTGGATTACCGACAAGAATACTCCCCTTCTCTTGGACCGACTTTGTTACTACAGAACCGGCTCCGATCACGCAATAATCAGGTATTTTAACACCAGGTAATATTGTAGCATTCATTCCAATCCAACAGTATTTGCCAATTTTGATGCTTGGAAATTCATTATCAATGTGTTTACTAATATCATAAACATCGTGATTTCTAGAAATTAGACCTACATTGCATGATATTTGAGTGTAATCCCCAATCACGATTCCACCACCACCTTGTATATAGCACCCAGGCATATACCCTGGGCTAACATCGATCCCAACAACTATCTTATCTGGTGAGGATATCAGACTAGAGTGATGCACAGGCCAATATACTTTTGATTTGGAAATATACTGCCATAAGTGACGTAACCTAACTGGTGTTTGTGATCTTCTGGTTTGAACAATAATTTTTAAAACCGGAATATTTGACAATATCTTTAATATATAGCGTTTCATTCTACCTTACCTTTACTAAACTGAATAGATTTTACTGTATAGACAAAATAGACAAACCCAGAAGAGAACGCTATAAAGTAAACTGCATTGATGAAATCATTTAATAGGTATCCACTGTAAATAGCTAGCACGTTAGATAGAATGAAAAATGATTGACCATAAAGGTCTAACTTAAGTTTATCTACAATATAAAAAGAAAAGCTTAATGGTGATGCTACTAGTTTCATTGCGAACATAGGCATTAAAATAGATATTATTGGCAAAGCTGCTAGCCAATCTTCTTTGAAAAACAAACTAAATATGAATGGACCTATAAAGTAATAAAAAATTAACATTAATACAGAAAGTAGCACAAGAAATAAAAACATCTTTTGAGTGCTTTTCACAAATGTTTTATTTTCATCATACTCCTTTACTGCTTCTCTTCGATAAACATAACCAACAGCCATTGTTAATGCTCCCAGCGGAGCCAAAATAAGCTTGAATGCTAAAAAATATAAACCAGAGGATTCTTCATCGAAAAAGATGCCAATTAGATAAGCAGGCAGAAGCAAAGCACTGGAATTTAAAACTCCCGATGGAAGATCAAACTTCACATAATTTGCATATTTTTTTAGCACAGTGATTATTTTACCTGAGTTTGTAATATTAACTTTATAAGCAGAAGCCTTAAGTATAAATAATACAACTAAAAGTGTTGCAAACAGGTGTGAAGTGGCAAGAGGTAAGCTAATAGCTCGATCTTTTGTGAACCAAACAAAAAACAAAAAGAAAATTGGAAAAAGAAATCGAGAAATAGAAAGAACCCAGTACCGCTCTTTTAGGTTCGCTATTGAAACCGCCATATTTTGTAAAGATGTTAAAAATGCACCAAAAGCAATTATGATTATTTCTAATCGGATCTTTTCTGAAAAAAAACTACTTGCAACTAAACAAATACTAAGTATCAGCACGCTATTTATTAAGGATAACAATATCAAAGAGTTTTTCTCTGAATCATCAGGATCCTGCATAATAGCCATTTCCATTCGAAGTGTCATTAGCATTGGCAAAAAAGCAATAAAAAAGGCAAAAATTGCATAATCACCAAAAGCTGCAGGACTATACCAGCTTGCTATAATAGGGAATGAAAAGAAATTTAAAACTTGAGCTAACACCCCTCCAGACAACACTTTTAAAACATTTTTTAGCAAAGTATATCCTTTAATTCAAAACTGAGCTTTTCAAAAGTTCTAAAATAGATTTTTGTTGCTCTTCAAGGAGATAAGGATGCATTGGTAAACTTAATACTGATTTTGACAGTTTTTCTGCTACCGGAAAGTCTCCATTTACATATCCTAAGCTAGAGAAAGCTGTCTGTTCATGCATACATTTTCCATAATAAATCATTGTAGGAATTGCCTCATTTTTACAAGTAGCAACTTCTTTGTCTCTATTTTCAGAAACTATGGTGTACTGTGCCCATGAGCTAAAATATCCTTCTGGAACAAATGGGGTTTTGTAGATATTATGTAAATTTTCAGTATAATTCTTAGCAATTAAATCTCTAGATTTTAGTTCATGAGGAAATTCTTCTAACTTTTCTAACAGTATTGCAGCTTGGATAGTATCCAGTCTACTATTGACCCCAACTCTAACATTATCATATTTGTCAATGCCTTTTCCGTGTATTCTTAAAGACCTTAACAAATCCGCATATTCATCGTTATCAGTAAATACCGCGCCTCCATCTCCATAGCAACCAAGAGGTTTAGCAGGAAAAAAACTTGTAATAGCGATATCACCAAAGCTGCCTGCTTTTTTTCCATTAATTGAACCACCCAATCCCTGAGCAGCATCTTCAATTAATTTTAGATTGTACTTTTCAGCTACTCTTTCTAATTCAGGATAATTTGAAGGTAAACCAAACAAATCAACTGCGATAATTGCCTTTGGTTTTAACTTACCCTCTGCTATTACTTGCTCAATTCGTTTTTCCAGATCCACAGGACAAATATTAAAAGTATTTTCATTTGAGTCAACAAACACAGGAGTTGCTTTTTGAAAAGCGATCGTCTCAGCTGTTGCAAAGAAAGTAAATGTCGGGCAAAAAACAGCATCACCTTCTTTAACATCAAGCACCATCATTGATAATGTTAAAGCGTCAGTACCATTTGCACACGTTACGACATGTTTAACACCAACATACTCAGCGAGCTTTTTTTCAAGCTGCTGAACTTCGGGCCCCATGATATATTTACCATGTTCAAGGACATTTTGGATGCGTTGTTCTATTCGTGTTTTAAGGTGTTGATACTGTGCTTGGAGGTCAATGAATTGCATATTATTTACTCAGAAACAATGGTTAAAGTTGAATTACTTAATTGATAAACAGCTCCGGTGTGCTTACATATAACAGTTGTATTGCCAACCAAAGGTAAGTCTAATTGCTCACCATATTTGCTCATCCAGCCTATTTGTTTTGCTGGTACACCAACCATTAAAGCGTAAGGTTTCACATTTTTATTAATCACAGCCCCAGCACCAACAAAAGCATATTCCCCAATAGTAATACCGCAAACAATAGTACAATTAGCCCCCAATGTTACACCTTTTTTTATTAGGGTATCACGGTATTCATCTTTACGTTCGACACCAGAACGGGGATTATAAACATTAGTAAAAACCATACTAGGCCCACAAAACACTTCATCTTCAAGATGAACATTATCATATACTGAAACATTGTTTTGTATTTTACACTTATCACCAATAGTTACTTTATTGCCAACAAATACGTTTTGCCCAAGAGATACTCCTTGCCCAATTTTAGCATCTCTACAAACGTGAACAAAATGCCAAACTCTTGAATCTTTCCCTATTGTAGCGCCATCATCAACAATGGCACTTTCATGTTTATAATATTGTGTCATGTGCTGCCTGTTTTAGCTGACTACTTTACTTACGAAGGGGTGCATTTCTTTTTCTGAGCCTTGCGTTATTTTACCGCTACGCATTTTATCAACAGTTTCAACACAATGGCGGGCATCTTCAAGGCCGTAACCTCGTCCAGCCAATATTTCTTGATAACTGACGGTATGTAAGTCAGTAAAGCCACCTGAGAATTCGAGCTCATCACCATCACAGGTAATTGAACGATAAGTTGGCTGTTTTCCAACAACACTTTCAGGTAAGTCATCAGCATCGATTGAAAGAAACCATTTAACCTTAGCTTTTTCGTATTCTAAATAACCAGCAGCCTTATCTTCATTTTTAAAGTGCAAGTCATTACGCTGTAAATTACCAAAAATAAAGTGCAACATGTCAAAGAAATGAACTCCTATATTGGTCGCTACACCAAAGGATTTACGAGGATCTCCTTTCCAGCTTTCCATATACCATTTACCACGTGAAGTTATGTAAGTTAACTCTACATCATGCTTTTCTTCAGAACTGCTTTCTTCTACTTTTTTCTTTAGATCTAAAATAGCTTGATGGTGGCGTAGCTGTAGAATGTTGTAAACTTTATTCCCAGTTTCTTTTTCGACCAATAGTAAGTCATCTAACTCTTTAAGGGTAGGAACGAGTGGCTTTTCACAAACAACATCACAACCTAAACGCAAACCTGCAGTAATGTGAGAATGATGTAAGTAATTAGGAGTACAGATAGATACGTAGTCCAGCCGAGTATCGTCATCTCTTTTTAACTTGTGAGCATAATCATAAAAACGTTCAAACTCTGTAAAGAACTCACTACTAGGTGAAATACTATCGATGATACCTACAGAATCATTAATATCGTAACATACAGTAAGTTTATTCTCTGTTTCTTTAATGGCTTTCATGTGACGAGGAGCGATATAACCAGAGGCCCCTACTAATGCGAATTTCTTCATGTATAATTTCCTATAATCTTATGTCTGAATCATTAGATTCTAAAACATATTTCACGTCATAAAGTACGTGATTTACTTTGCCTAGAGCTCTAATTTTGTCTACGCCCATTTTCTTGAATTCATGATGGTCTACAGCTAATACAATTCCATCATACTTTCCAAGCTCAAGCTCTTTTACTAACTCTATTCCGTACTCTTCTTTTACTTCTTCAGAGTTCGCCCAAGAATCGTAGACATCCACACTCATATTAAAATCTTTAAGCTCTTTAATGATATCAATTATTTTCGTATTTCGAACATCTGGGCAATCACCTTTAAAGGTGATACCTAAAACAAGAACTTTAGCCTCATCAATATGAATTCTACTACTTGCTAGTTTCTTAACCAGCTGTGTTGCAACATAAGCCCCCATACCATCATTGATACGACGTCCAGCAAGAATAACTTCTGGTCGGTAACCTACTTCTTGTGCTTTATGGGTTAGGTAATAAGGATCAACACTAATACAGTGCCCGCCTACTAGACCTGGTTTGAAATGTAAAAAGTTCCATTTAGTGCCAGCAGCTTTTAAAACTTCTTCTGTATCAATATGTAGTTTATTGAAAATTTTGGCAAATTCGTTAATTATTGCAATATTTAGATCTCGTTGCGTGTTTTCTATAACTTTCGCTGCCTCGGCGACTTTAATCGAACTTGCCTTATGAGTACCTGCAGTAATAATGGATAAATATAAGTCATCAACAAGATCAGCCACCTCATGAGTAGACCCTGAAGTAATTTTCATAATTTTAGTCAATGTATTTATTTTATCGCCGGGGTTGATTCGTTCAGGAGAGTAACCAGCAAAAAAATCTTGGTTAAAAGTTAACCCTGAAGTTTTTTCAATTATTGGCAAGCATACTTCTTCTGTAGCACCGGGATATACTGTAGATTCAAAGATAACAATATCATCTTTAGCAATAACATTACCTAACATCTTAGAAGCTTTTTCTAGTGGCTTTAGATCTGGTGCGTTACTATCATCAATAGGAGTTGGAACTGTTACGATGTAAATATTAGCACTTTTTAGATCATCAACATTGTTTGAAAAAGTTAAATTTTTAATATCCTCAAGTTCTGATTCACTTACTTCTAGCGTACTATCTTTCCCTTCTTTTAATTCAGAAACACGTAATTCATTAATATCAAAGCCTAAAGTTTGGTATTTTTTCCCAAACTCTACCGCAAGTGGTAGACCTACATAGCCCAAACCAATAATAGCTAATTTTTTATCTAAAATAGTCATAACTTAACTTTTTTATGTGAATGTTAATAAAACGTGAGAACACAATTATTTTTATGAAAATAAGGCTTAAAGAAGAAGGAGAAAAGCACATTGCCATATTATCCCTATAACTTTCGATGAACCCTTTTCTAGTATTGTGACGTTGCACTTTTTTTTCGTGGTCGAGTATACTAGAGTTTTTGCTTTAGTACAGTAGTGGAATTACAAAATTTTAACTTTTTTATTATTTCTTTTAGTATTTTGTTTTGCTTTCTTTCATCCCTTCGGCTACTTTGCGCTCAGGGCGAACGGCGAATCTAAGGGTGAACGGGGACGCTCACAGTGAGCGATGTTATCAACTTCGATTACTCCCTTCGACTCTTCGGCAAGCTCAGAGCAAACGGATACGCTCAGGATAGGTGCCCTTCGACTGCTCGTACCTCGCGCTCAGGATAAACGGCAGAGGTGCTAAAGATAAACGTCCTTCGACTTCTCCCTTCGACAAGCTCAGGGCGAAAGGAAAATGGGATAATTCAGGGCAAAGGAAAATAATTATTTTGCAATTTCTATTTTTGCTTGTGGTAATAAAGTCTGATATTTTTCTGCGAGTGCTTTTTTGGCCTCTTCATCACCATGTACAATTTTTATGACATCAGGTTTATGACGCATTCTTTTTACAAAGTTAACCAAACCTTGTTGATCTGCATGGGCTGAGTATCCACTAATGGTATGGGCTTTGGCTTTTATATCAATTCGCTTACCATCAATATACACATATCCGCCTTTTTTGTGTTTTGTTGGTGCGTACTTTTGAATATCTCTGCCTAGTGTGCCTTGTGCTTGGTAACCAACAAAGAGTATATCTGCCGTGCTATTGGGTAAAAATTGTTTAAGATAATTAACAATACGGCCGCCACTGCACATACCGCTGGCTGCTATCACTATGGCTGGTTTATTTCGTTTTGCTATGTACTCAACGGTTTGCACATGCTCTTGATGGCTATCAACAGTATAAAGTTGCTCAAAGCTCAGTGGGTGACGACCTGATTTTAATTCTTTCCTGGCTTCTTTATCCCATAGGTGCTTAAAGTACTCATATTGCTCTGTGAATTTTGCTGCCATGGGTGAGTCAACTATAACATCTATAGTTTGCCAAAAATCATTACTTTGTGACTCTGTTTTCAGTTGTCGTTGATTGTTTTGCTTAAATGTTATTTGCTCAATTTCATATAGTAGCTCTTGTGTTCTGCCTATGCTAAAGGCTGGTATGAGTACTACACCAGTATCTTTTACAGCTTTTTCAATTATTTGCTGAAGATATTTTTTTCGGTTTTTTCTATGAGCATGATTTTTATCACCGTAGGTTGACTCTATTACTAAGGTATCTGCACGATATGGGCTTTGGGGAGCTGGTAGTAATGGGGCATATGGCGCGCCTAAATCGCCTGAGAATACGACTCTGTGACTATTTTTTGTTTGTATGTTTGACTTAATATCTATCTCTACATAGGCAGAGCCTAGAATATGGCCTGCTCTTTGGAGTTTTATTTTGACTTTTGGGTGGTTATTTGGAGCCTGTTGCCCTTCGACTGCTTCGCGCTCAGGGTGAGCGGAATCTACCCGATTATCCTGAGCCTGTCGAAGGACGGCTTCGCGCTCAAGGTGAACGGGGTAATTTCCTTTAACAAGCTCAGGGCAAACGGATAAACCCCGTATGTGCTCAGGAGGAGCGGGAAAAACTAAATCAATTGACAGCCAACATTTATAGTCAAGTCCTATTAGTTGCATTTTCAATCGTTTTAAACAAGCACCGATGATTGATTTGTTGCGTGTCACGCCAACTTTAAGTGCATCTTCAATAATTAAAGGTAGCAGTGCTGTAGTTGCTGTGCTGGCATAAATTGGGCCTCTAAAGCCAGCGGAAAGTAAAAAAGGAATACGACCTACGTGATCTATATGGCAATGGGTAACAATTAAAGCGCGAACAGTGCTTACATCAAAATCAATTTCAAGGGAAGCTGCATTAGATTTTTGATTACTTTGTTCATCACCCTGAAATAAGCCACAGTCTATAAGTATTGAGTTATTTTCATTGATGAACAGTTGGTGGCATGACCCCGTCACGCCATTTACAGCGCCATGGTGTAGTATTTTCATAAACAATCCTTTGTTTACAGTAATATTGTTATTTTTTATTTGGCTCTTTCTTCGGCTCTTTATTAGAGAAGTAACGGATAAGAACAATCAATACCGACAGCATACCACCCAACATAGTGCCTAACACAACAATTAATGCGCGTTTAGGGCCTGACTTTTCATCTGGTACTTGAGCAGGATCTATGGTTTTAAGTACATATTCAGCTTTTACTTGCGTCAGCATCATGTTTTTAGTTTGCTCTTCAATCAGCTGATAAAATACCGTTTCCATACTAGACACTTGAATATTCTCTAATTGCTTTTTTAGATAGCTAATTGAATCTTGCGCCTCTTTTTGGTCTTGTTCACGCATAAATTCATTCACATCTGCAATCAACCAAGTAAGCCACTGCTTTGCTATAGCCGGAGAAAAATATTCAATTTGAATTGTGACCATAGCAGAGGTCTTATCTTGAGAAACAGAGAGTAACTCTGAAAATTCCTTATAGGCTTCCCAAGAAGAAGGGATTGTTTTTTTAGGGAGGCTTACGGCTCTTATCCATTTTTTATTTGCTTCATCATACAGTTCATCATCTAAGATTAACTTATCAGAAACCCTATCCCATTTTTCAGCCGCCATAATAGGGACTAACAAGTCATGTTTGGCGATAAAGTTTTCAATAAATGAACGGGATTTGATGATTTCTAGAGCCAGTGCTGTTTTATCACCACCTCCGCCGCCAAGATTTATACCTGCCATACTAGCTAAACCACCAAACTGGCCAGCTAATGCTGCTAAGCCACCTGCTCCACCTTCTGCAGCGGCTGGAGCAAGTATAGCTGAGGCCTTATAAACGTTAGGTTTTGATAAGGCGAAAAAGATAGAGGCAACAGCAAAAATAAAGCTAATAGCAATAATGGTAAGTTTCCCACCCCATATGGCTCGCCATAATTCTGCTAAGTCTATTTCATCATCTTGAGCTTGATTTTGTTGCATTTGAGCTAACAACATCTGTTGTTGTAATACGGCAGCACTGGCGTTGTTTGCAGTAAAGTCACTAGAAGAAACGTGTTTTTGCTCATTCGTTCCATGGTTATTGCTATTTTCTACGTTATTTTCTATTTCTTTAGACACTGAATTTTACACCAATCAGAAGCTTGTATTACTTGTAATAGGAGTCATTCCTTTTACAAAAGAGGCGATATTATAGGGGAGTTGGCTTATTAATGTAAAGGGAGGGGAAAAGGATTTGTTCGGAGGGGATAACTTTATATTTTTATGGGGTTTGACTCTTAACCGATTAACTTGAGTTTTCGCCCTTCGACCCTTCGGCAGGCTCAGGGCAAACGGATTAGCTCGGGGTAAGCGGAGGCGCTCAGGATGAACGGATTACTCCCCATACTCCTTGATTTCCCCCATACTCCTTGATTTCCCCCATATTCCTTGATTTCCCCGTTTGCTCCGTTTGCCCTGAGCTTGTCGAAGGGAGCTTGTCGAAGAGTAATTAATTAAATGCAAAAAAATATCAAAATAAATTAGCATTTTAAAATTCTTTTGCTAGCTTTAATTGTGAACACAAATTCACATGAACGTGAAGTATCAACTAATAAAAGGAACTTATTATGCTAGCCAAATGGTTTACTCGCCTATACTACCTTGCACTCTATTTAATTTTTACCGTACTACTAGCCAATTTATTTGCCCCTATGTTAGCCCGAGCAACCCCTCTACCTAATGTTTTCATCAATGAAATTCATTATGACAACTTGGGAGTAGATGAAAATGAGTTTGTTGAAATAGCGGGTGAAGCAGGCTTAAACCTTGAGGGTTGGTCACTCTATTTTTATAACGGTCGTGATGGCAATGAATACGCTAATCAATATACCTTTACTGAGCTAACCTTAGTTGATTCACATAATGGCTTTGGTTTTACCGCAGTGAATTTTACAGATATAGGGCAACATATTCAAAATGGCTCTCCTGATGGTATCGTTTTTGCTGATGATCAAAATAATATTATCCAATTTCTATCTTATGAAGGAAGCTTTATTGCAAGCTCAGGCATTGCCACAGGTTTAACTAGCATTGATATTGGTGCTATGGAACCAAGTAATACGTCTGCTGGCTATTCCCTACAATTGTTTGGGCAGGGCAATCAATACACAGACTTTAATTGGGCACCCGCACAACAAAATACTTTTAATAACCGTAATCTTGGTCAGTTCTTCTATCCTGTATCAAGTGCTGTATCTGTAAGTGAGCCTGAGACTTTCTCCATATTAATGCTTGTTGCTTTTCTTATTTTGGTTTTTTCTTCTAAGAAACGATTTTTGATTTGAATAAACCCTTTTCCCCCCTTTCCCCCCCCCTTCGCCCCTTCGCCCCTTCGACAAGCTCAGGACTAACGGAGCTCAGGGCAAACGAGAAAATCAAGGGAGATGGCAGGATAATCCGTTTGTGCTGAGCGTGAGGGACGAACAGTCGATGTACAACAAGCAACCCCTTCTACAAATTCAGAATAAGTAGTAATAACTAAAGGAAAAAATAAAATGTTTCATGTCTATATTTTAAAATGCAACGACGGCAGTTTTTATACTGGCCATTCTGAAGATCTAGAAACACGATTAGCGCAGCATCACCAAGCTACTTTTAGTAGCTGTTATACTGCAAAAAGGCTACCGGTTACCCTGGAGTATCAAGCTACTTTTGAATCTAGAGAACAAGCTTTGAATATTGAAAAACAAATAAAAGGGTGGAGTAGAAGTAAGAAGCAGGCTTTGATTCGCGATGACTGGCTTGAAATATCTCGTTTATCAAAACAACATCTATGATAATGAGGTTATATCTTCTACAATTTTAACCCTTATCCCCTACGACCCTTCGACCCTTCGACAGGCTCAGGGCAAACGGGAAAATCAAGGAGTATAGGGAATAACGCGTTGGTGCTGTGCGTGAGGGACGAACAGTCGAAATACGACAAACTCCCTTCGAATCTTCGACAGGCTCAGGGCAAACGGGAAAATCAAGGAGTATAGGGAATAGCCCGTTGGCGCTGAGAGAGCTACGAACAATCGATGTACGCTCCTTATCCTATTATTCTGAGCCTGACGAAGAACTCCCCCTTTACCGATTATCTTGAGTCTGACGAAGGACAGCTTCGCGCTCAGGACAAACGGAGTATATCAGGGCACACGGAATAGCTCAGAACAAACGGTGTTCAAAAATAAGCTCTGAGCGAATGGAGTATACCTAAAACTTTAAATCCCACTAATCGCAGCTAAAGCAACTGCAGTGTTATACATAATAGTGGTTGCGCTAGTCCATAAGGTTAAGTTATTCATATATTCTGAATCAAGAGGCACTACCACGGTGTCACCTGGTTTCATATTTGAACCAGCATCGGCTGAAAACCAATTGCCACTTTCCATCATTTTTATGCTGCCGTTGGCTGAAATGATATAAATTCTTTCTTCATCGGCACGTTTTTTACTACCACCGCTTTGTGCTAGATAATCTTCTGCTGTTAAACTTTCATCGTAAATATGGGAAGAAGTAACCTGTACTTGCCCAATAACATTTACTGAATTTTTCAAGGTTGGTACATATAGAACATCACCATTTTCTAGTAAAATATCATATTCGTTATCTTTCATTACTCGAGGTAAATCAAGCACTAGTCGTCCTACTGGTTGCAGCTTTGTTAAATCATTCAACATGTTTTGCACATCAGCATATGACTGCGAATAGTTTTCATCTGAAAGTGATTTAGAGGCCATTTCTACCCGTAAGTCACCGGCTAATTTAATCAGGTTTTGTTGCTCTAATTCTTGTAATTTAACACGAGTAAACACCGAACCTTCTTGATGAGCAAAGCTTGTAAAACCACCTGCTTTAGCAATAAGATCTGACAAACTTTCGCCGCGACGAATAGTGTACTTCCCAGGGAAAACAAACTCACCTCTTAGCTCTACAACATGATTTTCACTCCATGCAGGGATTTGATGGATATTCAATCGGTCTTTGCTTTGTAATAAGACGTTTTCTTCTTTATCCCCCAGTAAAGCAGCCTCTAAATCAACCGAAATAGAGTGTTTACTTACTAAGTTAGGGCTAACTCGATTTCTGGTTATTTCTGCTCTAGCTAAATAAGCAGACTCACTTACACCACCAGCCGCTAGCACTAAATCATCAACACGAGCATTAACGGCTAAGGGATATACACCAGGAAACTTAACTGAACCATCAACTTCAATTAACTGAATAGGTTGTCCAGCTCCGCCTTGTCTTTTAAGCTTTTGAATAATTGGTAATAATAAGCGTTGACGAGAAAAAAGTGCTAATTCTTTTATATCAGTATCTTCTTCTACAATTCCACCTGAAAGTTGTACAATAGATTGATTGATTAACTCGGCTGTTTTATCAACTTCGACTTCAGCAACTGAATTTGAGCGACTATATTTTTGCCAGAACTTTTCAGTTTTGAATTTATCTTTAGCTTTTTGTTGTTCCTTTTTAAAGAGCTCTTCCTGCGTATATGCCAGCGTATCAAGATCTTCGTTACTTTCGCTTATTTTAGCAACTTGAGAGAAAACCAACACTTTATCATTAGCTTGTAAAGTCAGGTTATCTTCGGACTCAGGTTCAGCAAGAGCCTTAGCCAACTCAAACTGCAACACTTCAATATTACGAGCAACATCAATTTCTCTAATAATTAAGCTGTAATTTAAATCAGCATTAGCTAACAAGTGAGAACTTACTTCAGGTAATAAATCTGTAACTTTTTGACCTTGCTGCCATTGATATTTCCCAGGGCGAGTGATTGCACCAATAAGTGTTACTGACTGGGCAAATTTATCAGCCGCCTTTAACACCCTTATGAAATCACCACCCTGTGCTTTACTTAACAACTGCTTGTTATCAGTAAAATCAATATTTAACACACTACGTAGGTTGTGCGTGTTGTAGCGCTCAATAATGGTAGATTTTGCAAAAGCACTAGGGAGTAGACCACCAGCCATTGTTGCAACATCGGCAAATGTTTCATCCTGAGTTAATTCATAGATAGCAGGGCGTCGTACTTCACCATCTATGGAAACTACTTCACCTACTGGCGCTATAAAAACAACGTCACCCGATTGCAATAACACATCATCACTCGAATCACCTTGGATCAGCAAATCATATAAATCTAAAGTTTTGATCAGTTTGCCAGCACGTTTTAATTGTATATTTCGCAAACTGCCAATATCACTAATACCACCTGCCGCAAAGATTGCGTGGGTGATACTTGATAGAGAACTCAAGTTATATGAACCTGGCTTATAAGCGTCACCCAGAACAAAGATTCGCATAGAGCGTAGCGATGCCATGCCAATAACAACATCAACACCAATGACTTTTTCTTTTATTTTTGCACTAAGCAATTGCTTCATTTCAGCAAAAGATAAACCAGCAACGGAATAAGGCCCATACTGAGGAAAAACAACTTGGCCTTCCCTATTAACTTCTAGCTCAAAAGAGTCATTTTCTTTACCAAACACTTGAATAGAAATTTTATCGCCTGGTGCTAAAACATAGTTAGCAGGAATAGCAATATCCATGGTAGGTGCGAACGTCTCAGGCGTATTGGCAAAAACATCGTAACCAAAAGGCTTCAACTGGGCTACCTGTTCAAAGTCTTCTTCTTGCTCTTCCCCCTTATCACTAACTGACTGACGAGCTTGATACTGTTGAAGCTCAGCAGCTGCTTCATTACTACTCACATTTTGAGATAATTGAGACTGAATTGCCCTTAAATCAACCCCCATAGTTTTAGCGAGCATTTGTTGCTGTGCTTTGGGTAGCTTTTTAAACTGCTCTATTTGTGCTTGGCTAATTTGAGCAGCATTACTACTTGTAACTGTGAGAGAGAAAAGAAAGATAGCGGTAAAAGAGAGTAAATAACGCTGAACATGAGAAAACATGAGGCAAAGAGTCCATAAGCTAACAAAAAAACGGGCAGATACTATCATATATCAATGCCCGTTTACACTTTTATTAACAAGGTTATAACAATAAAAGCAGTCGCTTTTATTGTTAATAGTTAAAGGCCACTTATGGCGGCAATGGCGACGGCTGAATTATAAATAATTTGCGTTGCTGACGACCAAAGCGTTAAGCCGTTCATATACTCAGTATTTAAAGGAACAACAACGGTATCGCCCGGTGAAATTTCAGTGTAATCACTTGAAAACCAGTTATTATCTCCCGGTAAAACAACACTGCCATTAGCAGAAATGACATACACTCTATCAGCATCAGCTCTTAGCTTTAAGCCGCCACTTTTAGCGATATAATCATCCGCATCTAATACTTTATTATAAATATGTGAAGAGCTGACCTGTACTTGCCCAACCACATTAACTGAGTTTTTCTTCATGGGTACAAAAAGCACATCGCCATTTTCTAGCAATACATTGTAGTCATTATCTTTTATCACTTCATCTAATTCTACAACTAAACGACCAACAGGCTCTAATTTAGTTAAATCATTTAACATTGACTGAACTTCAGGGTATGAGGTCATAAAGTTACTATCAGACAATGATTTTGAGGCTATTTCTACCCGTAAGTCATCCGATAATTTTTTAATGTTTTTTTGCTCTAATGCTTTTAATCGTGCCCGAGAAAAAACAGCACCTTTAGCATGTGCAAACTCAGTTAGACCGCCTGCTTTTTTAATAACATCGGACAGGGTATCGCCACGACGAATAGTGTATCTACCAGGAAAAAGGAACTCTCCTCTTAATTCAATGATTGAATTTTCACTCCATGAAGGAATTTTATGGATATTTAACCTGTCTTTACTTTGCAACAGAATATTTTCATCATCATCCCCTTTAAGTACAGAAGCTAAAGCAATGTTTTGAGATATTTTTCTTGCCTCAATACCTTCAATTTGATTTCGAGTAAGTTCAGCCTTAGTTAAATAAGCTGACTCTTCTACCCCCCCAGCAGCAATAACTAAATCTTTAATTCTAGCGTTTTGAGCAAGCGGGTAAATACCAGGATATTTAACTTCACCGTCAATTTCAATTAACTGTAGAGGTTGCCCGGCTGCCGATTGAAGCTTTAATTGCTCAATAATAGGTAATAATAATCGCTGCCTTGAATGACCAGATAAGCTTTTCACCGCACTCTTATTTAAACTATCATTTTTGATTGCATCAATATCTGCTGCAGCTGCTTTTGCTTTTGAAGCTTCAGCTACATCTGTAACATTGGAAAAAACCAACACCATATCTTTAGGTTGCAGCAATATGTTTTGCTTTGAATTTTTATCTTGTAGCGCTTTAGCTAAACTAAATTGCAGTACTTCAATTTCTCTAGCATTATTTATTTCCCTCACTACCACGGCATATTGTAAGTCAGCATTAGCTAAGATATGTGTATCAATTTGTGGTAAAAAATCTGCAACTTTCTGCCCTGCCTGCCATTGATATTTACCCGGTTTATTAACCGCACCTATCAGTGTGATAGAATCAGCTACAGGCATAATCTTTGGCGTACGTAAGAACTCAGTTTGCTTAACTGTTATTTCATCACCAGCAAAAACAAAATCATCGCTTATACTTCTATCGCTTAAATCAATGTTAATTGCTCTTCGGTAACTGTTTTTACTATAACGTTTTAATTCTGTATATTTTAAATGTGCAGAAGGCAGTGCACCACCTGCCATTTTAAGTACGCTATCAAAAGTATCGCCAGGTGCAAGCTCGTAAATAGCAGGCCTAGTCACTAAGCCACTAATTGATACTTTTTTCGATACAGACGGAATAAAAACCACGTCGCCCGATTGCAATAATAAATCATTAGTTGAATCACCTTTAATTAACAGATCATACAAATCTAAAGTAGTCACTAACTTACCAGCACGTTTAAGTTGTATATTCCTCAAGGAACCGATATTACTGATACCGCCAGCAGCAAAAAGAGCATGGGTGATACTAGACAAAGAGCTTAGTGTGTAAGGACCGGGCTTATAAGCGTCCCCTAAAACAAAAACACGCATAGAGCGAAGTGACGCCATACCGATAACAACATCAACACCAATGATTTTCTCTTTAATTTTACTGCTCAGGAGCTTTTTCATTTCAGCAAAAGACAAACCAGCAATAGAGAATGGCCCGTGAGATGGAAAAACCACCTTCCCTTCTCGGTTGATATCTAGTTCAAGCTCCATGTTTTCTTTACCAAAAACTTGAATTGATATTCTATCTCCAATGCCTAATATATAGCCTTCAGGAATGGCAATATCTCTGCTTGGTGCAAATGTTGACGGTGAGTTAGCAAAAACATCATAACCAAAAGGCGTTAATTTGCTCTTGGTCTTTACTGGCTTGGCCATACTTTCAGGTCGAACACTCTCTGCAAATTGAGTTCCTCTGGGATAAACAGGGGTTACCTGATCATTTGCTTGAATATTGCCTCCACCCGACATTTGCTTTTTTATGCCATTGAGATCAACCCCCATACTCTTAGCTAAGGCTTGCTGTTGAGACGCAGGTAATTTTTTAAACTGCTCAATCTGCGCTTGACTCACCTGTGCTGCTATTGCTTGCGTATTGAAAATGACAGCAGATAGAGAGCTAATAAAGAGTGCGAAAGTAAAAACTGATAAAAATTTTGTGATGTAGCTTTTAGAGTGGGTAATCATTTGCGCAAAGAGGTTCCTGTCATGCGTTATTGTCAGTATTGCGAAAATCCTTAAATACTAACAATATAATTAATTATCAACGAGGCAGTCTATCAGCATTATGGCTTAGCGCAAACAATAATATTTAGTGGTTGATTATATTACCCTCCTACTATTCTCGTATCCGATTATCCTGAGCCTGACGAAGGACTACTCCCTTCGCCCCTTCGACAAGCTCAGGGCGAACGGTTAAAAATGTAATGTTCCCGTTGGTGATTTCCACTCGTACCTCTCGCTCAACACAAACAGGGATTAGCCGTTTGCCCTGAGCCCGTCGAAGGGTGCACTAGTTATGGAGCTTGTGCCTATCCATTTATCCTGCCCTCAGATCGTCTCCGTTCGCTCTGATCGTCTCCGTTCGCTCTGATCGTCTCCGTTGGCCCTGAGCGTCTCCGTTGGCCCTGAGCTTCTCCGTTAGCCCTGAGCGTCTCCGTTGGCCCTGAGCGTCTCCGTTGGCCCTGAGCGTTTCCGTTGTCCCTGAGCTTCTCCGTTGGCCCTGAGCGTCTCCGTTGGCCCTGAGCGTCTCCGTTGGCCCTGAGCGTCTCCGTTGGCCCTGAGCGTTTCCGTTGTCCCTGAGCTTCTCCGTTGGCCCTGAGCGTCTCCGTTGGCCCTGAGCGTCTCCGTTGGCCCTGATCGTCTCCGTTGGCCCTGAGCGTCTCCGTTGGCCCTGAGCGCGAAGCAGTCGAAGGGAGCAGTCGAAGGGAGCAGTCCTTCGACTCTTCGGCAAGCTCAGAGCTCAGGATAATCGGTGATTAACACCCTAGTAATAAATTTCAAATAATTAAAAGGAAAGATTTCACTACAAATCTCACTCTTCAAAAAACTTTGAAAGTTATTCAAACTTGCCTTTAAGGTCAAGCGAAGGTATAACACCCCATTGTATACATTTTTTGCTATTTATTATTTAGAAGGTATGAAGTAAAAAATGGGAATTAACGCAATTATAGACACAATATAATAACGACAATTAGGATAATTATATGACTCAACCTAATGCGGGTACCCTCTTTGGTCACCCAAAAGGACTTTTTCTATTATTTGGTACTGAAATGTGGGAGCGTTTCGGTTACTACGGTATGCGCGCACTATTGGTACTTTATTTGGTAGCAAGTGTACAAGATGGCGGATTTGGCTGGAGCAATGCTGAAGCATTAAGCTTATACGGTACGTTCACCATGGCCGTTTATTTAACACCAGTATTAGGTGGTTGGTTAGCGGATAACTTTATCGGCCAACGTAAAGCAATTATTTTTGGTGGCATAATCTTTTCAATGGGTTATTTCACTTTAGGTATTCCAAAGTCAATGATTGTTGGCATGGAAGAAATGGTATTTTACATCGGTTTGACCTTAATCATTATTGGTAATGGTTTATTTAAAGCTAATGTATCTAGTTTAGTTGGTGACTTATATGAAGATGGCGATCACCGTCGCGATGGTGCTTTCACTATTTTCTACATGGGTATTAACTTAGGCGCCTTCTTAGCACCAATTACTGTAGGTGTTGTTGGTGAGCAAATTAACTGGCATTACGGCTTTATACTAGCCGGTTGCGGTATGCTTATTGGTTTGATTTTACAACTTACTTTAGCTAACAAATATTTAGGTGACATCGGTATAGAGCCTTCTGCTAAACGTACTAAGGGTGAGCAACAAGCACATGCGCCATTAACGTCAGAAGATAAAGATCGTATGAAAGTTATCCTGATTATGAGTATGTTTTCAGTAATTTTCTGGGCTGGTTTCGAACAAGCGGGTGGTTTATTTACCATTTATGCTTCTGACTTTACTGACCGTAACTTCTTCGGTTTTGAAATTGCTGCATCTTCATTCCAGTCGTTAAATGCAATGTTCATTATTATGCTAGCGCCTGTAGTGGCCTCTGTTTGGGTTAAAATGGGCTCAAAAGAGCCGACCTCTCCTAAAAAGTTTGCCTTAGCTATGGTATTTTTAGCGTTAGGTTTCTTCGTTATGTTATGGGCTACTATGGTTCAAGGTGGCGATGTTACCGTTAAAGTTAGCATGCTCTTCTTAGTATTTGCTTACCTGTTCCATACCTTGGGTGAATTATGTTTATCGCCTATTGGTTTATCTATGGTTACAAAATTAGCACCACTTAAATTTACCTCATTATTAATGGGTATTTGGTTCTTCTTTACTGCCTTATCTAACTGGTTAGCTGCATTTATTGGTTCATTTGTTGGTGAAGGCCAAGAAATGGTAGACAATGCTGCAAACATCTTTATGGGTGTAGGCTCTGCTGCATTAGTTACAGGTATCATTATCTTCTTATCAGCTGGTAAATTAGTTCAATGGATGCATGGCGCTGAAGGTGACGACCACGTAGCCAATTTAGAAGAGAAACTAGAAGAAGAGCTTAGTGTTACAGGCACACATGAAGGGGCAGCTGAAACGCATATATAATTGAGTTTCCAGTTTAACTACCTTTTAAAAGAAAAAGCTGATAGATATAATGTCTATCAGCTTTTTTATTGCTAGCAGCAAAATAAATAACTACCAGATCAAGTTAAATATCAATAGGTTTATAGATGAATCCCAGAGTTGAGTTGCGAAAAATAGTTAGAAATAAACGCCAACAGTTATCTAACAGTCAACAGATAAAAGCCAGTGAACAACTAGCGAAACGCCTTGCTAACCACTCAAAATTTCAAGCTGCAAATAAGGTAGCGCTATATTTAGCGAATGATGCAGAATTAGATCTAACTCCGCTAATTCAATGGTGTTGGCAACAACAAAAACAGGTTTACCTACCTGTGCTCCACCCTTTTAGTCTCTGTAACTTGTTATTTCTCCGTTATCAAGAAAACACAGCGATGAAAAAAAATGCTTTCGGTATTTTAGAGCCTAAATTAGATGTCACCAAAGTTTGTCCGCTTGAACAGCTTGATATTATCTGTACTCCCTTAGTGGCTTTTGATAACCTCGGAGCACGTTTAGGCATGGGAGGTGGTTTTTACGACAGAACGCTTGCCAATTGGCAACAACATCACAGTTTATACCCCATTGGCCTAGCCCATGATTGCCAACTCGTTGATAAAGTGCCAACAGAAAACTGGGATGTTCCCCTACCCGAAATTATTACGCCAACGAAAAATTTTAACTTTGAATAGCTACAACTTATCACCACTCCCCACACTGAGTCTTCCTATCAAAGTATATCAACTGAACTTTGATTTAGAATATCCGGTAAAACACTTACTCAACATTTGAGTTTGCTGCTATAATTCCTGCCATTATTCTCCCCGATATCATACTCAAAGGCACATTCATGACACAAGATGAAATGAAAAAAGCAGCAGCAATTAAAGCATTAGAATTTATTGAAGACGATACCATTGTTGGTGTGGGAACTGGTTCAACGGTTAATCATTTTATCGACGCTTTAGCAACCATTAAGCATAAAATTACTGGTGCCGTTTCAAGCTCTGAAGAGTCAAGTAAACGATTAATTGCCCATGGTATTGAAGTATTCGATCTTAATAGCGTAGATACCCTAGATGTCTATATTGATGGTGCAGATGAAATAACCAAGCACATGAGCATGATCAAAGGTGGTGGCGCCGCCCTAACACGAGAAAAAATTGTCGCTGCCGTTGCCAAGAAGTTTATTTGTATAGCAGATAGCTCAAAGCAAGTTGAGCTGCTAGGCGATTTTCCTCTGCCAGTAGAAGTTATTCCTATGGCGCGTAGCTATGTAGCACGTGAATTAGTAAAACTCGGTGGCGACCCAGTTTATCGTCAAGGGGTTGTTACCGATAACGGCAATGTAATACTTGATGTTCACAACTTATCTATTGTTGATCCAAAAGCATTAGAGACAGATATCAATGCCATTGTGGGTGTTGTTACTAACGGATTATTTGCTCAGCGAGGTGCTGACATTTTAATTTTAGGCAGTAAAAATGGTGCTCAAGTAGTGCAATAAACTGTAAAAACAACTAGTTAAATTAGTGTCTAATTTAGACGAATTAGTACTTTAGAGTTCTTGCACTATATGTTATCGTAATGGTGTTTATAGATATCTAGCCATCTAAACGTAAACTAATAATCGTCAACTTAATAAGTGAAGCCATACCTTATGAGCACAAATAAGAATTCATTAGCAAAAGACAAAATTAAAATTTTATTACTTGAAGGCGTACATCAAAGTGCCCTTGAAGAATTAAGATCTAAAGGTTACTCAAATATTGAGTACCTTAAAACTTCATTAACTGATGCTGATTTAAAAGATAAAATAGCTGATGTTCATTTTATTGGTATACGCTCGCGCACCCAATTAACTGACGACGTGTTAAGTCATGCTAAAAAGTTAGTGGCTATCGGTTGTTTTTGTATTGGTACTAACCAAGTTGATATAGCCGCAGCTCAAAAGCGTGGTGTTCCTGTTTTTAATGCACCGTTTTCAAATACTCGCTCTGTTGCAGAGCTAGTGTTAGGTGAAACCTTATTGTTATTACGAGGCATTCCAGAGAAAAGCGCGAAAGCTCATCGTGGCGAATGGTTCAAATCTGCCGCTGGCTCTGTGGAAGCACGTGGTAAAACCTTAGGGATTATTGGTTACGGCCATATCGGTACTCAGCTTGGTATTCTAGCTGAAACTCTAGGTATGCGTGTACGCTTTTACGATATTGAAACTAAACTACCATTAGGTAATGCTAGCCAAGCACCATCATTAAGTGCCTTACTAGGTGAAGCTGATGTAGTGAGTTTACATGTACCTGAAACAGCACAGACTCAAGATATGATCGGCGCTGCTGAGTTTTCAGCCATGAAGCAAGGAACTATTTTCATCAATGCCTCTCGCGGTACAGTTGTTGATATTCCGGCCTTAGCAGAAGCTTTAGCAGAGAAAAAAGTAGCGGGTGCTGCAATTGATGTATTCCCTGTAGAGCCAAAAGGTAATGATGAGGAATTTGTTTCAGCATTACGTGGTTTTGATAACGTAATTTTAACACCTCATATTGGTGGTAGTACCAAAGAAGCACAAGAAAATATTGGATTAGAAGTAGCAAGCAAGCTGGCAAAATATTCTGATAATGGTTCAAGCTTATCTGCGGTTAACTTCCCAGAAGTTTCATTACCAGAGCATGTAAACACTAGCCGTTTATTGCATATTCACCATAACCAACCGGGTGTACTAACACAAATCAACCAAGCATTTACTGAGCATAACATTAATATTGCCGCCCAGTATTTACAGACCGATGATCAAATTGGTTACGTGGTTGTTGATATTGAAACTGAAAATAGCCAACAAGCACTGAAAGCATTAAAAGCGATTGAAGGTACTATTCGAGCGAGAATATTACACTAAGCTTTAGCTAAACCGTTTACCCTGAGTTTGTCGCCCTTTACCCTTCGACAAGCTCAGGATAATCGGCCTTTCACGTTTCTCTAAACGTATCCTATCACCCTAAGCATCTCAATTCGTCCTAAGCTTTTCCATTTGCCCTGAGCTTTCCGTTTGCCTTGAATGTTTCCGCTTACCCTGACTTACCCTGAGCATTTCCGCTTACCCTGAGCTTTTCCGCTTGCCCTGAGTGTTTCCGCTTGCCCTGAGCATTTCCGCTTACCCTGAGCTTTTCCGCTTGCCCTGAGTGTTTCCGCTTGCCCTGAGCATTTCCGTTTGCCCTGACTGCTTCCGCTTGCCCTGAGTGTTTCCGCTTACCCTGAGTGTTTCCGCTTACCCTGAGAATTTCCGCTTGCCCTGAGCTTTCCACTTACCCTGAGCGTTTCCGCTTACCCTGAGTATTTCCATTTGCCCTGAGCGTTTCCGCTTACCCTGAGTGTTTCAATTTGCCCTGAGTGTTTCCATTTACCCTGAGTGTTTCCGCTTACCCTGAGTGTTTCCGCTTACCCTGAGTATTTCCGTTTGCCCTGAGTATTTCCGTTTGCCCTGAGTGCTTCCGCTTACCCTGAGTGTTTCCGCTTACCCTGAGTGTTTCAATTTGCCCTGAGCATTTCCGTTTGCCCGGAGTGCTTCCGCTTACCCTGAGTATTTCCATTTGCCCTGAGCGTTTCCGCTTACCCTGAGCATTTCCGCTTGCCCTGAGCTTGTCGAAGGGTCGAAGGGGCTAGCTAGCGCCATCCCCTATTAACTTCAAAAACCAGCACTTCAGTACTACAATGCATCAGCTTGATTTTCAGGTAATGCTAATTGAAAAGCTTCCAGCTTATTACAATTATCAACGACACGATTAATATATGGATAAGCGGTCATATCCACTTTAAAACGATGGGCATTATATACTTGTGCCACTAAGCAAATATCAGCAACAGTTATTTGATCTTGAAAACAATAGCAACCTGCAGTTTTTACAAGTCGTTTTTCAATGGCATTAAACCCTACTGTCATCCAGTGATCTACCCAAGCACTCTTAGCCTCTTCGGAAACTTTCATATCACCAGATAAATATTGTTGAACACGCAAGTTATTCAGAGGATGAATATCACAAGCAATATCTAATGCCAATGCCTGCACTTGTGCCCTAGTTTTTGTATCATCAGGGTATAACGATAGGCCAGGATAATTTGCATCTAAATAATCAATTATTGCTAACGATTGATTTAATGAAAGATCACCATCAACTAGGGTTGGCACTAATTGGTTTGGGTTAATCTGAGCGTAAGATGCATGATGCTGCTCACCACCATTTTTCACCAAATGAACAGATTCATTTTCAAATGTAACACCTTTCAAATGTAAGGCAATTCTCACTCGATATGCCGCAGTTGAGCGCCAATAACCATATAGCTTCATTCAATATCCCTTGTAATAATTATTATCATATTGCTTTGAGGCAATTCTTTCTTTTGACTGCCTCATTAGCCGATTAACCCGAGCTCTGAGCCTGCCGAAGAGTCGAGGGGCTGCTTCGCGCCTGGGATGAATGGGTGGTTTGTGTCCATCCTCAGGCTTGAACCAGCTGTGCTTAACTGAGCTCAGCTACTAAGCTTTATATTCAACAACCGTTTGGTCAATTGCACCAAAAATGCTGTCACCATTGTTATCAAACATTTCAATACGAACTTGATCACCAAAATTCATAAACGAAGTACTTGGCTTACCATCAGCAATAATCTCTAACATGCGTTTTTCAGCTAAACAGCTTGACCCTGCTGAGCGGTCATAGTTTGAAATAGTACCTGAACCGACAATACAGCCTGCAGAAAGTGGGCGAGTTTTCGCTGCGTGAGCAACGATAGTTGGAAAATCAAAAGTCATATCAACACCGCAGTTTGGCTGACCAAATAACTCATCATTTAAATGTGTTGTTAAAGGTAGATGAAGTTTGGCACCATCCCAAGCACCGCCTAATTCATCGGGTGTGATGGCAACAGGAGAAAAGGCACTTGAAGGTTTAGAAGCAAAAAAACCAAAGCCTTTAGCTAATTCCCCTGGGATTAAGTTACGCAGTGAAACATCATTCACTAACATTAATAATTTAATATGCTTAGCAGCTTGTTCACTCGATGCTCCCATAGGCACATCACCAGTGATTACTGCTACTTCTGATTCGAAATCTATACCATAGTCAGTTGAGGCTACTTTTATATCGTCACGCGGACCAATAAATGCATCAGAGCCACCTTGATACATGAGCGGATCTGTCCAGAAAGTTTCTGGCATTTCAGCATTACGAGCTTTACGTACTAGCTCTACATGATTTACATAGGCGCTACCATCTGCCCATTGAAAGGCTCTTGGTAATGGTGATTCACATTGAGTTTGGTCAAATTCAATATAATTACTTATTTCACCTGAGTTTAGCGCTTGGTAAACGTCTTCAAGCTTAGGTGAAACATCGTGCCAATTGTCTAACGCATTTTGTAAAGTATTAGCAATATCAGGTACAGCAACTGCTTTATCTAATGCAGTGCTTACCACCACCAATTGCCCATCACGCGTGTTATTTTTTAATGTCGCTAACTTCATTTAAAGACCTTTATGTGTAATTAAATACTAATAAAATTACTAGTATCAATAGAATATATTGGTCTAATTCTACGAAGTTTTTACATGTTGTCACAAGTTAGCAACAAATCAGCACAAAGAGCTTGCGGAAAAAATTGTTTACATGCTTTTTTCCACTTTTGTTTACACCGAAGAGTATCCCCTTAAATGGTGATTTTCCCATGACCCTGAGCTTACAGCCCTTTACCGATTACCCTGAGTGTTTCCGCTTGCCCTGAGCTTGTCGAAGGGTCGAAGGGCTAGTCGTACCTCGCTCTCAGGATAAGCGGGAGATAGATATTTATACCTCATGCTCAGGACTAACGGCAAAGGGATATTGTTAGATTTTTACTGTTTTCTTGTTAATGTCATATTCTCTTAATTTATTAGCAATGGCGGTATGACTTAAACCTAGTTTTTTCGCTAATTGTCTTGTGCTTGGATAGGCAGGGTATAACTTTCTTAGTAAGTCTGCTTCAAAACTTTTTACCGCCGCATCAAGTGTGCCTTCAAATTCTTGCTCAAGATAGCCATGCTCTCTCGTATAAGCAGGTAACTGCAAATGGTCAACGTCTATCTTATCACCTTCAAGTAATGAAGCTGCACGGGTTAGTACGTTTTCTAGCTGCCTAACATTACCCGGCCATGGATAATGCTCTATAAAGTCTCGACACTCATCGGTAAGCGTTAAATTACTTCGGCCAATACGTTGGCCTGCATGGGCAATAAAATATTCCGTTAATGGTAGAATATCATTTCGTCTTTCCCTTAACGGGGGAATATTCAAACCAAAAACATTTAATCGATAATAAAGATCTTCTCTAAACTCTCCAATAGAAACTAAATGCAGTAAATCTTTATTGGTAGAGCTAATAATTCTGACGTTTACGGTAATCTCTTGCTCTGAATTAACGCGCCTAAAACTGCCATTTTGAATAACCCTCAATAATTTGCTCTGTAGCTTGGTTGACATTTCACCAACTTCATCTAAAAAGACACTACCGCCATCGGCTAGTTCAAAAATGCCTCGCTTACTGGCTTCTTGATCACTTTCACCAACACCAAATAATTCGGACTCTGCCACATCATCAGGCAATGCCGCACAATTTAATGTCATAAATGGCAGCTCTGCGCGCTCACTAGCAGCATGACAAGCACGAGCAAGTAATTCTTTACCTGTGCCTGTTTCGCCAATAATAAGAATTGATGAATCAAGTTGTGACATGCGTTTAGCTTCTCTGATCACTTTACGCATTGCGGTACTACCCGCTTGAATACCTGAGAAAGTATTTTCATTTGGCTGCTTAAAAGCATTTATTTGCTGACCAAGGCGTGCTTCTGATTTTAAAATAAGTACCGCGCCCGCTAATATTTGCTTTGTCTTGCCATTTTCCAAATCAGCTTCACCCGCAACATTGATAGGCATAATATCAGCAACAAAATCTTCTCCCTGAAACTTCAAACGACGAGTTTGTGCCAACACATCATCACTGTCTAACCAACGAGTAAAGTTAAAGCCTTTAAGCCACTGGCTAACATGTTGACCTTTAATGCTTTCTTCGTCACAGCCCATAATTGTTGAAGCAATATTGTTAACAATACGAATATTACCTTTTGAATCAAGAGAAATAAAAGGGTCTGGAAAGGTTTTAATAAGGGTTACAAGCTCGTTACGTTCTCGCTCTGATGGCATATAAGGTGTGGTTTTTACATCGGCAACACCTTCTAATAAACGTAACTGTGGCATGAAGGTTTGCAGATCAGCAAACTCTAAGTCGGGAATATTTATGAAAATACGCCCCTTTTGCTTCAACTCAATGCCGCGAACATTAATTCCATGTTCAACAAAAATGCCTAAAACTTTTTGCCCCATACCGACGCGGTCATGGCAAGTAATCTCCAAACGCATGCAACAGCCCTTTGATTGATTTAAAAACAAAAAGCCATTGTAAACTAATTTGTACAAGAAAAAAGCCCTAATAATAAAGATTACTAGGACTTTTAGGTATTTTTGTTACAAGTTATACAGTTAAAGTAAATTATTTTTAATTAATTTAACCTGAACTCGGTTTAAGAGATATTTAACATATTGATGTATGAGTAAAAATTATTTCATTGAATCTCTAGCTTGCTAGTTTTTCTTAATTCAAGGCAAATTTCGCGACAATAGCTTGCCTATTGCAAGTAAATTTAACGCAGAAGTAAGGAAAAATAACTGCTAGAGAAACATTTATTAAGCCGAGAGCAGGTTAACTCAACAACTCATCTGTCTTTGCTGCGCAAATAAAATCATTTTTGTGTAAACCGTGAATTGAATGGGTCCACCATGTTACAGTTACCTTACCCCACTCTAAAAGAATTGACGGATGGTGAAATTCAGCCTCAGCGAGTTCACTTACTTTATTGGCAAACGCCCAAGCAAGCTTATAGTTTTTGAATTTATACTCTCGCTCTAACATCATGACATTATTCCTAACCTGTGGTACCCAATCAGGGATCTGCCTTAACAGTGTTTTTAGTTCTTCATCGGTGACTTTCGGTGCTTCAACGTGACACGCTTCACATTGTTGTGTTGATAATTGCTCTGACATTTTAAATCCTTATTGCTTATATTTATTTAAATATTGGTTGCGCTCTACTTTGTATTAAATAGTTCAGGCAACACTTTTAGGTTCGAACTTTGCCGGAAACATGCCTAATGATTTTGCTTCTTCAATTAGGTCCATAATTTCTTCAACTTCTAGCTCTCTGATCTTATCTAAATCACTGACTTTGTTTAGCATGAAATATACTGGTTGCATGATATCAATGCGATATTGAGTTCTAAAAACATCTATCACTTTATCTTTATTTAACACTCTTTTTTCAACGGTATTATCTGTCAATGCATACTCAGTTTCGCCAGGTGATGATAATATACCGCCGCCATATATACGTAGGCCTTCAGGTGTATTAAGCAAGCCAAATTCAACGGTAAACCAATATAACCTTGCTAAAAACACTCGCTGCTCTTTAGTGGCATTTAAACCCATTTTTCCGTATGCCTGAGTATAATCTGCAAATGAAGGATTTGTCAGGAGTGGGCAATGACCAAATATTTCATGAAAAATATCAGGCTCTTGTAGATAATCTAGCTCTTCTTCACTACGAATGAAGGTAGCAACGGGAAATTTTTTCTCTGAAAGTAATTTAAAAAATTCACCAAAACCAATCAGCGCAGGAACGGCATGACATTGCCAACCTGTTGTTTCTAATAATACTTTAGAAACATCTCCGAGTTGAGGAATTCTATCTGTAGGTAACTGTAATTTTTTCAAACCCTCCATATATTCATCGCAGGCTTTGTTTTCTAATAGCGATAGTTGACGGGTAATTAATGTTTGCCACGTTTTATTTTCTTGTGCTGTCCATTGGATAACTCCCTGCTCATTAGGAGTTTTAGACACATACTTGGTGTGCTTTGTCATTGTAATAACCTTTGCTTACTGCCTTATTTATATTTTTTGATGTTTTTAGGTATAAAAGGCCTATGGGGTATCCCCAGTAGTTGTATTTATCTTAAGACAATAAATTACTCAAAGGGAAGCAAAGGAAAACGGACAAAAAACAAGCAGTCATTATTATTGTAAAATAATAATTACAACAAAAAATACACTCGTTAGAAACTGGCCGCTAAGTGCTGTTTTTATTACTCATTAAGTTTTTAATGGTGGAAAGCATTTCTTTTCGAACATGACCAAGCTTTGGCTTATCGTCAAAAGGTATAGGTCGACAAAGTTGCATTGCTCTCACGCCTAAACGTGCAGTAAGCATACCGGCCCCTAGGCCTTGAGCTAATCTTCCTGAAAGCTTACCTAATAGATCTGCACCTATCATATCCGTACCAAAATCAGTAATTAACTCGCTTGCGCCCGCATAAATCATATTAACAAATACTTGCCTAATAAGCTTAATTCGGCTCCAGTAACCTAGTTTTAAGCCATATAATCCGGCTACTTTATTAATCATACGCAAATTGCGCCAAAGCATTATTAGCATATCAACTAAAGCAACAGGGCTTAATGAGACCAACACAACTGCTTCGGTGGAAAATTTAGCCACTTCTGCCATGGCTTTTTCATCCACTTTACTGAGCACAACTCGTGAGTACAGTTGTAGTAGTTCGTCAGAAGAATGCTCTGCTTCTAAAGCCGCTTGCCACGTTTGCTCTTGTTCAGAGACTAAATCACAGGGTAAACTTTTATTGATATTCAGGCAAAATTCTTCAACATTAATATTGGTAGATGTATTTTGATTATCCCCATTTACAGAAGGCTTTAATAAAGCTAAAGATTGCTGCTTTAAGGTTTGACGTTTTTTAAACTGCCTTAGTGTTGACCACTCCCCTAATAATGCTGACGAAGCTATAACCAATAAGCAAGTTAACAGCACACCATAAACGCCTGTTAAAAGGGGTGAATTAGTAAAACCTGTAATAAAAAAATCAACGGTTTCCACACCAATAATCAGCGCAAATAAAGACAATGCAATTCGCCATAACCAGCGAGGCCTTTTGCCTGTGTGTTTTTCATTGGCAGATAATTCAATTTCATCTGCAGTGACAGGTAGTTCACTAGTCTCTTCTATAGGTAAGTAATCTTTATTATTAAATAAGATTTGTTTGCCATCTACCGCAGCTTTAACTTGAGGTGCAAATTGCTCACTTTCCATCTCATTATCGGCAAATAAAATTTGCTGTTGATGAGCAGGAGATTCCTGCTCATCAACAGCCTTTTCCTGACTTGATTGTTCCATCTCTTTATATAAATTCTTCATATCATTTTATCTGCTAATAAAAACTGTAACACCTGATCCATACGAATATGTGGCAAGGCTTCATGTTTAGTAAGGCCATAAGGCGGAGCAAAATTTATAAAATTAAAAGCGGCCGATTGCCAGTATTGTTGATCAGGTAATTTATCGGGCACAGCGCCCGGAAATAAGGTAACTCTATCATTTATCGCTGTATTATTATTTGCTGGTAAGCGATTACCTTGGATAACCGAAACCTGCTGACCTTGATGATGTGTTTTACCCGATTGCGTACTTTTCACCGACGCAATAGCTAAAGTTTTCATATCAATCGCTTCATAATTAAGCTTATGTTTGCTTTGATAAATTAATTGGTTGAGCAATGACACCATAGGCGCATGCTGCTCGGCGGTTACATGATCAGCCTTTGTTGCTGCAAACAATAACTTATCAATTTTAGGAGAAAATAAGCGCGCTAATAAACCTGATTTACCATAACTGTAGCTTTCTAAAATCATATCTATTGCCAACTGTAAATCAGCAAAACTTTCTGGTCCTGAGTTTTCAGAGCAAGCATTAAGTGGCGTTAAACAATCAGCTAAAACAATTTGTCTATCAAAACGAACAAAGTGTTGTTCATAGAATTTTTTTACCACGCTTTGCTTATATTCAATAAAACGCGCTCTAAGCATACCGATTAGGCTGTCGTCACTGGCATTTTGATAATCATTACCATCAATGGCATTTAAATTTGGAAAAGGAAAGAATTCTAAAATGGGTGCACCAGCTAGCTCCGCAGGAAGAATAAATCGCCCAGGTTGAATCACTGAAAGCCCTAACTGGTGGCGAAACAGCTGCAACAATTCAGTATATTCTTTTGATAACTTAGCTAACGCTTCTTCATCTGCTGGAGCAAAAGGGTCTAACTGGGCAACCTTGGCTAAAAATACTTTAGCATGCTCATGGCGAGGCTCTGTTAGCAATAAAGCGTTAGTTTGCTCTGACCATTGCTCATAGGTTTGCTTAAGCATAGGTAAATCAAGCAGCCACTCACCGGGATAATCGGTGATATCAACATTCAATGTTGCCATGTCACTGGTATATTTTAGTAAAGACTTTGTCGGTTGATAACGGATAGCTAATCGTAACTCACTAATGCCATGCGTCGGTTCAGGCCAAGTCGGCGTTTCATTAGTAAGTGCTGAAATAGCAAGATCATAGTCAAAACGTGGCACAGATAAGTTTTTTTGAGCGACGCGTTTAGCCGCAATAAAGTTACCATGATGAACTGGATCAAAAAAACTAAGCTGACTGCCATTACCCTCATTAATGAGTTGATTCACAAATGAGGTTATGAAAGCGGTTTTTCCACTTCGGCTTAAGCCCGTAACAGCTAAATTTATATGTTGATCTAAGGTGCGATTGATAAGCTCATTTGCTTTATCTTTTATTTTATCTAAACGTTGTTTTTTAATAATTGCCATAGGTAATTGATGACGAACCTAAAACTGGATTGTTTGATAGTAATGATTTTCTTTACAGAATAATAGTCATTACACCGTAAGAATTTAGAAGAAAAGCAAAGTGGTAGCTTAAGAAGATCATTTATACCAAGTACATTTATTGGTATTTGTTCTAATTAAACATACCACTATTTAGTGACACACTGACAATATATTTATCTCAGGATTTAGAGCTTATTGATTTCTCTTGAAACAGTAAACTCAGCTGAGGTCACATATTGCTCAATAGCTTGAAGCTGGGCTTCCAGTGTACGAAACTTTCGACGAATATCATGAAAAGCTTGTTTAGGCGGCTCTCCTGCTTGCCAAACTCTTGCTTTTACTTTAATCGACTCATTAGCTTGCTCGTACTCTGCTTCATCAGCATCATCACTGTTCATATTCTGATGTTGTTTATTGTGCCGATGAAATTTATTACCAGCCTTTACCTTATGAGTTCCCGGCTTTTTATCTAAAATAAACCATGCAGCAATATAGCCTAGAATTAAAAATGGCATACCAAATAATACACCTGAGACAACTAAGATTCTAACTAACCAAGTTTCCCAGCCAAAGTAGTCGGCAATACCTGCACAAACACCTGCTATTTTTCCACCTTGTGGATTACGGTATAACTCCCCTCTTTTGCCACTCATAATTTATTTCTCCAATCAGGGGTCTCCGCATCTAAAATGGCTTCAAGAGTTTTTATGCGATCGGCCATTTTATCTGCCATTTCTGATAAATCAGACAGTTGAAGATATTCTTCTTCACTTAAACCTTGGCTCACTTGCCCTTTACTGCGGTAATGCAACACTAACCAAATAGGGGCGACTATGACCATAAAAATAATCACCGGTGCCATAATAATATCTTCCACAATACCTCTCCTTAACTCTTCTAACTAAACTTATAATTTACCCTAAGTTTAGCAACAACATAAACTGTTAATATTTGCACATTATTGAAAAAGTGCTACTTTTTCTTCATTTTAGCTTTTAATGACGCTAATTCGTCATCAACTTTTTCATCGGCTTCAAGTTCAGCAATCTCGTCAGCTAATGATTTACTGCCCATGTCATAAGACTCAACTTGTGCTTCAATATCATCAATTTTACGTTCATAGCTATCAAAACGACCTAAAGCATCATTCACCTTATTACTGTCGATATTCTTCTTCACTTTTAAACGCGAGTTAGCCGTTTTTTCGCGCATAATAATCGCTTTTTGACGTGCTTTTGCATCGGCTAGCTTATCTTGTAATTGAGCGATCTCACCTTGTAATTTAGTAATATGCTCTTCAACATGTGCAAGCTCTTCAACTAACGCTTTGCCGCTTTCTTCGCTCTTTTTCTTTTCAACTAACGCCGCTCGTGCTAAGTCCTCTCTGTCTTTGCTCAATGCTAACTCAGCTTTTTCTTGCCATTGCTGCGCTTCATTTTCGAAACGAGTTACTTGTCGAGTTAATTCCTTTTTATCGGCAAGGGTTTTAGCTGAGCTTGAACGAACTTCAACCAAGGTATCTTCCATCTCTTGAATGATTAGTCGTACCATTTTTGCTGGATCTTCAGCTTTATCTAATAAGTTATTGATATTAGAATTAACTATATCGGTAAACCTTGAAAAAATACCCATAACAACTTCCTCTTCACTTTAATCAATTTTTTAAACGGTTACTTGTTATATTCAGGAATTGCGCCAAATTGCCAAAACACATTAACTAATTGTTTTTAAATAATTAATTAAATAATTAAAAAAAACTATTATCTGAACGCTTAATGAAATACACTATTTGTTAGTGAAATTAACTAATATATAATTATTAGGTCAAAACATGGCTCGTTTTAATCAACAAGACAATCTTCTTGGACAATCTAATAGCTTTTTAGAAGTATTAGAGCAAATATCCCAAATTGCCCCATTAAGTAAACCTGTACTCATTATTGGTGAGCGAGGAACGGGTAAAGAACTTATTGCTGCTCGCCTTCATTACTTATCTAAGCGTTGGGAGCAAAGCTACTTAAAGCTTAACTGTGCCGCCCTAAATGAAAACCTCTTAGAAACTGAGCTCTTTGGTTACGACTCAGGTGCTTTTACCGGTGCTAGTAAACGCCATGAAGGTCGATTTGAGCGAGCAGATAAAGGGACATTGTTTTTAGATGAGATAGCAAATACTTCAGGTCTTATCCAAGAAAAGTTATTACGCGTTGTTGAATATGGCGAATTTGAACGTGTTGGTGGTTCTCGCACTATCACCACAGATGTTCGTTTAGTGGCGGCAACCAATGAAGACTTGCCTAGCTTAGCCGCAAATGGACAATTTAGAGCTGATTTACTCGATCGCCTAGCTTTTGATGTAATTACGCTTCCGCCATTAAGAGAGCGCCTCGAAGATATTATTATGCTTGCTGAACATTTTGCTATTAATATGGCAAGGGAATTAGAGTTCGAGCTTTTCAGTGGCTTTACAGAAAAAGCCAAGCGCGCCATGTTAGATTATCATTGGCCGGGTAATATTCGAGAGCTCAAAAATGTTGTTGAACGAAGTGTTTATCGTTGTAATAACCCACATTTACCTGTGCATGATTTAATTGTAGACCCATTTGAGTCTCCCTTTAGACCTAGCCAACAAATTAAGACTCTTGATAGAGTTCATTCTGATCCTAACGATAATAAGACACCTATAAGCTCAGATGCTGGTGATACTGCCCAAGACAATAACACTGCTCAAACTGAGGTTAATATGAGTAATAAACCTCTCGCGGTAACGCCCACATTAGAGTTTCCACAATCATTAAAATCACTTTCACAAGAGTATGAAATAGAACTGATAAAATCAGCCTTAGCTCATTGTCAGTTTAATCAAAAGAAAACAGCACAGGCCTTAGAGTTAACCTATCATCAACTAAGGGGCTATTTAAAAAAATACAACTTACTCGATGGTAATGTGGCTGATGAATTGTCTTAACGCTTTTATAAGTGCTGTTTTATTAATAGTATTACTGACAGCTTGTAATGACGAAGGTCGGCTGTCATTAAGCCAGCGTAGTGTCATTTATTGCTCTGAAGGCTCTCCTGATACCTTTAATCCGCAATTAGTTACTTCAGGAACGACTATTGATGCGACCTCTAATCAGCTTTACGATAGATTAATTACTTACAAGGGTGATGAAAACACTTTAGTGCCTGCTATTGCAAAATCTTGGCATGTTACTCGTGATGGCAAAAAAATCACTTTTTATCTACGTAAAGATGTGAGTTTTCATCAAACAGATTATTTCACCCCAACAAGACAACTGAATGCCGATGATGTACTTTTCAGCTTTAATCGTATTATCGATGCTGAACACCCTTTTCACCTCACCTCAGGCGGTAATTACCCTTTCTTTCAAAATATTGAGTTTGACAGCTTAATAGAAAAAATTGAAAAGATTAATGATCACACCGTACGCTTTCATCTTAGTCGTGCCGACAATACCTTCTTAGCTAATTTAACGACAGACTTTGCAGTCATATTGTCTGCCGAATATGCTGTCGAACTGACAAAAAACAAGCAGAAACAAAATATTGATATTCTACCTATAGGTACAGGACCATTTAAATTAAAAGAATACCGTGTTGGTTCATTAATTCGTTTTTATCGCCATAATGAGTATTGGCAGGAGCCCGCTAGAATAGAGCAACTTGTCTTTGATATCACCTCCAGTAATACCGGCCGGTTAACGAAACTTTTAGCCAAAGAATGTGATATCACTAGCTACCCTATTGCCCATAATGAAATCACCCAGCGAAGCGACTTAACGCTTGAATCGGTTACCGCATTGAATGTTGGCTATTTTGGTTTTAATACTGCAAAACCTCCATTTAATGATATGTTAGTTCGTCAGGCAATTAGCTACGCTATCAACAAAAAAGTGTTACTTGATACTGTTTATCAAGGCCAAGCTGAATTAGCAAACTCCATTTTACCCGAGACATCTTGGGCGTATGATAAAGACTCGAAAGAGCAAGAGTTCGATCTAGAAAAAGCAAAATCTTTACTCACTCAAGCTGGATATCCTGACGGGTTTACCATGGACTTATGGGCAATGCCCGTACAAAGGCCCTACAACCCTAATGCCATAACCATGGCCAAACTTATTCAAGCCGATTTGAAAAAAATTAATGTTAATGTTGATATTGTCAGTTATGAATGGAATACCTTTTTACATCGCTTATCTAAAGGGGAGCATCAGTCGTTTTTATTAGGTTGGTCAGCAGATCATCCTGATCCCGACAACTTTTTCACTCCTATGCTCAGTTGCTCAGCTAGCCAGATAGGAAGTAATAGAACTTTTTGGTGCAACCAAGCCTATGATGATATTATTCATAAAGCGTTAAAAACAAAGAATATTAATCAAAGAAAACGACTTTACATTCAAGCTAATACAATTTTAAATCAAGAGTTACCTTTAATTCCGATTGCGCATTCTAAAAGGTATCAAGCCCGAGGAAATAATATATTGGGTAAAGTTATGGCACCTTTTGGTGGCATCAGTTTTTATCAAGTAAGAAAAAGCCCGGTTAGGATATTGTTAAAAGATGAAGTTGTGCAAGATAATGAAAAAATAGAGACGGTAAACTAATATGCTGATTTTTACACTGCGCCGTCTTAGTCTATTCGTGTTCACCATGTTATTACTAACGGTGCTTTCTTTTAGTTTAAGTTTTTTATTTCCCGGCGATTCTGTTATTAACTTATCTGGCGCCATTAATGCCACCCCACAGCAGCTTATTGAATTAAATGCCCGCTACCAAACAGACAGTAATATTATTTGGCAATACTTAGTTTATTTAAAACATATTGTTGAAGGTGATTTAGGGCTTTCTATGGCTAGTCAGTCGGTGATTAGCCATGAAATAATGAACTTATTACCAGCCACTATTGAACTTAGTCTCGTAGCTTTATTTATCGCCATGTTTATTGGTATTCCTTTAGGCTTTATTGCGGCTATCAGACATAACAAATTTACCGATAACATCATTTTATCTGTATCTATGTTAGGTTACTCCATTCCTGTTTTCTGGTTGGGTTTATTGGCGATACTCACTTTTTCTATTAATTTAGGTTGGTTTCCTTCTGCTGGGCAAATCAGTTTATTATTTGAGATTGAACTCGTTACCGGCATTCAATTTATTGATATTTTACTTAGTGACAGCCCATATAAGTGGCAAGCATTTCGTGATGCTACAGCTCATATTGTTTTACCTGCCTTTGTTATTGCTGTCGCCCCAACAACTATTTTTATTCGTTTAGCCCGCACATCTATGATCGAAGTATTGCAAACAAGTTACATTAGAGCCGCAAGCGCGAAAGGCTTAACTTTTCAACAAATAGTATTTAGGCATGCTATTCGTAATGCCTTGATTAAAATTATCCGTCATGTCGGGTTACAGTTTGCTAGCCTAGTCACTATTGCCATGGTTACCGAGGTGATTTTTAGCTGGCCGGGAATTGGACGATGGCTTATCGTGAGTATTGATCAACGGGATTACACGGCAATACAAAATGGTTTATTAGTCCTTTCTTGCTTTATTTTTGTCGTTCACATTCTTACAGACTTTATTTATGCAGCACTAAACCCGCTAGCAAGGGGCAAAAAGTATGGCGCGTGATAAAATATATTTAGAGGAAGTTTTTCCTTCGCCATTTATGCAGTTATGGATGATTTTTCGCAAAACGCCCGTGGCCATGGCAGGTTTTAGCTGTTTTATCTTTTTAGTCGTTCTCGCTATTTTTGGGCCGTTATTAGCACCACATTCTCCCGTTGAAGGTCAGTTGGATATGATACTACTGCCCCCCGCGTGGCATAGTGATGGTAATGTTAGTTATTTACTAGGTACTGATGAGTTAGGCCGAGATATGCTTTCACGGCTAATGTACGGTACCTCACTTACTTTCGGTTTAAGTTTTATCGTCGTACTCATCTCATTAGTGGTGGGGGTAATAATTGGTTCTTTATCAGCCTTAACAACTGGCATGAAGTCTAGTTTTCTGAACCACTTTCTTGATGTTATTTTATCCATTCCTTCCCTGTTATTAGCTATTATAATCGTCGCCATTTTAGGCCCAGGTCTTAGCAATACAGTTTGGGCTGTAGTGATGGTTTTAATACCACAGTTTATTCACATCACCCGTTACGCAGTTAAAGAAGAGTTTAGAAAAGACTATGTGCTAGCTTCACGGCTCGATGGCGCAAGTCCTTTTAGAATTTTATATTATTCAATCTTCCCTAATATTGTTGATAGAATTATGGGTCAGGCTACTATGGCGCAATCAGCGGCCATCTTAGATATCGCTACTTTAGGCTTTTTAGGCCTAGGTGCACAAATTCCAATGCCTGAATGGGGAGCCACCTTAGCAAATGGCTTAGACTTATTTTACATTGCTCCTTGGACTGTTTATTTACCTGGTTTAGCAATATTGTTTTCTGTGGTTGCTACCAACCTTGTTGGTGAAGGTATTCGCCATGCGTTGAAGTTGCGCAAGGAACGTTAATGAATTTACTTGATATAAGAAATTTATCCATAGAACTTATCAACGAAGATCAAAACATCCTTGCCGTTGATAAAGTTAGCCTGTCGATGAAAGAAGGTGAAGTTCGAGGTATTGTGGGTGAATCAGGCTCAGGGAAGTCCTTACTTGCCCAAGCCATTGTTGGTGTACTCAACGACAAATGGCATGTACATGCGGATCGTTTTCATTGGCGTGGCATTGATTTATTACGTTTACCCATGCATGAACGAAAAGAGATATTATCTCGCGATATTGCGATGATTTTTCAAGAGCCAATGGCTTGTTTAGATCCTACTACCAGTATTGGTGAGCAATTATCTGAAGCGATAGATGATAGCAATCTAACAGGTTTTTTCTGGCAAAGACAAAAGCAACGCCAAGCCGAAGCTATAAAGTTATTGCACAAAGTGGGGATTAAAAAGCATACTGCCTGTATTAAGAGCTATCCACACCAACTCACCGAAGCGGTATGTCAACGGGTCATGATAGCCATTGCCTTAGCAAGAAAACCCATTTTACTTATTGCTGATGAACCCACAGCTGCGATGGAAAATACCAATCAAGGACAAATTTTTCGATTGTTAGCTAGCTTAAACCAATTAAAAAGTATGGCTATTTTATTGATTAGCCATGATTTAGAAAATATTACACACTGGACACATACCATCACAGTTATGTACAGCGGCCAATTTGTTGAAGCGGGCACTACCGATCAGATATTCAAAAAAGCGATGCACCCTTATACCCAAGCTTTAGTTGATAGCAGCCCCATGGCAAACTTACATTTACCTGCTAAATCAAGGTTAATGACGTTGCCTGGCAGTATTCCTATTTTACAACACCTTCCTATTGGCTGTCGCTTAGGGCCAAGATGTCCTAGAGCACAGCAAGATTGTGTTAAATCGCCTGCTGTAAGTAACTTCCATGGTCATAAAGTCAGTTGTCATTTTCCCTTATTAACAAAACCTAATCGAGGTTAAAATGGCAGAGTTACTCAAAGTTGAAGGCTTAACGAAGTCATACCAAAGCAAAGGCTTTTGGTTTAATAAAACCCAACCTCCCATACTTGATTCAGTATCTTTTGCCGTAAAAGCCCATAAAACCCTAGCCATTATTGGTAAAACAGGCTCAGGAAAATCAAGCCTAGCCAAAATACTTGTGGGCGCTGAATCTGCGACGAGTGGTCAAATTTACTTAAATGGTCAGGCCTTAAAAGCAGGCAGCTATCAACATAGATGCCAACATATCCGTATGATTTTCCAAGACTCTGGTACTACATTAAACCCAAGCTTAACTATCCAACAGTTATTGGATGAACCGCTTAAGATCAACACACCTTTTGATGAGAAAAAGCGTACTGAACTTATTCGGCAAACACTGCAAAAAGTAGGTTTACTTGGCGATCATATGAACTTCTACCCTCATATGTTTTCCGGTGGTCAAAAACAGCGTATATCACTTGCTAGGGCAATAATTCTTCAGCCTCAAGTGATTATCCTTGATGAAGCGTTAGCATCGCTTGATCCTTCTCTACGATCACAAATGATCAACCTGCTGCTAGATCTTCAACAACAAATGGGGTTAGCTTATATTTTGATTTCCCATAATATGGGAATAATTCGCCATTTTAGCGATGACATTATGGTGCTATCGGAAGGCAAAGTTGTTGAAACAGGGAAAACTCTTGATGTGATGGCTAACCCTCAGCATCAGGTTACCCAAAAATTAATGATGAATCAGAACTTCCAGTTGCGAAGCAAAAAAAATAGATAAAAAAATAGCGAGTAACAGCTATTGTGCTACTCGCTAATCTCTACTCGTTACTTAATGTTCGTAACTATTAATAGCTTGTTGGCTCAGCTACGGTTTTACGCGTAATTTGAGCACCTATCTTTAATGAATCAACGTAGCCTTTATAAGCTGACTGTGCCAATTGTGATGTTTGTTGCTGTGCTAATTGTGGATTAGCAGGCTTGTCACTTTCTTGTACAGATTGAACTTCAACTAACGCTAAATCACCATTGCTTAATGCAACCGTTGATGCCGACACAACACCTGCTTTAGGGTGCGGTAATACAAAAGCTTCACGGCTGATACTTTGATCTAAGTCTGCACTATAACGTGCTACGGCAGCTTTTGATGTGAAGCTTGCGTTTAGCTCAGTTAATTGTGCTTCAATATCATTGCCAGCTTTAAATTGTACTAACAATTCATCAACTGTATCTTGTGCTTTTTGAGTCGCTTTTTGTGCAACTAAAATATCACTGATCTGTGCTTTAACTTCATCTAAAGGTTTAACATTAGCTTCTTGATATGTATCTAAGCGTAATACTAAGGCAAGCTCATCACTTACTTCAATAACATCTGAGTTCATATTGTCTTGTAATACGATATCTGAAAAAGCTGCATCAATCACTTTTACATCATCAAATGGTGCTGGATTACCTGAGCGTGATAACCAAGATGAAGTGTTTACGCTAGCATTCACTTCGCTTGCTGCATCGTCTAAGCTGTCAGGGAATTCGAAACTAACTTCAGCAAGTTTTTGGGTTCTTTCATAAAAAAGATCTTGAGCTTTTTCGCTACTCACTTTTGCCGCTAATTCTTCTTTGATATCAGCAAAGTTTTCGACAACTTCTGCCTTAAGCTCTGTTAACTTGATAATATGGTAACCAAAGCTGGTTTTAACCAGTTCCGTGGTATCACCAACATTTTGTAATGCAAGGGCCGCTTCATCAAAACTTGGCTCCATTACACCTGGTTCTAAAAACTCTAAATCACCACCATTGTCACCGCTAAAAGTATCGTCAGATAACTCCTTTGCTAAAGCTGCGAAATCATCACCTTGGCTAACTCGTGCTAAAGCTGCTTCTGCTTTAGCTTTAGCAGCAGACTCACTGTCACTATCACCTTCACTGAACTCAATTAAAATATGAGACACGCGACGCTGCTCTGGTTTAGTAAAGCTTGCAATATTGTCTTTATAATAGTTAGTGATATCTTCTTCACTTACTTCAATGTCTTTAGCAATATCGTTTACATTTAAGGCGATATAATTAACTTTAACTTGCTCTTTATTCTCAAAGCGCGTTTGATTAGCTTGATAGTAAGTTTTAATGTCTTCTTCGCTAATTTCAATATTGGCTTTAAACTGCTCTGCAGAAATAGTTGCAAAGCGCACGTCTCGAGTTTGATTTTGCAATGCAAGCTGAAGTTTCTCTTGATAAGGCAAACTAAATTCAGTTGCTACTAAAGCTTGGCTTAATTGACGACGGGTCATCTCGACACGTAAATAGTCTCTAAAGTCAGAAGACTGATAAAAACCAGCTTGGTTGATAATAGCTAAATAACGGTTATTGTCGAATACACCATCAACTTGAAATTCAGGCATTTCGCGAATAGTTTTCTTTAAACGCTCATCTGAAACTCGAATCATTAGGCTTTGCGCGCTCTGATCGATTAACTTTTCATTGATAAGATTATCTAAAACACCTTGGCGAAAATTCGCCATGTAATTAGCGTCGTTTGATAACGTATCAAACATATCACCAAACTGTTGCGCCATACGGTTACGCTGAGCCTGATAAGCTTTATTAAAAGCTTGTTGGCTAATTTTTTCACCATTTACTGTTGCCACAGAAGTGTCAACTGAGTTGGTATAACTACCAATACCCGCTACAGCAAAGGTTAATATAATTAGGCCAAGAATAATTTTAGCTGTTAAGCCTTGCGAACTTTCTCGAATATCTTCTAACATCTTTTTCTCTTTTCTTTAAGGTAAACACCCTATTAAGCCAATTATCTAAAAATAATAGTGACTATAATTTTTGTTGCTCGCGATTTTAGCAGAAGCAGACCACCGCTTGAAGTACAAGATTAGTTAATTGTCGATTTTTATGGTTTATAAAGCAAAAGACCACCTAATGGTGGTCTTTAAATAATCATTAAAATGCCAAAGACAAATTAATAAATATTAGCCGTTACAAGCGTCTTTTAATGCTTTACCTGCTTTGAAAGATGGGATTTTAGCAGCAGCGATTTCGATAGTAGCACCTGTTTGTGGATTACGGCCAGTGCGTGCAGCACGGTCACGTACAGAGAAAGTACCAAAACCAACTAGAGCAACTTGCTCACCATTTTGTAATTCTTCAGTAACAGCGCCAATAAATGAATCCAATGCGCGACCCGCAGCTGCTTTAGAAATGTCAGCGCCTTCAGAAATTTTCTCGATAAGTTGAGATTTATTCACAGTGTATACCCCTTAAATTGTTATTATTACAACGCTATCTTTACGGCTCTTATTGTAAGAGTGTTAGTAAAAGTTCGTCCCATAGAAATCAAAATTTTCAGTTTGTTATTTTGCTTCTTTTGAACACCAAGCGCCGAGTTTAGAAAAATACTATTACGGCTAGACCTATTATGAATAATCCCTCTTGGGCTTATTAAGCAAGGGGTCTAGCGACATAAGCGTAGTTAACTTACCATAGTTTCAGCGTTTGAAAAGCCTTTATTGCACTTTTTTTCAATTTTTTTGGCTTTTTTAGTTATTTTCTGCTCTTTTGCATGATTTATGACAAAAAAAAGTAAATTTTTTGCCTATATTTTACTCTGCTTGCCACTGTGCAACAGGGTTTTCCAAGGCAATGCTAAGCACTTCATCTATCCATTTTACAGGATGAATTGATAATTCAGCCTTAACATTTTCTGGTATTTCTTTTAAATCCCGTGCATTTTCGTGCGGAATAACAACAGTTTTAATACCGCCTCTGTGGGCGGCTAAAAGCTTCTCTTTTAAACCGCCTATGGCTAGTACTTCACCACGTAACGTTATTTCACCTGTCATGGCTACATCAGCTTTTACAGGATTCCCCGTTAAACTTGAAACCAGTGCCGTACACATACCTATACCTGCGCTAGGACCATCTTTTGGTGTTGCTCCTTCAGGTACATGAACATGAATATCACGCTTTTCATAAAAGTCTTCATTAATACGTAATTTTTCAGTGCGTGAGCGAACAACCGTCATGGCAGCTTGAATTGACTCTTGCATTACATCGCCCAAGGAGCCGGTATAAGTTAATTTGCCTTTACCCGGTACTGATGCAGTCTCAATAGTTAATAGTTCCCCACCAACTTGTGTCCAAGCAAGACCTGTCACAAGCCCTATACGGTTTTCATCATCAGCTTTACCATAATCAAAGCGCTGTACGCCTAAGTATTCATCTAGATTATCTTGATTAATAGTGACTTGCTTTAATTTCTTATCAAGCAATATAGCTTTAACCGCTTTTCGACACAGTTTCGATATTTCACGCTCTAAACTTCTTACACCAGCCTCGCGAGTGTAATAACGGATAATGCCGATAATCGCACTGTCATCAATGTTAATTTCCTTGGCTTTTAAGCCATTACGTTTAATTTGCTTTTCAAGTAAGTGATTACGCGCAATGTTTAGTTTTTCATCTTCGGTGTAACCCGACAAACGAATAACTTCCATACGATCTAGCAATGGTCCTGGTATATCCATGCTATTAGAGGTTGCCACAAACATTACATCAGATAGGTCATAATCCACTTCTAAATAATGATCATTAAAGCTGGTATTTTGCTCTGGATCTAATACCTCCAATAATGCAGATGCTGGATCGCCACGCATATCAGAAGACATTTTGTCAATTTCATCTAATAAGAATAATGGGTTCTTAACCCCCACTTTTGACATTTTCTGGATAAGCTTACCCGGCAATGATCCTATGTAAGTTCTACGATGGCCTCGTATTTCAGCTTCATCCCTAACACCACCTAGAGCCATACGAACATATTTTCGACCCGTTGATTTAGCAATTGATTGCCCTAACGAGGTTTTACCAACACCTGGAGGCCCTACTAAACATAAAATTGGCCCTTTTAGCTGAGTCACTCTTTGTTGCACCGCAAGATATTCCAAAATGCGCTCTTTAACTTTATCTAGACCATAGTGATCTTTGTCTAAGACTTCTTGAGCAAGCACTAAGTTACGTTTTAGTTTACTACGTTTTTTCCACGGCACATTCAACATACAGTCAATGTAGCTTCTAACTACCGTTGCTTCTGCCGACATAGGAGACATCATTTTAAGTTTTTGCAATTCAGCAAGCGTTTTCTCTTTTGCCTCTTCTGGCATTTGCGCTTCTTCAATGCGCTTGGCCATTTGCTCGACTTCATCAGGTGTTTCATCACCTTCATTAAGCTCTTTTTGAATAGCTTTCATTTGCTCATTCAAATAATATTCTCGCTGGCTTTTTTCCATTTGTTTTTTGACGCGAGTACGAATTTTTTTCTCAACTTGTAATAGATCTATTTCACCTTCCATTAACGCCATCAAATGCTCTAAACGTTTAGTGACATTAATAATTTCTAATACTTTTTGTTTATCGGCTAATTTTAGTGGCATGTGAGCCGCCATAGTATCAGCAAGCTGTTGAGCGTCATCAATACCTGAAAGAGACGTCAGTACCTCAGGTGGAATTTTTTTGTTGAGTTTTACATAACCTTCAAACTGTGAAATAGCTGAGCGAATTAGTACTTCATGATCTTCTTCTTCACTACTATCGGATACTAAATATTCAATTTCTGCACTAAAGTATTCTTGCGTTTCGACAAAAGTTTTTATTTGTGCTCTTTGTCCACCTTCAACAAGTACTTTTACGGTGCCGTCGGGTAATTTTAGCATTTGCAAAATAGTGGCGACTGTACCCGTTTGGTAAACATCATCGGCTTGAGGATCATCAACTGAAGCATCTTTTTGGGCAACTAAAAAAACTTGCTTATCATTTTCCATGGCAAGATCTAAACAGCGAATAGATTTTTCACGGCCAACAAATAGAGGAATAACCATTTGTGGATAAACAACAACATCGCGCAAGGCAAGAACGGGGATTTCAACTACAGCAGATAATTCTTCAGTCATGTCTGTCTCTTCGAGGAAAGTGATAATTAATATACTTAGTATTACTTAATAAAATCTATATGGGGATGAAGGTAAAACTTACAAGCAAAAATTAAAAGTTTATCCAGATAAGTTTACTTAGTTTTAACCTTTTGCGGCTTTTTTGCAAAAAAAAAGAGCTATCAAAGCTCTTTTTAATAATTTGCATTAGCTGAATAAGTTATTCAGATGCCGCTTGCTCAGGCTGGTTGTCATAAATCACTAGCGGTTTCGACTCGCCTTTAATTGTGGTTTCATCAACAACAACTTTGCTAACATTTTCCATGGAAGGCAGCTCGTACATAGTATCAAGTAAAACAGCCTCTACAATTGAACGTAAGCCACGTGCGCCTGTTTTTCTGTCCATTGCTTTTCTAGCGATAGCGTGAAGTGCATCTTCTCTAAATTCTAACTCTACTTTTTCCATATCAAATAGCGCAGTGAACTGTTTAGTTAATGCATTTTTAGGCTCTTGTAGAATTTGAATCAATGCCGCTTCATCTAATTCACGTAATGTCGCAACAACAGGTAAACGTCCAATAAACTCAGGAATTAGACCATATTTTACTAAATCTTCCGGTTCAACATCTTCAAAACGCTCAGTAAGTGATTTTTCTTGATCTTTACTGCGCACTTCGGCACCAAAACCAATACCGGTGCCAGTATGGCAGCGTTGCTCTATCACTTTATCTAAGCCAGCAAAAGCTCCACCACAGATAAAGAGGATCTTAGAGGTGTCAACTTGCAAAAACTCTTGTTGAGGATGTTTTCTGCCACCTTGTGGTGGTACAGAAGCAATAGTGCCTTCAATAAGCTTTAAGAGTGCTTGCTGAACACCTTCACCTGAGACGTCACGAGTAATTGATGGGTTGTCTGACTTACGTGAAATTTTATCAATCTCATCAATATAAACAATGCCGCGCTGCGCTTTATCTACATCGTAATCACATTTTTGCAGCAATTTTTGGATGATATTTTCAACATCTTCACCAACATAACCCGCTTCAGTTAACGTCGTAGCATCAGCCATAGTAAATGGCACATCAAGCAAACGGGCTAAGGTTTGTGCAAGCAAAGTTTTACCACTACCCGTTGGGCCAATCAGCAAGATATTACTTTTACCAAGTTCAACACCATTATGTGAATCGCCATTTCGTAAGCGCTTATAGTGGTTATAAACAGCAACTGCTAAGACTTTTTTCGCATGATCTTGACCAATTACGTAATCATCTAAACTCTCACGTATTTCAACAGGTGAAGGTAGCGCTTCTTTTTCTTCTTTGGGTGAAATTTCTTTAATTTCTTCGCGAATAATGTCGTTACATAGTTCGACACATTCATCACACACAAACACTGATGGGCCTGCAATTAACTTACGTACTTCATGTTGGCTCTTACCACAAAATGAGCAGTATAGTAACTTACCGTTATCACCGTCGCCATTTTTAATATCGGTCATGCCCTACCTCTAAATCTTTAATTCCGTTATTACTGTTCAACCACTACCTTCTATAAGCATAGTAGTATTATCATAATTATTTTAGTGTTACTGGCTATTTAATACTAATCAGTAAAAGTTACCAGTGAACAAACTTAATCTAATCTTTGTTCTAATATGGCATCAACTAGCCCATATTCAACCGCAGCTTCTGCACTTAAGAAGTTATCTCTGTCTGTATCTTGTGCAACTGTCTCTAGTGGTTGCCCTGTATGCTCTGCCATTAAGCGGTTTAACTTATCTTTAATAAATAAAATTTCTTTTGCATGAATTTCAAAATCAGATGCTTGACCTTGGAAGCCACCTAATGGCTGATGGATCATCACACGTGCATTAGGTAAACAGTAACGTTTACCTTTTTCACCACCAGAAAGCAAGAATGCGCCCATGCTCGCAGCCTGACCAATACATACGGTACTGATATTAGGCTTGATAAACTTCATAGTATCGTAAATAGCCATACCTGCAGTGACGGAGCCACCTGGAGAGTTGATGTAAAGAAAAATGTCTTTTTCTGGGCTTTCTGATTCTAAAAATAATAGCTGCGCAATAATGAGATTCGCCATATGATCTTCAACTTGACCACATAAAAAGATCACGCGCTCTTTTAGTAGACGTGAATAGATATCATAGGAGCGTTCACCTTTGGCCGTTTGTTCTACAACCATTGGTACTAATGCACTTTCAATTGCGCTAGCTGAACTTTGTGATGTATTTGCTTGATTCGTTTGAGACATATGCTGAGAGTTAAGTTGAGAGCTAAATTGAGAATTAAACAAGGTATTCTTTCCCTTTATAAAAAGTAAAATGGCTTATATGTTTCCATATAAGCCATTTAAGCGATTGCTTAGCTTAATGTCAATCGAAAACTACGACTGAGCAGCTATATTACTTACCTTCTGGGTTCATAATATCTTTAAAGCTTGCTTTTTTATCTTTAACTTTTGCTTTTTCAACTAAAAGTTCAACGGCTTGCTCTTCTAGAGCAACGTTTTGCATTTGTTGCATTAACTCTTTGTTGTTTGCGTAGTATTCAATAACTTCTTTAGGATCTTCGTAAGCTGAAGCAGCAGTAGCGATTAACTCATCTACTTTAGCATTATCAACTTTAATTTCGTTTACTTTAATTACTTCACCTAATAGTAAACCAATTTTTACACGACGCTCAGCTTGCTCTGTAAACATCTCGCTTGGTAATTCAGGTAAGTTCTTAGGATCCATTTGACCTTGGAAGCGTTGCATAGCTTGTTGACGTAATACATCAACTTCTTGCTCAACTAAACCAGCAGGAACATCTACTTCATGACCCGCTAATAGACCTTCAATAACTTGCTCTTTCACTTTAGCTTTAACAGCTTGGCTTAATTCACGTTCCATGTTTTTGCCAACTTCTTCACGAAGCGCTTCAACACCACCTTCTTGAACACCAAATAGTTTTGCAAAGTCTTCATCAATTTCAGGTAAAATTGGACCTTCAGTTTTATGAACAACAATATCAAACTCAGCGTCTTTACCTTTTAGGTTTTCAGCGTGGTAATCTTCAGGGAAAGTTACAGAGATAGTTTTCTCTTCACCTACTTTCATGCCTGTAACTTCTTTTTCGAAGCCAGGAATCATGCGGCCAGCACCAAGTTCAAGTTCAAAACCTTCAGCTTTACCGCCTTCAAATTCTTCACCGTCAACGCGACCAGTGAAGTCGATAGTTAATTTATCGCCTTTCTTAGTCTTACGCTTATTCTCTTTCCATGTTTGATGTTGCTTTTGCAATGTTACAAACATTTCGTCTAAATCTTTGTCTGTTACTTCAACAGCTGGACGTTCAACAGCGATTGCTTCTAAATCTTTTAGTTCAACTTCTGGGTAAACTTCAAATGTTGCTTCAAACTCAAGATCTTTACCATCTTCATTGCTTTTAGCAGTAAAAGCAGGACGACCAGCAGGGTTTAACTTTTCAGCAACAATAGCATCAACAAAGCTACGCTGCATGATTTCACCAGCAACTTCTTGACGAACAGATTGACCGTAACGCTTTTGAATTACTGATGGTGGTACTTTACCCGGACGGAAACCATTGATACGTTGCGTTTTAGCAACTTGACGAAGACGGTTCTTAACTTCAACATCTACTGTTTCGGCAGGAACAGAAATAGTCAAACGACGTTCCAAACCTTGTGTAGTCTCAACTGAAACTTGCATTTATATACCTCAAAACTTAGCGTGCTACGCTATTTAAAATGCATCTATTTATTTTCTGTTTTATTCACTTATTGAAGTAAATAAAACAACAAAAGATGCCTTGCTCATACGAACGGTTAAAATTTGTGACGCAGAATTATAGCGAGGCTTCAAAAAAGATACAAGCGATAAGTTAAAAGGCGTGAGATAGCGGTGATTTTAGATAATTTTAGCGCTGTTTTGGCTGTATTTACTGCCACGTAAATACAAAAGCAAATACCACAAAGCAAGTTTTTGTGCGCAATTGAGCTATTTTTTTGGAAGTTGTAAGAATAATAAGAAAGTGGTCGTACTTCGACCAAGCTCATGCTTCGCTGCTCAGTACAATCGGAAGTGTTGGCTAACGTGCTTCGCAAGCTCTTGTGCTCTATTAAAAAGCTTTTATTTGGAGATAATAGGGAATTAAAGAAAAGTGGTCGTACTTCGACCAAGCTCATGCTTCGCTGCTCAGTACAATCGGAAGTGTTGGCTAACGTGCTTCGCAAGCTCTTGTGCTCTATTAAAAGCTTTTATTTGGAGATAATAGGGAAATAAAGAAAAGTGGTCGTACTTCGACCAAGCTCATGCTTCGCTGCTCAGTACAATCGGAAATGTTGGCTAACGTGCTTTGCAAGTTCTTGTGCTCTATTAAAAGCTTTTATTTGGAGATAATAGGGAATTAAAGAAAAGTGGTCGGTGATGCAAGATTCGAACTTGCGACCCCTTGGACCCAAACCAAGTGCGCTACCAAGCTGCGCTAATCACCGATTTTCACACTATACTGACAAACGTCAATAAAGTAAAAGATGGGGTGGCTAATGGGACTTGAACCCACGACAACCGGAATCACAATCCGGGGCTCTACCAACTGAGCTATAGCCACCATAATTTTTTGGCATACCTAAGGTTATATGGCACGCCCTAAAGGATTCGAACCTTTGACCCACGCCTTAGAAGGGCGTTGCTCTATCCAGCTGAGCTAAGGGCGCACAGTACCTTATACTAGGTTCACTTACTTAATAAATAAGTGGTCGGTGATGCAAGATTCGAACTTGCGACCCCTTGGACCCAAACCAAGTGCGCTACCAAGCTGCGCTAATCACCGACATATGCTTAAAACAACTAAAAAGCTTAGCTGCTTTCAACGGGTGCGGATATTACCGAGTTGCGCTATCCCAGTCAAACCTTTTTTATAAAAAAATACCTGTTCGTTCACTTTTAATGCAACTTGAGCAATTAGTATCGAAATCAATCTACCGAATAGACACCCAAACCAAGAATGACAACATATTAGCAAGAAGTAAAATTTTTATAATTAAGCCAATTTATTCCCTTGCTACGCTATATATGGTTTTCACTTTATGGCAAAATAGCGCAGCTTTAATTAGCCCCATCAATTTCACTATATATTCAAGGTTACGATTAATTATTATGACGGCATCATTGATTGACGGCAAACATATTGCCAAACAGCTTAGAGATACAGTAAAAGCAAAAGTTAACCAGCGTATTAATAACGGTCAAAGAGCTCCGGGTTTAGCGGTTATTTTAGTTGGCTGTGATGCAGCTTCACAAGTTTACGTTGGCAGTAAACGTAAAGCATGCGAAGAAGTGGGCTTTGTTTCTCGATCTTATGACTTACCTGAAACAACTTCTCAAGATGAGCTGTACCAATTAATTGATGAGCTTAATACAGACGATACAATTGATGGCATTTTAGTACAGCTACCTTTACCTGAAGGTTTAGATGCTAATTTAGTGATTGAACATATCAATCCTGAAAAAGATGTTGATGGCTTTCATCCTTCTAATGTTGGCAAGTTAGCGCTTCGTCAACCAGGTCTTCGCCCATGCACGCCTAAAGGAATTATGGAGTTGATTGAGTCAACGGGCATAAAACCCCATGGTTTAGAAGCTTTAGTGGTAGGTGCCTCTAATATTGTTGGCCGTCCTATGACATTAGAATTATTACTTGCTGGTTGTACGGTAACCACAACCCATAGGTTTACTAAAGACTTGGAGTCTAAAGTACGCAATGCTGATTTAATTGTTGTGGCAGTAGGGAAACCCGCATTTATTCCTGGGGAGTGGATAAAAGATGGTGCAACTGTGATTGATGTTGGTATCAATCGTTTAGATTCAGGAAAGCTAGTCGGTGACGTTGGCTTTGAGGCTGCAAAAGATAAAGCGGCCTTTATTACACCGGTTCCAGGTGGTGTAGGCCCGATGACTGTTGCAAGTCTAATTGAAAATACTTTGATTGCTTGTGAGCAATTTGGGAAGTAAATAATACTTTCTAAGCTCCTTCGACAAGCTCAGGACAAACGTTTATTTCACTTAGAACAAGTGTTCTCTCGTTTATCCTGAGCGCGAAGTCCCCCTTCGGCATGCTCAGGATAATCGGTAAAGGGAGCAGTCTAAATTTAAGCTTTACGCCAAGTTGTTTTCCCGGCGCTATCTTCTAAGACAATATTCATCGCATTTAGCTTATCTCTTGCTTCATCAGCAAGCGCCCAATTTTTGTCCGCTCGAGCTTGATTACGTTGTGCGATTAGTGCCTCAATTTCAGCCACTTCATCATCGTCATTTTGCCCCTGTAAGAAGCTAGCTGGCTCAAGTTGTAATAAGCCAATAACGCCGCCTAAGGTTTTTAGCGTACCTGCAAGTGTCGCAGCGAGTTGTTTATCTTTTTCTTTCGCTACGTTTAGATCTTTAGCAATTTCAAATAATACCGCAATCGCTTGTGGGGTATTAATATCATCATCCATGGCTTGGCAAAATTGCTGCACGTGAGCTGACTCTCTATCCAAAACAAAGTCATCACTAATTTCTACATCCCTTAACGCCGTATAAATGCGCTCTAGTGATGCTCTTGCTTGGGTTAGGTTATCTGTTGAATAGTTTAGTTGGCTTCGGTAATGCCCTGTGGTTAGGAAGAAACGTACCGTTTCGGCATCATACTTTGCAAGCACATCTCGAATAGTGAAGAAATTGCCTAATGACTTCGACATTTTTTCTTGGTCAACTTGTACCATACCTGTATGCATCCAATAATTTACATAAGGGGTATCAAGTGCACAGCAGCTTTGTGCTACTTCATTTTCATGATGTGGAAACTGTAAATCAGAGCCACCACCATGAATATCAAAATGATGACCAAGCTCTTTAGCATTCATCGCTGAACATTCAATGTGCCAACCTGGACGCCCATCTCCCCATGGTGAAGGCCAGCTTGGCTCACCCGGTTTAGCTGATTTCCATAACACGAAATCTAATGGATTATTTTTTGATTGGTCGACATCAACTCTTGAGCCAGCTTGCAATTGTTCTAAGTTTTGACCACTTAGTTTGCCGTAATCTTCAAAGCTTGATACATCAAACAATACATCACCCTGCCCTGCTTCATTGGCTTTACCACCGGCAATGTAAGCATGCTTTTTGGCCACAAGCGTTTCTATCATGGTGATGATTTCATTCATATGTGTAGTAACACGAGGCTCAAGATCTGGTCTTGCCATATTTAATGCATCAAAATCTTCATGCATATAACCTATGGTACGTTCAGTTAACTGCTCAGGTGTTTCATTATTTTCAATGGCGCGATTGATAATTTTATCTTCAACATCGGTGATGTTACGCACATAATTAACGTCTAAGCCAGAAAATCGCATGTAACGGGCGATATTATCAAAACTAATGTATGTGCGAGCATGGCCAATATGGCATAAGTCGTAAACCGTGCAACCACACACATACAAGCCTACTTTACCTGGATTAATTGGGGTAAAAACTTCCTTTTTGCGGGTTAAGGTGTTGTATATCTGTAACATAAGGGGAAACGACTCCATCGACTAAAAATGATAGTTATCTAAATTGAGAAAGGATTGTACCCCAAGGGCGCTTTTGAATCACCATAGCAGATGCACTTTCTATCAAGTTAGCGTACAATTCTGATAATTTTTTTCAGTGAACGAGAGCACTATGATTATTTTCAAAACAACCCTTGGCGATATTAAAATTGAATTAGACTTTGATAAGGCGCCAAATACAGCCAAAAATTTTCAACAATATGTGGAAGAAGGTCACTACAATGGCACTATTTTTCACCGCGTAATTAAAGGCTTTATGGCACAAGGCGGTGGTTTTGCTCCAGGTTTAGAAGAAAAAGAAACCCGCGCTAGCATCAAAAATGAAGCTAACAACGGCTTAAGTAACAAACGTGGTTCTATTGCTATGGCACGTACTCAAGAGCCTCACTCGGCTTCAGCACAGTTTTTTATCAACTTAACAGATAATGACTTTTTAGACTTTAAAAATGAGTCGGTTCAAGGTTGGGGTTACTGTGTATTCGGTGAAGTAATTGAAGGTATGGATGTTATTGACAAAATGGCGCTAGTAGAAACCGGCAACATGTTTGGTCACGGTGATGTACCTAAAGATGACATTTTAATTGAATCTGCAATTGTTGAGTAACTCATCATTGGTTAATTCACATTCAAGTCAGCAACAAGCAATTACTTACTTTATTGCTGACTTACACCTAGCGCAAAACAGGCCTGATATTACGGCCTGTTTTTTACAGTTTCTAAAGCATGATGCCGTACAAGCTCAAACCCTCTACATATTAGGGGACTTATTTGAAGCTTGGATTGGCGATGATGACGATAGCGATTTTGTTGCCACAATTGCCAAGGCACTGTTAACGCTGAGTAATACTGGCACTAAAATATATTACATTCACGGCAACAGAGATTTTTTACTCGGTAAAATATACGCTAGAAAAGCCGGTCTAATATTATTACCCGAGGTCGATTTAATCGACTTATACGGGCAAAGAGTTGTTGTTATGCATGGTGATACTCTATGCACCCGTGATGTTGCTTATCAAGCCTTTCGAAAGAAATCACGTTCGTGGTGGTGGCAAGCGATTATCAAAAACTTACCTTTATTTGTACGTAAAAAGATGGCTGCCGATTACCGTAAAAAAAGTGCAGCAGCAACGGCAAATAAATCCCAAGCTATTATGGATGTTACTCCTGAAGAAGTAGTTGATTGTTTAGAGCAATATCAAAGCCAATTACTCATTCATGGTCACACCCACAGGCCTGATATACATCAATTCGAAGTTAATGGTAAAGAAGCAAAACGTATCGTGTTAGGCGACTGGTACAAGCAAGGTGCATGGTTAAAAGTCACGCCAGACAGTATTGAATTGATGAATACGCCATTAGTTTAAATAAGCATTACTTTTCAGAAACCTAGCTTAGAAAAGCTTATTAGTAAGATAAGCTTTTCTGATTTACCTACCTGGCGAGGTCATTGGCTAATTATCGGCACCCCACTATGAAATTTAAAGTCTTCATCAGGTGTTGATATTAATTCAGCCTCTACTCTGCCAAAATGAGCAACACGTTCACTTACATCGCCACCTGCAACTTGTTCTGCCAAAGCTAAATAATCTTGATAATGCCTTGCTTCAGAGCGTAATAACGATACATAAAACTGATTCAAATCATCATCAAGGTGCGGAGCCAATTTTGCAAATCGTTCACATGAGCGCGCTTCTATATAAGCACCAATAATCAATTTATCTATTAAAGCGTTTGGTTCATACGTTGTCACATGTTTCATCATACCTTTTGCATAACGCCCTGCTGTTATACCATCAAAAGGAATGTCTCGATTAACCATTATCTCTAACACTTGATAAAAATGGTGCAATTCTTCTTTTATCAGCAATACCATTTTATCAATTAAATCTTGACTATAAGGCGAGTTGTTTTTGGGTAAAATAGATTTAGATAAATTGTTTTTGTTGGCTAGAGATTGCAAGTTCCCTTGTTTTCTATAGAGAAAATCTTCATAAGGCTTGAACCATTCAAAGAGTATTTTGCTACTCTCTTTATCAACTGCATATTTTCGGATTAAAAACATCGCCGTTTGACCTGCTTTTAACTCACACGCTAAGTGATCCCGCAATATTATCGGTAAGTTTTCTGTTTTTTTCGCTTCATCTATCCACGAATCGGGCGTTTCACATTGAAGAAACTTTAAAATTGGCGCAAGTAATTCAGAATAATAGGGTGTGGTCATGAATGGCTACTTTTAACTAAAAATCTAAGAATAGCGCTATTTTAAAAGGGAGATAATTGAGATACTAGTAAAACTTTACTTTTCACTGACGTTGATCAAGTCATGACAAATACCAGTACAAATAAATTAGCTAAACAGCTTACTGACCGTCACCCTAAACTAGTTCACACAGACAATATTAAAGTTATATCTCATGTGCAACGTGAATGTGATGATTGGCAACTAAACACCTTAATGCTAGATAACATTGATGTACCTTTTAAATATAAGCGGAAAAAACTCTATAAGAGCTTACAAGGTCAGCGAGTAAATATTACTTATTATCCAGACACAGAAACGATCGCGGGCTTTGAAGTAGAAATAATGAGAATTGTCCGCATAAAAGTAGCTTAATCATAAGCCTTCACAAGAAAGGCAAGAATAAAAATGATTACTGTTATTATAAATATTTGAACTAAGCGCTATCACATTTAGTTATTTTCAATATAAAAACCATTTATTTTGCGCTATTTTCAAACAATCCTTGACGAAAGCTTAGCCTTATTCCATAAATAAGATATCGGCAATAAGAATTATTCGTGTCGAATGTTTATTTAGCTTAACAATAACAATCAAAGACAACGATTAGCTAAATACTTATTTGGGGACAGCAAGAGGAAGGTATTATGATATTAAATCATATTTGGGGTTTATACGCTCATCCTAAAGATGAATGGCAAACCATTGAGAAACGTCATGAAAGTTTAATGTATAGCTTGATACATGTTTTAGTGGTTGCGCTAATACCCGCTATTTGTAGTTACTATGCAGCTGCACATATTGGTTGGACAATTGGCGTAGGTGATCCAATAAAAATTAGCCAATCTAGCGCCCAGCTAATGGCTGTTAGCATGTACGTAGCCCTTGTTTTAGGTGTTTTTGCACTTGCCTACTTAATTCAGTGGATGGCAAAAACCTTCGATTCAAGCCCTAATTATGTACAATCACTTGAACTTGCAGCTTACACTGCGACACCTATGTTAATGGTGGGCATTGCAGCGTTATACCCTGTCCTTTGGTTTGTAGCTTTAGCTGGCCTTGCCGCAGTAAGTTACTCTGTATATTTACTGTATTCTGGTGTACCTATTATGATGGATATCCCAGAAGAAAAAGGCTTTATCTATTCAAGCTCTGTGGTGACTTGTGGGCTAGTGTTATTAGTAGGAATTATGGCTTTTAGCGTGATTATGTGGGGAATGGGCTTTGGCCCTGAATTTGTAAGCTAAACAGGTCTAATGCACGAATATAGTTAAATCAATTCTTACAGTAAAGTTAAGAAATAGTAAGTAGCGAATCATTTTTAAATTCGCTACTTACTTTTAAGTTATTACAAAGGTTAGCAGATAAATAACTTCAGCTTTTCAGTTTTAATAGTGCTAGTTTATTCAGCGCCTTCATTATGCATATCTATAATTGAATCGGCATTTTTATCAGATTGTTCTTTAGTGCTGTTATTGCGCAGTGCATCTAACTTTTCTAAATAAGAGTTATCAATATCGTTGGTAACATAAATGCCATCAAATACAGACGTATCAAAGCGAGTAATTTCTGGATTATGAGAGCTTACTGCCGCCACTAAATCATCAATTTCTTGGAATATCAGCTTATCGGCACCAATTAAGTTGCAAATATCTTCAACATCTCTACCGTGAGCAATAAGTTCATTTGCACTTGGCATATCGATACCATATACATTAGGAAAACGAACTTCTGGTGCTGCTGATGCAAAGTACACTTTTTTAGCGCCTGAAGCTCGAGCCATTTCAATAATTTGCTCTGAAGTAGTACCACGTACAACGGAATCATCAACTAATAAAACATTCTTTCCTTTAAACTCAGCACTGATTGCGTTTAACTTTTGACGAACAGATTTTTTACGCTGCTCTTGTCCTGGCATAATAAATGTTCGGCCAATATATCGGTTCTTTACAAAACCTTGTCGATAAGGAAGATCTAGCTGCTTAGCTATTTGCAAAGCGATATCGCAAGAAGTTTCGGGAATTGGGATAACAACATCAATATCTTCATCTTCCCAATCATTAGCGATTTTTTCACCTAACTTAGTTCCCATTTCCACACGAGAAGCATAAACCGACATTTTATCGATAGTTGAGTCAGGACGAGCAAAGTATACAAATTCAAAAATACATGGGCTATACGTTGGGTTTTCTGCACATTGCTTGCTATGAATTTGACCATCTTGTGAAAAGAAGATTGCTTCACCAGGTGCAACATCACGAACAAATTCAAATGAGCATGCATCAAGCGCTACTGATTCTGAAGCAACCATATACTCTACGCCATGTTCAGTTTCACGCTTACCAAAAACTAGAGGGCGAATACCATTAGGATCACGAAAAGCTACCATGCCATAACCAATAATCAAAGCAACCGTAGCATAAGCACCTCTTACACGTTGGTGAACATTAGCAACGGCACTAAACACATCATCAGGGGTTAGTGCTAAATTAGCACTTTGTTGCAATTCATGACCTAAAATATTAAGCAACAGTTCAGAGTCAGACGTTGTATTTACATGGCGACGTGCTTCGGTATTCAACCAATGCTTTAATTCGTCTGCATTAGTGAGGTTACCATTATGTGCGAGTGATATACCATAAGGTGAATTAGCATAAAATGGTTGTGCTTCTGAAGAGCTAGAAGTGCCGGCTGTAGGATAACGCACATGACCAATACCGATGTTACCTTGTAAACGCAACATATGGCGAGTATGGAATACATCTTTCACTAAGCCATTAGCTTTTCTAAGCCTAAAAGTGTTGTCATGAATAGTTACAATACCGGCAGCATCTTGGCCTCGATGCTGTAACACAGTTAATCCGTCATACAAATATTGATTAACCGGGGTTTTACCGACAATACCAACAATACCACACATGAATTTTTCTCCGCTTGAACTGAGTAAAAAGTTAATAAATTAACGTTAAGTTAGAAAACTTGATGACTGTTTAAGATACTCAAAAAACCATTCAACAACTAATTTAAATTCAGGAATAAGTTGTGAATTTTTCCACCACTCACTACCGGCAGCACCAGTAAATGCATCCATAAAGAATAGCACAGCACTGATAATTAATACGCCCCGTAGTGCGCCAAAAACTAAGCCTAAAACTCTGTCAGTACCCGATAACCCCGTTTTGCTGACTAATTGACCTATAAGGTAATTAACCAGCGCACCAAGCACTAAGGTAGTGATAAATAAAATGGCAATAGCGGCTGCGTTGCGTAATAACTGATCGGAAATATTGGTGAGTAAATTTGCTAAATTTGCATAGAATGTACTGGCAATAAAAAAGGCACTGATCCAAACAACTAGGGACACTGCTTCTTTAACAAAGCCACGTACCAAACTAATCAGTGTTGATACGCCTATAACTGCCAAAATGGCATAATCTATCCAAATCATATTTCGAGTTTCTCATTGATTAGAGGCGCGCATTCTACCAGAATAGAATTCATAATACCAAGTTGATTAAGTCGACTGCACTACTTGGTTGGGTAAAAACGCGCTACTTTTCCCTGAACGCCAGTTAATTTCTTTAATTTAGAAATTTGATTTTCTAGTGATGACTTAATTAATTCAGGGCCAACAAAGACTTTAGTCAGCGTACCTTTTTTTGTTTTAATGGGTTTAGTAAAAGCACTGTAACCATTTCTTTGCAATTTAATTAACAGCTCTTCAACATTTTTTTTATGCTTAAAGCTGCCTAGTTGAATCACCCAAGCTTCTTTGTTTACTGCTTTTTCTGGTTGATTACCTAATGCAGGCTTATTAATGACTGGTTTTTTCTCAATAGCCACAGATTCAGTACTTTCGATAATAACCTTAGCTTTAGTGGCGGGTGTTATGATCTCATTTGTCTTTGAAGTAACCTTGGCAGCCATTTCATCTTGCTTAGCCTGCGATTTGTCAGCTTCTTCATCTAATGCCGTTTCATTAATAATTTGTGGTTGTTCTTTTAATAGCAATTTTTGCTCTGGAAATGTTTTTTTCTCTATTTTTCCCGTAAAGTTTGGTGCTTTAGGAATAGCTTCAAAGTCAGTTTGATTGGTATTTTTTTTGCCATCGAGTACGTCAGGTAAAAATATAACAACAGCGGCAGCAACAATAATGGTACCAACGAGGCGATTTTGAAACGGTGTAGACAAATGAAACTCCAGGCTAAATGGATTAGCTAGTTTTATACCAATCGAACGAGTTATCAATCCGTTTAGTATCAGTCAATTAAATCAGTAGCTTCCTGATTTCAGCTACAGTAAAAAAAGAACCAAAAACCAAAATTAAATCAGTTGCTTTGGCATTTTGACTAGCTATTTTAAATGCCTGAGTGACATTGTCAAAACAATTGATTGCCGGAGTGAATTCGTTAACGGCTTCTCTCATATATTCTGTGCTTGCAGCCCTTGGCACTTCTAAAGGTGCGATATACCACTCATCAACACTTTGAGCGAGAGATAACAAAGTATTTTTAATATCTTTGTCAGCTAACATTGCTGTTATCGCAATAACCTTAGTGTACCCCTTTTGCGCTTTAAGTGAATTAAGCTGTTTAGCCAAATATCGTCCCGCATGTGGATTATGACCTACATCGAGCATCACATCACAAGTATCTTTAAACATTTCTGTTCTACCTGCTACTTTGGTCTGCTCGATAAGCTGATTTACTTTTTCGCTAGTTAATGTGAACCCAAGTTGTTTTAACACCATTAGCGCTGTTACAACATTATCACGGGGAATATTGGTAGGGATAAGCTGCTCTAATTGAAATGTATTCTGCTCCCCCATAACTTGCTCATGGCATTGCCAGTGCCATAATCCCTGAGCATTATCAGTATTGATGGCTTCAACAATAGTAAAATCCTTTTCTCTTACTTTTATTTTAGCTAACGCTTGGGGTATTTTTTCAGCTACTAGAGTTTGGTTAATTTCATTGGCACGCTTAAGTACTGACATAGGTGGAACAAGGTCGCCAATCACAATGTTTTGATCAGCACGCATGATACCTGCTTTTTCAAAACCTATGGTTTCACGAACATTGCCAAGAAAAGCTTGATGATCAATATCTACTGAGGTAATTACTGCAACATCGGCATCGATAATATTGGTCGCATCAAGTCTACCACCTAGACCAACTTCTAAAATAATGACATCGGGTTTAGTTGCCATAAGCACTAAAAATGCAGCTAATGTTGTGAACTCATAATAACTTAATGAAATATCTGCACGTGCTAGTTCTATTTGCTCAAAAGCTCTAATAAAAGCAATATCATCAACATCTTTATGATCAATGCGAAGTCGCTCATTAAAGCGTTCGATATGAGGCGAAGAATATACCGCAACACTTAAATGTGGGCGGGTATCATCGTTGTGTTGGTACTCTTTAAGTAAGGCATTTTCTAAAAATGCACAAGTAGTACCTTTGCCATTGGTACCTGCAACAGTAATCACGGTAGCAAAACTTAAATCAACCGATAAACGCTGGGCTACTTTACTGATACGTGATAAACCAAGCTCAATCTCGGTTTTATGGATGGTTTCTAAATAACAAAGCCACTCTTCAAGACTTTTACCATCTTGTAAGTGGCTTTTTTGTTCGCTAGACATTTATTGTTTATTACTTTTCCGGTAATGGGCTATCTTGCCCAGTAAACTTAGCTAACATACGAGCGAGTGTTTCTCGCATATTACGGCGGTCAACGATCATATCGATGGCGCCTTTTTCTAATAAAAATTCACTGCGTTGGAAGCCTTCAGGAAGCTTCTCTCTCACTGTTTGTTCAATAACACGTGGGCCTGCAAAACCAATTAAAGCTTTAGGCTCAGCAACATTAATATCACCTAACATTGCTAGACTTGCAGAAACACCACCCATTGTTGGATCTGTAAGCACAGAAACATAAGGCAAGCCTTTTTCACTCATTTTAGCTAAAGCAGCGCTGGTTTTAGCCATTTGCATTAATGAGAATAATGCTTCTTGCATTCGAGCCCCGCCACTAGCTGAAAAGCAAATAAACGGCAAGTTATGCTCTAAACAATATTCAACACCTGCAACAAAGCGCGCACCAACAACCGATGCCATTGAACCACCTAAAAATGAAAATTCAAATGCAGCAGCGACAACAGGCATACCATGTAAGTCACCTTTCATAACAACTAAGGCATCTTTTTCACCGGTATTTTTTCTTGCTGAGCTTAATCGATCTTTATAACGTTTTGAGTCTTTAAACTTTAACACATCTTGTGCTTCAAACTCTTCACCAAGTTCAGTACGGTTGCCTTGGTCGAGAAAGCTATCAATACGTTTGCGCGCACTGATACGCATGTGGTGATCACATTTTGGACAAACTGATATTTGTCTATCTAACTCTTCTTTATAAAGCACTGCATTACATGAAGAACATTTACTCCAAACGCCTTCAGGAATATTGCGTTTTTGGGTAGATTTTGCTTTTGGGAGAATTTTTTCAATCCAGCTCATAATTTTATTTTTGCCTATTGCAACGAATATAAATCAACTTTTTATCGAAAAATATCACTAAAAAAGTCAATTTTGAAAAGAATGCTAATTTAACGGTGAATTAGAACACACTTTAACCTATGTTTTATATAAAAAACTGGTCTGTCTTGTACCTAGTCTAACTTTAGCAAAAGATTCCTACTAATTGTACTAATTTAAAAAAAGTGGCCCAAATGGTCTTTTAGGTAATGCAAACTGTTCTGGGTAATCCACTTCAACAAAATATAAACCTTCTGGTGGCGCTGTTACGCCCGCCACACAACGATTTTTTTGTTCCAACACTTCTTTTATCCATGCTGTAGATTCTTGCGCCTGACCCACGCGCATTAGACTGCCAACAATATTACGCACCATATGATGTAAAAAGGCATTGGCCTTTATATCGACAATAATATACTCACCTTGACGGGTTACTTGGCAGTGCTCAATGGTTCGTGTTGGCGAGTGAGACTGACAATGAACAGTACGAAAGGAAGTAAAATCATGCTTGCCCACTAAATACTGAGCTCCTTCATGCATTAATTTATCATCGAGAGGATAATGACAATGACTAATGCCATAGCTCAATATGGCGGAACGTAAGGTGTTGTTATAAATAATATAACGGTAACGCCTTGCAGTAGCACTAAAGCGTGCATGAAAGTCATCATCAACAGCTTTAACCCAAGTTACAGCGACATCACTGGGTAAGTGAGTATTCACCCCCAAGGTCCATGCAACATCTTTACGTACTTTGTTGGTATCAAAGTGAATGACTTGATTAGTTGCATTTACACCAGTATCAGTTCGTCCGGCACAAACTACTTCAATAGGTTCATCAGCTATTTTAGATAAAGCTTTCTCTAATGTTTGCTGAACACTAACGACACTCTTTTGTCGCTGCCAACCACAGTAATTTTTGCCATCATATTCGATGCCAAGAGCATAACGCATGCTAACCTCTTAATGTGCCATGTTACCTAAAAATTCAGAGGCGCATTATCTATTATTTGCTTCGCTATGCCAATGGTAATTATAGCAATATAATTACCATTGGCTGGCTATACATTTGGCCAAGTTATGATAGTTGCGATTATAACTTATTAAGTAACTCTTGTGCTTCAAGTTGCTGCTGTGGGTTACCTTGACTGATTATTTCTTGCAAAATAACTTGTGCGTTATCTTGATCTCCGATCTCAACATAAACCTTCGCCAAATCTAATTTAGCTGCCATGCCGTTTTCATCGTCATCAACATCCACTTGATTTACATTTTCAGTAAACTCAGGATAGTCATTCAGTCCAACATCAATATTAGCTTCATTATATAATTCATCCGAACTTTCAACATCTTGACTTGCCGATAATAATGAATCGACAGAAACAAAGTCCTCTTCGCTATCAGCAACATCGCTTGGTGTTGCAACGCCACTATTAGGGTCGTCAAAATCATCTAAAGAAATAGGGCTATCTAAATCAGTCTCTTGATTGTAATTAGCAACGGTACTAGCAACGTTAGATTCTTCTTCAATATTGGCAAGTAACTCATCAAACTCTAAGTTATCAAGTTCTTGTATATCGTCAATTTCAGTTGCTTCAGACACAGCATCAACATCATCACCGCTGTCATCAAGTAAATCAGCAAGTACATTTTGATCTGAAAAATCTGGCGTTAATTCTACAGCATTTTCTGGTTCGGAATCATTGAGTAGCTTGGCGAGCGTTTCTTCATCAAATGCTCCTTGCTCTTCCTCTTCTAATTCATCACCAATATCTAAGCTATCTGATGTTTCTTGTTGACTAGATTCTTCGACTTCTGCAATTAAGGCATCTATATCTAAATCATCATCAGTTTCTTGACTGTGAGAAACAATTTCATCACTTGGGCTGTCATTATGAATATCACTAAAATCTACAGCTAATAATGGCGCAACATATTCTTCTGATAAACTTTCGATTTTTGCTTTGTTAGGTGACTCATTATTATCATCAGCTCTTTTTTCATCTACTTCATCACTGATAGACTCAAGTACTTCATCAATCACTTTTGGATCAGTGATCTCTTTTTGTGGCTCTTCAGTGCCCATAGACTCAAGTAGTGCATCGATATCATCGGGATCAGTGATTTCGGCCTGAGTATCTTCAAGCTTTTCTGTAATTGAAGGCTCTTCTTGTGCTGATGGCTCTTCTTGTGCTGATGGCTCTTCTTGTGCTGGTGGCTCTTCAACATTCATCGACTCCAGTAATGCATCAATATCATCAGGATCGGTGATTTCAGTTTGCGTATCATCTTCCGTAGCAGATGTCTCTGGTGCTTGTGGCTCTTCAACACTCATTGACTCAAGCAATGCATCAATATCATCGGGATCAGTAATTTCTGCCTGCGCGTCATCTTCCGCACTAGGTGTTTCTGGTTCTGATGGTTCTATGTCCGCAGAAGGTTCTTCTTGTGCTGACGGCTCAACAACATCCATCGACTCAAGTAGCGCATCGATATCATCGGGGTCGGTGATTTCAGTTTGCCCGTCATCTTCCGCACTAGGTGTTTCTGGTTCTGATGGCTCATCAACATCCATCGACTCAAGTAGCGCATCAATATCATCGGGGTCGGTGATTTCAGTTTGCCCGTCATCTTCCGCACTAGGTTTTTCTGGTTTTGATGGCTCATCAACATCCATCGACTCAAGTAGCGCATCAATATCATCGGGGTCGGTGATTTCAGTTTGCGTATCATCTTCAGCAACAGGAATCTCTGGTGGCTGTGGCTCTATTTTCTCTGCAGGCTCATCAATCTCCATTGATTCAAGTAGTGCATCGATATCGTCTGGATCAGTGATTTCTGATTGTGAACTATCGTCAGCTATTATCGAGTCTGCATCAGCCAAGCTTTCATCTATTAATTCATCTGTTTCACTAGGCTCTAATAAGTCATCGATATTGATTTCATCATCTTCTGTTGATAATTCTTCTGCTATAGGTTCCTCATCAATAGATAACTCTTCATCGAGACTACCTAGCAAATCATCAAGATCACCTTGATCAAGTTGATTATCTTTAAGAGCATCTTCGTCACTTGCTGTATCTTCAACTTCTAAAGGCAATTCTTCTGATGATACTTCTTCACTTACTGGCTCTTCTTCAATGGATAGTTCATCAGAAGAAAGTAGATCATCTAAATCATCTTGGTCTAAACCGTCACTGCTAATATCACTACTTTGCTCTTCAGGCTTGCTCTCATCGTCTAGTAATATGTCCTCTAGATCATCAAGGCCATCTAACTCATCATCATCGTCACTATCTAAATGAATAACATCATCTTCTTCAAGGAGATCAACCGATAAGTCGTCTTCAATGTCTAATTCATCATCTAATGATAACTCTCCATCAAGCGACAATTCATCGTCTAAAGACAGTTCATCTATTTCATCAAGGTCATCTTTTTCATTATCTTCTGCGACAGGGGCTTTTTTAGCTTTCTTTTCTTTTTTACTCGCTTTTTCCTTTGGTTCTTGCTCACCTTTTTTGCGCTTTAAAAACAATGCCGCACCAATGAGAACTAATAAAGCAGGTAGTGTTCCCATCATTATTTTGAACCATAGGCTTGAGTAAATATTATTTTTTTCAGCCTCTTCTGCTTGTTGTTTTTCTAATAACAGCTCCTGCTCTCTCGCTTGCGCTTTTTCAAGCAAAGCTTGTTGCAGTTTTAGCATATTATCCATTTGCAGCTTAATTTCTTTACCTTTAGCAACTTCTTTTTGCATAGTGTCAAGTTGATTATTAAAGCTTGCTAAACGCTGACGTAACTCTTCATTTTCTTTCAATATAGCCTGTAAACCATCAATAGAATCCAAAACATCGTTTTGAATACTTTTTAAGCGTTGCTGCTGCTCTGTGTCTATTTTTTGTAGTTGATCATTAATTTCAACTTTAACTGTGTCTAAATCTTTTTTATTAACACTAGGTTCTTTAGGTTTGTTTACCACCTTTTTAGACGTTTTAGGCTGCTTTTTTTGCCAGCTTTTATCGTCTTGATTTGATTTTTTTTCGGCTTCAACACGGTTAATGGCCATCATTTCGTTAAACGATGGAATGTTTAAATACTGTCCTTCGACTAAATGATTTAAGTTATTATCAGCAAATGCTTGCGGGTTAGCTTGATACAAAGCTTGCATTACTTGATATACAGTTAAGCGATTATCAGGCCTTACCGTTAAGGCTATTTTCCAAAGCGTATCTCTTTTGGTGATGGGACCGTATCTATCATAGGGAAAAACGTCGGTACTTTTAGGACCACGCATGCGAATGCCACGCTCCTCTTGTTCACCAACACTTTGAGCTGCAACAGGCATGCTAATAGAGAGTGTACTTGCTGTCGCTATACTAAGAACGATAGCCTGCCATAGGCACAGGCATAATATTTTTTGCATCGAAACTTTCCCAGTTATGATTCTTTTCACAAAATTAGCTAACTGTCAGTTAATTGACAAGATTATGATGTTTAACATTATTACAATCACAAAGCAAAATTCATTCCATTAAAAAACTAAATTTCGCCCATATGCTAAGATAATATCAAACTCAGCCAATAATGCTTAATATTTTTTACTTCACTGAGTTGGAAGAATAAAGAGGAAGAAAGGGGGTATAACAGGCTTGGGCAAGGAAAAAATAAAAAACTCATCACTAACGCTATGGCTGATGATGAGTTTTTATGTCTAGCTAAGAGCTATTTACATTACTGGCTATTTAGTAATGTAAATATCAAATAAAAATTAATTAACTCAAATGCTCTTTTACTAATAATTCAGCTATTTGAACACTATTTGTTGCCGCACCTTTACGGACATTATCTGCAACAATCCACATGTTGATGCCGCAATTATGGCTAATATCTTCACGAATTCGACCTACGTAGGTTTCGTCTTTGCCGCTAGCATCACCAATTTGCGTTGGGAAGTCTTCATCGTTATTACAGACTACCAAACCAGGGGCTTGTGCTAACAAGTCTTTTACTTCTTCAGCTGAAATAGGTGAATTAGTTTCGATATGCAAGGCTTCACCATGGCCGAAGAATACTGGCACACGTACGGCAGTCGGGTTAACAAGCACATTTTCATCGCCTAAGATTTTTTTAGTTTCCCAGACCATTTTCATTTCTTCTTTGGTATAACCATTTTCAAGAAATACATCAATTTGCGGAATAACATTAAAGGCGATTTGGCGAGAGAAGTTTTTACTTTCCACAGGCTTACCGCTTAATAAATCCGCTGTTTGCTTGGCTAATTCATCCATAGACGCTTTACCGCCACCAGACACTGATTGATACGTACTAACGTTAACGCGGCTAATACCGACAGCATCATATATTGGTTTTAATGCCACCATCATTTGAATAGTAGAACAGTTAGGGTTCGCAATAATGTTACGATTACGATATTCAGCTAGAGCCTGTGGATTAACTTCTGGCACGACTAATGGAATATCTTCGTCGTAACGAAATTCTGAAGTGTTATCAATAACAATACAGCCAGCATCACCCGCCATAGGGGCATATTTTGCAGACGTTGCGCCACCTGCTGAAAAGAAACCAATTTGCGCTTGGCTCCAATCAAAATTATCAGCATCTAATACTTCAATGCTTTCACCATTAAACTCAATAAACTCACCAGCAGAACGAGCACTCGCTAACGGGTAAAGCTTATTAATTGGAAAGTCTCTTTCTTCTAGGATTTCCATAATGGTTTTGCCAACCAAACCTGTTGCGCCAAGTACGCATACATCAAATTTCTGTGCCATGATCCTCTCTCTACTCGTTGGACTTATGCTCTATTAAGAGCTGATACTAAAACCTAAGCGATGTGGCACATCACTATAGGCGCTGGATAATAACGTAACAGTAACGGACGAAAACTCGCGACGAACTGGGTAATTTTTTCTTAAGGAGTCAAACCCTTCAGTGGCTAATTGCTGACGGAAAATAGCATCATCACGCCTAACATCATAGACAACTTTGACCAATTTATTGACTAGGCTTTGGTCTACTGTTTCTGCTATATCTATGTTAGCAATATTTGCTTTTGGCAAAAGGTGAGATAACTGCAATTTGGGCACTATACCTAATTGTTGACATAATGCCTGATAAAGCATTTCAGTGCCACGAGATTTTCCTTCTAAGCTATAACCTGCAATATGGGCTGTCGCTATTTCTGTATGCTCAATCAAAGGTTCTAATACCTCTGGCTCTCCTTCCCAAACATCTAACACTAACTTCAAGCCGTGTCCCGACTGTTTTAACTTGAGTAGTGCTTGGTTATCAATCACTTCGCCGCGACAAGCACTGATTAAAATCTGATTGTTTTTAAGCTTATTTAAGCGTGATTCATTAAGAAGGTGATAAGTAGGATGGTCTCCATCCATCACTTTAGGTACATGCAAAGAAATGACATCACAATCAAGCACTTCCTCGAGTGAAACAAACTCTCTATTATCGTCTTTGTTTTGTGCTAACAAAGGGTCACAAATTTTATGGACAATACCTAAAGCGGTGAGCTTTTCACTGACTCGCGAACCAGTATTACCACCGCCAACAATGCCAACAGTCAGTTTTGTAATATCCAATAAATAACGTTCGGCTAAGACAACCAAACTACTAATCACATACTCGGCAACAGAAATAGCATTACAGCCGGGTGCAGAATGAAAGGCAATATTACGTTTTTCAAGATAGGGTAAATCAATATGATCTGTACCTATGGTTGCAGTGCCAACAAAGCTGAGTCGATTATTATCTTTTAATAAAGCTTCATTCACTTGGGTAATAGAGCGAACTAACAGTACATCGGCACTAGCAAGTTGCGGAGGAGTTAATTCACGACCCGCAAAAGCCTGAAGTTGGGTATTTTCGCCACTGATATCACTAAAGAATTCTTTAGCGTAAGGCATGTTTTCATCGAAAAGTATTTTCATCAAACAAAAGAACAGGTCTATGATTTTATTGGTTGATTATAGAGTAATTTATCCTAGCAGGGCTAGAAAAAATAAAGCCATGCTAAGTAAATTACTTAACATGGCTTATAGATATATTATTTTTCTATTGAAAAATTAGTCTTTAAACTTTTGCATCACTAAAGTGGCATTAGTACCACCAAAGCCAAAGCTGTTAGACATAACGGTATTAAGTTCTACATCACGTTTTTCAGTGACAATATCTAACCCTTGCGCTTGCTCATCTAAATTTTCAACATTGATTGAAGGAGCAACAAAGTTATTCTCCATCATTAACATAGAATAAATAGCTTCGTGAACACCTGCAGCACCAAGGGCATGACCTGTCATGGCTTTAGTTGCACTAATGGCAGGAGATTTTTCACCAAATAATTCTTGAATAGCACCTAGCTCTTTAACATCGCCAACAGGTGTTGATGTGCCATGAGTATTTAAGTAATCAACATCACCTTCAACACCAACCATAGCTTGTTGCATACAACGTACTGCACCTTCACCGCTTGGAGCAACCATGTCATAGCCATCAGAGGTTGCGCCATAGCCAACTACTTCAGCATAAATATGCGCACCACGCGCTAGTGCATGCTCTAACTCTTCAACGACAACCATACCGCCACCGCCAGAGATAACAAAACCATCACGGTCTGCATCATAAGTACGTGATGCTAGTTCAGGAGTATCGTTTCTTCCCGCTGATAAAGCGCCCATGCCATCAAACATCATGGCAAGTGACCAATCAACTTCTTCACCACCACCGGCAAAAACAATGTCTTGTTTTCCTAGTTGAATAAGCTCCATAGCATGACCAATACAATGAGCACTGGTAGCACAAGCTGAGCTGATTGAATAGTTAACGCCTTTAATTTTAAAAGGGGTAGCTAAACAAGCAGAAACAGTACTAGACATTGTTTTAGGCACTGCGTATGGACCAACACGACGAACACCACGATTGCGTAATGTATCACTTGATGCAACAATATTTGCAGATGATGCGCCACCTGAGCCAGCAACAATACCTGTTCTTACATTTGAGACTTGCTCATCAGTCAATTTAGCATCTTCAATTGCTTGATCCATGGCAATATAGGCATAACCTGCCGCATCGCCCATAAAGCGAATAGCTTTGCGATCAATATGCTCCTTAATATCAATGTCTGGTTTGCCCCAAACTTGACTACGTAAACCTTGTTCAGCAAAGCTTTCAGAGCGAGTAATACCTGACTTCCCTGACTTCAATGAAGCTAAAACTTCTTTTGCATTATTACCAATGCTTGAGACTATACCGATACCGGTGATCACAACACGTTTCATTTAAATAACCACTATTTTATAAAAAATTAAAATTAGGATAAGAATTTCAAAAATCGAGGCATTATACTAGTAATAAGCACATCAACTGGTATTACTAGTTAGCAAAAAATCAAATCCAGTGTACAGATGTACACTATACTATGTTATCAGCAAAATAATATCTACGACCTTTGACTAATAACACTGATCTCAGTCAAAAACTAACGTAAAATATTAACTATCAATATTCACTAATTTTTAAATGGTTACTTTTTGGCTTCTTCTACCCACTCAACACCAAGCTTGAGCTTTCAAAAAGATGGCTCTCCTTATTCAGAACAATTTGATGACATTTATTTTGATAGCGAGTCAGGCTACCAACAAAGTGAAGAAATATTTATTGGTGGGAATAAGATTTCTGAAAGGTTATTAACCAACACTGACACTTTTACTATCGCAGAAACGGGTTTTGGCACAGGGCTAAATTTTTTATTGACCTTACAAGCGTACCAAAATTTATTAGACGAATATCCAAATAAAAAACTCTGTAAAGTTCATTTTATTAGCGTAGAGAAATATCCATTAACTAAAGCTTTGTTAATAAAGTCACTTAAAACTTTACCGCAATTAACCTACTTTACAGATTTATTAATTGACCAATACCCTGATATTGAAAACACCCAGGATAAGAGTTTTAAGCTAAATTTCTTTGATGGGCAAGTTAAGCTAACCCTTGTCATAAATGATGCTTCACAAGGATTAGCCAATTTAAAAGCTGGCAGGAATGGTTTAGTTGATGCGTGGTATCTTGACGGTTTTTCTCCAGCAAAAAATCCAGACATGTGGCATGAACACCTATTTGCCCAAATTGGCCGTTTGTCAAAACCTCAAGCAAGCATTGCCACCTTTACTGTCGCAGGCTTTGTTAAGCGACATCTTCAAAACGTTGGCTTTAGAACAGAGAAAAAACCGTACACAGGTAACAAAAAAGAAATACTAACGGGGGTTTTTCAGCAAGATCCAAACACCACAAAAGGCTATCAATTAAGAGCCAAAATAACTAAGCCGCAGCATGTCAGTATTATTGGTGGCGGCATTGCCTCAGCTTGTGCTGCTTATGCGTTAACGAAGCAAGGCATAAAAGTTACTTTATACTGCAAAGATGATGGACTTGCCCAAGGCGGCTCAAGTAATGCCATAGGTGCACTCTACCCTCTTTTACACCAACAACAAGATGATATTAGTTTGTTTTATCAACAAGCTTTTTGGCGAGCAAAAGAAGTATATCAACAAGTAATTGCTGACGGCTTTGACTTTCCTCATCAATGGTGTGGCTTACTTGAAGTATCCTATAAAGAAGCGTTAACAAAACGCCAAGAAAAACTCTCAACGCTTAAGACCTGGCCGACAGAGCTCATCCACAGTGTCGATGCTAAAAAAGCCAGTGAATTGGCCAGTATTGAACTTAACCATGGCGGCCTATTTATGCCCCATGCTGGTTGGTTAGCTCCGCAAATTGCAGTACAACAAATTTTTAACGCCGCCAAAGCCACTGGGCGATTAAAAATTAAGACAAATATTGGCGTTACCAAGATTGAACAAACCGAAACTAAAAACTGGCAACTGACAACCAATAAAGGCAACTTTAACGCCAGTGTCTTAATTATTTGCGGGGGGGCAGAAGCCATTAAACTGCCGTTAATAAAGCAATTACCTTATAGCTCAGTGCAAGGACAAGTAACCAGTATGCACACCAACGATAAGATTAAAAAGCTATCAACGGTAATTTGTCACAAGGGGTACTTAACTCCTGAAAACAATGGCATACATTGTATTGGCGCTACTTTTAATAAAGATAGCTTTAGTACAGAAACAAGCACAGAAGATGATGAATTTAACCTTAGTATGCTAAAGAAATGTATGCCTGAGCAGGCTAAATATATTGGTTGGAACCAACAAGCCATCAGTGCCAGCAAAGCCAGATTACGCTGCATGACACCTGATCATATGCCCATGGTAGGCGCCATGCCTGATATTCAAGCACATATTGAAAGTTATCCTCACCTAGCCAAAGATAAAAATTGGAAATACTCTCAGGAAGCGCCGGTTATTGATAATTTATATGTCATGATGGGCTTTGGCGCTCGGGGGTTATGCTCTGCTCCGTTAGCTGCCGATATTCTTGCAGCAGATTTATCTGGCACACCCTACCCTGTAAATAACGATATGCTATTTAACTTAAGTCCAAATCGCTTTATTATCAGAGATATTATCAAGAGAAAAGTGCCGAGCTAATCTCTATTTAACCAATTAAGATCTACTCTCCCTGCTTTTCTCTACTTTACACAGTTTCATTCAGTGAAGCTTGCAGTGCTAGCCAGAAATTTTGCACTATGGTGTGATCTTGTGGACTTAACTCTTGTTTCGCTGCACTTAAACATTGAGAGATGTTTGCAAGCAGTTTAGAGGAAATAACCTGCTGCTCGTCACCAAATTCAGTGGCAGAAAGTGAAATAAAGCCACGTAGATAACCGCTAGCAAATAGAGTATCACTATCTATTTTTTGATCAAATAAGCTGTCTAAATACTGATAAAGTTCGCCAACAGTGTTTATTGGCTTGGTGATTGGTGGAAGCATTTTTTTCTCTGTTATTAATTTATTTTTTACTTATGTTTATTGTTATTTAATTACAGCCCTTTGCACTGAGCTTGTCGCAGGGCTACTTACACTTCGACAAGCTCAGTGCAAGCGGGGATTCAGTGTCTAAATCGATTAACAACAATTAACGCCAATATAGCCTATTTATCTACTATTGAGGGCTAGCAACAGGATATAAAACCTGATCGTTATAACCTGTGGTAACTGCCATAAAACCTGACATTAACTGATCTAATTCACCATCACCCGTGTCACTAATTAACGGTCTATTATTTAATTGAGTCAATTTAGTTTTGGTGGCAATAATACTAATATTTTCTTTGCCGCCTGCTTGCTCAATAATATAGCGAATCACTCTTGGGCTTAACTGTTGATTGCCTCGACCAAAAATATGGCCTTGGCCGCCAATTAAGGTGATAACTAAGTGAACTTGTTGTTGAGCAGCTTTCGCCTGCATTAACTGCTGCCATAACTTCGACTCAGTAACATCACTAGCCAATAATTCTTCATCTTGGACAAGATCAACACCAAGTAAAGTATTATCTAAATTGAGCTCAGACATTAAAAATGCCGTTGTCGAACCCGAACCGATAATAAACAGATCTTCATCATGATCTCTCATGTTATTAATAATATCTTCGGCAATATCTTGCAGTACTAATTCATCAGACTCTTTGCCACCTGATTTAACAGCCTGCACGAAACGTAATTCACTAGGGATTTGCATTTCGCCATAACGCTTCGCTTTTACCACACCTTGTCGAAACAATGATTCATCGATATCCATAACATCGCCAGCCGTTAAGGTGACCAATTGCTTAGTCACCATTAATTCAACCACTCTACCCGCAGCGGTAGGTGTAATAGCATAAACCCCTGAATGAATTTTACAGCCTGCAGGAATACCTAAAACTGGTATCTGGGCACTGGCATTTTCTAGCGCATATTGCTCAACAGCATGAGCGATATTTCTAGCTGTACCGTCACCGCCAGCAAATAAAATAATATCAACATCCTGTGCTAATAAAGCCATAACCGCTTGTTCAGTGTCTTCAGCTTTAGTCATCAGTTCAGGCGTTTGATAAGTTACTTCAACATTAAACCCTAATTGCTGAGCACATATTTGTCCCATTTGACCATTAACGGTATAGATAGTGATATCATCTTGATAAGGCTCTAATACGGATAAGGCAGTTTTAGCACGCACATTGGCTTTGGGTTTAGCGCCTAAAGCAAGGGCATGAAGCGCCATGTCATCACTCCCTTTTAACGCAACACTACCGCCAAGCCCTGCAACAGGGTTAATAATCAAACCTAATTTAAACATACAGTTCTTCTTCTACTTCACTAAATTGTGCAAGGGTTAAAGGTAAAGGTGTTTGATAAAATTGAGCTAATGCCTCTATAAATTGTTGAACTCTGGGTGGAAAACCTTGTTGCAAATATATAGAAACTTGGGCAAAGACTTTCTTTTTAAAACCTTGTGTATCAGCCTGAAAACCATCAAGGTTATCAGAAGAGACATGGAATTTTTTCTGTGCCGCGACGTTAAAAGCCCACTCAATGGCTTGAGGGATCACTTCAACTTGTTCAAATTTCTTCTGCTGTTGTTCATTTCTCCCGTCAGGGATATACCAATAACCAAAATCTTCGAGTAAGCGCCTTTCTTTACCAGCTTGACACCAATGTGCTATTTCATGAAATGCGCTGGCATAAAAGCCACGGGCAAAAATAATTTGATGATAGGCACAGTTTTCATTCACGGGTTGATAGAAAGGTTCATCTCCCCCCTTAACTAGCCGAGTATTATATTGCTCATAAAAAGTATCATCAAAAAGCTGGATAAGGTCTTGGTAATTATGGTGCATAGAAAACGAAACAATAAAATTTGCGCCATTGTAACGAAAAATAGCGCTTATTTCACCTTAACTATCTTTCAACAGCTCCCGAGAATCCTGAACCTGCCGAAGGACAGCTTTGCGCTCAGAACAAACGCAGTAGCCAAAAGGAGTTATTCCACTATTATTTTTTCACGGCTCTATTAATAACTAAATAACCTAAGACACCGGATATTAACGAGCCGATAACAATTCCTAATCTGTCCTTATAAAGCGGGATATCATTAAGTTGCTCAAAAGCTAAGGAGCCGATAAATAAACTCATGGTAAAGCCAACACCACACAATAAAGCGACACCATATAATAATGACCAATTGACATTTTCAGGTAGCTTAGCCAGACCTAGCTTTATAGCGACGAAACAAAATCCAAAAACTCCAAGTTGCTTACCAACAACTAAACCTAGGATAATACCTAAAGGCACTGGTGCTGCTACTTGTGCTAACCCAATATCGGTTAAATTAATGCCTGCATTGGCAAAAGCAAAAATAGGTAACACGATAAAGGCTACTGTTGAATGTAAATTGTGCTCTAAAGACTTTAATGGTGAAGGCTCACCTTCTTTACCATTTATAGGAATAAAAAAGGCTAGAATAACGCCGGCTAAAGTGGCATGAACACCAGACTTTAATACAGCTACCCACAGCACTATGCCAATAAAAATATAGGGAGAGGTGCTAGTGATATTTTTTCTATTTAGAATAAATAAAATGGATAACATGCTAGAGGCAACAATGAGGGACAACATGGATAATTGCTCGGTATAAAAAAGTGCAATAATAATAATGGCGCCTAAGTCATCAAAAATAGCCAATGATGTTAAAAATACCTTTAATTGCAACGGCACTTTTGAGCCAATAATAGCTAGAATACCTAACGCAAAAGCAATATCGGTAGCAGTAGGAATAGCCCAACCATTTAAAGCACTAGGATTGTCATAGTTAAATGCCGCATAAATCATTGCAGGCATTAACATACCACCAACGGCCCCAATGGCAGGCAAGGTAATTTGCCCCGGCTTAGAAAGGTCGCCTTCAATAAATTCTCGTTTTAATTCAAGCCCAATAAGAAAGAAAAATAGCGCCATCAAACCATCATTTATCCAGAGCAATAACGGCTTAGCAATTTCAAAACTTCCAACGGCAACCACAACAGGAACATCAAGCAATAAGTTATACCAACTAACTAAAGGAGAGTTGGCAAATGCCATAGCCAATACGGCAGCAAACATAAGTATAATACCGCTTGCTGATTCCTTCTTTAAAAATGATTCAATTGCTGTTACTGCCATAGTTACCCTTTGTTCGATTAATACAACCAATTTAATTTTTGACATAATATGTCAAAAGGTACACTAAAATCAACCCGAAACTAATAATTACAATCAAATAGAAATCGCAAATAATTCGGTAAACAGCAATTAAAACGAAATAAATACAAATATAGTCGATATTGACTAGCCTAAACAGTTCGTTTAAGTGTAAGATTTACGCTAATTTAGCAGTAAAAAAGATGAATAGGCATACCATGAAAAAGCTCGATACTATAGATCTTCAAATTTTAACGCTTTTATACAACGATGCTGATATTACTAATAAAGAATTGGCAGCCAAAATAGGTATTGCCCCTTCAACATGTCTTGAGCGAGTGAAACGTTTAAAACAAAGTGGCGTGATAAAAGGCGCTCATATTGACGTTAACTTAAATACTATTGGCGGTAATATCGAAGCAATCGCCGCTATTCGTCTGCAACCTTACTCAGAGCAAATTGTTAATCAATTTCGTGATGATCTGTTAGCCTACCCTGAAATCTTAAACCTGTATCATATGGGTGGCAGTTACGATTACTATATTCATATGTCAGTTCAAGATAGCGAACATTTACGTCAATTTGTTTTTAAAAATATCACCTCCCGTGATGAAGTTACTACTGTAGAAACTTCGTTAGTGTTCGAACATAGCAGAAGTGGTGTGCTACCTAATTTTCAAGAAAAATAAATAGCACCATTTAAGACAATACATTCTGCTACCTTTCTTTTGAGTGTCTTTTAGAAGGCTTATGCTTTGCTGTGTGCTTCACTCTGGCTTGATGCTGCTTTTTATGGGTTGAGCTTTTAGGCGGCTTGCTCTCAGTTTTATATTGTTTATTACGCTGCATCTTATGTTGCTCTTGGTGCTGCTTTTTATGCTGCTTTTTATGCTGTTGGTAATGCTTTTGACTTTTCGGTTGTTTGATCGCCTTATGTTTTGTATGTGCCTTTACTGACGCTTTTTTATGAGCCACTTGATGTTTTGTCGCTAGCTTATGCTTTACGCGGTTATGGGTACTTTTTACTTTCACTCCACCGTGTAAGTGTTTGTTCGCCTTATGCACTCTGACTCGATCACTGCGATATTTGTTGCTAACGTGCTTATTTCTATAGGCCACTCCCCTTCTATGATTTACCTGATGCACCCAGCGTTTAGAGTAACCGCCACGTGAAATTGAATGACGAGTACGATAGTGGTGACTTCTGTGGGGTTTAACCACTACCACATGGCGGTTATGCCAATGAAAAGCACTGAAAAAATAATTAAATGAAATGTGAATGCCTGAGTGCCAATGAAAAGGGTGGTAATAACTTACATGAACACCATGGTGAGGCGTCCAATATACGGGAGGATAAGATGCCCAATGCCAAGTGCCATACACCATACGAGTATCGTAATAAGGTACATAAACAATCTCTTTCTCTACGGGTTCAATAACAATACTGTCATCTTCATAGCTAACTTCCATGTTATTCATTTTATCTAAGTTGCCGGCACGTTTTGCCTGTCTTCTCAATGTTTGAATGCTGTCTAATAACCTTTCTTCATCTTGCAAGAAAGCATCGCCAAGTTGCAGCGTCCATGTTAAGTTTTCGCTTAAACGACTTAATACTCGTTCAAAAGCAATTAACGCCTTAACACTTTCATCCCATTCAAGTTTCTCCACTAACTTGGCAAGTTTTTTAGCACTTAGATGATCATTCTTTTTCAACCAACGATGCGCTTCAACTACTTCAATGGGGTAAGTTGAAGCAATCAGTATATGGGTAAGTAAGCTGTCAGGATAAAGCGCTATTGGTGCTAGCATTTGCGCTAATTCAGCATCACTAAGCACAGGAGATTCCTGTTCTCCCTGTGAGATAGATAATGGAGGTTCTTGGGCGGCAACGGTTGAGAAACCTGCCGATGTCATGGTAATTAAACCAAGTATAAGAATAAGATTTTTCATGATTGTTGTCCTTATTACTATTTATTGGTAATAAGGTTAACAACACTTAACTGAACATAAGCTGAATAGCTTATATTCAGTTTAAAAATTCAATTACGAAGTTCACTTGCTTAGTATAAGTTTGAAGCTACTCAAAAACTAACGTAAACGATGCGCCTAAAAGCTCAGATGATTCACTGATGGTTAACTGCCCTTGATAACTACTGACCAAGTCATTAACGATAGCTAAGCCAATACCATGACCTGCTTGGTAAGTATCTGCCCGACCACCGCGAGATAAAATAATTTCTTGCTGAGATTTATCTATACCTTGACCATCATCTGCAATTTCAATGGTCAATTTTTTTCCTTCCACAATCGCTTTGATTAAAACGTTACTTTCCGCAGCTTTACAGGCGTTATCTAAAATATTACCAAGCATTTCCATTAAATCAGCTTCATCTCCTTTAAAAATAGCATTAGGGTCAATTTCAAAGTTAAAAGATAATTGCTTTTCTTGATATATTTTATCTAAAGTATTAACCAGTTTTTCTACTACTTGATTTACGCTCACCCCTAAATGCCATGATGACTGTCCAGCGCTCTGCGCTCTTTTTAGTTGATGTTCAACAATATGGTTAATTCGCTGTAATTGCTCATTGGCACTATCAGAGATATTTGTCTGGCTTTGAATAACAGCAAGCGGATTTTTAAGGCTATGAGCTAAATCAGCTAAAGCATTACGGTAACGTTTTCGCTGGCTTTCTTCCGTCACTAATAAAGCATTTAATTGTTGAGTTACCTGCGTTAATTCAAGCGGGTAATCGGCTTCTAATGCCTTCTTCTTTCCCTTTTCAATATGCTCGAGTTCATGGGTTAATGTTGTTAATGGCTTTAACGTCCATAGCAACCAAACTACTTGCACCACAATAAATATCACCATGAGCAAAAATAACCATAGCCACAGTTTTTTCCTAAAATCACTCAGTGCTTTTAAAAAGTCCTGCTGGCTTTTTATCAAATGCAACGTAATGGGAAAGTCTTGACCATTATCAGAAAAGCTGGCACTAAAGCTATAAAGTAAGTGTTCACTTCCTGCCAAATCTAACTTTGTCATTAGGGTTTGCCCAACCTTAGGAGAAGGTAAGGAAGCTGGCAGTGTCATGGTCAACATAGATTGCGACTGCCACAAGGGAGTATTGTTTTTTTGCAAGCCTGTCGCTAAAGGAGAGATAACAGCATACAAACCAGATTGGCTAACATTGAATTGATTTTCTAGCAGTACTTCCGGCATAACAAGCTGATAGTTTTCAACTTCTGCCACGGTAAAAATAGAATAGCTATAGGCTTTAAGCTCGTTTTGTGTGGCAAGATTTAACTGCTGCTCAAAGGCATTTGATAAGGTAAAACCGATTATTGGCAATACTGTTATGGTCATGATCAAGGTGCTTAATAGCAACCGGACTTTAAGGGAGTTTATCTGCCAAAAGTGCGCTTTGGGTAGTTTTATCATGAACTGGCTAGTCGCTTTAATTTATAGCCCTGACCACGTAATGTCTCAATAAAATTATACTCGCTATTTGGGTCGAGTTTTTTTCTTAAACGCCTGATAAAGACTTCAATAACGTTAGAATCAAGATCAAAGTCTTGATCATAAATATGTTCAGTTAGCACAGATTTAGAAGTAACTTCATCGAGGTGCAGCATCATATATTCTAATAATTTATATTCTGAGCTACTCAGTTTTATGACTTGCTCATTCACTTCAACTTGCAGACTTTTTGTATTGATCACTAAAGGGCCATTTTTGATCAATGGACTTGCCTGCCCTGCTGAACGTCTAATTAAGGCATTTAAACGGGCAAGTAACTCTTCTGCCTGAAAAGGTTTGGTTAAGTAATCATCGGCGCCTGCATCTAGGCCAGCAACTTTATCTTGCCAACTATCTCTTGCCGTTAACACTAAAATTGGAAAGCCTATGCCTTGTTCCCGCAATTTTTGAATAACACTTATACCATCAAGTTTAGGTAAGCCAACATCAACAACAGCCGCGTCATAAGGGTACTCTTGCCCTTGAAATAAACCTTCTTCGCCATCGCTGGCTAGATCGACTAAATAATTAGCCGCTACTAAATGTTCATTTAAGTTTTGCTGTAAGGCCATGTCATCTTCAACTAATAATAAACGCATGACTAATTACCTCGACTAACTTTGCCCGTTTTGGCATCTACATAGACAGAGACAATATGACCATCTTTTTTAATTAGCTTCACGCGATAACCTGAGCTCCTTTTATTAACTTTTAGCACTTTGCCACCTAAGCGCGCTTTAGCTATTTGGGCTGCTTTCTTACTACTCTTAACTCTTAACTGCTGTTTAGCTTGTTGATTTGCTTTAACAACCGTTATGGCACTAGCAAAGTTCCCATGAGAATGTGCACTCATAGGTGAGAGAGTTAAAATAAGAAAAGCCAAAGTTAACGCAAGTTTCATTGTTGTTCCACGTAATCACATTAAAAAATAAGTCTATTGCTATAGCTTAATTAATACCTTAAACCATGGCAACTGAACGTTTGCTGAATAGTTAATAATAACTAACTCCAATGAACCACAAGAACAAAATGTTCAGCTTGTATTCATCTTTATTGCGTTTTAATAGCAGCATACACAATGTCAGTAAGGATATACCATGTTTACAACTTATAATGATAAAAAAACACCTTGGTTAACAATATTCATTTTATTATCAATGTTAATATCAGTCTTTTTCTTGCCTGCTACTTATGCAAAGGAAGACACCTCAAGCAATGACTATAGATCTATTTCTCAAGGGAAATTTAAAAAAGAACCTGAATTTCCCAAAAATACAAAAACCACTTCAATAGCCGATCAACTTAGCGGTAAAGCAACGGGACAAACTAGAGAAGTGATGTTGAGTAGTCCAAAGCGATTAGTTAAACAAGCCAAACAAAACACACAAAGCAGCACTCAAACAGCTTTAAGCTATAACTATTATGCAGACTTTGCTATTTACAGCGCAACAAGCTTGTTATTAGACGATGTTGATGGTGACAGCTTTTATCAAACCTTTAGTGTCACATTTGATGCAGATATTTTTAGCTACACCAGTAACCAATTAGGTGAAGTTTATGCCCTTTTATATATAAGCAAAAATGGTGGCCCTTGGACTCACTATTATACAACAGACAGCTTCATCATAAACGGCGATACAGATTTAGATGAATATGAAGTGATCACCACCTTTTTATCTGGCTACCCAACCGATTATTACGATGTACTAATTGACTTGTACGAAGTAGGCTATAGCGATGTAGTTGCTAGCTATAGTTCAGATGATGATAACGCGTTATATGCATTGCCGTTAGAGAGCGCAGATTATGACGAGCCATATATCGAAGTAGTTGAAGTGCACGGTGGTAGCATGGCACTACTAACACTTTTAATTTTAGGTATTTGCTTAATTCGTACTAAACAACAAGCAAACAGCTAATCAATAGTGATAATTTAAGCCTTAAAATATACTGGAAACAAAAAAGCGACAAAGATAAACACTTTGCCGCTTTTTTTTAAATTCAATCAATGTCTAAGTTTAGCTTTTTAAATCATCAAAAAACTTCTTCACACCGTCAAAGAAACCTGTTTCTTTTGGGCTATGCTTTTTATTGCTCTTACCCATTTTCTCTTCTAACTGGCGTAATAAGTCAGCTTGATCACCAGATAAATTAATAGGCGTTTCAACAACCACTTTACACATTAAGTCACCAGTAACATTACTACGTACAGACTTCACACCTTTACCACGTAAACGGAACATTTTGCCCGTTTGTGTTTCTTTAGGTACTTTAAGCTTAACTTTACCGCCTAAAGTAGGCACTTCAATTTCACCACCTAAAGCGGCAGTAACGAAGCTAATTGGCACTTCACAATACAAGTGGTTTTCATCACGAACAAAGATATCATGATCACGCACATTAACTTGCACGTATAAATCACCCGCAGGTGCGCCATGCTCACCCGCTTCACCTTCGCCTGATAAACGAATACGATCACCCGTATCAACACCGGCAGGTATTTTAACCGATAAAGTTTTCGTTTTTTCTACGCGACCTTGACCACGACATGAAGGACAAGGGTCCGAAATAACTTTACCTTTACCACTACAAGTTGGACATGTTTGTTGTACAGCAAATAACCCCTGACGCATTTGTACTTGGCCATGGCCATGACACGTACTACAAGTTTTCGCCGAAGTTCCTTTTTTAGCACCTGAGCCGTCACATGGTTCACAGCTAACATAAGTAGGCACTTTAATTTCTAAGCTTTTACCTTTTACCGCATCTTCAAGATTTAACTCTACGTTATAACGTAAATCTGAACCTCGTTGTGCACGTGATTGACGTCCGCCGCGACCGCGACCACCACCGAAGATATCACCAAAAATATCACCAAATGCATCACCGAAATCACCATGACCACCACCAAAGCCGCCACCACCGTGACCACCTTGTTCAAAAGCTGCATGTCCGTACTGATCATAAGCCGCACGCTTTTGATCATCTTTTAACACTTCGTAAGCTTCCTTAATTTCTTTAAAGGTTTCTTCTTTAGCTTTATCACCTGCAGTTCTGTCGGGATGATACTTCATCGCTAATTTTTTATAAGCTTTTTTAATATCGCGCTCACCAGCATCTTTCGATACTCCTAGCACTTCATAATAATCACGTTTTGACATAAATCTATTTCTTTACTTCAAGTTAAATGATACTGATTTGCTTAATTTCTTGTTTAATAAAAACTAAAAGCTAAGAAAATCAGAACCAATATTTAAAATTACTTTTTTATTACTCAACACACAAAAAGCGCCGTAACCGACGCTTTTGAATAACAACTAACATTATAAGTAAGTTAGTTGTCGCTGAATCGCTTTAGAGCAAGGCGGAAGCACGGAGCCTAGTTTACTAGGTGAGTACTTCCAACGATGCTATAAAGTTAGTCAGTAGACAAATAATTACTTATCGTCTTTCACCTCTTCAAACTCAGCATCAACTACGTCGTCAGCTGGAGCCGCGCCACCATCAGCTTCAGGAGCAGCACCTTCTGGCGCGCCTTGAGCTTGTGCTTTCGCTTGAGCAATTTCCATTAACTTAGCTGATGCTTCCATTAATGCTTGTTGCTTAGCATCAAGCGCTTCTTTGTCGTCGCCTTTAATCGCTTCTTCAAGTTCAGTGATTGCCGCTTCAATTTTCTCTTTATCTTCGCTTGGTAACTCATCGCCCGCTTCTTCAACTTGCTTGCGAGTCGCATGAACCATACCATCAGCTTGGTTACGAGCAGTAACTAATTCTTCAAACTTAGCATCGGCATCAGCGTTAGCTTCTGCGTCATTTACCATTTGCTCTACTTCTTCATCTGATAAACCAGAAGAGGCTTTAATAGTAATTTTTTGCTCTTTACCTGTGTTCTTATCTTTAGCTGTTACGTGCAAGATACCATCAGCATCAATATCGAAAGTTACTTCAATTTGTGGTGTACCACGTGGCGCTGGGTCGATACCTTCAAGGTTAAACTGACCTAAAGACTTGTTAGCGCTAGCTTGCTTACGCTCACCTTGTACAACATGAACAGTTACCGCAGCTTGGTTATCATCAGCTGTTGAGAACGTTTGTGATTGCTTAGTTGGAATAGTAGTGTTTTTGTCGATAACTTTAGTCATCACACCACCCATAGTTTCAATACCTAATGACAATGGCGTAACATCAAGAAGAAGTACGTCAGTTACATCACCAGAAAGAACACCCGCTTGTACCGCTGCACCAGAAGCTACGGCTTCATCAGGGTTAACATCTTTACGTGGCTCTTTACCAAAGAAGTCAGTTACTGCTTTTTGTACTAATGGCATACGTGTTTGACCACCAACCAAGATTACATCATCAACATCGCTTGTTGATAAGTCAGCATCTTTAAGAGCAATTTTTAATGGCTCTAAAGTCGCTTTAACCATATCTTCAACTAAAGACTCAAGCTTAGCGCGAGTTACTTTAATGTTCATATGCTTAGGACCAGAAGCATCTGCCGTGATGTAAGGTAAGTTAACATCGGTTTGTTGTGCAGAAGAAAGCTCACATTTTGCTTTTTCAGCAGCTTCTTTCAAACGTTGCATAGCTAATGGATCTTTTGTTAAGTCCATGCCTTGATCTTTCTTAAACTCGTCAACTAGGTAGTTAATTAAGCGGTTATCGAAATCTTCACCACCTAAGTGAGTATCACCATTGGTCGCTAGTACTTCAAAGGTATGCTCGCCTTCTACTTCATCAATTTCAATAATTGAGATATCGAAAGTACCACCACCTAAATCGTATACGGCAACAACTTTATCGCCTTTAGACTTGTCCATACCGTAAGCAAGTGCTGCAGCAGTTGGCTCATTGATGATACGCTTAACATCTAAACCTGCGATACGACCAGCATCTTTAGTTGCTTGACGTTGTGAATCGTTGAAGTAAGCCGGTACAGTAATTACCGCTTCAGAAACGCTTTCACCTAAAAAGTCTTCTGCAGTTTTCTTCATTTTCTTTAAAACTTCAGCAGAAACTTGTGGTGGCGCTACATTATTGTCTTTTGCTTTAACCCAAGCATCGCCATTGTCAGCTTTAACAATACCAAAAGGCATAATTTCGATGTCGCGTTGCACTTCTTTATCTTCGAAGCGACGACCAATTAAACGCTTGATAGCGAATAAAGTATTTGTTGGGTTAGTTACTGATTGGCGTTTAGCAGGTTGACCTACTAATGTTTCGCCTTCTTCTGTGTAAGCAATGATTGAAGGGGTTGTACGATCACCCTCTGCATTTTCAATTACGCGAACACTGTCGCCGTCTAAAACAGCTACACATGAGTTAGTTGTTCCTAGGTCAATACCGATTATTTTGCCCATGATGGGAGCTCCTATTCATTTTTCCACTTAACCTTGTTATTTGGCATCAAGTAGAAAGTTTAATCTAATTTGTTGTTGAAATAGTAAGTGGGGTCGGCAAATTGCTTTTCAACTATTGAGTAGAAAAAAATGTAAAAAAAAGTACATTTATTGCGATTAATTGCAAAACAAGCCTATTAAGATGCAAAAAATCCGCTAATTTTCATTAACGGATTTTCTAAATAGCAATTCAATTTTACGCAGTATGGTTCAATTTATACTGCGTAATACAAGTGAGCTATTAGGCTGATGTATCAACTGCAGGTGCAGCTTTAGATACCATAACCATAGCTGGACGAATTAAACGACCATTTAACTCATAACCTTTTTGCATTACAGCAATAACCGTATTTGGTGCAACACCTGGCACTTCTTGCATTGACATTGCTTGATGTAATTCAGGGTTGAATGGTTGATCTTGTGGGTCAACTGATTTAACACCAAATTTCTCTAAACCTGATAACAAACCTTGTAGTGTTAGATTAACACCTTCAAACGTTGCTTTTTGCTCTTCTGCTTCAGCATCAATAGTTGCTAAGCCGCGCTCTAGGTTATCAACTACAGTTAACATTTCACCAGCAAACTTCTCTAAAGCAAACTTACGCGCTTTTTCAACATCTTGCGCAGCACGACGACGAATATTATCTACTTCCGCTTTTGCACGAATCACAGAATCTTTTTGATCGCTAACCGTTGCTTGTGCTGTTGCTAAGGCAAGCTCTAATTCATTAATGCGCTCTTGCTCTTCACTGATCACTTCATGAGCATGTTCATGTTGCTGTTCAACTTGCTCTTCTGCTTCTTGTACAATCTGTTCAGCTAACTGCTCTGCACTTGGCTCTGCAGCTTGTTGCTCTTCAGGTTTTGTTGACTCTGTAGTCATAAAAAACTCCAATTAAAACTTAATAATTTTCAATAATAAAAACGCAATGGTGCTATTTATGGGGGCAAGCTTTTCTTATTCAAGCTCAATTTCACACTAAATTGAAAATATTTTATCAAATGCTAACTTTACAAGCTATGCAAATACAGCGAAACTGCAAGTATACTTAGATAAACACTAGGGGCTGTTGATCTTTAGAGAATATTTTTGCAGCAGGTTGTTGGGTATTTATACAAGGCAGAGCCTTTGTAATGTGGTTATTCCACATAAAAAGGTGATAACGCCGTAAAAATATCCAACAAACGCTGCCCGAAGGATTCGGTTAAAAACGTTTTTATCTCGAACAAAATTTAACCGCGAAAGATCAACAGCCCCTTATAAATTAAGAAATAATTGCTATGGCGAAACTATACAAAACCATCGGACTAATCGGTAAGCCAAATCACCAAGGAGCAAGTGCAACCATTTCCGCACTACATCAATACTTACTTGATAATAAATATACTGTGCTCGTAGAAAACTCTGTTGCTAGCTCAATAGCTATAGATAACATGGAAGTGCGAACACTTACCGATATTGGTGAACAAGCCGATTTAGCCATTGTGGTTGGTGGCGATGGTTACATGCTTGGCGCAGCGCGTGTTTTGGCTTGTTTTAACATTGGCGTTATTGGTGTGAACCGTGGCAACTTAGGCTTTTTAACTGATCTTTCTCCAAATGATATTATTGAACCATTAGCTAAAATACTGGCTGGTGAATCTCGTTCAGAGCAACGCTTTATTATTGAAGCTGAAGTTTATCGCCACGGTAAGTTAAAAAGCTCTAACAGTGCCGTTAATGAAGCAGTACTTCATGCCGGAAAAGTTGCCAGTATGATTGAATTTGAAGTTTATATTGATAATTCTTTCATGTTTAGCCAACGCTCAGATGGTTTAATTATTTCAACACCTACAGGCTCTACCGCTTATTCTATGTCTGCTGGTGGCCCGATTTTAACGCCTAACTTAAATGCGTTATCACTAGTGCCCATGTTCCCTCATACCCTCACAAGTCGACCCATTGTGGTTGATGGCGACAGTGAAATTAAGCTTATTCTTGCCAATGAAAATCAGGAAAGCTTACAAGTAAGCTGCGATGGCCATGTGATTTTAGCCGTAATGCCTGGTGATGAAGTGATAATTAAGAAAAGTGAATGCACAATTCGCTTAGTTCACCCACTAGACCATGACTACTTTAATGTACTGCGTAGCAAGCTAAGTTGGGGCAACAAACTTTACTAATCAAAATATTTAAATTTTAAATATCATTGAGCAAGTAAATTCAAAAAAGTATTTGCATTATTTAAATTTACTGTATAAATTAACAGCTAAGTATTTATACAGTATAATTTAGGTGCTCGCTATTATGCTTTTACAATTAAACATTCAAAATTTCGCTATTGTTCAATCTTTAGATATTGACTGGCAACAAGGCATGACAACCATTACTGGTGAAACAGGCGCTGGTAAGTCTATTGCTATAGATGCGTTAGGACTATGTTTAGGCGAACGAGCGACAACTAATGTTGTAAGACCAAACTGTAAAAAAGCAGAGCTTGCCGCCACTTTCGAAACAAAAAACAACCCAAGTGCCCTGCAATGGTTGCAACAGCATGATTTAGCGTTAGAGCCTGACACTGAATGTATTTTACGTCGCGTAATTTCAAGTGAAGGACGCTCTAAAGCCTATATTAACGGCAGCCAAGTGCCTTTAGTGCAGCTCAAAGAAATAGGCCAACTACTAATAAACATTCATGGCCAACACGATCATCAGCTTATTGTTAAAGCCAGCCAGCAATGTAAATTATTAGATGACTATGCCAATCATCCAACACTGCTTGAAAATGTTAAGCACTATTACAAACAATGGCACAATCTCAACAAAGAGTTAGCCCAGCTACAAGAAAGTAAGCAACAACGTGAAGCTCAGCAGCAATTAATACAGTATCAAGTTACTGAACTTGATGAATTTTCTCCACAGCAAAATGAATTTGAATCATTAGAAAGTGATTACAAGCGCCATGCCAATGCTCAAGATTTACTAGATACAACATTAACGTCATTGCAAACCCTAGCAGAAGATGAAAACTTCAATATACTCGATGCCCTACGCCAGTGTAGTGACAACATTACCTCACTAGCAAGTGTCGATAATAAATTATCAAGTGTTGCGACTTTACTAAGTGACAGTTTAATTCAACTTGAAGAAGCTGAAACAGACTTAAAAGGTTACTACCAACACTTAGAATTAGACCCTCAAGCTTATGCTTTTATTGAAGAGCGCTATTCAACCACTTTGCAACTTGCTAAAAAACATAATATTGCGCCTGAAAAACTTTTTGAAACTCATCAACAGCTAAAACAAACATTAAGTGAAATGTGCAACGATGAATCTAGAATTGATGTTGTTATTGCCGAACTAGAAAAAACTCAACTTCTATACCTTGAAGCGGCAAATGCTTTATCAAAATCACGCGAGCAAGCAGCAAGCACACTGAGCGAACTTATTAGCAAGAGTATGCAAGAGCTCAACATGCCTAATGGTCAATTTAAAATTTCATTAAATCAAGAAAAGCAAAAGCAGCAAGAGAAAAAGGAAAGCCAAACAAACACCTCCGTGAATATGGCAATAAATGGTATAGACAAAGTAGACTTCCTTGTCAGCATTAATCCAGGGCAAGCACTCGAAGCAATGAATAAAGTTGCCTCAGGTGGTGAACTCTCCCGCATTAGTCTAGCAATGCAAGTTATCTTAGCCGACAAAGTTGTTACGCCGACACTTATCTTTGATGAAGTTGATGTGGGGATAAGTGGTCCAACAGCCGCCATGGTTGGTAGTAAACTGCAACAACTAGCAAAAAACACTCAAGTTATTTGTGTAACTCACTTACCTCAAGTTGCCTGTAAAGGTCATCAACAGTTATTTGTCAGTAAATTAACCGATGGTGAACATACTCAAACAAATGTTACGGAACTAACTGAGCAAAGTCGCGTCCAAGAAATAGCCCGCTTGTTAGCAGGTGATAAAATATCAGAGCATAGTTTAGCCAATGCCCAAGAGTTGCTAGCTAGTTAAACGAATTTATCTTTGAGATTTTAAATTAATGTAAAATAATTTTGAATCTCAGCTCGTGCTTAGTTATTATCCCTGCTCATGCTTTTATAGTAGTCCAATTAAGGTAATAAAAACTTCATGCTGTTTCGCGCTTCAATAATCACTATCGCACTATCACTATCTGCTTGTTCAAGCTGGGTTTACCGTATAGACATCCCTCAAGGAAATTACCTTGAGCAAAAAAGTATTGATAAAATTCAAGTAGGTATGACCAAAGAGCAAGTAAAGTTTGTTTTAGGTAGCCCTGTTGTAGTTGATTCTTTTGATCAAGACACTTGGAATTATATTTATCGATTTAAATCTGGTAGAAGCGAAAAGCTAAACATGCAAAAGAACTTCACCATCAAATTTGAAGATGACAAATTAGTATCAGCTTCAGGGGACTTTGAACTATCAGAAAACTTTAATGTTCCTTTTAATGCGTCAACTGAAAAAACAAAAGAAAAAGCGAGCACAGCTCCAAAACCTCAATAGCTGATATGTGAGTTTACTGAGTTAAGGTGAGTTAAAGATAATAAAAAACGGCTTATAAGCCGTTTTTTTGGTTTTAAAGTTTAGCTTACAGAGAAAGCTATAATGTATCACTTCTTCGAAAGTGGATTAACACGACCACCTGTTGTTTTATCAGCGCGACCTTCTTCTTTAGCCTTTTCAGCGCGACGTTTTCTCACTTCTTTAGGGTCTGCAATCAAAGGACGATAAACTTCAATTCTATCTAAATCTTGTACTATTTCACTCAGCTTAACTGCCTTATTCCACACGCCAACCTTATTCACTTTCAAGTCAATTTCTGGAAATAATTCAATAATTCCTGACTCTATAATAGCTTGTTCAACGGTAATACCTTCGGCTACGGGTAAAGATAATAATTTTTGTTTATGAGCAAGGCCATACACTACTTCAATTTGAATCATAGCGGCATTATTGTCTACTGTACTTTGTGGTGTTGAGTCGTCCATATTAAACATTTACTCCGTAAACATCTTTTGCTCGTTGTGTAAAAGCTTGCACCATATTATTCGTCAAGTGATTAAACACACGGCCAAAAGCGACATCAAACATTTTATTAGAAAACTCATATTCAAGGGCTAAACTTACTTTACAAGCCTCTTCTGACAATGCTTTTAAATGCCAGCTACCCTGTAATTTATTGAACGGGCCATCAACTAAGGTTAATTGTACCTCTTGATTTGAGATAAGCGTATTTTGCGTGGTGAACCATTTTTTAATGCCACCTTTTGATACTAACAATGCCGCCGTTACTGAATTATCATCCTGACTTATAATTTTACTACCGCTACAGTCAGGTAAAAAACTAGGGTAAGCTAAAACATCATTAATTAATTGGTACATCTGCTCGACACTATACATGACAAGCGCACTACGGTTTATCGCTGGCATTACTTCTATTAGACCTCAAAATATATAACTCACGTATAATAACAAAGCACAGCAAAAAGCGCATTATCCAATAAAAGATAAATTTCTCATTTAATTGCTCGCTATTCCCCGTATAATAGCCGCGATTGATGATAGGAAAAATGATGGCTAAGAAAAAATCAAAAAATAAATCTAATAGCAACACCATCGCTTTAAATAAAAAGGCTAGGCATAACTACACCCTAACCGACAAGTTTGAAGCAGGTATGAGCTTGCAAGGATGGGAAATTAAAAGTATTCGTAACGGCAAAGTAAATATTTCTGACTGTTACGTACACATAAAAGATCGTGAAGCTTATTTGGTTGGCGCTGAAATTCACCCTTTGATCTCTGCATCTAGCCATGTGGTTTGTGATCCTGTTCGCCCAAGAAAGTTACTACTGAACAAAAGAGAACTTGATAAGCTTATTGGTGCTGTTGAACGTAATGGCTTCTCTTTAATTGCCACTGCCATGTACTGGAAGAAGTGTTGGGTAAAATTAGAGTTTTACTTAGGTAAAGGTAAAAAAGATCACGACAAACGCGCTGATATTAAAGATAGAGAATGGAAAGTTGAACAAGGCCGAATGATGAAAAACAAAATGTAATAGTAACAATTTGTTTATTTCATTTGGTGTTAACCGTTAAAGCGCGGTATAATTAGCTTAATGTCGCTAGTTTCTAGCGAATTAACTTTGGGGCGGATTTAGGATTCGACAAGATTCACGAAACCCAAGGTGCATGTCCAGGGGCGGTTGGCCTGGTAAAAAGCCGCAAAACTATAATTGCAAACGACGAAACGTTCGCACTAGCCGCTTAAGGCTAGCCATCACCTCATAGTCTCACCTATTGTCTCGAGGATTGATGGTCACCCCAAATAGGTTAGCGAGGGAAGCTTGTTTGAGGCTGAACCGCGAAATAGTATCAAACTCACCATGACGAAGCCTGTCGATTGGCGTCTAATTGGTTAAATAAATAATCGACTAAACATGTAGTACCGAGGATGTAGGTTTTTTGGACGGGGGTTCAACTCCCCCCCGCTCCACCACACAAAGCCCTTAGTAATCAATAGATTGCTAGGGGGTTATTTTTTCTAGTACCCTATTAATACCCATCACAAACATAAATCACTGATTATTGTTCTAAGAGCATTTAATTCCCCAAAGGCCAATGTAGCCATGTGTTAAGGCATACATTTGCAAGTCATTTTATGATGAATGGTGGTAATATCTTGGTTCTCAAAAAGGTGCTAGGGCAGCTAGTATCAATGATACTATGAAATACGCACATTTCAGCTCTACGCACTTAGAAGATGTTGTTAAGCTGAATCCTTAGTATCGGTAAGCGAATATTAGGAAATAACAGCCAACTATTTTTTGGGTTGGCTATATCTAGGCATTTTAGCCTCCTCAATGTGATGAGGAGCTGTCCACCAAAACGGGGGAACTACAGTGTCCTTTTAAGCGATTTGTTAGGTGTCATGTGTACTTGATTCAATAAATATCACATTCTTGTAAACAGATTGATAGCTAACTTCAAACTCTATCTTTTTAAGTATTTCTAGAACCTGAGACTTAAACCCATCTAGCCCTTTAAATTCTTCTTCAATAAAATCAATACTTAAAAGTCTATGTTGCTCATTTACGGAATATGAAGTGTTTTTTCCAGGAATATGCCATTCATATTTAAAACCGCCTATACCGAGAAGTTTAAATATATCGGGATAAGGATCGTTTAAAGGGCTAGGATTATCTGCTACGACTTTTCCGTCAAATTTGATTTTAAAGTCACAAATCAGAGCAGGCCCAATACCTGTGTTCTTCAGATTAAATTGAAATTTATTTGCTCTATCTAGTTGAAAAACAAGCATTGGTTTAACAGATAGGATATTGTGCTTTCTTGTAGAGTAGCCATGCCAAACAGTTAGACCGAGCGCTAATATAGAAATTAGCACTGTTGAAATAGAAATGATTAACTCAGGGGTAATCATAAAACTCCTTTGACACCTAACGCCCTGTTAATGGACAAAATATAGTTGGCTAGAATAAGCGACGAAGGAGATGTATGGACTCCTCCCCCTCGCGGGAGTTTTGCGGTATAAAGTGAAAAGTATTCACTCAAATCAACTTTTACCAGGAGTCCACACAATGGCACAATGTAACGTAATTGCTATCGATTTA